>ERZ1643247.176-NODE-176-length-85036-cov-153.135171_pt1 | contig 85036 bp, 84 predicted proteins | sample MGYA00579264_ERZ1643247 | MGnify/ENA primary metagenome ERZ1643247 (study PRJEB29033, sample SAMEA4952262) | chicken gut metagenome | biome: Broiler Chicken; feature: Gastrointestinal Tract; material: Caecum | place: Ireland | collected 2018 | study: Broiler... | reverse complement strand
CCCCTGTTATCCCTGTAGGGCCCGTCGGCCCTACAGAGCCGGTGGGCCCCGTTGCTCCCGCGGGGCCTGTTGCCCCTGTCGCTCCTGTCGGCCCGGTGGGTCCCGTTGCACCCGTTATCCCCGTCGGGCCCGTCGGCCCCACGGAGCCGGTCGCCCCGGTCGCACCCGCCGATCCCGTTGCTCCTGTCGGGCCCGTCAGCCCCGCGGGGCCTGTTGCCCCTGTCGCTCCTGTCGGGCCCGTTGCCCCTGTTATCCCTGTAGGGCCCGTCGGCCCTACAGAGCCGGTGGGCCCCGTTGCACCCGCGGGGCAAGGGATGCACGCGCCGCAGCAAGCGCAGCGGATAAAAGTGCGGTTTTGTTTACAAAATTCAATGCGGTCGTCCATAGGTATACCTTATTCAAAGTTTGGTATATTCATCGTATGCCGAAAACAGAAATAAGGTGCAAACCGCGGCGATTCGCGCTTTTCTTCCGCGATTCGCGCCGCGGTTTTGCGTGCGGGAATTGACAAAGCGGGCGCTCTGTGTTACAATAAACCTGCCTTGCAAAGAGCGCACGCAATGCGGGAAGGAGGGCACAAACATGGATTTTTCGGCGGAAAAGGCGGGGCGCCTGCAAAACGGCGCGCAAATGGTCTCGTTTCGTGCGCCGCATCTGAATACGGTCGCGTTTTCTGTCGTGTTGCCCTTCGAACCGGAGGCTACGCCGGGGGTATATCATCTCATCGAGCATATGTTTTTCGAGCGGGCGGGGGAACGCCGCGCCGCCGAGATCAATGCCGAAATGACGTCGCGCGGCTCCGAGATCATGGGCTATACCGCCATCAACTATATGTGTTTCAATTTTAGCTGCCGCAGAGAGGTGTTTTTGCCGCAGTTAAACCTGCTCTTTTCCATGCTCACCCAGCGCGAGTACGCGCGGGAAGATTTTGAAAAGGTTTTGCCCGTCATCCGCAACGAAATTTTCGAAAACGCTTTTTACGACGGCCGCGCGGCGGATATTTTGCGCGAATTGTGGTTCGATTCCCGCTATACCGCCCCCGTTTTAGGGAATGCGGGCGTGCTGGAAGATCTGGATTTTGCGGAGATAGACGAAGTTCGCGCCAAGCTGTTTTCGCGGGAGATGTGCGTATTTTTGGCGGGCGCGTTCACGACCGAGCAGGAGCGCGCCGTAACGGAAACGTTCGGCAGTGTGCCTCTGTGCCGTTTGGAGCGCACGCCCGCGCGCGAAGAGGAGAAAGAAACGCGCGAATACAACGCCTGCGGCCGCGGCAGGCAATTGCAAACGCTCGTAACCTACCACGTCGAGCGGGCGGATAAAGAATTGAAGATCGCCGCGCATTGGCTGCGCAGCGGGCTGTTCGACGGGCTGGATGCGGCATTTTTCCGCTTTTTTGACGAAAAGGGCTTTCAATTTTATTCGGTGGACGGGAACTATGCGGTGCGCGGCGACGAGTTGGTGTTTTCCTACCTCATGCATATCGAAAAAAAGGATAAAAAGGCGATGATTTCGCTCATCGGCGAGTTTGAGCGCGCGGCGGAAAGCACGGGGTTTTTATCCCTCGTTAAGCCGTACCTGTACGATAATCTCGTGTTTTTGTTCGACAATCCCGAACGGCTGTGCGCGCACTACGTCGATTCGTGGGCAGATCTCTCCGCGCCGCTCACCCTGCGCGAGGAGGCGGAGATCGGCGCAAAGTTTACCGACGCTGCGCTCGTTTCCTGCTGGCGCAAAATTTATACCTCCCTGCGCCGGATATTCTTTATCGGGCACTGAAAAACCGGCATACGGGGCAGCGTTGCCTCGAAGGGCTGCGCATCTCATATCGGAAATACATGACATGATAAAACAGGCAGGGGGCGCACGCATTGCGTGCGCCCCCTGCCTGTTTCCTAAACGAAAGGAAAAACAAACGGTTTTGGATCGGCGAAAGGACAGAAAAACGCGGCGAAAACGGTCAGGATCGTGCCGGTGCATCGCACGCTTCCCGCTTTTTCAAAATTTTGGGGAAGACGATTAAAAAGACGGCGGAACTCAAGATCGCGGCGCAGATATCGGCCGCGGGTTCGGCGTAAAAAACCGCCTGCGCGCCCCAAAAGACGGGCAAAACCAAAATACAGCCGAGGTAAACGACCAATTTGCGGGTGAGCGAGAGAACGATGGCGTACTGCGGCTGCCCGAGCGCCGTCAACCCGTCCACAAAGGCGTATTGAAAGGAGAGGGGAATTACGCCGATCATAAAAATGCGGATCCCCCAAACGCTGCGGGAGGCGATCTCGGCGTTCGAGGTGAACAGCGAAACGAACGGCCCCGCCGCAAACAGGGAAACGAGCGTCATAAAAACGGTAAAGCCGAGGCACAGTGCGGTGATGTATTTTTCCGCTTTTTTGATGAGCGCCGTATTCTTTGCCCCGTAATTGTAGCTGATGACCGGCTGCGAACCGGTGCTTATGCCCATCATCGGCATGGTGATGAGCTGAAAAAACGCCTGCACCACGGTGGAAACGGTGATCCACAGGTCGCCGTCCGCCCCGCCGCGGCTCTGCAATACGGCGTTGGACACGATGATGATCACGCTGTCCGTCGCCATGATGATAAAGGGCGAAATGCCGAGTTTTACGATCTTTCCGATCAGCCGCAGGCTTGCCCTGCCGAGCGAAAGGCGGATCTTTGTGCTTTTCAGCAGCAGGAACACCGCGACGAACAGAAAGGACAAAAATTGCGAGAGCACCGTGGCGAGCGCCGCGCCCGCCACGTTCATGCGGAATACGAAGATAAAGAGGGGATCGAGCGCGATATTTGCCGCCGCGCCGATGACGGTCGTGAGCATCCCCATGCCTGAGTACCCCTGCGCGGTGATGTATTGGTTGAGCCCCGTCGCCGTAATGGAAAACAGCGCCCCCGCCGCGTAGATGAGCAGGTACTGCCGCGCGTAAGCGTAGGTCGATCCGCTCGCGCCGAATGTCATCAGCAGCGGCTTTTCGAACGCAAAAACGATCGCCGTAACGATGAGCGCGATCGCCGCGAGGGAATACAGCGCGTTGGTCAATATTTTTTTGGAGGTTTCCTCCTTTCCCTCGCCGAGCGCCATCGCAAACAGGGGCGCGCCGCCCGTGCCGATGAGAAAGGCAAAAGAGGATATGAGCGTCGTGATGGGCGCGCATACGCCCACGGCGGCGAGCGCGGTATCGCCGATGCCCGCGATGTTGCCGACGTACATTCTGTCGACGATGGAATACAATACATTGATAAACTGCGCAATCATTGCGGGGATCACGAGTTTCAATACGGTGGGCAGCACCCGCGGGCTGCCTAAATCGAGCGCCTTCATTCCGTTCTCTCCGAAAGCGAAAACTTATCTTAAACGTGCCCGCCTATCATAGCAATTTGCGCAAAAAAAGTCAACGGTTCCCGCCGCGGGCGCAAAAAAATTTTTGCGCTCCGTGCGCCTCTTTCCTTTTTTGCCGCCGCGCCGCCTTGGCGGCACATTTTTCTGCTTTTTGCGTTTTTGCCCCGAAACGGCGCGTTTTTGATTGAAAAACGGCCTTTTTCGTGCTATAATCGAGTAAAAAACGAACGGAGTGCATATGGATAAGACCAACGCCATGCGCCTTTTAGACGCAAAAAAGATACCTTATACCGCTTTTTCGTATCCGCCCGAAATTACGGACGGGATGCTCGTCGCCCAACAGCTTGGCGAGGACGTGCGCCGCGTGTTTAAAACGCTGGTAACGGCGTCGGATAAAGGGGAGCATATCGTGTTTTGCGTGCCCGTGTGCGCCTCGCTCGACTTGAAAGCAGCGGCGAAAGCCGCGGGCGTCAAATCGGTCGCCATGATAAAGCAAAAAGAATTGGAACCGCTCACGGGGTATATCCACGGCGGGTGTTCGCCCGTGGGCATGAAAAAGCGTTTCCGCACCTTTATCGACGAGAGCGCGCAAGAGTATGAAGAAATTTACGTCAGCGCAGGCAAAGTGGGGCATCAAATGCGCCTGTCTCCCATACAGCTTGCGGCGTATGCGGGGGCAAAATTCGCGCCCCTCTGCACGGAAATCGCGCAATAGCGGGAAAGCCGCCCGCATAACCATGCAAAAACTTGCTTTTTTGCCCCGCATCCGCTACAATAGAGTCGATTTTAAGAGCGTTCGAGAGTATCAAGGGATATGAATAAAGTCTATAAAAAAGAAATAGCGCTCGGCCTGCGCCCGTTCGTGTACGCGCTGCTCGGCACAGCGGTCGGCGCAGCCGTGGGCGCGACTGCGGGTTTGTTCGGCGCGGGCGTCGATTTTTTCAGCGCCTTCGGCATGGAACATTTCGGGCTGTACGTGTGGTTTCTGCCCGCCGTGGGCATTCTTACCGCCGCCATGCTCCGCCGCTGGGGAGATTCCTCCACCGGCATGCGGGCGGTGTTTGAAGTCAGCCGCGGCGAGCGCGAGCGGTTCGAGCTGCGCAGCGCCGCTTTCCAATATGCTGGCGCGTGGAGCGCCCACCTCTTTTGCGCGAGCGTGGGCAGGGAGGGCGCCGGCATTCAGATCGGCGCGGCGCTCGGCTGCAATATCGGCAGGCGCGTGCCCTTGCGCGGCGCGGATAAAATTTTGCTCGTCGCGGGCATGGCGGCGGGTTTTTCTGCCCTGTTCGGCACGCCCGCCTGTGCTTTGTTCTTCGCGCTGGAAGTTACCGTCGTCGGCGGCCTGCACCTGCGTGCGCTCATCGCCTCGCTGTTTGCGTCGTATGCCTCGTATTTTGTGTCGCGCCTGTGCGGGCTCACGCATATATCCGTCGAATTTTCTCTGGCCGCATCGTTCGATCTTTCGCTCGTGTTCCGCCTGTTCGCGCTCGGCGCGCTGTGCGGTCTGGCGGGGTTTGTATTCTGCGTCTTCCGCAAATATATCGCCGATTTTTTTCGGTATTCGGTCAAAAATGAGTATATCCGCGCCTTTTTTGCCGCCGTTTTGCTCGCCTGCCTCCTGTTTTTGAGCAGCGGCCGGTATTCGGGGCTGGGCACCAACCTCATCGGCCTTGCGCTTTCGGGCGGGCAGGTGTATTGGTACGATTGGCTCGTTAAAATGCTCTTTACCGCGGCCTTTTTATCCGCGGGTTTTTTGGGCGGAGAAGTTACGACGCTGTTTGCGGCGGGCGCCTGCTTGGGCGCGGCGGTCGGGCCGTGGCTGGGTATTCCGCCGCAGGCCGCCGCCTGCCTCGGCTATGCCGCGGTGTTCGGCGCCGCAACGAATACCCTCATCACGCCCGTCATTCTCGGCTGCGAATTGTTCGGCGGGGCGTCGCTGCCGTTTATGGCGATCGTCTGCGTCGCCGCCTATCTGTTCAACTTCGGCAAATCGGTGTACAACCAAAAGATCCGCGAGGACATCGCCGCAAAGATCATTCACCGCCTGCAAAAAAAACCTCGCCTGCCCCTGCCCGAACCGCTGTACAAGCGCGCGCACTTGCCGGCCTACGGGCCGCTGCGGTAATTTTCGGCAGTATCTCCGCCGCGCTCCGTGCGCGCGGCGTTTTTTTTGCGCCGCGGCGTATGCGCTTATCCCCGCATTGTGCCTGTTTTTGCGGAAAATGGATTGCTTTTTCCGCTTTTTTGGTTTATACTGTTGGCATGAAACTTTCCCTCTTTCCGCAAACCTATCGGAACAAGCGCATCTGCGTCGCCCTGTCGGGCGGCGGCGATTCGGTCGCCCTTTTGTACGCGCTTAAAGAGAGGGCGGGGGAGTGGAACATATCGCTTTCGGCGGTCAACGTCGAGCACGGCATCCGCGGCGAAAGCTCGCGCGCCGATACCGAATTTGTAAAAGAACTGTGCACAAAAGAGAATATTCCGCTTTTTTGCTTTTCGGAAAATGTGCCCCGCCTTGCCGAGGAATGGGGCATGGGGGTAGAGGCGGCGGCGCGCGCCGTACGTTACCGCGTTTTTTTGGATATTCTGCGGCAGGATAAGGCGGACTATATCGCCACAGCGCACCACGCGGGCGACAATGCGGAGAGCGTTCTGTTCAATCTGCTGCGCGGCAGCGCGCTTACGGGCGCGGGCGGCATCAGCGAATTTGTAAACGCCTGGGAGCTCGCGGCGGCAATTTCGCCCGAAACGCGCGCCGAGGACATGGACATCCTGCGCGGAAAGGGCATCATCCGCCCGCTGCTCAGCGTTCCGAAATCGGAGATCCTCGCCTATCTGCGCGAAAACAAGCTCGAATGGCGGGAGGACGAGAGCAATGCCGATACCGGCTATACGCGCAACTTTTTGCGGCAAGAGGTGCTCGCGCCCGCGCGCGAACGTTTCCCCTCGCTCGATAAGGCGCTATACAATTTTTCCCGCGCCGCCCGCGAGGACGACGAGTTCCTGTACGGCCTCGCACGGCAGTATTTATACGAAGAAGGGGAGGTCCGCTTTGTTGCGGCGACGGAGGTTTTCAAGCCCCTGTTCGTGCGCGCGTGCTTGCTCGCGCTGCGGCATTTCGATGTAGAAAAGGATTATACGTTGCAGAACCTGCTCGATATCTGCGCCGTCGCGGAGGGCGAAAACGGCAAGGCGGTCGATCTGCCGCGGGGCATCGTCGCCCGCCGCGAGTACGGAAAAATCGCCTTCTATCGGCGCCCGTCTTTCGCAGGGGCGGGCCGTTCGCCCGAATACCCCTTCGGCGAAGGGGAGTTCGCGTTCGGCAAGCTCTGCGTGCGCGTCGTCAGGGGGGAGCATCCAGCCGAATCGTTTGCGCTTCGCCGCCCGCTGTATATCGACGGGGCGCGCCTGCCCGGATATTGCGTCCTTCGCACCCGAAAAGAGGGAGACGTGTTCCAAAAATTCGGTTCGGGAACGAAAAAACTCAAAGATTTTTTCATCGATGCGAAGATCCCGCAGAGGCTGCGGGGCGGCATTCCGCTCGTTGCGTGCGGCAAAGAGGTATTCGCCGTGTGCGGCGTGGAAATTTCCGAAAAGGTGAAGATCGGCGGGAATGCCGACGTATATACACTATTACTATACGAAAAAGGAGATTGTGACAAATGCATCAAGACGTAGAGAGCATCATGTTTACCAAGGAACAGCTTGAAGGGCGTATCGGTGAGCTCGCCGCGCAGCTCGATAAGGAATACGCGGGCAAAAATCCGCTGATGGTAGGGATCTTGAAGGGCAGCGTCATGTTTTACGCCGACCTTCTGCGCGCGATGACCATTCCCGTGGAGATGGATTTTATCGCCATTTCTTCCTACGGCTCCGGTTCGAAGTCGTCGGGCGAGGTCAAGCTCATCAAGGACCTCGACCGCAAGATCGAGGGCAGGCACGTCATCATCGTGGAGGATATCATCGATTCGGGCTACACGCTGTCTTACCTCAAACGTATGCTGTACTCGCGCAAACCCGAATCGGTCAAGATCTGCGCCCTGCTCGATAAATACAGCCGCCGCGTAGTGCCCATCGAGGCGGATTACAAGGGGTTCGACTGCGAAGACGAGTTCGTCGTCGGGTTCGGTTTAGACTACGCCGAGCGCTACCGTAACCTGCCGTATATCGGCATTTTAAAGCGCAGCGTCTACGAAAAGTAATTTTCCTTTTATTTGCAAAAATCGGATAAAAACAGCACAAAAAAGCGGAAAAATCGACCGAAAACGGCCGTTTTTCCGCTTTTTTTATTTATTGCGGCAGGGGCGAAAAAGGGAGGGGCAGATTTTTCTGTTAGCGTATAAATTTTTTCAGATGCGTCAATAAAAGAGGAACAAAGCAGCGGCGTTCGGCCGAACGGAGGCAGGTATGAAAAAATTTTGCATAGTTTTCGGTTTACTAATCATAATAATTTTGACGGCAGCGGTAACGGCGCAGGGCGCCGCGCCCGAAACGGAATATCTGCGCATGCACGTGCGCGCCAATTCCGATTCGCAGATCGATCAGGCGGTCAAGTACGAGGTAAAGGACGCCGTCGTCGATTACCTCATGCCTCTCGCCGCATCGTGCGCGAGCAAGGAGGAGGCGATGGCGGCGTTGGAGAATGCGCTCCCGCAGATCGAGGAAGTCGCAAACGGCGTCCTTGCGGAAAACGGGTTTTCGTATACGGCGCGCGCCGCGGTGCGGCGGGAAGAATTTCCCACGCGCGTCTATGAAGACGTAACGCTCGAAGCGGGCGTGTACGACGCGCTCATCGTCGAGCTGGGCACGGGCGAAGGCGCAAATTGGTGGTGCGTTCTGTATCCGCCCATGTGTTTTTCGGGCGAGGCGACGGGCGAAAATATCCGTTTCCGTTCCCGTATACTTGAAATCATACGGGACTTTTTCGCGAACTGACGGGGCGGTTTTTCCTCCCTCTTCGCGGAAAACAAAATTTGTTTTTATTAAAGAGGAGGAAAAATGAACAAGATCTTACGGGTGAGCGCGCTCACGCTCTCTCTGGTCGCGTTGCTTGCGGCGGCGGTATTCTTTACCGTGCAGGCCGCCGCGCGGCCGAACGCCGAAATCGCATACGGGCAGGATATCGAGGCGGCCGTGCTCAAACAGGGCAGCCGCGGCGAAGATGTGAAAACGGTGCAGCAAAAACTCAAACGCTGGGGCTATTATTCGGGCAGCGTAGACGGCATCTACGGCCCCGCGACCAAAAAAGCGGTGGAGTACTTTCAGCGCAAAAACGGCCTTACCGCCGACGGGATCGTCGGCAGAAAGACGTTTGAGGCGCTGGGCATGATGGAACAGGCCGGGCAGGGCGGCCAAAGCGGGCAAAATGGCTATACCAATTCGGATACCTACCTTTTGGCGCGCTGCATCTACGCGGAGGCGCGCGGCGAGAGTTATACCGGGCAGGTCGCGGTCGGCGCGGTGGTTTTGAATCGCGTTAAAAGCGCGGAGTTCCCCAATACCATCGCGGGCGTCATCTACCAGCGGCACGCCTTTACCGCGGTCAGCGACGGGCAGATCAATTTGACGCCCGATCAAACGGCGCTCAATGCCGCCAAAGACGCGATGAACGGCTGGGATCCTACGGGCGGCTGCCTGTATTACTACAATCCCGCCAAGGCCACGAGCTCGTGGATCTTTTCGCGGGAAACGGTTGTGACCATCGGCAAGCATGTGTTTGCGATATAAGGAGGGAGCGATATGAAAGAGAATAAAGATTTGTCCAGCGGCGCGGAAAAGGTGGAAAAGATCGCGCGCCGCAGAGGGGAATCGCAGGGCGACGCCGCCAACGGCGGCGTGCAGGCGAGCGAGGAGCGCCGCAGGGAGGCCGCGGCGGAATCTGCGGCCGCGCGCGAAAACGCCCGCGCCGAAAAGCGCATTGCCGACGCGCAGCGCAAACAGGAGATAAAGGAGGCGCGCGCCGAGGCCAAGCTGGAAAAACAGCACGCAAAGGAACTCCGCGCCGCAGAGGCGGAGGAAGAGCGCCTGCACCGCCGCGCCGAGCGCGCACAGCGCCGCGTGGAACGGGAGGAAAGCAAAAAAGACGGCCGCCGCACTCCGGGGTTCGGCGGCTGGCTGGCGGCGGTCGTTTCCCTTTCGGTGGCGGTTTTGGCCTTGGGCGCCATCGTAACGGTGGGGTATTTCGACCTTTCGAACACCAAAGCCGAGCTTTCGGGCGGGTATCAGAGTTCCGTGTACGAATTTTCCGAATTGGTGGAAAATATGGACGCGAACCTCGCCAAGGCGCGCGTGGCGGAGGGCAATTACGAGATGCAAAAACTTCTCACCGACGTGCTCGTGCAGAGCGAACTGGCGGAAAAATGCATCGAATCCTTCCCCATCGGCGGCACGGAAACGGAGAGCCTTACGGCGTTCATCAACCGTGTGGGCGACTATTCCAAAACGCTGTTGCACAAGCTCGCGCACGGCGGCACGCTCACCGACGAGGAGCGCGAGGTCATCGAATATATGTACCGCACCGCGGAAAAACTGCGCACGGCGATGCCCGAACTCATCGAGAGCGCGCGCCTGGGCAGCATCGAAGAATTGTTCTCCGAGGAGGGGGATTTCTTCAAAAATTTCGGCGCGCTGAACGAAACGACGGTCGAAGTGCCCAAGAGCATAGAAGACGGGCCCTTTTCGCAGGGTGCGGTCAGGCGCGAGAGCAAAATGCTCGCAAAGGAGAGCAAGATCGGCGAAGAGGAGGCCATGGAGCGCGCCAATGAACTGTTTGCGCAGTACAAGCCCGCCAATATGCGCCCCGCCGGCAGAACGGAAAACAAGGGATTTGCGCTGTATAATTTCGAATTTGAGGACGAAAACGGCAAAAATTATTTTGCGCAGATCACCGAAAACGGCGGCCATCTGGCCCTGTTCGACAGCTTTGAACCCTGCAAGGACCACAACTTTGACGTGCGTTCCTGCATCCGCATCGCGCAAAAATTCCTGCAAAAGTGCGGGTATGACGGGTTAAAACCCGTTTGGGCGAGCGAGGCGGGCACCGAATGCACGATAAACTTTGCCTATGAGCAGGGCGGCGTCATCGTCTATCCCGATATGATCAAAGTAAAAGTCTGCGAGGAAAAGGGCGCCGTTACGGGGTTGGAGGCGCATTCGTACCTGGTGAACCACACCGAGCGCGAGATCGGCTCCGCCCGCGTGTCAATGGAAAAGGTGGAGGCGAACGCCGCCCGCCGCATGGAGGAACTGCACGGCGTGCGCAAGGCGCTCATCGAAGTGGACGGGCAGGAAGTGCTCACCTACGAGATCGTCGGGGAACACGGCGGCAGAGCGTACTATTGCTATGTCGACGCCAAAACGGGCGAAACGGCGGAGATCCTCGTCGTTGTCGGAACGGACAGGGGCCGGGCGATCTTATAACAGCTTTCGCAAATTTTTCGCCGAGATGTTGTGCGAAATTGTAATTTGAGAGAATCCCTGCCGTCGGCATAAGCCGAGCGGTGGGGATTCTCTCTTTGCGCCTCGTCGCAATAAGGCGACGGAGGGTGAGGCTGCGCACATAATATTAAATGCAGCAAAAGCCTTGCGGTAAATAGTGTGCACTTTTCCGAAAATACAATTTTGGAACACGCGGTTAAAAAACGTAAGTCCGCGGCGATTTCGCTTGACAAATTTGCCGTGGGGGGGGGTATACTTATCGGGAGGATCGTTGAAAAAAGCGCGCGAAAAGACATTTTTTATACAACTGTATGCTATAATCTAAAAAAAGCCGCCCTGCGGCGGCATACGGGGAGGAGAGGATATGCTCATCGTCTACGGCAGCAAATACGGGTATGCAAAGCGTTATGCGGAGGAATTTTCGCGGCGCACGGGCGCCAAGGCGGTTTCCTATAAAGAGGCGCGCCCTGCGGGCGAACAGACCGTCGTCTATTTCGGCGGGGTGTATGCGGGCGGCGTAAAGGGGCTGACGCGCACGGCAAAGCGGCTGGACGCGGATAAAATTTCCCTCTTAATCGTCGCGACGGTGGGGGTGTCCGATCCCGCGGACGAAAAAAACGCGCAAAACCTGCGCCGCGCGGTGCTCGCGGCTGTGCCCGCGGCTCTGCACGGCAAATTGCGGACGGTGCATTTGCGCGGCGGCATCGATTACGCGAAGTTATCCGCCCCGCACAGGTTTTTGATGAAACTCATGTATTCCGCGGAAAAGCGCACGCCGCCGGAAAAACGGACCGCCGAGTCGCGCGCGATCGTCGAAACGTACGGGAAAGCGGTCGATTTCACCGATTTTGCCGCGCTGGCCGCCGTCGGCGCTTGCGCCGGCGGGGAAAATATGTTAAACTGACTGTATAAACCGATACAGCGGAGGGAATATGCCGGAAAATATCGTCGAGGTGGAAGATCTCGAAAAAAATTACGGGCAGGTGCGCGCGGTGCAGGGGATCTCCTTTTCCGTCGGGCAGGGGAGCCTGTTTTCCTTTTTGGGTGTGAACGGCGCGGGAAAGAGCACGACCATCAACATCCTCTGCTCCCTGCTCAAAAAGGACGCGGGGCGCGTGCGCATCGCGGGGTATGATCTGGACAGGGAGGCGGAAAAGATAAAGCCGCTTGTGGGCGCGGTGTTTCAGTTCAGCGCGCTCGACGATCTGCTGACGGTGCGCGAAAATCTCGCCGTGCGCGCCGCCTGTTACGGGCTGCGCGGCGGGGCCTGGAAACGCCGCCTGGCCGAACTGACCGAACTTTTGGAGCTGGCGGATATCTTGGACCGCCCCTTCGGCAAACTTTCGGGCGGGCAGCGCCGCCGCGCCGATATCGCGCGGGGATTGGTCAACGAGCCGCAGTTTCTCATCCTCGACGAGCCGACCACCGGGCTCGACCCGCAGACGCGCCGCACCGTGTGGGAATCCGTCCGCCGCCTGCGCGCCGGCACGGGCATGACGGTGTTCCTCACCACCCACTATATGGAGGAGGCGAACGGTTCCGACCGCGTTGTCATCATTGACGGCGGAAAGATCGCCGCGGACGGCACGCCCGTTTCCCTCAAAAACCGCTATTCGCGCAGCTATCTGCACCTGTACGGAGATGTTTGCGGGCAGCTGGAAACTTTGGGTATCCCTTTCGAGCGCGGGATCGCGGGCGCGCGGCTCACGATGGAAAATGCGGAAAAGGCGCGCGCGTTTTTGCAAAAATATCCGCAGATGTGCGCCGATTTCGAATTTGTAAAAGGGGACATGGACGATGTGTTCCTCGCCGTAACGGGCAAAAAACTTGCCGAAGGAGGCGCTCTATGAACGCATATGCCCTGTGGATGCTCACGCGGCGCAATCTGAAAATATTTTTGAAGGATAAGGCGAACGTATTCTTTTCGCTGCTCGCGCCGCTCATCGTTCTGGCCCTGTATGCCCTGTTTTTGGGCAGGGTGCAGGCAGACGGCCTTTTGGCCGCGCTGCAGGTGATGGGCGTTGCGGGCGGGGAGAGCGAGGTGCGCGCCTTTTGCGACAGTTGGATGCTCGCGGGGAGCGTTTCCTGCGCGTGCATCACCGTTCCGCTGTGCGCGTGCGGCGTGATGGTCACCGACCGTTCCCGCGGCATCTCTGCCGACCTTCGCGTGGCGCCGCTGCACAGATGGGTCCCTTCCGCGGCGTATTTTCTCGCCGTCGTGGCGGCGGGGCTGGCCATTGGGGCGGTCGTGCTCGCCGTCTGCTTTATCTGGCTCGCCGCGGCGGGCGCGTGGGCGTTGACCGTTGCCGACGTGTTCGGCTGCATCGGCGCGCTCGTGCTGTCCGTGCTGTGTTCGTCCGCCCTGCTCGTGTTCGTCGTCGGGTTTATCCGTTCGCAGGGCGCGTTCACGGGGCTGAACATCATCTTCGGCACCGTCGTCGGGTTCCTCATCGGCGCATATATGCCCATCACCTATTTCCCGAAAGGGGTGCAGTATTTTACCCTCTTTATTCCCGGCAGCTATACGGCGGGGCTGTTCCGCAACTTTATGATGGGCGGCGCGCTCGAACGCATCGCGGATACCCTGTCGCCCGCCTTTGCGGATTCGCTGCGCTCCGAATTTTCGCTCACGTTCGACTTTTTCGGCGCGCAGGTGGGTGTGCCCGCCATGGCGTGCGTGCTCGCCGCCTGCACGGCGGTCTTTGCGGTCTGCCTTGCCGCCGCGGCATATCTGCGCCGCCGCGGGCAAAAATAAAGGGGCGGATATCTTCGACGCGTTTCCCCTCCGCGGCTTGTTTTAACGGCAAACGAAAATTTCTCCCGCAAACATGCGGGAGTTTTTTTATGTCAATATTCCGTCCGACCGAGCAGGTAGTCCGTTGTTACGTCAAAAAAGTCCGCCATACGGCACAGCGTTTCCATGTCCGGTTCTGACTGCCCCGATTCGAGATAGGAAAGTTTCCTCTGTGTGATTCCAAGTTTCTGCGCCAGTTGAGTCTGCGACAGTCCCGCCTCTTTCCGAAGCAGCCTCGCTCTCTCTGAAAACAATATCAGCATAGTTAGAATTATAGATAGAAATCGTCTATTTTATTTGACATAGACAGAATATATCTGTTATAATTTATTATAGATATAAAATGTCTAAATTTGTCGTTCGCGCGGTGATCGTTTCGGATTTTGTCGGCCGTGCGCGAGAAAAAGGAGGGACGGAAAATGGGTAACAAATGGGTCGGTTTGGCAATCAATTTCGTGCTTGCGCTGGCTGTTGCCGTCGTTTTTACGGCGATGTTGGCAAACTCGCAGGGCGGAAATATCGGCGGCTTGGCGGCGTTGGGGTCGTGGTCGGTTTTAGCGCAGATTCTCCTATATATTGCCTTTCGTATGCTGGCGGACAGCGAAAGTCGGTTCGCCGCCTTTCTGCGGGTCATTTTATCGCTCGCGGGCGGGGCGATCATCCTCACGGCGGGACTGATTCCTTCTGCCGCTTATACTACGGGGACGGGTATCCCCGCAGGCACGTCGCCTTGGGGCTATGCGTTCGGCGGGTGCTGGTTTCTGTGCGGCGTGCTCGCCTTTCACCTGTATTATATCGCCTGCGACAACCAATGGGGAGGTTTTTGGTTTGCGTTCATGCCGCTCATCAGTCTCGCTGCAAGCTACATCCTGTATGTCATTTTCGGTTATATAGGGGAGGCGGCGGGCTCTTTCTTTACCGGCTGGCTCGGTTTTATCCTTGCGCTGGCGGGCGCCGTCTTTATGATCGTGCGCTTTGTGCGCAGCGGCTCGCCCTTTATGGGCTCGCTGCGCGAGTCGAAGTTGCCTGTTGGCGCGCCCGCGCAGGACGACGGGGACGAACGGGAGAGCCGCCGTTCCCCCGCACCGCAGTATGAAGAGGGGAAGGATCCCCGTCCGAAGGGCAGCGAATGGAAACTGCGTTCCGCCATCGAATCTGCCTTGCATCGTTGCCAAGGCCCGAAGCAAGAGGGAACATACGGCCAAATATGGATCGATTATACAAGTGCAGAAATTTCCGGTTTTTCGTATACAGTGCGCGTAAACGCGCGGATGAGGTATGTGCTGCGCAGGAAAGAAGCTGCGGCGGAATACCCGTCGGAGATTAAAGACGACGCGCAGCGACTGATGCAGTCCGCGGCCAATAAATTGCTGCATGCTGCGTTAGAGGCGTTTGAACAGTTCCGCAAAAAATACAGCGGCTACGATGCCGAACACAAATTTGTGATCGGCAAGGTGGATACGAAAGTCGAGTGAGGGGAGGGAACGATGAAAAAAGTTTTCGGGGCAATTATACTTGTTTTATGGATCATCGCCGTTCCGTTTTATCTCATATACAGCGTTCAAGCGATCCTGAGCGGAAATCTTCAGACGGAAGAGATCGTCTTGATCCTCGCAGTGTGCCTGATTTTATATTTTATACTTATTTTGATATGCCGCATCAGAGGGGTTTTCAGTTCTTTTTTCAGAGGCGGTTGGGGCACGATCATCTGTATCGTTTTCTCTCCCGTTATCCTCGCGATCGGGTGGGTATATACTACAATCGGCGCGATCGTCGGGTTGTTTCAGGGCATATTCGGGCGAAAGGGATGATTGCCTGCGCCGTACAATTGAAGAACATTTTTCGGAAAGAGGTGCGTTTTTACAAAATCGCCTCTTTTTTTACTTTCTTTTTTTGCAAACGCATATTGACAAACTTTCGGTAAAAATGTATAATTATATATAGCGCAACCGTGGGGTGCATGGCCCGCGCGGAATACAGCGCTCGGAGAAAACCATCATGCAAAAAGTCAATCTTACACTCAAGGGCATTCGTGCGGACGAAATGAACTTCAAACTCAACGGCATCCGCCTGCAAAACGGCGGCAAAGTCAGCCTTGCGCCCACCTTTTCCCGCCGCGTGCGCCGCGCCGCCGAAAACGATAAGGTCTTTTTCCTTTCGTTGACCGTCAAGATCGAAAACACGCCCGAAGCGCCCAAGCCTTTCGACCTGCTCGTCACCATGACGGGCGTTTTCGAAACGGATGCGTCGTCCGACGAGGAGAAGAAGGCGGGAGTGGTGCAGGGCACGGCACTGCTGTATCCCTATCTTCGCGCCGCGATCACCAATCTCACGACCACCGCGCTCGCCGCGCCCATCGTGCTGCCCGTGATGAACGGCTCCCTGTTCCCTGAGGATCGCGACGCCGATAATTCGACGGTTTCGTAAGGAGGGCGTATGAACAGGGAAGAGATCAAAAATATTCTTCCGCACCGCGAGCCCATGCTCCTTTTGGACGAGGCGGAGCTCAACGAGGCGGGCGAATCGGTCGGCAAATACACCGTCCGCGGTGATGAGTTCTTTTTGCAGGGGCATTTCCCCGGCAATCCCATTGTTCCCGGCGTCATTCAATGCGAGATGATCGCGCAGGCGGCGGTCCTGCTCATTTCCGATGCGAAGGACGCCACCCCCATGTACACGGGGCTGAACAACGTCAAATTCAAAAATCCGCTCCTGCCCGGCGATACGGCGGTCATGACCGTTTCTCTCACCGCGCACAAGGGGATCTTCTATTTCGCGAAGGGAAAATTGGAGGCGAACGGCAAACTTTGCACGAGCGCGGAATTTTCTTTCGCCCTCGTTCCCAAACGCAAATAAAAGTAAGTTTGCGCGCAAGCGAACAGCGCTCCGCGCGCCGTCCTTTCACGGATCGGCGCGCGGAGTGCGCTTTTGTCTGCGGTTTTGTTCTGCCGCGGGCGATATGCTTGACTTGCGCGCCCAAATTTACTATAATTTAAGGAAAGTGCAACAATTCCGCCGATACTGTGGCTGTTCCGCCGCGGGGGATTTCGGCAAAGAGGTGCAGGAATGTTCTATATCGCGGGCACGGGCAGCGCCCTTCCCGAAAAAGTTGTTTCCAACGACGATCTCGCTACATTTTTGGACACGTCTGACGAGTGGATCTATTCGCGGACGGGAATACATCGCCGCCACGTTCTCACGCACGAGAGGCTGGACGATCTGGCCATCCTCTCCGCAAAGCGCGCCCTCGAAGATGCGGGCACCGACGGGAAAGAGGTCGACCTCATCCTGTGCGCCACCATGCGCGGGGATACATATACCCCCTCGCTCGCGTGCACGGTCGCCGAGGCGATCGGCTCGCACGCGCCCGCGTTCGATCTGAACGCCGCCTGTGTGGGCGTGCTCTATTGCATGGAGATCGCCGATTCCTTTATCGGAACGGGTAAGGCAAACACCGTTCTCATCGTTTCCGCAGAGGCGATGAGCAAGCTGGTCGACTGGACGGACCGCTCCACCTGCGTGCTTTTCGGCGACGGTTCGGGCGCGATGGTCGTCAAAAAAGGGGAGGGAAGGCTCTCCGGAGTTCTCACTTCCGACCCCGATACGCGCGCCATCCGTATGCCCAACATCGAGGGGCTGAACAGCCCGTACAATCAGATCGGGCAGGAAAAGCTCGCCATGTACATGGACGGGGGCGAAGTGTATAAATTCGCCGTCAACGCGATGGGCCACCGCATCGAAGAGGCGTGCGCCCGCGCAAACCTTTCCCCGGCGGATATCGATTGGTATCTGCCCCATCAGGCGAACGTGCGCATCATCGACGCAAGCCTGAAAAAATTCAAGATCGACAAGAGCAAGGTGTTGCTCAACATTTCCGAATGCGGGAATATGAGCGCCACGTCGGTCATGGTGCTTTTGGACGAGTACGCGAAAAAGGGCACCTTCAAAAAGGGAGACAAGCTGCTCCTCGTCGCCTTCGGAGGAGGGCTTACGAGCGGCGCTGTCATTATAAAATGGAATAAAGAGTAAGGAGAACAAATTTATGACTACGTTGGAAAAGTTGAAGGAAATTTTGAGCGAATGCAAGGGTGAAGACCTCGATATCACGCCCGAAACCACGTTTGACGAGTTGGATTTCGATTCCCTCGACAAGGTAGACATCGTTATGCAGATCGAAGAGGCGTATGACATTTCGCTGGGCGACAACATGCAGCTTTCCACCGTCGGCGAGCTGATCGCGAAGATCGACGAGGCCGTTGCGAACAAGTAATTTCGGGCGAACAAAATGCAGACGAAATTGACAAAACTTTTGGGCATCCGCCATCCCATCATTCAGGGCGGCATGGCTTGGATCGCCGACGCCTCGCTCGCGAGCGCGGTGTCCAACGCGGGCGGCCTCGGCATCATCTCCGCGATGAATGCGAATGCCGACTGGGTGCGCGAGGAGATCAAAAAATGCCGCGCCATGACGGATAAGCCCTTCGGCGTGAATATCATGCTGATGAGCCCCCATGTCGAAGAAGTGGCGAAGATGGTCGCGGAGGAAAAGGTCCCCGTTGTCACCACGGGCGCGGGCAACCCTTCGCGCTTTGTAAAAATGTGGAAAGAGGCGGGCACCGTCATCATTCCCGTCGTCGCGTCTACGGCGCTGGCGAGGATGGTGGAGCGCGCGGGCGTCAACGCGGTCATCGCGGAAGGCTGCGAGAGCGGCGGGCACGTCGGCGAACTCACCACGATGGCGCTCGTTCCGCAGGTCGTCGACGCGGTTAAGATCCCGGTGATCGCCGCGGGCGGCATCGGAGACGGCAGGGGCTTGGTCGCGGCGTTCGCTTTGGGCGCGTGCGGCGTGCAGATGGGCACGCGGTTCCTCGTCGCCAAAGAGTGTACCGTCAGCGAAGAATATAAGCGCAAAGTGCTCGCGGCGAAGGATATTTCCACCATGGTCACGGGCAAGCGGCTGGGCCATCCCGTCCGCGCCATCAAAAACACATACATGAACGCCTACGCGAAATTGGAGGCGAATTCCAACATTCCCGACGAGGAGCTGGAACAGTTCGGCGTCGGTTCGCTGCGCAAGGCCGCCAAAGACGGTAATCCCGACGAGGGCTGTTTCCTCGCGGGGCAGATCGCGGGCATGGTCAAATGCGAACAGACCGCCGCGGAGATGATCGACGAGATCATGGCGCAGGCCGAAAAGATGATGGAGGGCGTCAAATGGGACATTTAGCCTTTTTGTTCGCCGGGCAGGGGGCGCAGGTCCCCGGCATGGCGGGGGATGTGAAGGATCTCCCCAAAGTCAAAAAACTGTTCGACCTCGCGGAGAGCATTCAGCCGGGCGTCGTCGATAAAATGCTCAGCGGCACGCAGGAGGAGCTGAACAGAACGCTCCTCACCCAGCCGACCATGTTCCTTGCCGATCTCGCGTATGCTTACGCGAAAGAGGAGGAAACGGGCGCGCCCGACTGCGTGTGCGGCTTTTCGGTGGGAGAAGTGCCCGCATTGTGCTTTGCGGGGGTTCTCTCCGAAAAGGATGCATTCCGCGCCATCGTCAAGCGCGCGGAGCTGATGGAGGCGTACACCGAGCGCGTCAAGGGCTGTATGATCGCCGCCGTCAAACTCACCGCGGATAAAGTCGAGGCGCTGTGCGACGGCGTGAACACCCATCCCGCCAATTATAACGGCGCATTGCAGACGGTCGTCGCCTGCCGCGCGGAGGCGGAGGAGGAATTTGCCGCCAAGGTCAAAGAGGCGGGCGGCCGCGCAATGAAACTGCGCGTTTCGGGCATGTTTCACTGCCCCGAATTGCAGCCGGAATCGCAGGAGTTTGAAAAGTTTTTGCGCACGCTCACCATGAACGCGCCGCGCATGGACGTATACGCCAACCTCACGGCAAAGCCGTACGAAGGCGATTTTTCCGCCACGCTCGCCAAACAGATGTGCTCGCCCGTTCGGTTCACCGAAACGGTCGCGAACATGAAGGCGCGCGGCATCGAAGAATTTGTCGAAGTCGGCCCCGGCAAAGTTCTTACGGGGCTGGTGCAGAGAGGGTAAAAAAATTGCTCGCGAAAATCTCGGCGAGCTGACGCCTGCGATTTTCTGCGATTTTGAGGGCTCTGCCCTCGTTGCGGCATCTTTTAAGCACACATATTATAAAATGCCGCAACTTCACCCGCGGAGGTCGCAAGTATGCGACAAATAGGGGGCGCTAATCCAAAATAGCGATTTTGGAACGCGCAATTGATTGTTAAAATAAAAACTTGCAAAAACGGAAATCGCAATTTTCGTTTTTGCCCTCAATAAGCCGAAGGGCATACGCGGAAAGAGTGAATTTGCGCCCATAAATAATAAGTTTGCCCTTAAAAATAACGGGGTCCCCAAAAATCGCAACGCGCGCAGCGGTGTGAGATTTTTGGGGAAGAGGAGCAACAAGCACACGAGGGCTTGGCGGCAAACAAAGTGCGCCGCCTGCCGTCCGTCGCCTTGTTGCGACGATAAAGAGGGAGAAAACGCCGCAGAAAACGCGAAAGCGTTTGAACGGCGGTGTCGCCCTCCAATCACGGAAAACCGCAGGCGACAGCTCGCCGAGGTTTTCGTGAGCAGAAACAATTATTTGCAAAAGCAAAAACGACGCTTTTTGCTTTTGCCCCCAATATGCCGAAAGGCATATGCGGAAAGAGTGAATTTGCGCGCATAAAGGTATGAGAGCCCTCAATAACGGGGCCCCCGAAAATCGCAACGCGCGAAGCGGTGTGAGATTTTTGGGGATAAGGAGCAACAAGTGTACGAGGGCTTGGCGGCAAGTAAAGCGTGCCGCCTGCCGTCCGTTGCCTTGTTGCGACGAGCGCAAAGAGAGAAAACAGGCGGTCAGCGGCAAAGCCGCGTGCCCGCGGGTTTTCTTTGGAATCAAGCGAATCGCAGCATCTCTTTTGCGAGATTCGCGCGAAGGAAGGTTTTTCTATGGAAAACAGAGTCGCCCTTATCACGGGTGCGGGCAGGGGCATCGGCGCGAAGATCGCGCTCACCCTCGCCCAAGACAATACGGATATCGCAGTCGTCGATTACAGCGACGAATCTGCCGCCAAGGAAACGATGGATGCGCTCGCGGCGGCGGGCGTTACCGCGCGCTATTATCGCTGCGACGTTTCCGATTTTTCGGTCACAAAGGCGGTTGTCGACCAGATCGTCAAGGATTTCGGCAAGATCGATATCCTCGTCAACAATGCGGGCATCACGGCGGATAAACTCATCATGCGCATGGAAGAATCCGATTGGGACAGGGTGCTCGGCATCAACCTGAAAGGCTGTTTCAACATGGTCAAGCACGTTACGCCGTACATGATGCGCAAGCGCTACGGCCGCATCGTTTCCATCAGTTCGGTGGTCGGGCTCATGGGCAATGCGGGGCAGGCCAACTATGCGGCGTCTAAGGCGGGCATCGTGGGGCTTACGAAGTCGGTCGCCAAAGAGTTCGGTTCGCGCGGGATCACGGCGAACGCCGTCGCGCCCGGTTTCGTCAAAACGGCGATGACAGACGCGCTCACCGAGGAGCAAAAACAGGCGATGTATAAACTCATTCCGCTCGGTTCTCTGGGCGAAACGGAGGATATCGCGAACGCGGTCAAATTCCTCGTCTCCGATGCGGCGCGCTACATCACGGGCGTTGTTCTGCGGGTAGACGGGGGAATGGATATGTGAAACAGTTCACGCGTTTCTCGGCAAGCTGTTGCCTGCGAAACGCCGTGAGATTTAGAGGCAACCCGAACGGTTTTCCCCTCGTTGCGGCATTTTTAGTGGCACGCATATTATTAGAATGCCGCAACTACACCCTTTCCGTAAGGCAAGGGATTGCCAAATGGAGTGAAAAAGGCAAAAGCGTGGTTTTGCCTTTTTCGAGAAATTATCAAAATAGTGATTTTCCTTGCGCGAGAGATTATTATAAAATATATCCAAATAGCTCACGGAAAATCGCAGCGAAGCGAGATTTTCGTGAATAAGGCGGCGGAGCCGAGGCGGAAGCGAGCAATGCCCGACAGGGCATTGTGAGAAACCGGCCTCGTGCGTAGCCGCTAAAAGCGCCCCCAAGTAGCCGTATACTTGCGGCTTATGGGAAGAGGGTGAATTTGCGCCCATAAAATAATATGTGTGCTCCCCAAAGGGGGCGCAAAGAGGGAGAAAACGCCGCAGAAAACGCGGAAGCGTTTGAACGGCGGTGTCGCCCTCCAATCACGGAAAATCGCAGGCGACAGCTCGCCGAGGTTTTCGTGAGAAAAGGAGTTTTTTATGGAAAAAAGAGTCGTCGTAACAGGTCTGGGCGCGGTTTCGCCGCTCGGCAATGACGTCAAAACCACATGGGAAAACATGAAAAAGGGCGTTTGCGGCATCGATACCGTCACCAAGTTTGACATATCGGACTACAAATGCACGCTCGCGGGCGAGGTCCGCGGGTTCGATCCCACCATCTATATGCCGAAAGGGGAAGTCCGCAAAACCGACCTGTACTGCCAATACGCGGTCGCCGCGGCGACGCAGGCGTATGAAGACAGCGGCATGAACGCCGAAAGCATCGATCCCGATCGGTTCGGCGTATATATCGGTTCGGGCATCGGCGGCATCAACACGCTCGTTACCGAACATTCCAAATTGGTCGAAAAGGGCCCCGGCAGGGTTTCTCCCTACTTTGTCCCGATGATGATTTCCAACATCGCGTCGGGCACGGTGGCCATCAAATATAACGCGCAGGGGCCGAATATCGGCATCGTAACGGCCTGCGCCACGTCTACCAACAGCATCGGTGAGGCGTACCGCGCCATCAAGCACGGCTATGCGGACGCGATGCTCGCGGGCGGCAGCGAGGCGGCGATCACGCCCCTTTGCTTTGCCGGATTTATCAGTTGTCAGGCTCTCTCGCAGAGCACGGATAAGGACCGCGCGTCCATTCCTTTCGACAAGGAGCGCGCAGGTTTCGTCATGGGCGAAGGCGGCGCGGTGGTCATGCTCGAAGAATACGAGCACGCCAAAGCGCGCGGCGCGAAAATTTACGCCGAAGTGGTCGGCTACGGCTGCACCAACGACGCCTATCATATGACGGCGCCCAACCCCGAAGCGATCGCCTCCGCAAAGGCGATCGAGCTTGCGGCGAAAGAGGGCGGCATCGCGGCGGGCAGGAATGTGTACGTCAACGCGCACGGCACCGGCACCCCGCTCAACGACAAAACGGAAACGCTCGCTTTAAAGCGCGCGTTCGGGCAGGGCGCGTATGAACTGCGCGTATCTTCCACAAAATCGATGACCGGCCATATGCTCGGCGCGGCGGGCGGGATCGAGGCGATCGCCTCCATCCTTGCGCTCGACGAGGGCGTCGTTCCTCCGACGGTGAACTATCGCGTCAAAGACGAAGAGTGCGACCTCGATATCACACCCAATACGGCGGTAGAGGCGGAACTCAAATTTGCGCTTTCCACTTCGCTCGGTTTCGGCGGGCACAACGGCTGTATCGCATTTCGCAAAATTTGAACACAAAACTATGCGTTTATTTCATGAGTAATGCAATAAGCGCATTTTTTATAAATCGTAGGAGAGCAAAATGGATAAGAAAAAATTGCGCGAGCTTATCAACCTGTTCAAGGAGAGCGGGCTCGCGAAAATGGAGATCACCGAAAATTCGGCGGACGAAAACTTTTCTCTGAAATTGGAGAGCGGGGCAGTGCCGCCGTATGCGCCCGCGCCCTTGCAGTATGTGCCGCCCGTACCCGAAGAAAAGACCTCCGAGGAGGGCGAAACGGTGGCGGATATCAAAGATTATAACAAATACCGCGACATCAAGTCGCCGATGGTGGGAATCTTCTATGCCGCGCCCTCGCCCGAGGCGGAGCCGTTCGTCAAGGTCGGGAGCAAGGTGAAAAAGGGGGATACGCTGTGCATCATCGAGGCGATGAAGCTGATGAACGACGTCGTCGCGGAAACGGACGGCGAAATCGTGGAAATCTGTGCGGAAAACGGCTCGTTAGTCGAATTCGGGCAAATTCTGTTTAAGATATTTTAACTTTTCACGAAAAAAGTTTTAAGCTGATAAAACTTTTTTCCGTGAATTTAAGGGGAAACCCGAGCGGCTTTCCCCTCAGCGACGCGCCTTTTCGGAGCACACTGTAAATATGCGCGTCGCTTTCACCCCTTCCGTGAGCCGAGGTATCGGCAAATTGAGTGCGCTAACGCAAAAGTGTGATTTTGCTTGCGCGAGTAAATATTCGGCTCGCGAAATTCTCGCCGAGCTGACGGCTGCGATTTTCTGCGAATGGAGGGCTCTGCCCTCTGCGCCGCGCAATTTAAGGGCACACCAAAATACGCGCGCCGCATTCATCTTGCCTGCGAAAGCGCTTACGCGTAAATGCAGGTGCGCTACCGCAGAAATGTGATTTTGCTTGCGCGAGAGATTATTATAAAAGATAAATCCGAATATCTCACGGAAAATCGCAGCGTAGCGAGATTTTCGTGAACAAAGGCGGCGGAGCCGAGGCGGAAGCGAGCAATGCACGATAGGGCATTGTGAGAAACCGACCACGTGCGTAGCCGCTAAAAGCGCCCCCAATTTGCCGCATACCTACGGCTTTCGGGAAGAGGGTGAATTTGCGCCCGTAAATAATATGTGTGCCCTAAAAGAGGGCGCAAAGAGGGAGAAAACGCCGCAGAAAACGCGGAAGCGTTTGAACGGCGGTGTCGCCTTCCAATCGTAGAAATTTGCTTTAACAGCTTAAAGCAAATTTCACGAGGAGTTTTTATGTTCAGTAAAATTTTGATCGCAAACCGCGGCGAGATCGCCGTTCGTATCATCCGTGCCTGCAACGAGATGGGCATTCATACCGTCGCCGTGTATTCGGAGGCGGACGCGGAGGCGCTGCACGTCAACCTCGCAGACGAGAGTTACTGCATCGGTCCCGCGCTGTTGAAGGACAGCTATCTCAACATGACCGCCATCATCGACGTCGCTATCGCGACGGGCTGCCAGGCGATCCACCCCGGCTACGGCCTCCTTTCCGAAAATCCGCGCTTTGCGGAATTGTGCGAAAAGTGCAATATCAAGTTTATCGGCCCGCATTATTCGGTCATCGCCAAGATGGGCGATAAAGACGAGGCGCGCCGCACCATGAAAGCGGCGGGCGTGCCCGTCGTGCCCGGTCTGGACGAAATAACAGATATCGCCGAGGCGAAAAAATTCGCCGCCGAGATCGGCTATCCCGTCATCGTCAAGGCGAGCGCGGGCGGCGGCGGCAGGGGCATACGCATCGTATGGAAAGAGGAGGACTTTGAAAACGCTGTCCTCACCGCATCGGCGGAGGCGAAGAGCGCCTTCGGCAACGGCAAGGTATACCTCGAAAAATACCTGACCGACGTCAAGCACGTCGAAATGCAGATCGTTGCGGACGAGCAGGGCAACGTCGTGTGCCTGGGCGAGCGCGACTGTTCCATGCAGCGCAAGAACCAGAAACTCATCGAGGAGAGCCCGTGCGTTACGTTAAAGCCGGACGTGCGCAAAAAAATGATGGAGGCTGCGGTGCTCGCCGCCAAAACGGTGAACTACACCAACCTCGGCACCATCGAGTTTTTGCTCGACAGAGAAAATAAATTCTATTTTATGGAGATGAACACCCGCCTGCAAGTCGAACATCCCGTTACCGAATACGTTACGGGTATCGACGTTGTGAAGTGGCAGATCCGCATTGCGGCGGGTATGGAGTTTTTGTATAAGCAGGAGGATATCCGCCTGCGCGGCTGCGCCATCGAATGCCGCATCAATTCGGAGGATGCGCGCAACAATTTCCGCCCCAGCTGCGGCAGGATCACGCTGCTGCACATTCCGGGCGGGCCGTGGGTGCGGTTCGATACCGCCATCTATCAGGATTACCGCATCCCGCCCTATTACGACAGCATGATCGGCAAACTCATCGTGTACGCGCGCGACCGGACGGAGGCGATCCGCAAGATGCAGGCGGCACTTTGCGAACTGGTCATCGAGGGCGTGCACACCAATGCGGAACTTTCGGGGGATATCCTCGCGCAGCCCGAATTTAAAGACGGGAGTTACTGCACCAACTTTTTGGATAAGTTCTTAAAGAATTACCGCTGAGAAATAAGGGAGAACGGAGCGCACCGGTGGTGCGGAAAAAACAGTGAATAAAACTATTTTACGCGACAGAAAATCGGCGCGGGGCATAAAGCGCGGCCGCGCCGCAGACAAAGACCGAAGAAAAAAGAAATATGCCGTCCGCTATGCGCGGTCAAGCGCGCATACGGAACGCGCGCGCAGGATCAGCGTTTCCCTGCCCGAAAGCGGCAAGGGGTTTTTGAGCGGAATATTGGAAGGAGATTTGAAATTGAAGTTCGAGGACTTTAAGAAGTTTTTTTTCAGGAAACCGAAAAACACATTGGAAGGCTCGGAAGACGCCACGCAAGCCGCGGCGCAGCCGCAGGAGGCGGCCATTCCCGATAAACTCGCCGTCAAGTGCGAAAAATGCGGGCAGATCGTTTTGTCCGACGAGATGGAGGAAAATTTCGGCGTCTGCCCCAAGTGCGGGCACTATAAAAAGATGCCGCCGCGCGCGCGCATTGCCATGTGCAGCGAAAATTTTGAGGAGCTGTTCGCGGATGAGATCAGCAAAAACGTGCTCAATTTCCCCGGCTACGACGAAAAGCTCGCATCTCTTCGCGAAAAGACGGGCGAACCGGAGGGCGTGGTCTGCGGCACGGCGGAGATCGGCGGCATCCGCACCGCGGTGTTCGCGATGGATCCCCGCTTTATAATGGGCAGCATGGGGCACGCCGTGGGGGAAAAGATCGCCAAGACTTTTGAATACGCTACCGAGCAAGCCCTTCCCGTCGTCGGTTTTGTTTTGAGCGGCGGCGCGCGCATGCAGGAGGGCATCATTTCCCTCATGCAGATGGCGAAAACCAGCGCGGCGGTCGCCAAACACAGCGAGGCGGGGCTGCTGTATATTTCTGTTCTCACCGATCCGACCACGGGCGGCGTGTCTGCCTCGTTCGCGTTCGATGCGGATATCATCATGGCGGAAAAGGGCGCGCTCATCGGCTTTGCCGGGCCGCGCGTCATCGAGCAGACGATACGCCAAAAACTCCCCGAAGGGTTCCAAAGGGCTGAATTTTTGCAGGAAAAGGGGTTTGTAGACCTCATCGTGGAGCGCAAAGACATGAAAGAGAAACTCGCGCTCCTGTTAAAGATGCACTGCGGGGAGGCACTGTAATGGGCGCATACGATATCGTTTTGAAGAGCCGCGAAAAGGGCAGGCCTACCGCGATAAAATATATTTCCGAGATCGTCGAAAATTTCGTCGAACTGCATGGCGACCGCCGTTTTGCGGACGACAGGGCGGTCATTGCCGGCATCGGCACCATCGGCGGCCGCCCGGTCACCGTCATCGGCATCGAAAAGGGCGACGACACAAAGGGGCGCATCGAGCACAATTTCGGGTGCGCGCATCCTGAGGGCTACCGCAAAGCGGTGCGCCTGATGAAACAGGCGGAAAAATTCCATCGCCCCGTGCTCTGTTTCGTGGATACGTCGGGCGCGTATTGCGGCATCGGCGCCGAGGAGAGGGGGCAGAGCGAGGCGATCGCAAGTTCCATTTTGGAGATGATCCGCCTGAAAACGCCCACGCTCTCCGTCATCATCGGCGAGGGCGGCAGCGGCGGCGCGCTCGGCCTGTGCGCGGCCGACGAGGTATGGATCGACGAGAACGCGACCTATTCGGTCATTTCGCCTGAAGGCTGCGCGTCCATTTTGTGGAAAGACAGCGCCAAAGTCGCCGAGGCGTCCGAATGCCTGAAACTGACGGCGGCGGATCTGAAAGAATTGGGCGCCGTGGAGCGCGTTCTGCCCGAAAACGAGTTTAACGAAGAGTTTTTTCAGAGCCTGAAAGCGGATATCGCGGCATTTTTCGAGCAAAAGTGTGCGGTTCCCGCCGAAACGCTCGTCGAAGAGCGGTACGAACGTTTCCGCAAATTCTGAGCGGCAGGAGGGGAAATCATGATTGCCATCGTAACCGATTCGTCCGTCGGCTATTCCACGGCGGAGATCACCAGCCGCGGCATTTTGAGCGTCGTTCCGCTCAATTATCAGATGGGCGGCTATTTCTACGAGGAATACGCGTCCGACCGCAACGGCGATTATTTGACGCGCATGGCGCGGCTCAGTCCCTGCAAAACGGCGCAGCCCGCCCTCAACAATTTCATCCGTACCTTTCAGTCGCTCACCGATAAGGGGTGCGACGTCATCTGCATCGTCCTTTCCTCCGCGCTGTCGGGCACCTATTCCTCCGCGTGTTTTGCGGCGGATCAGGTGGGCGGCAATATCCGCGTCGTCGATTCGGGCACCATCGGCCCCGGCATGCACCTTTTGGTGGACGAGGCGGTCAACATGGTCAAGTGTGGCCTGTCTTTTGCGGAGATCGCCGAACATTTGGAGGAGATCAAGAGGAAGATCGGCATCGTTTTCACCGTCGAAACGCTCGATCGCCTGCTGTTCGGCGGGCGGCTCAACAACGCCAAGGCGAAAGCCACGCTCAATTTGCGCCCCGTTTTCGAACTCAAAAGCAAAATTCTGTTCAAGGCGAACGCGCGCGGCAGCCGCGAACGGCTGGAACTTCTCTGTTCCCTCGTTCCCGACGGTACGCGCCGCCTCATCGTCGGCCGCTGCGGGCCGGAAACAGACGTGAGCGATTTTACTTCCCTGCTCAAAGCGCGTTTCCCGCAGGTCAATATCCACCAGCGCGTGCTCGGCCCCGTTCTGAGCATTCATACGGGGCTGGGCGCTTTCGGCGCGGCGTATGTTACCAAAGACTGACGCGCGTTTGCGCTCATAAATCAAAAAAAGCGTGCGCGTGCGCGCTTTTTTTCAATGGTCGGGCTTCGCTTCGGTAAAAGCGGAGCGCAGCGACATGCGGCGCGGCCGTTGGTTCCGTAGACCGACGCCCGTTGCGAACGTTGTTTTTTGTAAATTGCAGGCACCATATCGCCTTTCGTTTTGCCGTTTGGCGGGCCGAAGGTGCGAGGGAATAGGGAAAAACCCATTTCAGGAGAAAGCGATGCAGCCGAAAATGCTCTATATGCGCAAAACTCCCATCGAGAGCGCGCTCATACTTTATCTGCTTACGGCGGGGCTGGTCATGTTCCCGTTCGAATGGCTGGGCGGGATCTTCACGTCGGACGAACAGCTCTCCGGGTTTTTGGGCTTGGGCATTTTGCGCCTTCTCTTTTTCGGGATCATGCTGCTGCTCGCCGTTCACATGGGCATCCGCGGCACGCTCGCGGTGCGCGGCGGCTGGAAGGGCGTTTTGGCCGCTTTGCCGGCGCTCGCCGTCGCCGTCAACAACCTGCCCATCGTGGCGCTCGCGCAGGGCACGGCGTCCGTTACGGGCGGCGCGGGGCATATCGCCGCATTCGCCTTGCAGTGCGTCGGGGTGGGGCTCTTTGAGGAAATGGCGTTCCGCGGCGTCATCTTCCCGTTCGTGCTCGGCAAAACGGGCACGGGCAAAAAGGGGCGGTTTGTCGCCGTGCTCGCCTCCTCCGCGGCGTTCGGGCTTTTGCACCTCGTCAATTTGCTCGGCGGGTTTTCGGGCGGCGTATTTTTGCAGGTGGGGTATTCCTTTTTGATCGGCTGTATGCTCTCCGTGGTCATGTTCTGCGGCGGGGGCGTGTTCACCTGCGCGCTCATACACGCCGTCTATAATTTTTGCGGAAATATCGTGTTCGAGCTGGGCGCGGGCGCGTTTTGGGATATCTGGTGCCCCGCCGAGATCATTTTGACGGCGCTCGTCGCCGTCGCCGCGGGCGTATTTTTCTTCTTCGCGCTGAAAAACGGCAAGCCCGATATAGCCGAATCTTTCGCCGTATATCCGCCGCCGAAACCCGAAAGCGGCGGGGATAGCGCGGCAGGGGAAAAGTCCGCAAACGGCGAAAGCGGCGCGAGCGCGGGAGAAGAAAAGGCGGACGAACCCGAAAAAGGGGAAGAGCAGAGTGAAACGGGAGTATGATATTCCCCCTTGCGGCGGGGTTGCGATAGAAGTTTTGCGGGGGCAAACGATCGCCGTGGTCGATGCCGAGGGCGGGCAGGTAGCCGATTTTTTTGCAGAGGCGCTGCATTCCGCCGATGAATTTCTTTCGACGGGCGTTACCATCGATTGCAACGAAAGTTTGCGCCTGCGCGTCGGGGATACCGTCTATTCCAATCGATACAGGCCGATGTTCACGGTTTTAGCCGACGACGTGGGCGAGCACGACCTGCTGCACCCCTGCTGCCGCCCCGAAATGTACGATTTTTTCTACGGGAACGGCAGCGGGCATCCGAATTGTTTGGAGAATATCAACGCGGCGCTGGGAAGCGTGCGGCCGATCATTCATCCCGTCAATCTGTTTATGCACACAAAAATTTATGCGGACGGGCGCATCGAGGTATTGCCGCCCCTATCGAAGGCGGGGGATTCAATCGTTCTGCGTGCGGAAACGGACGTGCGGCTGGGCGTGGCCGCGTGCAGCGTTTCGGAGAGCGCCTGCAACAGCGGCAAGTGTTCGGGCATAAAGATCATTGTGAGCGATTAAAATTTTAGATAAAGAGGGGAGCGCGCCCTGCAACTTGCAGGGCGCGCTCCCCTCTTTAACTTTTCTTAAACAAAAGCGTTTTTTTCCGCCGAATATTCGTAGCCGATGGCGGCGAGTTTTTCGCAGATCTCCGCCTCGCTTACATCCAAATCGTCGCACAGCGCGGCGAGCGAGGGGTAATGATCGCGCAGTTTCATGTTGATAAAGCTCAAAAGCATGGCGGCATCGTTGGGAAGTTCCATAAAGCACCTCGTTTTTTTTCAGTATAGCCCATTTTTTATCCGTTTGCAACTATTTTGCGTTTGCGGTTGACAAATCTCCTTGCCTATTGTATAATATTTATAAAATATTTTGCATAATTATGCAAAAACGGGCGGATATGCGCAAGGGCAGGGAGAAGGGGCCTTGCGGCGCAAAATTTTCCGCGGCGGGAGATGGCAAAAATGAAAATCGCAAAGCCGACCAAAGCAAAGGTATTCGAAATGGTGCGCCGCTGCATCGCGTATGTGATCGGAATGTTTTTTATCGCGAGCGGCGTTTCCTTTTCGCGCTCGACAAATTGGGGCATTTCGCCCGTAAACTCCATCCCGAACGTTTTGAGCCTCAAATTCACGCAGATTTCGATGGGTAAATGGATCATCATCGTATTTACCTGCTTTTTGCTGATCCAGGCGCTCATCCTCCTCAAACAGTTCAAATGGTACAGCATTTTGCAGCTTGCAAGCTCCACGCTGTTCGGTTTTTTGGTGGACGGGACAGACGCGCTCTACGGCCTTTTTCTGCCCGAAAATCAGGAAATTTGGCTGAAAATCGTGCTCATCGTCGTCAGCACGGTCATCATCGCGTTCGGCATATTTTTATATTTGGAGGCGAATATCATGAGCATGCCGGGCGAGGGCGTTACGCTCGCCCTGTCCAAGCGCACGAAACTGCACCTTTCCACCTGCAAGATCATCTTCGACGTGTCCGTCATCCTCATCGCGTCGCTCTTATCCATCGCGTTTTTTTGGGACAGCGAAGTGTTTTGGTCGCTGGACGGAACGAGCGGAATGCTGCGCGGCGTGGGCATCGGCACCGTGGTCATCGCGGTGTTCGTCGGCGTGGTGATGAAGCCGATCATGCACTTTTTGAAAAAGCCGGTGCATACCCTGCTGTACGGCAAGCCGCAGGATAAGCCGAGCGAGTTCGAGCTCGCAGAGGAGATCGCCCAGGAGGAAGACGCGGCCGAGCGCTACGCCCCGCTCGAAGGGGAGGACGCAGACGCCGAAAAATAGAAAAGCGGAAAAGGGCGCATTGGAACAGCCCCACCGCGGCGAGAACGGAAAATTTCGACAACACGTATGCCGAAATATCCAGCCCGCCGAATACCTCGCGGGAGAGCACTTCGCGCTCCTTGCAGATCTCGCGGTAGCTGTTGAGTATTCCCATCAGCGCGCTCATTACGACGAGCATGAACAGGATAACGTTCGCGCCGGTCAAAAATTCCGGCGTTTTCATGGTGAACGCTTCCCTTTGGCAGACGAGATAGACGATGAGCAGCATCACGGGCGCCTGCAACAGGAGCGGCAGCAGCGTGCCGAGGCTGGTAAAGATCTGTTTGAAATATCTCCGCACCAAAACGCGGTAGTGCATCAGGTTCATGCGCGCGGAGCGGCGTCTGAATTTTTTCATTCTTCCTCCTCCCCGTCGCTTTCGTCCGTTTCAAAATCTTCCGGCGCCTCCGCCGCGGCGTCCGCCGTGCGCACCCGCCGCGGCAGGCGTTTGGGCGCCTTTTCCCACACCGCCCCGCTTTCGGCCGGTTCTTCGGGCGGCAGGCAGCAGCCCTTGCCGTATTCTTCTGCCAGCTGCGCGTACAATTCCGCATAGTAGGGGCTGCGGCGGTACTTTTTCGCGAATTGTTCGCTCGTTTCTTCCGAGCCGAGCGCGGCGAAGATGCGCGAATAACTGCGGCGGTTGAACCAGCGGAAAGCGTCTTTCGCGGCGCCGTAAAAGCACAGCCGTCCGCCCCGCCCCAAAAACGCCACGCGGTCGCATTTGTCGAGGTTTTCCATCGCGTGCGTGATGACGACGATGGTCCTGCCCTTTTTGGAAAGTTCTTTCAAAAGCTCCATCATCTCCATGTCCAAATCGGGCGAAAGGCCGCTCGTCGGCTCGTCTAAAAAGATCACTTTTGGATCGGAGAGCAGTTCCATGGCGATGGAAACGCGCTTTTTCTGCCCGCCGGAGAGGGAGGAGATGCGCAGATGCTCCTTTCCCTGCAAGCGCACGTCTGCGATCGCGCCGTTCACGCGCGCCGCAAGCTCCTCCTTGGAGAGGTCCGCGCGCGTGCGCAGCATCGCCGTGTAGCGCAAGGCGTCCGCCACGGTCAGATCGTCGTGCATGATGTCGCGCTGGGGAACGTACCCGACGACGCCCTTGTAGGTGTTCATATTTTCGTAATAGTCGTTGGTGTCGTAATAGATTTTGCCGTCCGTGGCGGGGCGCATACCGTTGATGCAGTCGAGCAGGGTCGATTTTCCCGCGCCGCTCCCGCCGACCACCGCCACGAACTCGCCCGCCTCGATGCGGAAAGTAACGTTCGTAACCAGCGAAATTTTTCCGCGCGCGTTCCTGTCCTGCACCCGCTTGGAAACGTTTACCGCATCGATGCGAATGCCTCCCTCCGCGGTGGAAAAGAGCAGTGCGTTGCGATAGAAAATATACGCCGCCGAGGGGATGGAAAGGCGGTCGTAATCGTTCAGTTTCTGCCGCTTGACCTTTTTGTTGTTGACGTATGTGCCGCTCATGCTGTGCGCGTCTTCCACGAAACAGCTTTCCCCGTCGAATACGATAAAAAAGTGTTTTTCCGAAACGAGCGGGTTATTCACGCGGATATCGCAGTTTTCGCCGCTGCCGACCGTTGTGACCGTTTTGGCGGTCAGATCGAAGTTGTTTTTTACCTTTTTGCGGCTGAATTGCTTGACGGCGGAGATGCGCACGATGTCTTCCTTTTCCTTTTTCCCCGCGCGGCGGATGGAGAGCGTGCCGTCGAACTTTACCATCGGCCGTCTGAACCTGCGCCCGTCGAGGAATACCGCGCTCCTGGCGTTTTCGGGCGTAAGGTCCTCCGCGTACCATACGTTGTTTTTCAGCAAAAGGCGTATCTGCACGGGCTCGACGTATTGCGATTTGACGACGATATCCGCCGTGCGCTTGGAGCCGACCGTCAGTTCCGTGCGCTCATCGCTGTCCGTAAAGCGGAACAGGTCGCCTTCCCGTATTTTCAGAATCAGGTTTTTCAAGGGCGTTCTCCTTTTTATTCTCCCGGTATTATACCATACTGCGCCGCCGGCTGGCAACCGCAGGGCGCAAAGTTTTATTTTTTTCATCCGCCCGCCCCAATTCGGTTGACGAATTTATCCGCCGGAGTATAATAAATACGGTTATAGAGAGAGGTCGTTCCGATGGAAGAGGAAAAAACGTCAGGCAGGGCATTTTTAGCGGCAGTGGGGCATTTTTTGAAGAGCAGCGTCGTGCTCATCGTTGCGCTCGTGGCGGCGGCGATCACCTGCTTTTTTGTGCCGTTCGACGAGGAATACATAGGGTATTTCGATTTCGGCACGCTCGCCTGCCTGTTCTGTACGCTCGCGGTGGTCGCGGCGTTCAAAAACATCAAATTTTTTGTCTGGCTGGCAGATATTATCGTGCGGCGGTTCAAGAATATGCGCAATATATCGCTCGCGCTCGTGTTCGTAACCTATTTCGGTTCGATGGTCATGGCCAACGATATGGCGCTCGTAACCTTTCTGCCGCTCGGCTATTTCGTGCTCGAATCGTGCGGGAACAAAAAACACACGGCTTTCGTGTTCATCATGCAGAACATCGCCGCCAACCTCGGCGGCATGCTCACCCCTTTCGGCAACCCGCAAAACCTGTACCTGTATTCTTACTTTGCCATTCCCACGGGCGAATTTTTTAAGATCATGGCACTGCCGTTCGCCGTGGCGTTCGTCCTCATCCTCGCCGTGTGCCTGTTCGTAAAGCCGCAGCCCGCCGAGGTGCAGTCCCGCCCCAAAAACCGCCCGCCGCTGTGGCGCGTGGCGGCGTATTCGGCGCTGTTTGTGCTTTCGCTGCTCATCGTTTTCCGCGTGTTTCCCTATTATTGGGGGCTGCTCGCCGTCGTCGTCGCCCTGCTCGCGCTCGATTTTCGCGCCATTCTGCGCGTCGATTACGCGCTTTTGCTCACATTTTGCGCGTTTTTCGTCTTTTCCGGGAATCTCGCGCGCATTCCCGCCGTTTCCGATTTCCTCGGCGGGCTGGTCGGGCTTGATCCGCTCGCGTTCGGCGTGCTGTCGTGCCAGGTCATCTCCAACGTGCCCTCGGCGGTGCTCCTGTCCAAATTTACGGGCGACTATGCGGCCCTGCTCATCGCCGTGAACGCGGGCGGGCTGGGCACGCCCATCGCCTCGCTCGCCAGCCTGATCACGCTGAACACCTTCCGCCGCGTTCAGCCGGGGCAGACGAAGGGATATATCCTCAAATTTTTGGCATTCAATTTTTCCTTCCTCGCCGTGCTCATCGGGGCAGGATATCTCACCCTCCTGTTTGTGTAGCGGCGCGGCCGTTGCAGGCAGTGAGGGGCGGCGGACGGTATCAAATAAAAGCGAAAAAACAGCAAAAAATTATAAAATACGGCAAAAAGTCAGAAAAACGATAAAAAAATGCGGTTCCCGTGCGACGGCAGGGGAACCGCATACTTTTGTTAAAATTATTCGCCCTTGAAGGGGAGGAGAGCCACGATGCGCGCCTTTTTGATGGCGTTGGAAAGCTCTCTCTGGTGCATGGCGCAGGTACCGCTCATGCGGCGGGGGAGGATCTTGCCGCCCTCGGTCACATATTTTTTCAAGCGGTTTACGTCTTTATAGTCGATGTATTCGACCTTTTCCTGGCAGAAAGCGCAAACCTTTCTGCGGGAAGTTCTCTTCATGGGTTTTCTGACGGGTTTATTCTCTTCCATGATAAATCTCCTTAAAAAATTCTTGAAATTTGTTTTGAGCTGACAAAACAAATTTCCAAGATTGAAGGAAAACCCCAACGCTTGCCGCTTTGCAAGCCGTTCAAGCGTTCGGAGTTTTCCTCATTGCGGCATTTTAAAGGGCACGCATATATTCAATGCCGCAATTTCACCTTTCCTGCATAAGGCAAAGGATTGCCAAATAGGGGTGCGCAGCGCAAAAGCGTCGTTTTGCTCGCGCGAGATATTATTTTAAAATAATATCCGAATATCTCACGGAAAATCGCAGCGCAGCGAGATTTTCGTGAACAAGGCGGCGGAGCCGAGACGGAAGCAAGCAATGCCCGTCAGGGTATTGCGAGAAACCGGCCTCGTGCGTAGCCGCTAAAAGCGCCCCCAAATTGCCGTATACATACGGCTTGCGGGAAGAGGGTGAAGTTGCGCCCATATTATTGGTGTGCCCCGAAATCGGGCGCAACGAGGGAGAAAATGCCGTCAGGCGCAGTGCGCCGTGCGGCGGTGTCTCCCGAACATCTCGGCATTTTGTTCTGTCAGCTCAAAACAAAATGCGAGAACCAATTAAAACGGTATATCCGAATCGTCGTCAAACGCTTCGAGCGCGGGCTTCTTTTTGGGCGCCGCGGGTACGAAATCGTCTTCCGCCACTCCGCCCGAACCCTTCGGCGTAAGGAACTCGACATCGTCGGCAACGATGTCGACGAACGTGCGCTTCTGGCCGGAATTGTCCTCATAGTTGCGGACCTGAATGCTGCCCGTAACGGCGACCTTGTTGCCCTTCTTTACGAAGCGGCTCACCGTCTCCGCGAGGTTGCGCCAGGCGGTCACGTTGAAAAAGTCGACCTGCGGCTCGCCGTCGCCCGCGGCCCTGCGCCTGTTCACGGCGAGGCCGAAGCGGCAAACGGAAATACCGCTGTTCGTTTCCGAAAGCTCCGGATCGCGCGTCAGGTTTCCGATCAAAAATACTTTGTTCATCCCTTTTGCTCCCTTATGCCTGTGCTTTTGTGATCATTCTGCGGATCACGCCGTCGGTAATCCCCGCGACGCGGTCGAGCTCTTTGATCGAATCGCCGTTCGCTTCAAACGTCATCAGCACATAAAAAGCATCACTCTTGTAATTGATGGGATAAGCGAGCTTTTTCATGCCCCATTTGTCCGTCGAAACGACCGTGCCGCCCAAACTTTTGACGAGGTCTTCAAATTTGGCGATCAAAGCATCCCTCGCCTCTTCGGCGACGGAAGAATCGATCAGATACAGCATCTCGTATTTCATTGATTTTCACCTCCCGGTCTTATTCGGCGCATCTTTGCGATGCGCAAGGTTTTGCGCCCTTTCAAGCGCATTTGATATTATACCGCAATTTTCCGCCGAAGTCAACGCTTTTTGGCTCGTTCCGCAATATATCAGGATAAAAAGAATCGCCGCGCAGATTTACGCGGCGAAAAATTATTGAGTATAGGGGGTTATGTTATGGAAGAGAAAAAATCGTCCCAATTTACGCCCTTCTTTTCCAAATAAGTCTCCACCTGCTGAATGCGTTCCAATGCGGTGGAAGTTAAATCAAGCAAGCTGTTTACCGTCTGGTCTCCCAAGGTCGGGCGGTCTTCCTCGTTTACCACAGGTTCTTCGAGCAGGATATCGGGGATTTTCGTTTCCAAAATGGCGCCGTTATTGTCAAGCTGCAATACGCCGTCCGCATACATTTCGTAGAGCGAGCGGTTGCTTATGTTCGAGGTGATGTTCGCGAGCAAATTTCCCACGTCGTTGATGTTGGCGACGATCTCCGTCTTGTTGGAGTTGGTCAACAGGTATTTCCAGATCCCCGTTACTTCGCCGCGCGTATAAATGGCGGAGTAGGAGGCGGCATTTTCCGGCTGATACCCGATGATCGTACCGTTTTCCTCGACGGGCGTCAGCGCGGTGATGCGCACGAACGATTCCGTCGCTGCGTCGAAGTAGTAGAGGTTCGCATTCGTATAGTAGGTTCGGCTTACGCCGCCGATTTCTTTGGTAGCCGTTTGGGCGATGCTGTACAGGCTGTAATAGGTTTTATTTTTATCGTACCCGCCTATAAAGCCGAGCCGCGCGGGAACGAGTTCGACGGTTGCCGTTTCGTCGTTCGAATCGAGGTAGTAGAGCTCCGAAACGTCGTACAATCGTTCCGCGTCGGCCGTTGCTTGCTCGTAGCGGGGAGTATCGCCGCCCTGTATCAGTTTATAATAGGTCAAATTCGGGTTCGCGCCCGTGGGGAGAGCCCAGCGGATCACCTCGGTCGCCAACGTATAGCTGCCATCGTTTTCGTTGAACAGGTACAGGTGCGTTTTGCTGATATGGTTTTCATCGATGTAATCACCGTGCGATACGGCAAGATACTCTGTGCCGTAAATTTCGTCGGCGAACAGGTCTTGCAAGGACAGGGTAGATACGACCGTCGCCATGTTGCCAAGCGTGCAGTCTTTGAGCGCCCACAGGATATTGTTCTCCGGCGTGATCTCCTCTCCAAGCATCTCCTGCAAGGAGAGCGTTTCGATCGTCGTTTCGAGTTTGCCGATGGGAACGTCTTTCAGCGCTTTGAGGATGGCCGCCGTGCTGTCGTCATTTTCGTCGATGCCGAGTATGTCGTCCAGCGTGAGGCTTTCGATCTTGTCTTTGCTGCGGAAGTCTGCGAGCGTCCAATCTTGGATCGCGATCAGGATATCGGCGGAATCTTCTTCCACGCCGATGAGGTTCCCGATGGTGATCGTGTCGATGGAATCGGTCACGTTCGCGATGGTCTTGGGCGGGTTGATGGGAACGATCTCGTTGTCTGTATCGATGGTATAATCGATGTCCTCTTCGCCGTAGGCGAGGAAGAGCAGCAGGGGATCGCTGTCGCCGTCGAGGCCGAGCGCCGTGCCGAGCTCGATGTTCTGCACTGTTTCGTCAACCGAACTGCCGATATAGGCGAGAGGCACGTCGAGCACGTCGTCGAGCATCTCAACTTCCAGATCGACGCCGAAATAATCGCCCGCCATGCGCAGCGTCAGCGTTTCCATATCGAACACGGCGGAAAGCGCGTTCACCGCGTTCAAAACGGGCAGCGCCGTCAGGCCGTTCGACTTTACATATACGATATTTTCTTGCAGGAAATCATCTTTGGGGACGCCGTTTTCCAAATTTTCTGCCGCAACTTCCGTATATACGTCTTCCATTGCGTACAGGGATTCCCCCTGATAATCGCCGATCACGGTGTATTGCCCGGTTTCGGCATTTGGCCCTTCGGTGGCGAGGTTGCCGTCCTCCAGATACAGCGGCTGATAGCGGTACTTCATCGGCACGGGAGTCTCTTTTTCTTCGCCCGCGGGGGTGGAGGTCAGCCGCACATACGAATCTGCCGCGGAGCCCAAATCGCCCTTGCGGTAGAGCTCGTCTGTTGCGAACAGGTAGTCGTTCTCCGTTTTGCGCACATACGAGCTGCTCGTGAGCAGTTTTTCGTAGCGTCCGTCCGCTACTTTGCGGTAGATGAGCCGCCCGTCCGAGCGCAGGCTGCCGTCTTCGTCCTCGGTCACTTTTGGCAGGCTGTACAGGGAAACGGTTTCCGGGGTGGCGACGGGTTCGGCGGAGAGCTGTTCCGCCTTGGTATAATAGGTGTATTCGCCGTAGAGGAACGCCTTATCCAGCGTTTTTTCTTCGTTTTGGTTGGCGGCGGAATACAGCCAAACTTCGCTGCCCTCCGCTCCGCCCGCGATCACGGGCATATCCGGCAGCGTAACGCCCATCGTATCCTGCAAAGAGCTGAGCGTTGCGGAAACGACGGCGATATCCATGAGCGAGGAGGAAAGTTCCTGCACGGGCGTTCCGAACAGCGTGTCGCGGTCGATGGTTATAATGCCGTTCTGGTCCACGTTGTCGAGCACGTCGTTTATCATGTCGCCCGCTTGGGGAGAGATGTCGATGATCTTTTGCAGCGTGAGCCCGTCGCCCGTAAGCTCCTTTTGGATGTCCGCCACGAATTGCTGGATGGTCTTTTCCGCGTATTCTTTCGAAACGAGCTGCGTTTGGCCGATGAGGTCGAGCAATTCGCCCACCTTTACGTTGTTATAGGCATACAGCGCCCCGCCGATGATCCCGCCGATCAGAACGAAAGTATAGATGATCACGGTCACCAGCACCAACAGGAGCTTTCCGCCGAAACTGAAATTTGCTTTAACCATATTGCTACCTCTATTTTTCTCTTATTCGCGCTTTGCGATGAAGGTACAGGCCCCGTTCACCTCGTATTCGCCTTCGCCCTCCACGCGGAAGGTGTCGCCCGCGGCAAAATCCGTTTCCCCGCGCGCCCATTTGAAATGCCCGCTCCCCGCCAAAAAGGTGAGCGTATCGGCGCGGTCGGCGTACAGCTTGAACCGGCGCGGCGAGATCACATACAGCATGTTTTCCCGCTTGCCTAACCTCGCGCCCTGCACGGCTTTGTCCGAAAAGGTGAATGATTCTTCGGCGGGCAGGTCGCCCGCACGTTCGATGCGTCGGATATTCATGGCAATATTATAATATAAAATTCCCCGAATTGCAATAATAAAGAGAATGAAATTTGCGCCCCGCCCGCAAAAACAAATTTCCATGGCTGGAAAGGAACCCCAGCTCCCTTCCGCGCAGGTTTCTCCCGCAGGGGCGAGGGCCTCCGCGCCGTTGGAGAGCCGTTTCGCCGTTTGACGCGGAGGAGAGAGAAAAATTTCTGTTTTTTCGGAGCGTCGGGCGCGCTGCGCCCGACGGGAGGCGCTACGGCTGTTCGCCCGTATCCTCGTCGTTTTCGTCCGAAAGCAGCAGGTTTGCGCGCGATTCGGATATCTCGGATACGTTTTTCAGCTTTTTATCGATGGTGCGCGTCTTTTTGGCGGCGTTTTCGATGGTGTCCTGCGCCTCCTGCAGCTTTTTCTGCGCCTTTTCGAGGATCTGCACGAAGTTTCTGAATTCGTGGCGGAATGCGGACAAAAGTTCCCACAATTCGCCCGATCGCTTTTCGATGGCGGCGGTCTTGTACCCGATTTGCAATGTGGTGAGCAGGGCGCCGAGGTTGGTCGGCCCGCAGGCCATCACGCGGCGGCGCGCAAAGTATTCGGAGAGCCCCGGCATCTTCACGCTCTCCGCGTATAAGCCTTCCAGCGGCAAAAACATCACCGCAAAATCGGCGGTCAGCGGCGGGCGGATGTATTTTTTGGCGATGGTGTCCGCCTGCAATTTGAGCGCGCGCTCCAAATTTTTCGCCGCGCGCTCCGCCGCCTCCTTATCCCCCGTATCGCCCGCGTCGATCATGCGGCGGTATTCCTCGATGGGGAATTTGCTGTCCACGGGCAGATATACCGTTTCTCCGCCCGAAGGGAGCAAGATCGCGTATTCAACCACGTCGTTGGAGAGCGGGTCGATATGTACGTTCGCGCGGTACTGCGCGGGGGAGAGCATCTGTTCGAGCAGGGCGGAAAGCTGCACTTCGCCCCATGTGCCGCGCAGTTTTACGTTGGTGAACACCTTTTTGATGTCCGCCACGCTCCCCGCGAGCTGCGCCACCTCGCCGATCCCCTTGTACACCGCCTCCAACCGCTCGTTGATGATGGAATAGCTCTTGTTCAGCCTGTTTTCGAGGGTGGAGGAGAGTTTTTCGTCCACCGTCTGGCGGATCTGTTCGAGGTTGTGCGCGTTCTGCTCGGTCATGTACTTGATCTCGCCCGCCACGACCCGCTGAATTTCGGAGAGCCGCCGCTCCGTCGAGGCGTTGAGCGTTTCCAGCTTTTCGGCGATGCCTTTGAGGTTGCCGCTCTGCTGTTTCGCCATAAAGTCGAGGTAATCGCGGTTCGCGTGCGCGCTCTGTTCGGCAATATAGTTCGCCCTGTCGAGCATCTGTTCGATGCGCGCGGCGTCCGCGTTCTGCGCGGGCGGATGCGCGCTCTTTTGGTTTTTCAGCACCAGCAGGCTCACGACGAGCGCAAGCGCCGCGCATACCGCCGCGATTGCGGAAAAGATCAATTCCATGTGTTTTTCCCCGTTTTTTCGTCAAAATTCGGCGATTTTTGCTGTTTTTCCAGCCGTTTTGCCTCGGCAAGCAGCGTATCCTTTTTGTTGCGGCGGCCGTCCTGCGCGCAGTACAAGAGGAGCTTTTGCAGCGCCTCGCCCGTCTGTGCGGCGGGCACGATGCCGCGCAGTTCGTCCCCGCGCAGGGCGAGCTCTTTCAGGCGGAAAGGCACCCCCTCCGCGAGCATCTTTTTGCGGATGGCCTCCCATTTTCCGATGGTCGGGCATTCGTGCAGATCGTCTTTACAGGCGGAGTAATCCGCCTGTTTTACGAGCAGAAGGAGCTCGTACACGTCGCTGTTTTTTACGAGAAAGGTGCGGATCTTGCTCTCGCGCGCCTTTCCGTCGAGGTCGTACATATGCAGCGCGGTCAGGCGGCACACCTCGTCGGTCGTCTTTTTGGGCGCTTTCAGCCGCTCCAAAACCTGCCGCGCGATCTTTTCGCCGTATACGTCGTGCCCGTGGAATTTGCCCGTCTCCGCAAAGGCGGCGGGTTTGCCGACATCGTGCAGCAGTGCGGCGAGGCGCACCCGCCTGTCCGCATATTTGCAGGCGCGCAGGGAGTGTTCGAGCACGTCGTGCGCGTGAAAATCGGCGCGCTGGGCCATTCCCTTGCCCGCCGCGAGTTCGGGCAGGATGTAGTTGAGCACGTCTGTGCCCTCCAACAGTTTCAGCCCGTCGTACTGCGCATAGCGTATGCCGTACTTTTCGTCTGCGTGCAAGATCAGTTTGAGCTCCGCGAAGATGCGCTCGGCGGAAATCTTTCCGATGAGCGCGGCGTTGAATTTCGCCCCGAAGATGCATTCGAGGTCGGGCGTAAAGCCGAGCTGCGCCGCCAGGCGGGCGAGGCGCATCAGCCGCAGGCCGTCCTCCGAAAACACCTCGTCAGCGGCGCGCGTGGTCGAGATCGCCTTGTTTTCGATGTCCTTTACGCCGCCGAGGGGATCGACGATCCCGCCCGTTTTGATATCGTAATACACGGCGTTGCACTTAAAATCCCGCCGCCGCGCGTCCGTTTGTATATCCGCCGTAAATTCGATGCGTTCGGGCGCGTGTTCGCCGCGGCGGTATTTGTCGGTGCGGAAGGAGGTGAACTCCATCTTTCTTTCCCCGTCGGAGAGGTTCACGGTGCCCGTGTTTTTATAGACGCCGTTCACGGTGAGCCCGCATGTTTCGGCGAGCGCGGAAAATTTTTCGGCGGAGACGGGCGCGCAGATGTCCCAATCCTGCGAGGAGGGGAGCCCGGCGAGGCTGTCGCGCACCGCGCCGCCGACAACGTACAGCGGAAAATCCGCCTTTTGCGCCAGCATATTCAGTTTTTCGGGTACGGAAATAGTCATACAGGCTCCTTTATGGAGGGTATTCAAAACATTTATATTATAGCAGAATCCAAAATAAATTGCAAATATGTGCGATTTGTTATATAATAATACAGTAAAACGAAAGGAAGAGGGAGCGCAGCGATGCTCAATATCATTTTGAACCCGCGTTCGGGAGAGGGCAAAAAGAAAAAACAGCAGAGGCAGGCGTTGGATCGTTTCCGCGCGCGCAAAAAGGAGATACGTGTGTTTGAAACGGAAAAGGCGGGGCAGGCCTCCGTTCTCGCGCGGGAACTTACGTCGGAGGCGGAGGGCGACATTGTCGTCGTCGGCGGAGACGGCACCCTGCACGAGGTGCTCAACGGGTTCACCAATTTCGATAAATGCGCGCTCGGCCTCATCCCCACGGGCACGGGCAACGATTTTGCCGCCGCGGCGGGCATTCCGCTCGATCCCGAACGGGCGGCGGATCTGATCATCGATTCTCAGCCGAAATATACCGAATATATGCAGATGCCGCAGGGCGTGCGCGGCATCAACGTGTTCGGTACGGGCATCGACGTGGAAATTTTGCAGCGCTGCCGCGCCTCGAAAGTGCTCCGCGGGAAGTTCCAATACCTCATCAGCCTCATCATCTCGCTCATCAAATTCAAGAATTATAAGATGCGCACGCTCGTGAACGGGGAAGAGGGGAACTATGACGCGCTCATCGCCTGCGTGGGCAACGGCTACCGCATCGGCGGCGGGATCCGCATGTGTCCCGAGGCGAAACTCGGCGACGGGCTGCTCGATTTCGTCGTGGTGGACGACGTAAAAAAATCGCGCATCCCGCCCGCTTTCATCAAACTGATGCAGGGGAAGATCTTGCAGGAAAAATTTACCGTTTTCAAGCGGAGCGAGCATGTGGAGATCTATCCCGAAAAAGATTTGACCATTCAGGTGGACGGCGAGCTGTACGACGGGCTGCCTTTCATCGTGGATATCGTAAAAAATAAACTGAGGATGTACCGCTCATAGGCAAAAACATAAATATGCGAAATGCGGTAAAATCTGCAAAAAACGGCGCGTTTTTTGCGAAAAGTGCCGAATTTTGAGCGATTTTTCCCCGATTTTCGTTATTTTGCCCGCGCGGACTTCAAAGGAGGACGCATGGAATATGTTTACCTGTTGCTGTTGCTCGGCGTAGTCGTCGCGCTCTGTATCTTCATCAACCGCGTTACGGATAAACTGAAAATCCCGTCGCTCCTGCTGTTCATCGGGCTGGGGATCCTGTTCGGCGTGCTCTTCCGCGTGGCGGGGCTGGGGAACTTCACCGATTACAATTTGGGGAACATCGTCTGCTCCGTCTGCCTCGTGTTCGTCATCTTTTACGGCGGTTTCGGCACCAATTTCAAGGAGGCGAAACCCGTCGCGCCGCAGGCGCTGCTCTTATCCTTTGCGGGCACGGCGCTCACGGCGGGCATCGTCGGCGTGTTCGTGTATTATATCTTTCAGCTTTTGCCCTTCGGCGGCATCGGTTGGGTGGAAAGCATGCTCATCGGCTCCGTCATCTGCTCGACGGACGCCGCCTCCGTCTTCAATATCCTGCGTTCGCGCAGGCTGAATTTGAAATACGGCACCTCGTCTATGCTCGAAATGGAATCCGGCTCTAACGACCCGATGTCGTATATGCTCACCGTCGTCTTTACCGCCATTCTCGCCGCGCAGTACGGCATTGCCGGCGCCACGTCGATGTCGGCGGGGGAGATCGCCGGCATGCTCTTTTCGCAGGTCGGGTTCGGCGCCCTCGCGGGGATAGCGTTCGGCTTTTTCGGCATATTCCTGCTCCGGAAATTCAGTTTCAACATCGGGCAGGGCGGCACCCTGTTCATTTTCGCGCTCGCGCTCATCACCTATGCTCTGCCCACCGTTTTGGGGGAAGTAACGGGCGTTTTTTGGCTTTCGGGCAACGGTTATCTCGCCGTGTATATCTGCGGCATCATGCTCGGCAACGCGCGCATACCGCAAAAGCGCGACTGCGTTCGCTTTTTCGACGCGCTCACGGGCGTCGCGCAGATGCTCATCTTTTTCCTGCTCGGCCTGCTCGCCACCCCCGAATGGCTCATTCAGCCGGATGTTCTCCTTCCCGCGCTGCTCATATTCCTGTTCATGACCATCATCGCCCGCCCCGCTGCGGTTGCGGCGCTGCTCGCGCCTTTCCGCGCCAAATGGAACCAAGTCGGCATCGTGTCGTGGGCGGGGTTGCGCGGGGTGGCGTCTATCGTGTTCGCCATCTATGCGGTCAGCACATTGGGCGAAACGGCGCTGCCGTATGACCTGTTCAGCATCGTATTCGTCGTCGTCATCATATCCATGCTCGTGCAGGGCACGTTGCTGCCGCTGATGTCCAAAAAGATGCGTATGCTCGGCGACAGCGACAACGTTTTGCGCACGTTTACCGATTTTTCGGAGGAGAGCGACGTCAGTTTCGTTAAGGTCGTGGTGGGGGAAAATCACCCGTGGGCGGGCAAAAAGCTCAAACAGTGCGTGATGCCGCGCGAGTTTTTGGTCGTTTTGCTCCTGCGCGGGGAGGAAGTCATCGTCCCCAACGGCAACACCCTCGTAAACGCCGGCGACGTGCTCGTTACCGCCGCGCCCGAATTTGAAAATTACGAAGATTTCGGCATGTTCGAAGAATTTATCGGCAAAAATCACCCGTGGGCGGGCAAAAAGATCCGCGAATTGGAACTTGCCCCCGGCACGCTCATCGCCATGATCAAGCGCGGGGCGGGCACGGTCATTCCTTACGGCGCCACCGAAATACGGCAGGGCGATTCGCTCGTATGCATCAAGATCCCGCCCAAAGAGGAGGAAATCGGATCGGGCGGCGATCCCGCCTCTCCGAACCCCGCGGGCGGACCGGAGGAGGGTGCGGCGGAACCGCGGCAATAGCATCTATTTCGGGAGATATGCCTTTCAAAGGAAAAAAGGGAAAGGGCAATTCCGACAAACGTCGGAATTGCCCTTTTGTGCTGTATCGATCTTTTTTTTGGGGGCGGACAACGCCCGCGCCGAAAAGTTTGCGAAAACGGGGAACAAAGCGTTCCGCGATTTCGGGGAAAGCGGTCAGCGAAAGGGGACGGAAGAGAAAGGGAACGAAAGGGGAAGAGAAAGGGAAAGCGGCAGGCCGATCGGCCTGCCGCTCCCCTTGGGTTTAGTTTTATTATCTTGCTTGCGTTCCCATAGGAACGCGCGATAAAATGAATACAAAATCAAATTATTTCGTGTCTACGCCGTCGGGGGTAAAGATGAACATATCCTTTTGCAGCTGCGCCATTCCGCCGCCGAGCGCATAGATCGCGCCGCTCAAAATGTCCGTTACCCGTTCGGCAGTCGCAGAGGAAAGTTCGTTCAGGTACACGATCACCGTCAGGCTGTCTTTCAGCCGGTCGATGATCTCCTCCACGTCGGCAAAGGAGCGCGGGTGCCGTATCTGCATCGGCTGGCCGTCCGCCGAGCGCGTGTATGCCTTTTTTTCGGGTATTTCGCCTGGGATAGGCCGCTTTTTGGCACCGTTCTTCTCTCTGTAATTATCGAAAAGCCCCATCGCGTTTCCTCCCGCCGTGCTTATCCATTCGTCTGCACAGGATATTTGCGCGCCCCGAACAGGCTCGTGCCCAAGCGGATCATATTGCTGCCGCATTCGACGCACAGCCGCCAGTCTCCGCTCATTCCCATCGAGAGATATGCGGCATTCGGATCCTCGTTCTTTATTATATCATAAATTTTGCGCATACACAAGCATAATGAACGCAAATATTGCGAATCGTCCGAAATCGGCAGCATCGCCATCAGCCCGCGCATACGGATGTTGGGGTATGCCCGCATTTTTTCATAGGCGGCGAGCGCCTCATCGAGCGAAAAGCCGCTCTTTGTCAGTTCGCTGCCGATGTTCACTTCGAGCAGGCAGTCGGCCGTCCACGCCGCCTTTTCGGCGCGCTTTTGCAATTCGTCGGCCAATTCGAAGCGGTCGAGCGAGTGGATGAGGTGCGTTTTTCCGATGAGGTATTTCACCTTGTTTGTCTGCAAATGCCCGATAAAGTGCCGCCGCGCCCCGTGAACGAGGTCGTATTTTTCGGTAAACTCCTGCACCTTGTTTTCCCCGATATCCTCGACTCCCGCGGCGATCGCCTCGTTGATCTCGTCGGGCGTGCGCGTCTTTGTCGCGGCAACGAGGGTGATCTTTTCCCCTAAATTATTGCCGCCCGCGATCTCCGCGAGCGTTTTTTGAACGTTTTCGGCTATCATCTTTATCGCCTCCGCCAATGCAAAGTAGCAGTTTCCGGTTTCTTTTTTCTATTATAGCGCGTATTTTACCGTCTGTCAATTTCCGTTTCGCCCTCGCGGAAAAAACTTTTTCCGCCGCCGCGCAAAACACCTCCGCTGTTGCTGGTTTTTCTGAATAAAAACGGTAAAAAAAGGGATGCGCACCGAAAATGCGCACCCCTCGCCGTAAAACAGCGGATCATTTGCCCTGATAAAATTCGTTCACGGCCTCAAAAAACGCATCGATGTTCTTCCACGGGGTAGCGGGAGGAATGTCGCAGCCGGAGGATATGACGAAGTTGCCATACCCGCAGCAGGCGCCCATGATATCCTTCGTCGCCTGTTTCACCGTTTCGGGCGTGCCGTTGCGCAGAACGCCCGCCGGGTCCACGTTGCCCATCGCGATGGTATCCGCGGGGATATGCTTCATCATCTCCGCCATATCGATGGCGTTGCCGAAGTGGTACGCATCCGAGCCGGTGGAGAGGATGGAATCGATGGTCAAAATGGTCGTATTGCCGCAGTTGTGGTAGATCACGAGAAAATCGTCGCTCTTGACCGCTTCGTTGATCTTTTTTACGTAGCGGGAGGAAAATTCTTCCGCCAGGTCGGGGGAAAGCAGGCCCGCCAGGGGTTCCGCCATCACCACGCCGTTCGCGCCGGCTTCCTTATACGCTTTGATATACTCGATGAGAAAATCCGTCGCTTTCGAGAGCACGGTGTGCATCATCTCCGGTTCCTCGTAGCAGTAGATCATCGCCTCGGTAACGTCTACCAGCCTGCCCGCGAGGGAAAAGGGGCCGATCACGCCCGCAAAGACCGGCCTGTCCTGAATCAGTTCCGCCGCCTTGCGGATGGCGTCGATATAAATTTCCGTTCTGCCTGCGCCGACGTGCGGCACTTTGAGCGCGTCCGCTTCTTCGGGCGAGCTCACCACGCAGCCCGTAACGGTGGGCACTTCGTCTTCGGAGATGTGGATGGGCGCGCCGAAGCACTCGGCCTCCACCGAAAGATCCATCAGGGAGACGGACGCGGCGGAATCGACGCGCTGTGCGACGGCCGCCATCGCCTTCGCCTGATTGTCCGAAGAAAAGATCAATTCTTTCACGTCGATGCCCAACAGGCTCGCTCCGGGGAAAGAGAGAACGGGCATCGCCTTTTTTGTTTCGGCATGCAGCATATCGCTGAGCCAAGCTTTCATATCGCGTTTCATAGAGGTATACTCCTTATCGTTCTGTACCTCTATTATAGCAAAAAAACGCGGCGATTGCACGATACGCCCTTGCGCAAATATAGCAAAATTTTGCGAGGATCAGCCTTTTTGCGCCGCTTTTACGGCGTATTCTTTCAATAAACGGACGTAAATGCGGTAATTTTCGATGGAAACGTCGGGCGGGGTCTGATGGTCGCAGGAAAAGATGAATTTGCCCTGCCGTGCCGAGGGGAGCAGCCGCTCAAATTCCGCGCGCATCGCCTCTTCCCCGAACTTCATGCACATTTTGTCGAAGTGCCCCAAAAAGGTCATCTGCGGCTGTTTGCGGATATAGAGGGAAACGTCTACGCCCGCCTGCCGTTCGAGCGGGAACATGCCGTTTGCGCCCGCGCGCGCATACCAATCCACCGCGCGGGTGATATCCCCGTCGCTGTCCACGAATACGGGCGTGCCCATCGCCTGAAAGAGCGGGAATACCTGTTTATAGTAGGGCAGCAAAAATTCGTCGAACTGTTCTTCGGAGATCATGGGGCCGTTGTTGTAGCTCATGTCCTCCGCAAAGCTCATAAAATCGAAACGGAAGGTGTTTCCGATGTATTCCGCCACACGCTTCACCCAGGCCGCGTTGTCCGCGCAGATGCGCTTATACAGGTCGGGCTGGTCGTAAAAGCTGTACAGGTGCGGCTCGATGCCCAAAAGGGTGCGGGGCTGCCAAAAAAAGCCGTCCAGCGTGAAAAAGTGCAGGGTGTCGCCCCGTTCGCGCGTCTTTTTCAGCCAATCGATGTATTCGCCCGGCAGGTACGGTTCGGGGTACATGGTCGGCAGCAGCCGTTCGTAATCTTCTTCGTCTTTGATGATCCCCAAGCCGTGCCCCGGCGGCTGCGGGGTTTTTACCGTCATCCAGGAAAGCAGCGTTTGGCAGCAGCGGTCGAGCCCGAAATAGCCCTGAATCTCTTCCACGGTCTGCGCCGTTTCGGGCAGCCCTTCCCCGCGCCAGCGCGTTATCGTTTTATCCCACCAGGGCGCCCACTCGATGGCGGGCAGCCTGTCCGGCGTTTCGCCGCGTATGACCGCGGCAAAACGCTCGCATGCGTTCATTGATTCCTTCATATTTTCCTCCAACAGTTTCGTTGTCCTCCCATTATAGCATATGGTTGAAAGATAAGTATATAATTTTTCCGAAAAAGTTTTTAATGTTTTTATGGCCGGAATTCTTTTTGATAGGGCTGAATTTACTCGCACCGTTTCGGCAACGGTGCTTGCCGCGGTTCGTTCCCGCGTCCAAAAAAAGGTATTGCCGCGCAATAGCGGCGGAATGCGGAAAGCGCCCTGCCGCATATTCTGCGGCAGGGCGCCTCCGTCTGTTGGAACCGTTATTCGGCTTTTTGTACCGAAATCGTGAATTTTTCTCCGTTCGTGAAAGTTACGTTCAGCGTTCCGTTTTCCGCAACTTCCGCCTCCGCCGTGAAAAAATCCTTGACGAGCGGCAAAAGCTCGCCCGCAAACTCGTCCGCCGTTACCGTGTAACGGCCCTGTTCTTTACACATTTCTTGGTTTTTCATTCGTTTTCGCCCTCCTTCGACGATTTATGTATATATTATATACTCTAATTTTTTTTGCGTAAAGTGTTTTTTTCGGCATTTCCGCCGCTTATTTTGTTGCTTTTTGGCTTTGTTTGTCGAATTTTGTCGAATGGCTGAAATGTTGGCGTAAGGCGCGTTTTTCCGCCCGTTCGGTTGCGCTTTTTTCCCGTTTGTGCTACAATACCGCCATGAACAGGATCGATCGCCACAAACAAATGCTGCAAATCATGGAGGGTATCCCCAAGGGCACGCCGCTGCTGCTGCACAGTTGCTGCGGCCCCTGCTCCACGCGCTGTTTGGAGCTGCTCAAAAATACCTTTTCCGTCACCGTATTCTATTATAATCCGAATATAACCGACTCCGCCGAGTATGAAAAGCGAAAAGGGGAGCAGATACGCCTGCTGCGCGAAACGGGCTGGGCGGATCTGCTCGACTGCGATCACAAACCCGCCGAATTTTTTGCCGCGGCGCGGGGCTTGGAAGGGGAGCGCGAGGGCGGCGCGCGCTGTTACGAATGTTATAAACTCCGCCTGTACCGCACCGCCCGCACCGCGAAAGAGAAGGGCTTTCCTTGGTTTTGTTCCACCCTTTCCGTCAGTCCGCACAAAAATGCCGCGTGGCTCAACGAGATCGGTGCACGCGCCGCGGAAGAATACGGCGTGCAGTGGCTCTTTTCCGATTTCAAAAAACAGAACGGTTATCTGCGCTCGGTGGAACTTGCGCAGGAGCACGGCCTGTACCGCCAAAACTACTGCGGCTGCATCTTTTCCGATTGGACAAAAACAGAAAAGCAATAACCATCTCTCTATATCGCTTTTTTCTTTCTCCGCGGTTTCTTTTTTCCGCGGAGAAAATTTTTTTGTTCTTTTTTTGAAAAAGCCCCTCTCATTCGGTTGACGAGCGCGCGTCTGTCCGCTATAATAATTACTACTAAATTAGTAGTAATTAAAAAAAACGGCGCAAAGGCGCAAAAGAGGAGAGAAAAATGCGATTGTCGTCAAAGTCACAGTATGGTTTGAAGGCGTGTTTCATTCTCGCGCAAAACTATCCGGAAAGGTGCGTGAGCGCGTCAGTTTTGGAAAAGGAGATCGCCGTATCGAGCAAATATATCGAAAAGATCATGCGCATGCTGTCGGGGCAGGGGATCGTATCGGCGGAGCGGGGCGTTTCGGGCGGATACAGGCTCACCCGCGCGCCCGAAGAGATCACCATCGGCGATGTGGCGCGCGCGCTGGAAGACAATATGGAGATCGCCGACTGCATCACCTCCACCTGCGAAAAGTGTGCCACGGGCGCGGTATGGCGCAAGCTGTATGCGGGCATCAACGCCGTGCTCGATTCGATGACGCTGCAATCCATGCTCGACGATCACAGCGAGATCGGCGTATGCAAATGCAACTCGGCGGACAGGGAACACCGTGCCGCGGGAGATGCGGCGTGCGGCTGCGGGGAGCAGTGCGGCTGCGCGTAAAGGGGACTCACGAAAAAAGTTTTAAGCAGAAAGCGCACGAGGTTTTCGCTTGTTCGCAATGGCGAAAACGGGCGCATCGCGATCGCCTATGGCGACCATGGAACAAATTTTCGTGATTCGGAGGGCTCTGCCCTCTGCCGCCACAAGATGCTTGAGGAGATTTACCTATGATTTATTTTGACCACGCGGCGACGACGCCCGTCGATCCCCGCGTTTTTGAAAAGATGAAACCGTATTTTACGGAAAATTTCGGGAATCCCAATTCCCAGCATTCGTACGGCCGCCGCACCGTTACGGCGGTGGACGACGCGCGGGATACGGTCGCGCGCCTCATCGGCGCAAAGCCGAACGAGATATACTTCACGTCGGGCGGGACCGAATCGGATAATTGGGCGCTGCGCGGCGCCGCGCACGCGTATGCCAACAAGGGAAAACACCTGATTGTGAGCGCGGTCGAACACCCCGCCGTGCTCTCCGCCGCCAAGGAACTGCAAAAAGAGGGGTTCGAGGTAACTTTCGCCGCGGTAGACGAATACGGCACCGTCGACCTTGCAAAGCTCAAAGAGGCCATCCGCCCCGATACGACGCTGATCGGCGTAATGACGGCGAACAACGAGATCGGCACCCTGCAGCCCGTGCGCGAAATTTCCGCCCTCGCCCGCGAGCGCGGCATCTTGTTCTTTACCGACGCCGTGCAGGCGGCGGGCGCTATGCCGCTGAATGTGCGCGAGCCGGGCGTGGACATGCTCTCCTTTTCGGGGCACAAATTTTACGGCCCGAAGGGGGTGGGCGTGCTGTACGTCCGTTCGGGCTTGCGCATCGGCAAGCTCATCGCGGGCGGGCATCAGGAGCGCTCCATGCGCGGCGGCACCACCAACGTGCCCGGCGTCGTGGGGCTGGCGGAGGCGTTCCGCCTCGCGAACGAGGAGATGGCGCAAAACAACGCGCACGTCGCCGCGCTGCGCGATCGTTTCATCGCCCGCGTACTGCGCGAGATACCCTACGTCAAGCTGAACGGCCACCCGAAAAACCGCCTGCCGAACAACGCGAATTTTTCCTTCCGCTACATCGAGGGGGAATCGCTCTTGTTCAGCCTCGACCTCGCGGGTATCGCCGTGTCCAGCGGTTCGGCTTGCTCGTCCGGCTCGCTCGAACCCTCGCACGTTCTGCTCGCCACCGGCCTGCCCGAAGGGCTTGCGCACGGTTCCATCCGCTTTTCTTTCGGGAAGGAAAACACCGCCGAGGAGGTCGATTTTGCGGTGGATAAGCTCAAAGAGATCGTCGTGCGCCTGCGCGCGCTGTCGCCGCTCTTTCCCAAGGAGCTGAAAAACGAAGTTTACGAAAAGGAGATTTGACGATGCAATATACGGAAAAGGTCATGGAGGCGTTCCAAAACCCCAAAAATGTGGGCGAGATCGAAAATTACGACGGCATGGGCATGATCGGCAGCGAGGCGTGCGGCGATATCATGCAGGTGTTTATCAAGGTGAACGACGGCGTTATAACGGACGCGAAGTTCAAAACGTTCGGCTGTGCGGCGGCCATCGCCACTTCTTCCACGGCCACGGAGATGATCAAGGGCATGACGGTGGAAAAGGCCTTGGAAGTTACGAATAAAAAGGTCATCGAGGTGCTGGGCGGCCTGCCTCCGCAAAAGATCCATTGCTCCGTGCTCGCGGAACAGGCGATCAAAGCGGCGATCGAGGACTATAAAAAGAGAGATTCACACAAATAATTTTGAGCTGACAATTAGCGGTGAGGCGAGATTCGCGCGGACAAGGCGGCGGGGCCGCAAGGAGAATATATGCGAAAATTTGAACGCGAAATTGCAGGCGTGCAGGAAAAATTGGCGGCATTGCTGCGCTGCGGGTATTTGACGCTCGCGCTGAAAGGAGAGGCGGCGCCCTATTGCGTTCCGCTCAATTTCGGTGCGGAACTTGCGGGGGATGCTCCCGTGCTGTACTTTCACTGCGCCAAAGAGGGCACAAAGCTCGACCTGTTGCGGAGGGAGCCGCTCGTCGGCTTTTCGGCTGCGAATATGATGCGCGTGTTCAACAAGGGCGCCGCGCCCTGCGGGTATACGGCCGATTATGAGAGCGTCTGCGGCACGGGGATCGCGTCGATCGTCCGATCGGAGGCGGAGCGCCTGCACGGGCTGAAAGTTTTGATGGCGCACTATTCGGGCGAAACTTTTTCGGCTGCCGACTTTCTGCCCCGTATCCTTGCGCTCACCGAAGTCGTCAAAATCGAAGTCCGCTCGTGGACGTGCAAGCGCCTCGTTCGCGAATAAACAAAACAAAAGTTATATTAAATAGTAAGTTTACTTGTATACGATAAAAAATGAAGCCCGCATCGGTTCCCCGCTGCGGGCTCTTTTATGTACGGATTTCAAAGAATACTTTTATTGAATCGTAAGTAAACTTGTAAATATAGCGCAAGGATACAAAGGAAGAAGGGGAATGTCTTTTAACCAAAATAAAAGAGATACAAAATTCGCAAGTAAACAAATATAAAAGCCGCAAGTAAACAAAAGCCCGCGGCCGAGAGGCAACGGGCAAAAATGGCGTACCGCCGGGCACGCGCCGCAGCGCCAAACAATGTTTTTGATTCTCAATAATGCATAAAACAATTCGTATCAAATTTTGTGCCTTATATCCCGAAACCTCTTGCAATAACACAAATTATATGCTAAAATATCAACAAAGCAGATTATGTCTTCGGCTGTTCTAACGGAGAGGAGGCAAGAGGGGCCTGTTCAAACTTTTCCGGACAAGTGAAAGTGAGGGCAAGGGGGGATAAGATGAAAAAATTATGTACCGTCTTTTTCTGTCTGCTGTTTTGCTTGTTTTTTCTGTGCGGGTGCCGTGATGCTGAGCAGCAGCAAATTCAGCTTACATTGGAGCAATTTATACAAAACGATGAGAAACTGACCGAATTTGTTATATCCGGAGATCGCTTTCCGAAAGGGTTTTTGCGCCCCGAACTGGAAGGTTATGGTCGAATCATTTCCTCTTCGGAGAACGTGGAGGAAGCACAGACGATCGCAAAGGAACATTTTTCCAACGAGGATTACGCTGCGATTGTTTATGACGTACGGGACGAAACGGAAACATTTTTCGGGTTATCTGTAGAGTGGTCGTCGCGAGATCCGGATAGGGCAGATCATTACACAGAAAATGTCATCAGTTTTCGTATGAATGTCTATGATTATGACACACAGACGATATACACGAATGATACGTCGCTTATCGAGAGTATTCTGAACTATAATTATTATGAAGACATGTATCAGACACAGGGAAGTAAAGTGATTTTTGCGGATTTGATGCAGACGCAAAATTCCTTTGTCTATTCCATTTACTATACGGGCGTTGTCTATGGGGATTGGGGATTAAAGGACAAACTTTTTGTTTTTCATGATGTTCTGACTATGGATAAAGAATCGAGGATCATAAAGAAAGACTGTCAGCAGCTAAGAAAATTATTTTGTGAGGTAAGTCCCGAGTACCATTACTGAGAGCACGGAGGCCGATGGATTTTACCGTATTTTCCATAGGAATAAAAAAGCAAAAAGGATGGGCGGAAACACTTGTTTCCGCCCATCCTTTTTGCAGAATGATTTTTAACCTTTTTAAGTGTCACAGACGAAAAAAGAGCCTGAGCCATATTTATCAGGCTCTTATCGGCGCTCCGCGAGGATGGATTCGTAAGGAGCGGCAAAAGGCCGCGGCGGAACAGCGGTTGCTGCGCGGAACGCCGATCACGTCGGTAGCCCGAGAGAAAAAGCTGCAAGCCCGTTGCCGCCGGCAAGGGGTGCAAATGCAGTGAAAGCGGCAGGCAAACAAAAGCCCGCGGCCAAAGGGCAACGGGCAAAAATGGCGCTCCGTGAGGGATTCGAACCCCCAACACTTCGCTCCGAAGGCGAATGCTCTATCCGATTGAACTAACGGAGCAAGGGGCGGCGGGCCGTTTCCCCGCCGATCAATTTTTTTCACGCATGGCAAACAGAATATCCGAAAGGGCGGCAAGCTGCTCGGGCGAAAGCGTTTCGCCCCGCGCTTTTTCGGGCACGTTCGCCGCTTTTAATGCCATCTGCGCCTGTTCGCGCGTCAGCGAAAAGGCGTTCACGAGGTTGTTTTCCAGCGTCTTTCTGCGGGATAAAAATGCCGCGCGCACCGTATCGCGGTAGCATTTGGCGCTCTGTACGGGGATACGCCCCTCCGTAAAGGTCAATTTGACGACGGCGCTGTCCACATTGGGCACGGGATAGAACATTTTCCTCGGCACATATTTCACGATCTCCGCGCTTGCCCGCCGCGCGATCGCCGCCGTTATCGCGCCGTATTCGGGCGTTCCCGGCGCGGCGCAAAAACGCTTTGCCACATCGTCCTGCACCATGATGACGAGCGCCTGTACCTTTGCGCTCTCCTCCACGAACCGCATCACAAGCGGAGAAGTGATGTAGTAGGGCAGGTTGGCGACCACCGTATAGGGCGGCAGATCGTTTTCCAGCTCCGATAGGTTCGCTTTCAAAAAATCTTGAAAGACGACTTTGGCGTTGGGGCAGTCTGCAAGCGTTTCGGCGAGGACGGGTTTCAATTTTTCGTCGATCTCAAAGGCGAGGACAGACTTAGCCGCGGCGGCAAGTTCGCGCGTGAGCGTGCCCGCGCCGCAACCGATCTCCAAAACGGCCGAATCTTTGCCGATGCCGGCAACCCCGACAATGGAGCGCAAAAGGTTGGTATCGGAAATAAAGTTCTGCCCGAATTGCTTTTTGAAGGAAAAGCCGTGTTTTCCCAAAATATTTCTCAAATTTTCCATAAAATAACTGCGAATAATGCGGATAATCGCCGCACATCGGCACAAACTGTTACCGTAAGCACTTGCATACCCGAAAGCAAATGAGATTTGGGTAAGCAAGGGCTTACCCGAAAAGGGTGTAGCCCTCACAAAAGAGAAAGGAAAGCCGCCGATTTTGCGCGGCTTTTCTGTCGTTACACAAAAACAATTTCGAGCCGACGAAACTACTTTTCGTGAGTTTGCGGTTTTGTATTTATATAATCAACTGCGCTTATCCAAAACGACGCTTTTGGATAAGCGCACTCAATTTGTCGCATACCTGCGACCTCCGCGGGTGAAGCCGCGCGATTTTATAATATGTGTGCCCTTAAAGCATCGCGCGGTGAGGAAAACTCCGATTGCGCCGAGTGTAGCGAGGACAATGGGGTTTTCCTTAAACTCACGAAATTTTCTTTTGTAATCGCCAAAGGCGATTGCGGTGTGATTATTTTCGCTATTGCAAGCAAGTGAAAGCCTCGCGCACCTTCAGCTTAAAACAAATTTTGTGAACAGCTCACTCGCGCAAGGAAAATCACACTTTTCCGCAGCGCAACCCAATTTGGCAATCCCTTGCCTCACGGAAGGGGGTGAAAACGCCGCGCATATAAATGGCGTGCCCTGAAAAAGCGCGGCGTTGAGGGGAAAGCCGTTCGGGTTTCCCCTCAAAATCTCGACTTTTTGTTTTGTCAGCTCAAAACAAAAAGTGAGAACTTTTTACTCGCTGTCCGCAATATACTCCCGCACGCGCAGGGCGACGCCGCAGTTTTTGGCGATCTCGCGGCACTTTTCGATTTTCTCTTCGCCGATCACGTCTACGACGGAAAACCAGGTGTCGATGCCGCGCGCGGCGCACTTTTTTGCAAAATCCTGCAAGCCCTCGAATGCCGCCGCGCCGAACGACGGTTTGCACAGCTTTACATATTCTTCGGCGGTCGCCTCGTTCAGGCTCACGTTGATCTTATCCACGGCGGAGGCAAGTTCGGCGGTAACGTCGCGTTTCCAGATCATATTCGCCTGTCCGTTGGTGTTCAGCCGCACCGTCGCGCCCCGCTTTTTGAGTTCCCGCCCGATTTCAAGGAGTACGGGCAGTTTTACGGTCGGCTCACCGAACCCGCAAAACACATATTCCTTGTAGCGCGAAATGTCATCGGGTATTTGCGCCAGAACATCGGCGGCGGAGGGTTCGCGCGCGAGCCACAGTTTATGGCCGAAATAAGTCGAATGCTCGTTGCGCACGCAAAAGGTGCAGTCGTTGGAGCACTTGCTCGTCAAATTGATATACAGATTGTTGTCCAATGCGTAGGTAAAAGTTTCGTATTTTTCCATAATTTTGCCTTAAAATCGCCGATTTTTTGCCGATTTTTGCGCCATTTTTATGCTTTTTAGTGATTTTTTCAAAATAATCAGGTGCGGAGTTTTTGGAACAGCGCGTGCGCGTTTTTGCGTATTTGCGCCGCCAGATCTTCGAGCGGTTCGCCGCGCAGGGAGGCGAGTTTTTCGTACACGTGCGCCACGTTTTTCGGGGTGTTGAGGGTGCCGCGCAGCGGTTCGGGCGCGAGGTAGGGGGAATCGGTTTCCGCGAGAATGCGGTCGGCGGGCACGATTTTTGCGACCTCGTCCAGCCGCCGCGCGTTTTTGAAAGTGACGGGCCCCGCAAAGGAGATGTACAGCCCGAGTTTTAAATACTCCTTCGCCGTTTCGGGGCTGCCCGAAAAGCAGTGCATCACCCCGCCGTGCGAAAGTTTGGCGCGGTTGTCTTTGAGAATTTGCAGTGTATCCGCGGCGGCGTCGCGGCTGTGGATGATAAAGGGCAGGCCGAGCGAATGGGCAAGTTCCAGCTGCTCGCAAAACGCCCGCTTTTGCGCCCTTATGTCGGTACCGTCGTAGTGATAATCCAGCCCGATCTCCCCGACGGCGACTCCTTTGGGGGAGAAAAGGAGTGCCGCGATGCGCTCATAATCCCCCGCGCGGAAATCCGCGAGGTTGGAGGGGTGGAACCCCGCCGCAAAGTACAGCGCGGGGCCGTCTGTGCTTTCGTTTTCCGCCATTTCCGCCGCGAGCGCGGAGGAATCGAAGTTCCAGCCCACGTTGATGACGGTATCCACCCCCGCCGCCGCGATTTCGGCGAGCAGGGCGGCTTTATCGCCGTATTTATGTTCGTAATTTAAATGTGCGTGCGTGTCGATATACATAAATTTTTTGATAGCGTTCTGTAAATTTTGCGCGGATTATTCGGCGCGCATGTCGTTCGCCGCGGCGCAGAGCGCGCGCACGAATTCTTCTTCGTATGCGTTGGCACGAGCCTCTTCTTCCCGCCCCTGTGGCGTGTTTTTGTAATTTGAAAGCATCAATATGTCCGCGTACTTCAACGCCGCCGCGCCGCCGAGCGGATACCAATTGCCCGCAAGGTGCCGCGCGGTGATGCGGAACAGCCGTTCTTCTGCCTTTTTTTGCCCCTGCTCGGCGGCGCGGTATGCCTCCCGCGCGGCGGAAAAATTTTCCGCCCAATGCGGCGCATATTTTCGGAGGAGGGGTAAAAGGTCGTACCCGCATTCGCGGAAGTAGCGCAGATATCCGCCCACGATGAGGCGCCAATTCTCCTTGTCCTCGTCCGCGGAGGATTCGCCCCAGTCTCCCTCACGCAGGGCGCGGTACAGTTGCCAAAGCGCGTAAAAGGGGCGATCGGGCGCGCGCAGGGTGCCAAGCTCGTTCGTTTCGTCGAAGTAGGGGAAAAAGAAATAATCCGCGTCGGGAAATGGCTCCTTTTCGGCGGGCAGCTTTAGCCCCAACTTCTCCCGTTCGTCTGCGGAAATAGAACGCAGATGTTCGCGGTACCCTGCCAGCCGCTTACAAATAAACTCCGCCGCGGGAATTATGCCGCGCAGCTTTGCGTATGCTGTGCGGAAGGTGAATTTCACCTCGCCCGCGCCTGCGGTCAAAAGCGCATATTCGTACAGATTTCCCCGCTTTTGGACGGAGCAGTCGAGGAATTGCAGCGTCGTCCCGCGCTTGACGCGCGCGAGGCCGTCCTCCTGCGCAAAGTTTTCCGCGTCCTCGAAGGTGAGGAGAACTTTGCAGGAAAAGAGGTGCACTGCAAACGTTACCCGGCCGTTTTGATGGCGGGGCGGGGAAATTTCGCTGTCGTGAAAGTCGCAAAAGGGCAGTTTTTTGCGGATGGGCAGGCGCGCGAACTCCTCGGACAGGCCCTCTGCGGGGGTGAAATAGGATACAATGTTTGCAATGGTTACGCTCATCGCCGCTTTTCCTCCCTTTCGACCCGTGCTCCTGCGTTCGCGCAGTGCTCTGCATTATTGTACGCTTTTTTGCGCCGTTCGTCAAGGAGAAACGCCCGCCTGCCCGCATTGCCCGTCCGTGTATTTTGCGTGCGTTGCGGCAGGAAAAGGGCGCTTGCGGCACGCGCGCGGCGCACATCCCTGCTCGGTGCGGATTTGCGGGCGGCGGGATTTGCGTGCGGCTGGCAAACAAAGAGCCCCGCGGCGAACGCCGCGGGGCAGAGGTGGGGGTGAGCAAAGTGCGGGGGCGACGGCGGACTATCCGTTGGCGCGCAATGCCGCAGTTTCGCCCCCCTCGCCGCGCGGGAAAGGGGGCGAGGGGTATGCCGCAAAGTGCGTATTATGCCGCCTCCTTAAAATTCAGTTCGATTGCGGTAAAATCCAATCTCACGGGCGTTAAGATATACAGCCAATCATCGATGACGATCGCGCGGGTCTGCGCGGGCAAGCCGGAGAAAATCGGCATTTTTTCAAGTTCGCTGAGCTGTTCCCCGTCGAAATGCAGCAAAAGGTAGTAAGAGCCGTCGCCGTAGAAATTGACGTGCAGGCCGATAAGCGCGTTTTCGCGGTCGATGAGGTACGCCTTGTATTTTGAGGAAAAAGACACGTTTTCGGCTTCATAGGAAGCGAGCGAATGAATGTCGCTTCCCGCCTCCCCTTCGGCATATACCTCGATTTTCAATGTATCCCAAGCGGAACCGTACCCGACGCCGAGCAGGGTATCGCCTGTAAAATCGACGAGTGAGGTCGAATACCCGTGAATGTCTGCCGTGCGGATATAGGTGAGATGCGCGGGGTCGGAAAGGACGATTTTAAACACGGGGTCGGTCAGCTCGATCGCCGTGCATACCCACACCGCGTTCTCCTCCTTTTCAAAGCGGACGGACATCACCTCTTCGCCGTCAGGCGCGAACCATTCGAGGCAGCCGAGCACGGTAAAGTCGCGCAGGCTGATCACATATACGCCCGCATTCTGCCCGCCCTCGTCAGGCAAATATGAGGTATCGCCGGCTACATGCAGGAAGCGGCGGTACAGCGTTGTAACCACGCGCAGGGTGCCGTCCCGCTCGTCCATGGAATATTGGTCTTTCACCGTGCCGGGTATGTCGGCGCTGCCGAGCAGGGTAAGCTCCCCGCCCGCATAGGACACGGCGGAAATTTCCGTGCGGCTCTCGCGGACGGTGTAGGAAACATATTCGCCGCAAACGGCTGCCTCTCCGTTATTATAGCCGCGCGTGACGAAGATATTGTTTTCTGAAACGTACACCTCGTCGGTGTAGGAAAAGAAGGCGAGGCAGTCCTCGATCTCCGCGCTCTCGTTCAGCCGCGTCACCACGGTGTAGCGTGCGGCGGTCGCAACGTCGGGGCAGATAATGTCACCCGCGGGCAGCGTTTCCATGTCGCCGAGTTTGCCCGTCTGCGGCAGGTACTGCGCTTCGTCCGAAAAGTCGGGGTCGGAGTTTACGCTGAACGTACCGACGAGCAGAAAATCATCGTCGATGTTCCGCGCGGTAACGTAGTTGCCGGAAACGTACGTTCTTCCCGTCTCGCGCATATGCGCGGGGTCGGCAACGTCGATGCTCACCGCCATGGTAAACACCTGCCGCCCGCTCGCGGTATCCACCCGCGCGGGCGCAAAAACCGTTACGGTTTTCCCGTCGCCGCTCAAATAAATCTCCGCCCGCTCGGTGTAATCGGCACGGGAAATATCCGTGCCCTTTTCCGCTTCGATGGCCGCCGTGCCGAGGAGCTTGCTGTCCGCTTTTGCGATGGAGTATGCGCGCAGTTCATAGCCGTCGTCGGAGCCCAAAAGATAAAAGATGGTTTCCTTTGTCCGCTTGAAGCGGTCGCCCTCAATAACGCCTTGCACCTGGTTGTCCGTCACTTCGCTGTAAGACCCGTCTGCGCTGCCCGCATTGCCGTCGGCCGAGCCGCCGCCCGGCGCCTCCATCATATCGCCCTTCGCGCCGCCGAACAGCCCGCCGAACCACGCCTCGAAGTTGTTCTTATACTGCGGCGGGCGGTAGGTGAGCTCATTGATCTGCTGCATTAAGGAATAGTATTCGCTGCCCCGATACGCCGAAATATCGGGCAGGGCGGTGTTGTAGGGGATAAACAGCACGAGGTTGAGCGCGAGCACCAACGAAAGCCCCGCCGCCAATACCGAAGTGAGTTTTATGCGCTTTTTGCGGCGTGCCCTTTCCGCATCCGCGCGCGCCAATATGTCTTTTGTCCGTTCAGCCGATGTCTTCATGGGAAAATCCCTCCTTTACGAGGTGGAGTTTGAGGGCGGATCGTGCCCGCGAAAGCAGGTTGTACACCTGTTTCGCGTTCTTTTTGAGAATTTTGCAGATCTCGGCGTTGGAAAACCCGTCGAAGTAGCTTAAATACAGTACTTCCTTGTAGGGCGCGGGCAGTTTTTGCATGCATGCGTACAGCATTTCGTTGCGTTCGCGCGCCAAAATATCGTCGCCGTTCTCGCCCGAAAGTATGTTTTCCAGCCCCTGCAAAGGGCGATTTTTGCCGTTTTTGCGCACATAGTCGATCGCCTTGTTGCGCGCCACGGTGTAGAGGTAGGTCTTGAACGTGGCGCCCTCGCGGAATTTTTTGCGCTTTACGATGAGCGCGGCAAAGGTATCCGCCGTCACGTCTTCCGCGGCGTCGGCATCCTTTACGATGCAGTAGGCAAAGCGCGTGAGCGCGTCGCCGTGCAGTTGTACCAGCTGTTCCAGCGCCTGCGTATCGCCGCCCAGAAAATCCCTGTACAGCGCCGCGCTGCGATCCGTCGTATTCACTTTTTCCCACCTCTCACTCATTAAACGTAAAAGCGCGCCCTTTTACTCACCTGTTTTTTACGGAAGGGAATTTCAAAGGCCCCGCAAACGCTTTTAAGTGTTTGCGGGGCCTTTAAAAAACTGTTCAAATTGCTGTATTTGCGGCAAATCGGCGGGCGGTTAAAAAATTCCGCTGCCGTCCTCGATATCCGTTTCGGGGGAAACGAGGCACAGCTTTCCCTCTGCGTTTTCCGCGCAGAGGATCATGCCCTCGCTCACGATGCCGCGCAGCTTTGCGGGTTTGAGGTTGGTCACCACGATCACGCTCTTTCCCACCATCTGTTCGGGGGTATAGAATTTCGCGATGCCGCTCACCACCGTGCGCGTCTCCTCGTCCAATTTTACGGTATTTTTCAAAAGTTTGTCGCTCTTTTCCACCTTTTCGGAGGCGATAACTTTCCCCACCTGCATGCGCACTTTGCCAAAATCGTCGATGGAAATTTCGGCGGGGTATTCGGGCTCGTGGCCCGCTTTTTTCGGGGCGTTCTCGGCTTTTTGCGCCTTTTCGGCGGGTTTTGCGTCTGCGTGCATCGCCTCGTACATCGCCTCCACGTCCTTGTAGTTTTTGCGCTCAAACAGGTGCGTTTCGGCGGGGGAAACTTTCGTGCCGTTCTTCAAAAGTCCGAATTTATCCAGCTTCGCATAATCGCGCTGCGGGGCGTTGAACTGCGCGAACACCTTTTCCGCCGTTTCGGGCAGGAAGGGTTGCAACAGCGAGGTCGCGATGAGGATGCTCTCTGCGAGGTTGTATAAAACGGTCGAAAGCCTGCCCTTTTTCGCCTCGTCTTTGGCGAGGATCCACGGCGCCGTTTCGTCGATATACTTGTTGCAGCGGCGAAGAAAAGTGAATATTTCGCCCAGCGCGTCGGAAATTTTGAACTCTTCCATCTTTGCGGCAACTTTGCCGTACAGCGCCGCCGCCATCTCTTTGAGTTCCCCGTCCACGGGTTCGGCGGCGCCCTTGTCGGCAAGTTCCCCGTTAAAATATTTGAGCGCCATCGCCGCCGTGCGCGAAACGAGGTTGCCGTAGGTATTCGCAAGGTCGGAGTTCACGCGGTCGTTGATGAGTTCCCACGTGATATTCCCGTCGTTATCGAAGGGCATATCGTTCAAAACGAAATAGCGCACCGCGTCCACGCCGAATACCTTTACGAGCTCGTCCGCATAGATCACGTTTCCGCGCGATTTGCTCATCTTGCTCCCGTCCATCAACAGCCACGGGTGGCCGAACACTTTTTTGGGCAGGGGAAGCCCCAGCGACATCAAAAAGATGGGCCAATAGATGGTATGAAAGCGGATGATGTCCTTCCCGATGATATGCGCGTCGGCGGGCCAATATTTTTTGAACAGTTCGCCCGAATTTCCGTCCGCGTCGTATCCGAGTCCCGTGATATAGTTGGTCAAAGCGTCCAGCCAGACGTACACGACGTGTTTAGGATCGAAATCGACGGGGATGCCCCAGGTGAAGGAAGTGCGCGAAACGCACAGGTCCTGCAACCCCGGTTTTAAAAAGTTGTTCACCATCTCGTTTTTACGCGAGAGGGGAGCGATAAATTCGGGGTGTTCGTCGTAATATTGCAGAAGGCGGTCGGCGTACTTGCTCATGCGGAAAAAATACGCCTCTTCCTTGGCGGGTTTTACCTCTCTGCCGCAGTCGGGGCACTTTCCGTCCACCAGCTGCGAGGGGGTCCAGAACGATTCGCAGGGGGTACAGTACATGCCCTCGTACGAACTTTTGTAGATATCGCCCTGCTCGTACATTTTTTTGAATATCTTCTGCACCTGTTTTTCGTGGTCTTCGTCGGTGGTGCGGATGAATTTGTCGTAGGAAATGTTCATCAGGTCCCAAATGCCGCGTATCTGCTGCGCCACGCCGTCCACGAACTGCTTGGGTGTAACGCCCGCCGCCGCGGCCTTTTCCTCGATCTTTTGGCCGTGTTCGTCCGTGCCCGTCTGAAAGCGCACGTCGTAGCCCTGGTTGCGCTTGAACCGCGCGATCGCGTCCGTCAGCACGATTTCATAGGTGTTGCCGATGTGCGGCTTGCCCGAAGTATAGGCGATCGCCGTCGTGATATAATAGGGTTTCTTTTCTGCCATAACTCCCTCCGAATAAAAGCGGCGCATTGCTGCCGTGTTCGATTTGGAATATCGTGATATCACGAAGTATTATACCTTATTTTTAATGCAAAGTAAAACGAATTGGCTCAAAAAAGCGCTCGGCGGGCATAACTTGTCTGCCCCGCGCATAGGATACCGTATGCCTGAACGGCGCACGGAGTGCGCTTCGGCTTCGCGCGCACTCCGCGCGCGGCGCTGCGGTCGCCGCCCTTGCGCGGGCCGCAAAAACAGGGGAAAGGAGGTTTGCCGCCGTGAATTTTGTTTTTCTCGCCGTATTTATCGCGTGCACCCTTTTGCTCGTCGTCCGCGACCCCGCCGCGTTTTTGCCCGCGCTGCTTGCGGGCGCCGAGCGCGCGGTCGGCCTGTGCGTCACCCTCGCCGCCGTATACGCCGTTTGGATGGGCATATTGCAGGTCGCGGAGGATGCGGGGCTTTTGCGCGGCATGGCGCGGGGCATGAAGCCGCTCACCAAGCGCCTGTTCCGCGCCGAAAGCGGGGCCGCGCTCGAACAGATCGCCGTCAACCTCTCGGCAAACCTTTTGGGCATGGGCGGCGCGGCGACGCCCGCGGGCATCTCCGCCATGAACCTCTTGGGCGCGGAACAAAACGCCGAATATTCGCGCGCGATGCTCTTCGTCGTCAACTGCGCGGGGCTGCAGCTGTTCCCGACTACCGTCGTTTCCCTGCGCGCGGCGGCGGGCGCCGTTTCCGCCTACGACGTCGTTCTCCCCATTTTTTTGTCCTCGCTCGCCGCGCTCCTGTTCGGCGCCGCCCTCGTCGTGCTCGTCTACGGGAGAAAGCGGGGAAAGGGGATAAGCCGATGAGATGGACGGCCTATATCCTCCCGCTGCTGTGCGCGTGCATCCTGCTCATCGCCGCCGCCCGCAAGGTAAAGGTGTACGACAGTTTTGCCGCGGGCGCGGGGCGCGCGCTCCCGCTCCTGAAAAATCTTTTCCCCTACGTAGCGGCGGTTTTGGTGCTCGCGGAGCTGTTCGAGGCGAGCGGCCTCTCCGCGCAGGTCAGCGCGGCGCTCTCGCCCGTATTCTCCGCGTTGGGCATCCCCGAAGAGATCGCGCCGCTCGTTTTGGTCAAGCCCTTTTCGGGCAGCGGCTCCCTCTCCCTTTTAAACGATATTTTCGCCCGCTGCGGCGCCGATTCGTACATAGCGCGCTGCGCGAGCGTCGTCTACGCTTCGGGGGAAACGGTGTTTTATCTCTCCGCCGTCTATTATTCGGGAATAAAGGGAAAAACCAAGGGCGCAGCCCTGCCCGCCGCGCTGGGATTGCTTTCCAACTTCGTCGCGATCCTTCTCGGCTGCCTGTTCTGCCGCATATTGTGAAAAATGTTAATGTATTAAATATTTTCATTTTTCTATAAAAAATAGTGTTATTAATTAACATTATTAACGGATATTCGGCATTTTTCGATAAAATATGTGAAAAATTGACAAATTTTGTTTGAAAAAATTAATCAAAAAAATTTTCGAAAAAAATAATTTTTTTGCTTTACATTTTTTTTTCGGCTTGCTATAATATGCGTGTAATCAAACGAAACGCGCAACGCTTTCGCTTGGTTACCTTAAACAGCTCATCATTTTCCCCCTTATCATATATGGATTAGGCGCGATACCGCAAGGTGTTGCGCCTGATTCATTTTTAAGGATAACGCGGGGGGGGGGTGGGGCGAAAAAAGCGGCGCGCCGTTGCCGCAATTCCGGCAGGGTTTGCTAAAGGCCGCACTTTGAAAAAATGGAGCAGGCGCGGCGCGAACGGGCGGCACGTTTACGGCGAAAGTGCGGCGGGCCGCGGCCTTTGTTCAGGCGTTGGGCAGGAGCTTACGGGGAAAAACAGTGGGGACGGCGCCCCGGTTTCCCTCGCCCGCGGCGTACCCGAACTGCGGTTTCAGAATTTGTGAAAAATGTTAACTTATTAAAAGTTTTCATTGTTTCATAAAAAAATAGTGTTATTAATTAACATTATTAACGGAAATTCGGCATTTTTCGATAAAATATGTGAAAAATTGACAAATTTTGTTTGAAAAAATTAATCAAAAAAATTTTCGGAAAAAATAATTTTTTTGCTTTACATTTTTTTCGCGGCTTGCTATAATATGCGTGTAATCAAACGAAACGCGCAACGCTTCTGTTTGGTTGCCTTACACAGCTCATCATTTTCCCCCTTATCATATATGGATTAAGCGCAGAATCGCAAGATTCTGCGCTTAATTCGTTTTTGTTCAAGCAGAAAAAATTTTTGATTTTTTTGAAAGGTTTTGCCTCTCCCGATTGAATTCTATATAAAGAGCGCCGAGCTGTATTTTCTAAATTCAAGCTGCGGCGAAACAGGAGGGGTCGATATGAAAAAAATTTTTTGCATCGCGCTTGCATTTTTGGCGTTTGCCGCGCTGTCCCTTTTGGCGGCGTGCAGCCAAAAGGGTTGCCCTGAGGGCGATACGGCCGTGGAGGAGATTCAAAATCCGCTCGATGGCGGGCAGGAAAGCGAAACGCCGGGCACTTCCCGGAATGGCTGCGTGGATATAAAGATAATCCAAGTGCCCCATTGCGAAATGAAGATTCTTTCGCAAAAAGAGCAATATAAAGGGGCAGATACCATAGAATTTCGGTATGAATTGGACGACGGCTATGCGATCGACTATATAACGATCGAGATCGAAACGATCGAAGGGGAAATATACGAAGAGAAGAGGGGCGGTGCCTGTTTATCCTGTTTCTTGCCGGAAGATTGGAAGAGCGCCGTATATACGCCCGCCGTAACGGATAAGGTGCAGTCTTTGCCCGAAATCAGGATAGAAAACAAGTACGGCGGCAGCGGCACCGCCGAATGGATGTTCGACTGCGTGGCGGAGGGGCAGACGGAAAATTATATCATACTCGAACCGGACGAAAATTCCTATATCTCCGACGTCGGGACATACGGCTTATATTACGAGCCCGTTATGGAGGGGAATGTGCCGATGGGCGGATATAAGATCATGCATTCTTATCGATACGATGCATACGGTGTATATCTCGTAGCGCTGGAACTTCCCGGCCCGCCTGCGGATGAGGTGTATATCGGGGTAACGTTTATAGCGAAAGAGCACGCATCCGTTCTGCGATTTGCATGCAAAAACGATTTTGAACGAGCGGAGCCGTTGGGGGATCCGGTCGGCGGCCCTTTCCACCGTAACCGTGGTCGCGGATAACGGCGAGCCGTACCATTTTAATTTCAGGCATGAAGGCAATTATAATGCCATTGTCGCAAACGGGTATGAATTTATCGGCTGGGCAGACGAGGCGGGCGAAATTGTATGCGAAACGCTCGACGGGGTATTTGACGCGAGCCGCGACGCGACCTTTTATATTACGTTCCGCGACGTGTACGAATGAACGGAAAACGCGCAAATAGAGGGCGGTGCAGAAAAAATCTGCACCGCCCTTTTAAAATATTGCATAAATCAAACCGCGCCGTGCGCACCGCAAAATGCGGGTTCTGCGCCGTGCGTTCCGTAGCCTTCGCCGCAAACCGGCGTTGCGGTTTTGGTTTTATTTTCCGAAAACTTCCTGCGCCGCTTTTACGCTCGCGTTCGCGTCTTTGCAGTAAAAGTCGGCGCCGATCTTTTTCGCGTAGTCGGCGTTGAGCACCGCGCCGCCCACCATCACGCGGCAGGCGGGGCACTCTTTCCGCAAAAGCCGTATCGTCTCTTCCATGCAGACGACGGTCGTCGTCATCAGCGCGGAAAGCCCGCACAGCGCGATATTTTCCGCCTTGCAGGTTTCGGCGATCTTTTCGGGCGGAACGTTTTTGCCGAGGTCGAGCACCGTATAGCCGTAGTTTTCCAGCACCGTTTTTACGATATTTTTCCCGATATCGTGCATATCGCCCTTCACGGTCGCGAGCACGATCTTGCCCCGTTCCGTCTTCCCTTCGGGCAGCAGCGCCTTGATCTGCGCAAAGCAGCCCTTTGCGCTCTCCGCCGCGGCGATCAGCTGGGGCAGGAACAGTTTTCCGCGCTCGTAGTCGTCGCCCACGCGGTTGAGCGCGGGGATGAGCCTGTTTTCGATCACGTCGAGCGGCGCCTCCCGTTCGAGCAGTTCGGCGCACAGGTCCGCCGCCGTCGGGAGCCCTTTGTAGATCTCCTCCTGCAGCCGCCGCGAAAGCTCCGTGTCCGCGCCCTGCGCCGCGCCCGTATCCGCGGCGGGGGAAAGGTTCTCCGTCCTGCTTTCGATGCGCACGCCGCCGTATTTTTGCGTGTACGCGGCGCAGTTTTTATCGTATCCGCTCAAAACGCTGAACGCCGCCACCGCCTGCATGTTTTCGCTTACGTTGGGGTTGAGGATGGGCAGATCCAGCCCCGCGAACATCGCCGCCGTCAAAAACGAAGTGTTTATGATCTGGCGGTTGGGCAGTCCGAAAGATATGTTGCTCACGCCCAAAACCGTTTTAACGCGGTACTTTTCTTTGAGCATGCGCATGGCTTTCAGCGTCTCCCGCGCCTGGTCCTGCTCGGTGCTCGCCGTGAGCGTGAGGCAGTCGATAAAGATATCCTCCTGCGCGATGCCGTATTCCTGCGCCGTGCGGATGATCTTTTCCGCGATCTCCACCCGCCGCTCTGCCGTTTTGGGCAGCCCTCGCTCGTCGATGGTCAGCCCCACCACCGCCGCGCCGTATTTTTTTACGACGGGCAGGAGGGCGCGCAGGCTCTTTTCCTCGCCGTTCACCGAGTTTACGATCGCCTTGCCGCAATAGGCTCGCAGGGCGCGCTCCACCGCGTCCGCCTTGGAACAGTCGATCTGCAGGGGCAGGGGGCAGACCGCCTGCACCTCGCGCACCAGCCGTTCGAGTACGCTCGCCTCGTCGATTTCGGGCAGGCCGGCGTTCACGTCGAGGATATCCGCGCCTGCGTCCGCCTGTTCGAGCGCCTGGTCGATCACAAAATCGTAATCGCCCGCAAGGAGCGCCTGTTTCATCGCCTTTTTTCCCGTCGGGTTGATGCGCTCGCCGATGATTTTTACGCCGTCGATGAACACCGCGCGCGAGGCGGAACACACCGCCGCCGCGGGCGTGTAGTCCGTTTTCTGCGGGGCGTACCTGTCCGCGAGGGCGCGCAGTTTGCGGATATAGTCGGGCGTGGTGCCGCAGCATCCGCCGACGATGCGCGCGCCCGCCTTCAAAAATTCTTCGCTTGCATCGGCAAATTCGTCGGCTCCCACATTGTAGTGCATATCCGCGTCGGGCAGCCCCGCGTTCGCCTGCACGATGACCGGTTTATCCGTGTGCCGCAGTATCTTTTTTACGACGGGCAAAAGCTGTTCGGGTCCCAGCGAACAGTTCACGCCCACCGCGTCAGCGAGGGGCGAGGCGGTCAGCGCAAAGCAAACGGGGTCGCAGCCCATGAACGTGCGCCCGCTCGCATCGAAGGTCATGGAACAGAGCACGGGCTTGTCGCTGTGCTCGCGCGCCGCCAAAAGCGCCGCGCGCAGCTCCTGCAAGTCCGCCATCGTCTCGATGAGGATCAGATCGGCGTCCTTTCCCGCCTCCACGACGTGCGTGTACGCATCGTAAGCCTGTTCGAAGGTCAGATCGCCCATCGGCTCGATCAGCCTGCCGAGCGGGCCTATATCCAGCGCCACGAACTTTTCGCCCGCCTCCCGCCGCGCGATCTCCACGCCCGCGCGGATCAGCCGGTCGGAGAGTTCGCGCGAGCCGACTTTTATTTCGTTCGCCCCGAAGGTGTTCGCGGAGAGCACGTCTGCGCCCGCCGCGGCGTATTCGCGGTGTATTTCCGCGATGAGTTCGGGGCGTTCTATGTTGAGTTTTTCAGGCACGGTGCCCGCTTTTCCGCCCGTTTTGCGCTGCAGGGCGGTGCCGAAAGCGCCGTCGAATACGGCGATCTTATCTTTGATAAATTTTCTGAAATCCATAAATTCTCCGTTGTATGCGGCGGGCGGCGATCCCGTTCCCGCCTGAAAGTTCGGCCGTCAAATACCGTTGATCTCGCGCAGGATGGGCGCAACGCTCTCGGTGATGCGCCGCGCGACGTAGGCGTTGTTCATGACATACAGGTGCACGCCCTGCACGCCTGCCGACAGCAAGTCTACGATCTGGTCGATCGCATAGGCGATGCCCGCCTCCATCAGCGATTCGGGTTTTTCGTAAAAGCGGGAGATCATGCGCGAAATTTTGGCGGGGATCTTCGCGCCCGAAAGGGTGATGATGCGGTCCACGTTGCTCTTTTTGACCAGCGGCATGATGCCTGCCTGCACGGGTACGTCGATGCCGGCGAGGGAGAGCATATCGCGGAACCGGTAAAAATCGTCGTTGTCGAAAAACAGCTGGGTATTGAGGTGGCTCACGCCCGCGTCCACCTTCTTTTTGAGGTTGCGGATATCGGTCAGGATATCCGGGCATTCGGGGTGCCCTTCGGGATAGCACGCTCCCGCGATGTCGAATTTGTATCCGCTCGCCCGGATAAAGGAAACGAGGTCGGATGCGTGGCGGAAATCTTCGCTCTCTTTCGCGCCCGCGATGCGGTCGCCGCGCAGGGCGAGTACGTTCTGTATCCCGCCGGCGGATAGTTCTTTGAGCGCGGCGGAAACGGCGCTCTTGTCCGAATTGATGCAGGTCAGGTGCGCGAGCGGCTCCACGCCGAACCGCTTGACCATGCGCGCGATTTCGGGCGTGCGCGAATTTCCCGAACCTCCCGCGCTGCACGTTACCGAAATATAATCGGGCGCGAGGGCGGAAAGGCTTTCCACCGTGCCTTCCACGGCAGAGATCTCCGCCGTGGGCTTGGGCGGGAATATTTCAAAGGAATACACCGCCTTTTTTTTCTGAAACAATTCGGAAATATACATAAACGCTCCTTCGGGGCAATAGAATACAGTAGCGGCGCAAAGGCTCGCCGCCGCAAAAAGAATATACATATTATACAGGAAAACGGAAAAAGGTGCAAACATTTCCCGCTTTTTTTGAAAATCGGTTCTGAAATTCTTTTTTGCGGCATACAATAGAAACACAAACCAACCAAAAAACGGAGGAATTTAGTATGAGCGAAAACATCGATTACGCAGAGATGCTCGAAATACCCGTTAACACTCTGAACGTGACCAAAAAGCGCAGCAAGAAAAAGCGCGAGGCTGAACCGGACCTGAAAGAGCGCGTCGTCGAAACGGTGAACGAGCGCGTGGAAACGCGCGGCGAAACGGTTTCCGAACCCGCCGCGGAGAGCGTGGCGCAGGGGGAGAACGTGGTCGATTACGGCGAGGCGGCGTATACATACGCCGAGCAAAAGCCGCAGAAAAAGTTTTTGGAAAACAAATTTCTCATCGCGGAATTTGTGGCGGTGTGCGCGCTGTGTGCCGCCATACTCCTCACCAACCTGTTTTGGCAGGACAGCGCCATCAACACCTTTTTCCGCGGCCTGATCACGCAGGAAGAGGCGGTGACCGAGGATAACCGCGTGTATTCCGAGCTCACCCTCGGTTCCGTCGTGTCCGACGCGGAGATCGAGTGCACCGTGTCCGATACGGGCGTTCTCACCTTTACGGGCGAATGCAGCGTGTACGCGCCGTACGGCGGCACCGTCGTCAACGTGGCCGAAAACGAGGGGATGTACACCATCGAGATCGAGCACACAACCTCCTTCACGTCCGTCATCGCGGGCCTGACGCACGCCTATTGCGCCGCGGGCGACGAAATTTTTGCAAACATCCCCGTGGGGTATACCGACGGCGCGGCGGCCGTTTCCGTGACCATGTACGATTCCGGCACGCCCATCAGCGCCTATTCGGTGAACGAGAGCAACGACATCGTTTGGAATGTTTGAGCGTATCCGCGCAAAAACAGGGCAAAAAAAGCCGAAAAAAGCGAAAAAAGAGCGGTTTACGGTCTCCGTACATCCGCTCTTTGTTCTGTTCGGCGTCTATTTTTTCCTGCGCGGGGAACTGTTCCTGTTTTTGACGTTCACCGTCGTCGCGATCATCCACGAATGCGGCCACGCCTTCTATGCCGCCCGTATCGGCTGCCGGCTGGAAACGCTGCGCCTTTTGCCCTGCGGCGCTGTCGTTTCGGGCGATATCGAGGGGATCAGCCTGTCCGACGAGATCAAGCTCGCTCTGGCGGGCCCCGCCGTCAACGCCGCGTGCGCCGTTTTGTTCGTCGCGCTGTGGTGGCTGTTTCCCGATACTTACCCGTATACCGATACGGCCGCCTACGCCTCGGCGGGGCTGGCGGCCGTCAATCTTTTGCCCGCCTATCCGCTCGACGGCGGCAGGGCGGTGTACTGCATCGCCGCAAAGCGGCGGGGCGAGCCGTTTGCCCGCAAATTGGCGCTCGTCATCTCCTTTTCCGCCGCGGCGGCGCTTTTGGCGCTGTTCGTGTACAGCTGTTTCGTGCGGGTGAATTTCACCGTCCTGTTTTTTGCGGCGTTCATCGTGTTCGGCGCGCTGGATAAAAAGAACAGCCGCTACCGCCGCATCCGCTGCGACTATTCTGCCGACATGAAACGGGGCATGGAGATCAAAAAGATCGCCCTTTCCGCGGATTGTACGGTCAAAAAGGCGCTTTCCTTTCTGGAACGGGGGAAATATCTGGAGATCACCGTGTTCGACGCCGCGGGCGGATTTGTGTGCGAACTTTCGGAGGCGGAGTTCTGCGCCATATTGGAACGCGCGGATATTTACAGCCCGCTCGCCGCCTACCTCGGCGGCGAGGAAGGGGGAACGGAGGGCGGATTTTTGTAAAAATGTGCACGTTCAAAATATATTTATAAAATTTACATAAAAATTTGATAAACAGTATTGCCAAACGGAATTTTCTGTGATAAAATAGTGAACAGGGCTTTAAGAGCCCGCAAAACCGTCTAATTTTATACTTCCGCCGCCTTTTTCGGGGCGTGCGGAGCGGGTATTACCATACAATGCAAAAAAATATGTACTTCGATTACTTCGGCAGCGACTGCTTTGCGGCGGTTGCCGAAGACGGCAGGCTCGTCGAATTTCATCTCGATTCGGGGAGCGAAACGGAAATTTCGGGCAATATTTATAAGGGAAGAGTGATGAACGTTTTGGAGGGCATGCAGGCGGCGTTCGTCGCGTTCGGGCAGGAGAAGAACGGCTACCTGTACGCGGGCGATATCCCGTCGGACGCCGACCGAGGCGTCGTTATGCCCCTGTGCGTAAAAGCGGGCGACGAGGTGATGGTGCAAGTTTCCAAATCGCCCATGGGCAAAAAGGGCGCGCGGCTCACGATGTGCCTTTCGTATGTGGGCAAGCACCTTATTTTTATGCCCACTTCCAATTATTGCGCCGTTTCGCGCAAGATAACCGACGAATCGGAGCGGGAAATGCTGCTCGCGGCGGCAAAAAAGCTGAGCGAGCGGGGCGGCGGGTTCGTCATGCGCACGAGCGCTCTGACCGCCGATCCGCGCGAGCTCCGCGCGGAGGCAAATTATCTGCGCGCGCTGTACGACGATACGGTCGAAGCGTATAAAACAGCCTCGGTGGGGGATATGGTCTACCGCGATGCAGACCTGCACGCCCGCCTGCTGCGCGATTTCGATTTAGACGGCATCGACAAAATTTACATCGGCGACGAGCAGACGTTCAACCGTGCCGAACGCCTTTTCAAGCGCGCGCGCCGCAAAAACAAGCTGGTTTTGTACAACGGCGAGCGCGAAATGTTCGAATATTTCGGCTTGGAAAAACAGGTTTTCGAATTGATGAGCACCCGCGTGGAGCTTGCCAGCGGCGCCTATCTCATCATCGACCACACCGAAGCACTCACCGCCATCGACGTGAACACCGGCCGCTTTACGGGCGAAACCGATTTGGAGGACACCGTATTCTCCACCAACCTGCTCGCGGCGCGGGAGATCGCGCGGCAGGTGCGCCTGCGCAACGTGGGCGGCATCGTCGTCGTGGATTTTATCGACATGGCGAGCGAAGAACACCGCGCCGCGCTCGTGGAGGAGCTGGAAAAATGCCTGCGGGAGGACCGCGCCAAATGTAACGTCGTGCCGATGACGGGTTTGGGGCTCATCCAATTTTCGCGCAAAAAGTTCAAGAGCGACAATGTGTCGATGCTCACCAAAAAGTGCCCCTATTGCAGGGGCGCGGGGTATATTTTATCCGATGCGTACATCGCATTCCGCATTCAGATCTCTCTGAAAAAGTGTTTTGCCGACGGGTACGAAAACGCCATAGTCGAGCTGAACGCGGGCGTTTTTGCCGAAATTTTGGCAAAGCGCCGCTTTTCTGCCCTCGTCAAAGGGGAATGGCGCGATAAGCGCGTGTACATGATCCCGCACCGCACCTATCATGAAGACCAGTTTACCGTCCGCGGCGACAACAGCAATGTGCTCACGCTGCCGGATACGGCGAAGTTGCTATATTAATAGGTTCTCAAAATTTGTTTTAAGCTGATAAAACAAATTTTCGAGAGAAAAGGGAGAAACCTGCCGATAAAACGGCGGTTTCTCCCTCTTTTTTGCCCTTTTAAGGGCACACATAGTGTCAATGGCAAAAAGCCGAGGTATCGGCAGATAAGGTTGCGCTGCGCACCTAACGCAGTCAATTTTGCGGAGCGACCGCTTGCAGGCATTCATGCAAAATTGACAAAGTTGCGCGATAACTTTGATATCGCTATGCGTGGTTTTGCTTGCGCGAATCATTGTTTGTAGGCAAAAGCGTCGTTTTGCCTTTTTCGAGTTATTTATTAAAAGCGCGATTTTTTTGTACGGATATTTTCAGAGCGGCAAGTGCGGCTTACCTTTCCGCGGGGTATGGGGTGGAACACCCTCATTTGCAGCCAAAAACCGTGAGCGGAACCGGGCGGGCAAATAGCGAAAAATCCTGCCGCTCCCTTAATGGCTTTTATGCTTGCATTGCGGTTTGCCTCGCAAAAAACTTTAATCGATTAAGCCGAGCATATAATCGGTGGAAACATCAAAATATTTTGCCGTTTTAACGATAAAATCTTCCGTCGGCTTATTTTTATGAGATTCCCACTGCGCAACCATCGATTGCGAACAACCCAATGCGTTTGCAAGTTCCTTTTGCGTAACCTTCCGTTCTTTCCTTAATTCTTTTAACCGAATTCCAAAATCCATATATTTATTATATCATAATATCAGTATGTTGATTGACAAAATCAGTAAACAGTTAACGGTCTGATAAGCCTAAAAGGTAGTCGGCGGAAATTTCTAATACTTGGCAGAGCTTAAATAGAATTTTGATAGAAGGAAAGGTTTTGCCTTGTTTGTATTGTGTAATACAAGAGGGGTCAATATCGCACCTGCGGGCTATTTCTTGCTGTGATAGTTTCGTTATTTCCAATTCTTTTGTAAACCGTTCTTGAAAAGCGAATTCTTTCATTTGTAACTCCTATCGTTTTTAATTATTTTAGCATAACTAAATCAAAATGGTTGACAAATTGAGCGTAGCTCAATATAATTGTTTGTAATTGAGTATAACTCAAAAATGGAGGTTCAAATGAAATCGATATTAGAACTAATGTTTTTCGGGAAAAAATTCAAGTCGGATACGATACGGTTTACGGAAAGGGGAAAGGAAAATTTGCGCAGGCGGGAGGAGATGGACGAAAAATTCAGTAAAAACTTATCCGCCGAGCAAAAAGCGCGGTTCACGGAATATACGGAGGAAATCATCGATATATTTGCGGACGAAGAGATGCTGCAATATATCGAGGGAGTAAAGATCGGTATTCTGATCGGCCTTGAGGCGGCGGAAACGCTCGTCGATAAATGATTTAACGACCAAATAAAAGAGCGAAAAAAAGCAAAAAAGATGCAAAAATTTGCAATTTTTGCATCTTTTTTATAGTTTCTTGACCATTTTTCTATGCGGGCAGCCTTCCTCGTCGAAAATTTCTCCGACGGGGAAATAGCCGCATTTTTCGTAAAACCCCGCCGCGCGCACCTGCGCGTCCAGCGAAACGGCCGCCCCGCCTGCCGCGGATACGGCGCGTTCGGCGGCGCGCATCAGCCGTTCGCCCGCGTGCAGCCCGCGGTATTCCCGTTTCAGCGCCACCCGCCCGATATGCCAGCCTTCGGCGTCCTCAAAAAAGCGGCAGGTGCCCGCGGGTTTGCCGCGGTAATACAGCAAAATATGCCCGCACGCATCGTCGCGCCCGTCAAATTCGGCGCAAAATCCCTGTTCGCGGATAAAAACTTCTTCGCGTATTTCGCGCGCCGCCTTTGGCAGGGAACGGAACGTTTCCGCGCAAAAATCTTCGTCCAACAGCCTCGCCGCAATGAAGGCCGCGCACTGCTCGGCGGTGCGTTCGGTGGTATCTACGCATTCGGAACCCATTTTTTGAAAATGCGTTGCGCGTTCGGCGCTCCGTTCGATCACGCCGCGCGTGCGCTTTCCCGCGGCGATATCCCGCTCCAGGCGCGCCGCGAGCGCGGCTTTTTCGCAGGTAAGCGTAAAAAAGCGGAAATCGAAGGGCGTATGCAGGCGGGAGAGTATCCCGTCTGCGATCTCCCGCTCGTGCATCACCCAGCAAAAGAGCGCGTTGTCGAATTGCCCGCTCGAAAGAAAGTTTTCGAGCACCGCGCCGATGTTGTTCAGCACCATGTTTTTTGTGGCGGCGTTTACGAGAAAGGGCTGCATGTTCCATAGATCGTCGCCGTCCAAAAATACGTTTGCGGGCAGTTTTTGCTGCAAAAGGCGGCAAACGGCGGTCTTGCCCGCGCCCATCGTGCCGTTTATGAAGATAAGCCTCGTTTTGTTCATGGTTTCAGTGTAGCACAATCGCCGCGCAAAGTAAAGCGGAAAAACTTTTTTGCCGCCCGCCGCATAGTATGTACTGATTTTCTTTTTCCAAGGAGGCGCAAGGTGGGGTATAAAGTAATTTCGCCCGAAACGGTCATGATCGGCCGGGGCGCGCAGATCGGCGACGGCGCCGTCATCTATCCCAATAACACTATATCGTCGGACAGCGTGATCGGCAGCGGCGCGGTGCTGTACCCGAACAATATCATCGAAAGTTCGTTTATAGGCGAGGGCGCGCAGGTAACGGCGAGCGTTCTGCGCGGCGCGCACGTCGGCAAAAATACGGAAGTCGGCCCGTTTGCCAACCTCCGCCGCGGCGCCGTCGTGGGCGAAAACTGCCGCGTGGGTGATTTTGTCGAGATCAAAAATTCCGTCGTCGGCAAAAACACGAAGATCAGCCACCTCGCCTATGTGGGCGACGCGCAGATCGGGGAAAACTGCAACATCGGCTGCGGCGCGGTGTTCTGCAACTACGACGGCGCGGAAAAACACCGCACGCGCGTGGAAAACAACTGCTTTATCGGCAGCAACGTCAACCTCGTCGCGCCGCTCAACGTGGGCGAGGGCAGCTATATCGCGGCGGGCACCACCGTCGCCAAAGACGTGCCCGCCCGCTCCTTCGTCATCGGCCGCGCGCGGCAGGAGCTGAACGAAACGCTCGCCCGCAAATACCTCGGCCGCGGGGCGAAAAAATGAGCGCGCACTTCGGTACGGACGGGATCCGCGGCGTGGCGGGGGAGGAACTCACGGCGCGCACCGCCTTCGCGCTCGGCAACGCGCTCTGCCGCCTCAAAAGCCGCCCGCTCGTGGTGCTGGGGCGGGATACGCGCGTTTCTTCGGATATGCTCGCCCTTTCCCTCGCGGCGGGCGTTGCGGCGGGCGGCGGAAACGTGCTCGACGGCGGTGTTCTGCCCACGGCGGCGGTCGCGTTTTTCGTGCGGCGCGCGGGCGCGGATTTCGGCGTGGTGGTCAGCGCCTCGCACAACCCGCCCGAATTCAACGGCTTAAAGGTATTCGGCGCGGACGGCTGTAAGCTCTCCGAAAAGATGGAGGAGCGCGCCGAGCGCTGTTTCGACGAATATGCTTTCGCTCCGCCGCTCGCCTGCGGCCGCTGCCGCCCGCTCGCAAAGCGGGGAAAATACGCCGATTTTCTCGTTTCCTGCTGCGAACGGCCGCTTTCGGGCAAAAAATTCGTGCTCGATTGCGCCAACGGCGCGGCGGGGCGCATTGCGCCGCGCGTGTTCCGCAGACTCGGCGCCGAGGTGGTCGCCCTGCATTGCGCGGCAGACGGGCGCACTGTCAACGATAAGTGCGGCGCGCTCCACCCCGAATCCATGCGCGCCGCGGTTCTGGCGACGGGCGCGGACGCCGGTTTTTGCTACGACGGCGACGCCGATCGGCTCATCGCCGCCGACGAGCGCGGCGAGACCGTAGACGGCGATAAAATTTTATGTATTTTCGCGAAACATTTGCAGGCGGCGGGGCGCCTGCCGCAAAACCTCGCCGTCGGCACGTCGCACACCAATACGGGCGCCGAACGCGAACTCAACGCGCACGGCATCCGCCTGTTCCGCACCGACGTGGGGGATAAATATGTTGCGGCGTATATGCGCAAGAACGGCGCGGCGCTGGGCGGCGAACAGTCCGGCCACGTCATATTGTCCGCATATTCCACCACGGGAGACGGCATCCTTACCTCCGTAAAGCTGGCGGAACTGCTCGTCGGCGCAAAGCTGTCCGCTTTGGCGGATATCCGCCTGCTGCCGCAGTACAACGTGAGCGTAAAGGTTTCGGATAAGGTGCGCGTTTTGGGCAACGAGGAGGTGCGCGCCGCCGCGGAGAATTCGGGCGAGGGCGTGGAGCGCATCGTCGTGCGCGCGTCGGGCACGGAGCCGGTCGTGCGCATCTTTGCGGAGGCGGAAAGCATGCGCGCCGCGCGCGAGGCGGCGGAGCGCGTGCGCAGGGCGATCGTAAAATCGGAGGCGTAACATGTGCGGGATCATCGGTTGTTTTTCCAAAGAAAATTGCTACGGAAAGCTGTTTTCCGCGCTCAAAAAGCTGGAATACCGCGGGTACGACTCGGCGGGCATCGCCATGCTCGGCGGGGCGGGGGAGTTTTCCGTCCGCAAAAAAAAGGGCGGCGCGGAGAACCTCGCGGGCGCGCCCCTTGCGGGCGATACGGGCATCGGCCACACCCGCTGGGCAACGCACGGCGCCCCTTCCGACGCCAACGCGCACCCGCACCTTTCGGGCAAATTCGCACTCGTACATAACGGAATCATCGAAAATTATTCCAAACTCAAAGCCGAACTCGTCGCCGCGGGCGAAGTGTTTTGCTCCGAAACGGACAGCGAGGTGATCGTAAAGCTCATCGACCGCGCCTACACGGGCGATTTTTTTGCCGCAGTCGCCGCCGCGTGCGCCCGCCTTTCCGGCTCGTATGCTGTCGCCGTGCTGTGCGAAGATTATCCGGGCGAGATCGTCTGCGCCCGCTGCCGCAGTCCGCTCGTGGCGGGTGCGGCGGAAAACGCGCTGTACGTTTGCAGCGATATCCCCACCCTCTGCGGCGAGGCGGAGTATATCTGTACCGCCGCCGACGGCGAATTTATCCATATCTGCGGCGGGGAGATACGCTTTTGCAACGCGGCGGGCGAGGATATCCCCAAGGTATTCACCCGCGTCCCGACCGAGGCGCGCGCGCAGGATAAGCGGCGGGGCAGCTATATGGAGGAGGAAATTTACGAGATACCGCGCGCCCTGTCCGATACGCTCGTGGGGCTGAAAAAGACAGATTTTGCCCAATGCGCGCGCGTTTTGCGCGGCGCGCGGCGGGTGTTCGCGATCGCCTGCGGCACGGCGTACCACGCGGCGCTCGCCTTCAAAGACGCGGTGGAGAGCGACTGCAAGCTCCCCGTTTTGTGCCACACGTCCTCCGAATTCCGCTACCGCGAGCCGCTGGTGGGGGAGGGCGATCTCGTTGTGGCGGTCAGCCAAAGCGGCGAAACGGCGGATACGATGGAGGCGGCGCGGTTGGCTAAGGGGCGCGGCGCTTACGTTCTCGCCGTAACGAATATCGGCAGTTCCTCCCTCGCCGCCTTTGCCGATTTTGCCGTCGTCATGCGCGCGGGGCCGGAGATCGCCGTCGCCGCCACCAAAAGCTATAACTGCCAACTGCTGTGCCTGTACTATATCGCCGCGCAGATGTATTTTTATAAGTTCACCCGCATGCCCGCGTGGTTTTCCGAGCTGTTCCACCTGCCGGAGGCGGCGCGCGCGGCGTTCGATTGTTTCCCCGCCATGCGCGCCCTCGCGGAGGCGATGCGCGATAAGCGCAGCATGTATTTTTTGGGGCGCGATGCCGACGTGGTTACGGCGAAGGAGGGCGCGCTCAAAGTAAAGGAGATCGCCTATGTGTTTGCGGAGGGGTACGCGGCGGGCGAACTGAAACACGGCACGCTCGCGCTGGTAGAGGAGGGGTTTCCCGTTTTGGCCGTTTCCACGGTGTCGCGGCTGACGCAAAAAACCGAAAACGCGCTGGCGGAAGTCAAGTCGCGCGGCGCGTTCACCGTGCTCTTTTCGCAGTCGGCGGGCGCGCTGGCGGAAAGCTGTGCGGCGTGCAAATGCCGCCTGCCCGCGGTGTGCGAGCGGCTCATGCCCGCCGTGGCGGTCATTCCGCTCCAATATTTCGCCTGCCGCATGTGTTTGGAACGTGGATTCGACCCCGATAAACCCCGCAATCTGGCGAAGTCGGTGACAGTAGAGTAAAAACTCGCGTAAATCTCGGCAAGCTGTTGCCTGCAGTCTAACGCAGTCAATTTTGCGAAGCGACCGCTTGCGGGCATTTATGCAAAATTGACAAAGTTGTGCGACAGTCTGTCGCTTTTACTGCGATTGGAAAGACAACCCGCCGTTCGGCAAAAGCCGAGCGGCGGGATTTTCTCTCTTTGCGGCACGTCGCAACAAGGCGACGGAGGGCAGGCGGCGCGCTTTGTTTGCCGCCGAGTCCTCGTACACTTGTTGCTCCTTATCCCCAAAAATCTCACACCGCTCCGCGCGTTGCGATTTTCGGGGACCCCGTTTTGATTCAGGGCACGCATATTATAAAATTGCGCAAATTCACTCTTTCCTCGAAAGCCGCAAGTATGCGGCAAATTGGGTGCGCTTTTTGAAAAACGTGGTTTTCAAACGCGCCTTTGATTATAAAAAGCGCGGTTTTGCCCCGCGCAAAAAATATAAAAAAGCGGCACGCCTTGCAATGCGTGCCGCTTTAATCGGATAAATCAAACCAAAAATCTGCCGGTTTGTTTGTCTTTTTTAAAATTTGTTTCATCGTATCGTAACCCGGCTTTGCCTTGCCCCTTTTCCATTCGCTCACTTGGCTGGGTTTTACTTCGACAAGTCTGGCAAACTCCGAAACGGACATCGAATTTAGTTGTAAATACTCAATCAATATTTCGGAAAAGTCCATATCTATATGGTATAGAATTTTCTATAAAAATACTTGACTTGTAGAAAATTCTATCATATGATATTTTACAAGGAGGCAAATATGGATATGCAAGAGGGGATGTGCAACAAATGCCGATATTTTATTGAGGTCGATGCAAGAGAGGAATATTGCTGCTGTCCGCATTGCGGGGAACTCCTGAAGGTATGCGAAACATTGGAAAGATATCGACAGGCGGCAATGCAGCCGTATTTGCAGGAAGAAACGTGTCCCATAATAATCAGTTTTTGCGGTGGAGCAGACAAGTCGGAAAAAAAGTAAAATAATCAAATTGAAAAAGGCAAAACCGCGATTTTGCCTCTTTCCCTCGATTTGCCGTAAGGCTTTTGCAGGAAAGGGGAAGCCGCGGCATTAAAATATTTCCTCGCGCAAGCAAAACCATGTTTTTTCGATAGCGCACCTCAATTTGCAAATACTTTTGCTTTCGGGAAGAGGGTGAATTTTTTGCCATATATATTATGTGTGCCCTTAAAAAGGCAAAAAAGAGGGGGAAACCGCCGCCTTGTCGGCAGGTTTCTCCCTTTCCTCTCGGCAAATTGTTTCAACAGCTTGAAACAATTTGCCGAGAACTTTGTTACAGATAATTTTTCAGTACGTTCTCGTAATTTTCTTCCATGTGCAGCAGTTCTTCCGCAATGCCCAGCGCCTCTTTGTCCGCGCAGTCTTTGCAATCGCCGATAGAGCGGGTGAGCGCGGTTATTCCCATAACGGTGCCCTGCGTCATCATCTCTGCGATATGCGCGCGCGAATCGTCTTTCATCGTGTTCATCTTGATGGACCCCCACATCATCGCCCGCTTTACGGGGTTGGGTTCTTTCAGTTCGATGCCCTTGTCCCTCGCGTACAGCGCCGCCTTGCCCGAAATTTTTTCGTAGCCGTCGTGCATCTTTTTCAATTCCTCGCGCAACGCCTCGTCTTCCGTTTCGGGCAGAATGTCTGCGATCGATGCGAGCGCGTAATGGGTGTTTCTGTATACTTCTGCGAGCAGTTCGCTCTCTTTTTTGATGTCTGCCATGATAGCCTCCCAGCTGTTTGTACCCTCAGTATGCGCAGGAGCGCCCGCTTTTATGCGCCGCTTTTCCGTTCGCAATATGCCGGCGGAAAATGTTGGGGAAAGTGCGAAATGTTCGCCGGTTCGCGGGGCAAAATCGCTTGACAAACGGTGCCGCTTATGGTAACATACAATGCGAGCCGCTCGGAGCGGGCTTTATAAGCGCGCATTTTTTGCGCCGCCTGGGCTATCGGCGAGACTGGTTAGAGGAGGTAATGTATTTTGTACGCAATCATTGAAAACGGGAACAAACAGTACAAAGTTTCCGAGGGAGACGTTGTTCGCGTCGAAAAGCTGAAGGCCGAGGTCGGCGATACGGTCGAGTTCAAGGCCGTCATGGTTTCCGACGAAAACGGCATCAAAACGGGCGCAGACGTCGCGAACGCGAAAGTCAGCGCAAAGGTCGAGGCGCAGGACAAGTTCAAAAAGATCATCGTCTTCAAGTACAAGGCGAAGAAGAATGAGCGCAAAAAACAGGGCCACAGGCAGCCCTTCACCGCAGTCAAGATCGAAAAGATCTCGCTGTAACGAACAAAAGGAGGATAAATAAATGATTTTCATCAATTTATTTGCTCATAAAAAGGGAACGGGCTCCTCGCACAACGGGCGCGACAGCGAGGCAAAGCGCCTCGGCGTAAAGCGTTCCGACGGGCAGGAAGTGCTCGCGGGAAACATTTTGGTGCGCCAGCGCGGCACAAAATTCCATGCGGGCAACAACGTCGGCATCGGCAAAGATGATACGCTGTTCGCCCTGGTCGACGGCGTGGTCAAGTTCGAGCGTTTGGGCAAAGACAGAAAGCAGGTCAGCGTCTACGCAAAGGCCGAGTAATTTCAAAAATAAGAGCACAAGCGCCCCGAAACTGTTGTTTCGGGGCGCTTTTTGCATAGGTTTTTTAGGTATCAGATTGCATATTGGCGGCGTGTCAGGCAATAAAAGTGCGTTGCCATTGACTGAGATCGGGCAACTTTCCTTCGCGTATCCAATCCACAAAAAAGAGTTTCACTTTTTCTATGTCTTGGGTGTCATAAAAATACAGGTACAGTTTGTCGCCTTCGTATCTCGTCATGCACAGAGAAAAGCAATGCTTTTTTATCGCTTTGGAAAACAGCTTTCGCTTTAATGCGTGATAAACGGAAAGTTCCGCTACGCCGTTTACTTCGGGGAAAGCGTTTACCGCAAGATCCGCTCGCTCGTTCAATAAATTTTTATAGGCAAACAGCATCTTATTGAACTGACTTTCCAAATCGTCCGTATTGTTTAACGGAGAATTATGTTTATAGATATCTTCTTGATCGGTAAAATCGACCAGTATCGAGTCGAAACGATAGGAAAAATTATGTGCGGGCATCCATGTATCTCCTTTTTAGAAGGATAATTCCTTTAATTCCCCCCGATCATGCCCATAAAATTGCTGTACGTATCGGGGAAGAACAGGAACACGACGATGAGCGCGAGCAGCGCCAAAAAGATAATCTGAAAGAGAAAGTTCCGTTTCGACATGGCCTCCAATCCCACGACTGCGATGAGCACGAGCGCGCCGTAGTTTCGTATGATCTCGAATATGTTTTTCAGCCAGGCCACGTTATCGAGGAAGGGGAAGTTCGCATCGATGATGAGCAGAGCGAAAACGATCACGAGCACGACCGCGAGTATTTCGCCTATAATGTCGAATACCTTTTCCATTTTTTTGAACATAAAATACTATCCTCCTTAAATTGCCGCCTTTGGCGGTTTTTTCCATTGTACCCCCAAGGCGCGGTCCTGTCAAGGCTTTTGGCAAAAAATTTGCACGCGCCGAATTTTTTGCAAATACAATCTTTTTGCGCTTTTATGCCAAAAAACGCAAAAAATTCAATAAAATGCCGAATTTTCATAAAAAAAGTTAAAATCGAAACGTTTTGTTTTGAGCGCGCTTTTTGGCGCGGTCAGTGCGGCGGCCTGTCCTGTTTTTTCGGCGCGGCGGCATCGTTTTTTCCCGCTTTGGCGATGGCTTTATCCAGGTCGATCTTTTCCCCCTCGCCGTCGGTCGGCGTTTGCGGCACATACACGCGCTTGCCGAACCCGTCGGCATATTTCCGCTCGAAGTACTCCGCCAAAATATTCACGCAAACGCTCAGCAGCAGGAAGGGGATGGAGATGCACGCCATGATCACCGAAAAGGCGTTCGAGTTGCGCACGGCGGAAAGCACGATGGCGAGCGCCAGCCCCGAGCACAGCAGCTGCACGGAGTATTTGGCGATCTTCACGAACCGATGGGCGCGCGGCCGCCGCGCCCCTTTGAGGTTGATGCGGTAGCTCACCGCCGTTACGATGATCGAAAGCGCGAGCGCCAGCGCGATGAGGCACAGCAATGCGATACCCAAGCCCGACCGATAGGTCAGATAATAGTAGAGAGAATAGGCAAAATATGCCGCATATCCCACCGAAAAGCCGAGACTTATGAAAAATTTTGAAATGCGTATCT
>ERZ1643247.175-NODE-175-length-85414-cov-24.033974_pt1 | contig 85414 bp, 58 predicted proteins | sample MGYA00579264_ERZ1643247 | MGnify/ENA primary metagenome ERZ1643247 (study PRJEB29033, sample SAMEA4952262) | chicken gut metagenome | biome: Broiler Chicken; feature: Gastrointestinal Tract; material: Caecum | place: Ireland | collected 2018 | study: Broiler... | reverse complement strand
CCACAGAAAAGTTTTGTGGTAAGCAGATAATCCTCATCTGCTGTATGTCTTGCCGGTGCCTTTGAATTCTTGGCAAGTTCCAACTGCACGGCATCGAACAGCTCTTCCGAAATGAGCTGCGGCACACTGTTCTCTATAACTACTCCCATGTGGTGATACTCTCCGATATATACTCTGTTAGAAAGCATATATCGGATTGCATTGTATCTCAATGCCTTGCCGTTCGAGCGAGTTACTTTGCGCTCGTTCATTATGCGATAGATCTCTTTCACCGTCTTTCCGTCATTGCACAACTTAAAAATTTCCTGAATGACGGGCGCGGCTTGCGGATCAATATCGAGCTTGCGCTCATTATTTATAACATAGCCGAACGGAACGTTGCCGCCATTCCACAAACCTTTTAAGGCGTTTTCCTTCATACCGCGCGTTACCTTTTCAGCAAGTTCGGCTGAATAGTATTCTGCCATGCCTTCCAGAACGCTTTCCAGCAGTATACCCTCGGAGCCTTCGGCAATTGTCTCCTTTGCAGAGATGACCTTTACTCCATTTTTGCGCAACAACGCTTTATAGTGCGCGCTATCGTAGCGGTTACGGGAAAACCTGTCCAGCTTCCAGACGATAATACAATCAAAGGCATGCTTATAGCTGTCCTTTATCATTCGTTGAAATTCGGGGCGGTGGTCTGTCTTTGCCGAGAACGCACGGTCGATGTAGTTGCCGATAACCTGAATATCGTTATAGGTCGCATACTCCATACATTCTCGTATCTGACCTTCTATCGACGCTTCGGTCTGATTGTCGCTCGAATAGCGGGCATAAATTACGGCTCTCATTATTTCTGTTCCTCCCGTAAGAGTTTAAGCACAGCTTCTTTAAGTTTGGCATTGGCAAGAGATTTGGGGTCAAAACATATCTCCACAAACTGCTGCATCTTCTCGTCATCGAAAGCTTTGGGGTTATAGTCGTACAGCTTGCCCTGCGGCTTGTCCGTACGTCCGAAAATGTAGTCGAGCGACACATCAAAATAATCGGCGTATCGAATCAATGCGGAATAAGGAGGAAATGAGGTCTTACTTTCATAACGAAAGATCGCCGTCTGTTCTAGTTCAAGTTTTACCGCTAATTTTGCCTGAGATAATTTAACGCTTTCACGCAGAGCCTTTAATCTTTCAGCCACAATGCCAGATTCTTTCATCGGTAGTTCCCTTTTGTGTTATGCTTATATTTTACATAAAAAATGCATTATTGTCAATTTGAATTTTACAGTATATTCCCACAATTTTCACCATGCCTCTATCTTATAGCCTTTAAGAATGAAAATTTTGCTTGACATAAATAGTACTATATAGTATTATATTAGTACCATATGGAACTTAATTAATTTAAGGAGATTATTATGAACCAAATTAAAATTGCACAGACCCCCGTTTATACCTCGCCAAATCCCATGACTTTTATCTGCTCCAAAAAGGCAGACGGAAAGACAAATATGGCAACGCTTTCATTTTGGACATATGCCTCAACCAACCCCGGAAAGGTTGTATTCTCGTTAAATAAGGGCGCGTACACTCTTGAACTGCTTGCAAAGAACAATGAAGTCGTTATCGCCGTTCCCGGCGCGGAACTTGCAGGAGCACTGATTGCCTGCGGCACCTCTTCCGGAAGAGACACCGACAAGGTTGAGAAATTCAATATTGCAATGCAGAAGCTTGACGGAACAGAAATTTGTGTCCCCGAATTAACGCGCCTTGCCATAGTTGCAAAGGTCAACTCGACCGTTGACGCCGACGACCATATCCTGCACATATGCGACGTAACAACAGTATATGCAGACGATAGCGTCGAGGCGGTTTTCGGTTGGAATGGATACGCAGAGCTTGCTCCCGCGCAGAAAAAGTGATATGATAACCTGCATAAAGGACAAAATAAAAAATTTAAACATCGTCATCGGATGCCCGATAGGGTGCAGATACTGCTACGCAAGAAATAATTGCCGCAGATTTCATATCACAGACGACTTTAATAAGCCCGAGTTTTTTGAAAGCAAACTTCGGCTCTTTGACAGCAAAGAGCCGAAGATCTTTCTGCTTACAGGCATGAGCGACCTTGCCTACTGGCAACCCGACTGGACGGAAAAAGTTTTTGAAAAGGCTGCGGCCACGCCTAAAAATACCTATCTGTTTCTGACAAAACGTCCCGAACGATTGCACATTCAGACCGACCTTGATAACCTGTGGTTCGGCGTGACTGTCACCTGCGCTGCGGAAAAAAATCGCATAGAAATTTTAAAGAGCAATGTCAGGGCAAAGCACTATCACGCCACGTTCGAGCCGCTCTCCGATGAAGTTGGCGAAGTGGATTTTACGGGAATTGAGTGGGTGGTACTGGGCACCGAAACGGGCAACTGCAAGGGCAAGACACCTTCTCAAAAGTCGTGGATTAATGGACTTGCTTCGCAAGCGCTGGCAAACAATATACCCGTTTTTATGAAGGAGGATTTATTTTTCGCTGGAATTATTCCCGAAAGTCAGATGATACAGAAATTTCCCAAGGAGTTTAATCTATGAACGCAAGGCAAGGCGGATTTTTAATTTCCAAAATAAAAAATATAGGCGGACGTAAGTTTGATAAGATACTTCAAGAGAAGAATATCGACGCATTCAACGGCGCGCAGGGCAAAATACTCTATGTTTTATGGCAGAACGGCAAAATGACTGCGACCGAAATTTCTAAAAAGAGCGGGCTTGCCAAGACTACCCTCTCCGCCATGCTGACGCGAATGGACGAGCAGGGACTGATTGCCATGGAGGAAAGCTTAACGGATAAGCGCAGTGTTTGCATATCGCTTACAGAGAAGGCCGCCGCGCTCAAAGAGGAATACGATGCAGTCACGCGCGAGATAGAGGACATTTATTATAAAGGCTTTACCGACAGCGAAGTTGAGCAGTTTGAAAATTACTTAAAGAGAATACTTGCAAATCTGGGAGACAAATGATGGACGACATTAAAATTACGTATATAAAAGTAAAAACAGTGCTTACAAAATCCAACCTCCCCATCGCGGGGTATTCGGTTAATCCCTATGTCGGCTGTACACACGCCTGCAAATATTGCTATGCCTGCTTTATGAAAAGGTTCACGGGACACGACGAACCGTGGGGAACATTTCTCGACGTAAAACAGTGGGACAGGATAAAAAATCCTCAAAAATATACTGGACAAACGATGATCGTAGGTTCTGTAACGGACGGATACAACCCTCAGGAGGAAATATTCTGCCGGACACGCGCCTTTCTGGAAGAAATGCAGGGCAGCGGAATAAACCTTATAATCACGACAAAGTCAGACCTTGTATTGCGTGACCTCGACCTCATAAAGACCTTCCCTTCTCCACTCATAAGCTGGTCAATAAACACGCTCGACGAAAACTTCAAAAACGATATGGATAGAGCCGTTTCGATTGAGCGCAGAATTGCGGCTATGAAAAAGTGCCACGAAGAGGGTATACGCACAACCTGCTTTATATCTCCCATCTTTCCGGGAATAACGCAAGTGTTTGAAATAATCGAGCAAATAAAGGACTTCTGCGACTATATCTGGCTGGAAAACCTTAATCTGCGCGGCAACTTCAAAACTCAGATAATGGAATATATAGACAAAAAATATACCGACTTACTGCCGCTCTATCAGCAGATTTATAATAAAAACGACATGACATATTGGCGGATTTTAGACAGAAAAGTGACGGAATACGCCGAGACGAATGGTTTTATGTATGTTATCGACGAAGAGCCATTTCTTCGTAATCCAACTGGCAAGCCAATTATTATTAATTACTTCTACCACTCTCAGATAAAGCAGTCTGCAAAAAAGAAGTAAAGTCTGTATTGCAGTATAGTGTAATTACGCTTACTTGAATAATCGTCACTATTCAAAGCAAAAAATATTTGCATAATAGATTATGTTATGGAATAATACAAACATATGTTTATATTCTCTTGACAAAACGAAATGATTATGATATAATGCGAGAGTACAGGCGGATATGTTGCCTGTGCTCTTTTGCTGTACATTCAAGTACAGGTACTCCTCTTTCACGAGAGAGTTTAGCGCAGATATGACTGCGCCGCAGAGCGCACTGCTCTGCAAGGTTTTCAGCGCGAAACGCGCTGCGCCCGAGCCGTCTGAAAGACGCGCCATATCTTCTGTCCGAACAAGGGCAAAAAGACTATGCCGAATGGTCGGCAAATCGACAACTGAATACAAAACTTAATAATAATTTATCCCTTTAAAAAGTAAAGGGAACGCCGCCATAAGTTGCGGCGAAAGGAAACCGCTGAAAGTTGCGGTATAAAAGTTTAAAGTAATCTAATCAGATCAGGTTGCGCCGTAGAAGAAAAATACTATGATGATAAAAACGGCGAGGCGGGCAGAGCGAATTTTGCTCTGCCCGCTATTTTTATGTTCGGAATCTTTTAAATTCCTCACTATAGCAAAATAGCCCGAACATTCTTTTTATGGTAAAGAAGTTCAAGCTATTATGACTTGGTGCGGGCGACAGGATTTGAACCTGCAAGGTTGCCCACCGGATTCTAAGTCCGGCGCGTCTGCCAGTTCCGCCACGCCCGCATGGCCTTTTCAGTGTACAACATTTTGCAGAAAAAGGCAACCGTTTACGAAAAAAAAGGCGGCCGAAAAGCCGCCTTTTCCACCGCTCAGCCGTTACAGCACGGACTGCATTTGCAGCACAGCGCATACTGGCGGTTATAGTATTCCGCATCGCAGCAGACGGAAACGCCGCCGTGACGGGCGAATCCGGAGCAGCTTTTCGCGCAGCCGCAGCAGCACTGCGAACGCGAACCCGCACAGCACGGCGAAGAACGCTCTTTGCGGCAGCCATCTTCGTTTTCATAAGCGCCGCAGCAGGAAGCGCGGTTCTGCGCATATCCGCAACCGCAGCCGCGGTCACAGCCGCAGCCGAACAGCAGTAAACAGAGCAAACACATACGTTTTTGTCCCCTTTTGTAAATAGTGAGGTTTCCCTCCCCTTTTACATCATACGAAGCAGGACAAAAATATGTGCTTCATCGTGCGCTTTATTTTATCTGCTGCCCTTCAAAATTTTCGGCAGAAAGCAAATTTCCCGATTCGTCGTAACGGCTCATGTTTTTCTTTCTCAGACACGGGATCCCGAAATAGAATCCGAGCGCCACGGCCGTTCCGAGCGTCCAGCCGACGGCCCATGCCCAGCCCACGCCCGCAAAGCCCAAAAACGGCGTGAGGATAAACACGAACGCCACGCGGAGAATGAGGTCGGTAAAGGTGCTGACCATAAACCCGACGTTCCCGTTGCAGCCGCGTACCGTTCCGTCCGCCACGACCTTTACGTTGACGGCAAAAAAGAACGGAGACGCGATGCGTATATATTCCGCGCCCGTGGAGAGCGCGAGCGCAATATCTTCGTCGCCCGGCATGAAAAGCCGCACGAGCGGTTCGGCAAACAGAAAGCTTGCAAGAAAGAATACGGCGGTCATGATCGTCGAGATCACGAGCGTTGCGCGGAAACCCTCTTTGATCCTCTTGAACCGATGCGCGCCGAAGTTTTGCGAAACGTAGTTGGTGAGACCGTTCGCGCAAGTGCAAAAACAGGTCGTGCAAAATACGAGGAGCTTGAACCCCGCCGTAAAGCCGGAGGTGATCCCCTCGCCCTGTATGTTGGCAAATTCGTTGATCTTTACCTGAATGATCAGATTTCCCACCGAAACGAAGCTGTTTTGCAAAATGACGGGAACAGCAAGCAATATGAGAAATTTCAGCAGAGAAAAGGAAAACACGGCGGGCTTTTCTTCCGATCGCAGCCCTAACGTTCTTTTCAGAACAAAAACAAGCGTAAGCACGCACGCCGCCCCCTGCGCGATAAAGGTCGCCCAGGCTACCCCCGCAACGCCCCAAGGCTGTACCATAAAATAATCGAGAACGATGTTCGTTACGGAAGAGATCACGAGGAAAATGAAGGGAGTTTTGCTGTCTCCCAAGGCAGAAAAAATACCCGTTCCCAGGTTGTACAAAATGAGGAAAGGCAGCCCGAAATAGTAAATATTCAGGTATGTAACGCTCTCCGTCATCGCCCAAGAAGGGGTGTTGAGCGCAGACAGTATAGCGCGGCAGGAGAGCACCCCGGCAACGAGCAGTACGCCGCTGAGCACGGAAAAAGCGATGAGCGCGGTAAACACGACGGATTTTACCTTTCTGTTGTCTTTCGCACCGAAATAGCGAGACGCCAACACCGCACAGCCCGCATTCGCCCCGAGTGCGATCGCCATCAAAATGTTCACGATCGCGTTGGAAGCGCCGATCGCAGTGAGCGCGGTCTGCCCCGCAAACCTCCCCGCGATCACCGTATCCGCCAGTGTATAAAGCTGCTGAAACACCGCACTCCCGAACAGGGGCAAAATATATTTTAGAAGGATTTTCCACGGCGTACCCGCCGTAAGGTCGGTATTCATGCAATACCCTCACGCAATCAGAATTTGATTCCGCGCGAAATTATAGCACCGCAAAAACCAGTTGTAAAGCGATTTCAATCATTTTTTTCCGCTTCGGGAATATTCTTTTCCGACGATAAGCGTTTTCCGCGATAGAGCGCCGCGGCGATGAACATGGCGGCGGGAAAAACCAGTCCGAAGGCGATGCCTGTTTACAGCGAACCGCCGAAAAGGTCTGCCAAGGCGCCCACCGACGATGGGCCCGCCATACAACCCGCGTCTCCCGCGAGCGCCAGCAGAGCAAACAGTGCCGTGCCGCCCTTGGGAAGAGTGCCCGACGCGAAGGAAAAGGTGCCGGGCCACATGATGCCGACGGATATGCCCACGACGCCGCAGCCCAAAAGCCCCAGCCAGGAGACGCTCTGCGGCGCGAATGCGCAGAGCGCATACCCCGCCGCACAGCCTACCGCTGCGACCATGAGCGCGGGCCTGATATGTATTTTAGAACCGAATTTTGCAAAAAGCACGCGCGCCGTACCCATGCACACGGCAAAGAGGCAGGGCCCCAGCAGATCGCCGAGCGTTTTGGAAACGTGCAGGCCCGATTCCGTAAAAGCAGAAGCCCACTGGCTGATCGCTTGCTCGCAGCTGCCCGCGCAGAGCATCAATAGGACGAAAAACCAAAAAATAGGCGTTTTCAAAAGCCCTGTGACAGACATGCCCTGCCCCTCCTCCACCGTTTTGAAAATGGGAACAAATAAAAAATATACCGCGTTCAAAAGAGGGATCGCCGCCCATATACAGGCAAGCAGTGCCCAGTTTTCGATGCCGAAGGCGACGAAAAAGAGCGTGGAAAGCGCCACCACGGCGACCTGCCCCCAACAGTAAAAGGAATGCAGCAGGCTCATCGCCGATTTTTTGTTTTCGGAGGGGCACGCTTCTACGACGGGGCTCACGAGCACCTCGATCAGTCCGCTGCCCGTCGCATAGACGGCGGAGGCGGCAAACAGCCCCACGGCGGGCACGGGCAAAACCTCCGGAAGGAACGCCAGCAATAAGAGCCCGCACCCCGCGAAGAGATGCGCCGCGACCATGCAGGAGCGGTAACCGATCTTATCCACAAATTTAGAAGCGAACAGATCCACCAATAACTGAACGCCGAAATTGACCGTGATCATCGCGCCGATCAGGGTGAGCGAAATACCGTACTCCGTATTGAAGGTAACGAACAGCAGCGGCGCGAAATTATTGATGATCGCCTGGGTGATATAGCCGAAATAGCAGGCGAAAACGGTATGTTTTACTCCAAGCTTTCCCATGATACACCTTACAGCGAGGCGCCGCGCAGCTGTTTGATCATCTGCCCGTATTCGAGAGGGCTATACCCGAGCCGTTCGTACAGGGCGCGCGCGCGCACGTTGGCGTCCTCCACTTCCAGGCGGATACGGGCGAAACCGTTTTCGCGCGCATACGCTTCGATAAAGGAAAAATATTCCCTGCCCAATCCGCGGCTGCGGTACCCGTCCAAAATAAACAATTCTTCCAGCCATAAAACCATGCCGCCCGATTCGCGGGAATACGTTTTTGCGGTGAGCGCGAATCCGACCTCTTTGCCGTCCGCCTCGATCATAAACCCTTCCGCATATGCGTCGGAACGCATCAGCTCGCTAAAAGCGTCTTCATGATAGCGCGCCGGCACGGAATGCGCCACAGCGGGCGAATCATAGAACATCTCGGAAAATTTCAAAAAAACAGCCCTGTCTTTCTCTTCCATTATTCGTATCATAACAGCCACCTCATAAGAACGCGCCCGTGCGGGCGCAGCAGGTTCATTATATCGTAAGACGCGTGATTAGTCAAACGCTAATCGGCGGCAATCCGCATAAAATCGCCCCGTTTTTTCCGAAAAAGAAAAAACGGGGCGAAAATAAAATTTTAATTTGTTTTTAACAAATTTTTAATGTTTTTTCTGTATACTGCTCACAGCACGAGAGAGGGCGCTGCATACACCCTCGTTTTGAGTTCGCTGTCGAGAAGATACAGCGAACGGGCGTCCGTTCCGAAAAGCTCCATTTTGCGAATGAGGTCGGAAGCGTTCTTTTCCTCCTCGCCCTGTTCTTTGACGAACCAATCGAGAAACTGCATCGTACGGAAATCTTTGGCGGCGTTCGCTGCTGCGTAGATCTCGTTGATCTGCGAAGTGATATACTTTTCGTGCTCGTACGCCGCTCTGAGAGGCGCCATGTTGTCCGCCAGCGCCGCCGAAGGCTTTGCGATCCCTTCAAAAGTCACCTTCTCTCCGTTGTTCTGCAAATATTTTACCATGAGCAGGGCATGATCCATCTCCTCCTGCGCCTGCACGTAATACCAGTTGTAAAAGCCGTCGAGCCCGGCTTCCTGATAATAGTTCGCAAATTCAAAATAGAGATACGAGGAATAAAATTCCTTGTTGATCTGGCTGTTGAGCAGCTCGCTTACTTTTTTGTCCATAATAAAAACTCCTTCGATGAAATATCTTTCGCTTTTGCATTTTTATTATATCCCTTTTGTATGAAAAACACAACAAATGCGGCGCGCAAAACAAATAATCGACAAGTGTTGACAAACGCAGCCGATTCGGGTATAATGAATGAACCGGAGGAGATCATGAACAATGACGACAAGCGCAGCCGCAAAACCATAAAAACGATACAGGATACCCTTTTGCGGTTGCTTGCGTTCAAAACGCTATCTGAAATAAAGATCGTTGAATTCTGCCAACTTGCAGACATCAACCGCACGACCTTTTATCTGCACTTCGACAACATAGAAGAAGTGGCGATCTCTATACGCGATACGATCATCGAACGGATCTTCGAACAGAATACGGAAGAATCCTTTTTGTATACTCTCGAACACCCCCTGAAATTTCTGAACGCTTGCACAGAGGTCATCTCCTCATACGAAGGATTTGAAAACTTTGTGCGCCGATCCCCCGAAGCGTCGTATTTTCTCGATAAAATGAAAAACGCCTTTTCGGAGCGCGCTTATGCGGAATACATGTATCAAAACCCCGAAAAAGACGGACGCGCTTATTATGTGATCAATTTTATGGCGGCGGGCACGTTCGACGCTTATATCGCTTGGCTCCGCTCGGATAAAAGCATTCCCCTCTCCTCTATTTTCGACGCCTGCGCAGACATGTTTGCGGCAGGACATACGGCGCTTTCCAAGATTTAGACGACAAATGTTTTTTGCTTGACAAACCGGCAACGTTTGTGTAATATATTGTAATGTAAAAATATGACAAATATAATGAAATGGAGAATCCTATGAAAATCGCGATCATCGCGGACGTTCTCGGGCAGGAAAACAACGGTACCACCATAACCGTAAAAAGGCTGATAGACAATCTGAAAAAGCGCGGGCATGACGTGCAGATCGTATCGCCGAGCGCTTCTGAGGAGGCGGGCTACCATCAGGTAAAAACGATCGATTTCAAAATTTTCAATAACTACGTGAAAAAGAACGGCGTGGAGCTCGCAAAGCCGGATAAAGACCTGCTTCGCGAAGTGATCTCCGCGTGCGACGTTGTGCATATCCTCATGCCCTTTGCCATGGGCAGAGCGGCGATACGCATCGCAAACGAGCTGAACAAGCCTGTTACGACGGCTTTCCATGTACAGCCGGAAAACGTAACGAGCCATTTCGGGCTGCAACGGAGCAAGCGCATCAACCGATACGTTTACAAGAACTTCTATAAAAACTTTTATTGCCATGCCGAATATATCCACTGCCCCACGCAATTTATCGCGGACATGCTGACGGCACACGGATACCGTTCCGATCTGCGCGTGATCTCCAACGGCGTAGACCCCGCATATTTTGCCGCCAGAGAACAAAAGCCGAAAGAGTACGAAGACAAATTCTGCATTCTCTCTACGGGCAGGCTGACAAAGGAAAAATGCCAGAAAGATCTCATCAAGGCGGTTTCGCAATCCAAATATTCCGACAGGATCCAGATCTTTATCGCGGGGGACGGGCCCTTGAAGAAAAAGCTCATGCGCATGGGCAAGAAGCTGAAAAATCCTCCCGCGATCATGTTCCACACCAAGGAAGAACTCGCAAAATATATCAATTTCTGCGATCTGTACGTACACCCTTCGTATGCGGAGATCGAGTCCATCGCCTGCATCGAGGCGATCACCTGCGGGCTCGTGCCCGTGATCGCCGACAGCAAAATGTCGGCTGCGCGTTATTTTGCGCTGAGCGGCGAAAATCTTTACGCGGCGGGCAATACGCGCGATCTGGCCGCAAAGATCGATTACATGATCGAGCACCCGGAACGCATAAAAGCGCTTTCCGAGGAATATGTAACATATGCGGAAAAATTCCGCATCGAAAAGTGTATAGACAAAATGGAGGAAATGTTTGAAGACGCAATTGCGCACAGGCACCCCGCTGTTTCCGCTGATCAAGCGCAATGACAGGCTGCGGGCATTGACCGTACGGCACAAGCATGCCGTAAATACAGCCGCAGCGCCGCCCGCAACGGGCGGCGCAAAAAAGGAAAAACGATTCACCTTTTATAAAGCCGTGCTCATCTATGCGCTGGGCGGGCTGGTGGGCACCGTTTGGGAAACGCTGCTGAACCTGATACGGGGAAGAGGCTTCGTTTTCTGCAACGGAAGCATTCTTACCCCGTTCAACTTCGTATACGGTACGGGCGCGGTAGTCATAATCCTTCTCTTGCGGAACAAACAGAAATGGTGGCAGATATTTATCATAGGATCCCTCGGCGGCGGCGCCGTGGAATATGCGCTCAGTTACCTCGAAGAGGCGGTGCTGGGCACGCGCTCCTGGGATTACAGCCATAAGTTTTTGAATATAAACGGCCGCACGACGATCCCCTACATGCTCTTTTGGGGGTTACTGTGCCTTGCCGTGATACTCGTGATCTACCGCCCGCTCGACGGCGCGTTGGAAGCGCTGCCCGAAAGGGCGCTTAAAGTGGTTGCCGTCGTGCTTGCCTGCTGGATCGCCGCCGACTGGATCGTAACGGTAAGCGCGCTGCTGCGCTATGCCGCCCGCGCGGAGGGAACGGCGGCGCTGACCGTTTTGGGAGAATGGATAGACAGAGTTTTCGACGACGCCTTCATGAAAAAGCGGTTCCCCTCAATGCGGTTCTGATCTTTTGTACATAAAAACAAAGGCATGCGCCCGTACATTTGTACGGGCGCATGCCTTTCCTATTTTGTTCCCGATTTCATTCAGCGGTTCGCGGCGCGCAGTTCCGCGAGCTTTCGTTCAAGCGCGCGTACCGCCTCTGCAGGGTCGGATATGCAGAGGACAGTCTTTTCCATAGGGCAGACGTCGTTCCCCGCGCGGTTGACGATGTTCCGCGCGCGGGTGCCGAATTCGTAAGAAACGCCGTATGATTCGAGCGTACGCGCGCCCTCCGAGGAGAGCACCCCGGCATATACCGCTTTTACGCCCGCGTACACGAACAACAGCGCCGCCGCCTTGCCGACGATCACGTCCGCCGCCGACCAGCCGGACAGATCTCTGTTTTCTTTTATGAATGCGAGCATGGGGGAAATGCCGCGCAAATCGCTCGTTATAACCTGCTCTCCCTTGCACAGCGCGATCGTATGCCCTGCAAGGCTCGCCTTTGCCCTTTCCAGATCAGTCATGATCTTTTTTCAGAAGAAGGCGAAGCCCCATTACGGCGAAGGGAACGAGCACTGCCTGCAAAACGAGAGCCAACAATCCCGTCTGGATCTGAGACCAGACCACCGCGGGCGTAAAGGGCGCAACGCTTTGAAAAATTACGGCAAGTAGCAAAAAGAACGCCCTGCCCGAAACCTGCGCCAAAAGGACGGCGGGAAACGCCAGCCAGCCGTTTTCGGCGATCTTTTTGGAGAACAGGCCGGAAACCGCGGCAAAAACCGCCAGTTCAGCCATCATAAAAGGCAGGCGCGCCGCGGCGGGCATCGCGCTGCCCATCGCGGAAGTTATCGCAAAACTTACGAGCGGCGAAGCGAGCCCCACGCCCAGCCCCCACCACGTACCGAGCAGGCAGCCGCCCAGAAGAACGGGCAGATACATGGGCAGCCACTGCGTGCCGCCCGCCTGCCCGAGCGCCAGATGCACCAGCTGCGGCAGCAAAACGGCGAGTGCGACTATGCCGACGGACACCGCCGCTTTGACCGTAAAACGGATCTTGACAGATACGCCCCTGCGGGCGAGGATATTTTCCAACATAAAAACATTCTGCTCCTTTGACTTGATTTTGAAGGGCTGCCGCCCTTTTCTTTATTTGCCGAAGTAGGCGGCGATCTCCTTCATGCGCGCCATCTGATCGGCGCGGAAAGGACATCTCCTGTTGCAGTGCCCGCAGCCGATACAGTCGGAAGCGGTTTTTGCAAGATTTTTATAATGATCCGCCGCGAGCGCGTCGCCCGCGCGGGCAAGATCGTAATATTTGTTGACGGTGCCCACGTCGATCCCCGCGGGGCACGGCTGGCAGTGATTGCAATAGACGCATTTGCCGGATGCGTCCTGCGGGGTAAAGGTCGCGATCACGGAATAGTCTTTCTCCTCTGCCGCCGCCGAAAAATAGCCGAGGATTCGCCGAAGATCGCTTATGCCGCGCACCCCGGGAAGCACCGTAAGCACGCCCGGCTTATCCAGGGCGTAACGAATGCACTGATATTCCGTAAGCGCTTTCCCGAAGGGGGAAGTTTTTTCGTTGAGAAGCTGTCCGCCGGAAAATGCCTTCATCACGGAAATGCCGACGCCGTCCTTTTCGCAGCGGCGGTACAGCCGCATGCGCTCTTCCGCACTGCCGTTGGCGAACTCTCCCTGTTGGTAATCGTAGCCGGGATTGATGCTGAACATGAGCATGTCTGCCAGCCCCGTATCCAAAATCTCCTGCGCGACCGCAGGGACGTGCGACGACAGCCCGATATGCCGCGCGATCCCCTCCTCCTTCATTGCAAGGAGATAGCGGAGCGCGCCGCCGTCGCGGAAGCGGCGCCAGTCGGAAGGTTCGTCGATGCAGTGGATAAACGCGTAATCGATGTAGTCGGTTTTCAGATTTTTCAGCTGCCACTCGACGCTCTGCCGTATTTTGCCCGCGTCCGTCGTCCAGCCGTATTCGCCGCGGGTATATTCCGCGCCGAAATGCACCTGATAAAAGACCTCGCCGCGCACCCCCGCAAAAGCGCTTCCGAATGCGGGAAAGGTATTCGGCTTGCTCGTGGCAAGATCGTAATAGTTGACGCCCTGCCCGAAAGCATATTCCAGCGTTTCGGCAAATTCCTTCTCTTCCGCGTCGCAGACGGAAGACGTGCCCATGCCGATCACGCCGATCCTGTCTCCCGTGCGGCGGTTGATGCGATATTCCATTTGCGCCCTCCTTTCACGATGATTATAACACGGAAAAGGCGCGATGTAAAATACTTATTTTTTATTGCGCGCCATGCGCGCAGGCTATACCGTACGGCGGCACGACCGGGTCATTTGCGGAAATTCTCGTACTGCCGCAAAAGCTCCGCGGAGATGCTGGGCGGGATCTTTTCAAACGCCTTTTCGAACATTTCGCGCGTGAGCGGTATGGGAGTGCGGGATTTTGCCTCCTGCATCTGTTCGAGCGCGAGGCGGCACGCCTCCTCCACGATGCCGCAGATGTCCGCGGCGGAGTAATATGCGTCCCGCATGGAAACGCGGCCGAGAGAGGTTTCCTTGACAGCCGTGCGCTCGGTCATGTTGAGCACGTCTTCCGCGGTAACGCCGTCGAGCGCGATGCCGCTGAGCTTGCTTTCGATGATGGCGCGCTTCGCTTCCGGATCGGGCGGCGTTACGTGAATGAGGTGGGAAAACCGCTTATACCGCAGGTATGCGGGGTCGATCACGTCGGGGCGGTTGGTCGCGGCGATCATGATGCGCTTGGAACCGTCTACCCCGAACCCGTTGATGCGCTGTAAAAGCTCCGTGGTTACCGCCGCCTTATAGTCCTTCGTATCCTGCGTTCTGCGGCTGAATATGGATTCGCACTCGTCCACGAACAGGATCGCGCCTTCGGGACACGCGTCTATCTCCTGAAAGATCTGCTTGACCGCCTGTTCCGACTCGCCCACATACGACTTGAAAATATCGGCGGGCGTAACGATAAAGAGGGGCAGATTCATCGCGTTTGCGATCGCCTCGGCGAACATCGTTTTGCCCGTACCGGGCGCGCCGTACATGAGCATGCCCAGCCCGCCCTCCAATTTATAGTATTTGAGCACGTCGGGATTCTGCGCCATGAACAAGAAGCTCTTGACGAGCTTTTTTACGTCTTCCAGCCCTTTTACGTCGTCAAAGGTCGTATCCGGCACGCGGCTCTTGATGACGGAGCCGTAGCTGGCGGCTACGTCGCTGAGCTGTTTGTATTGCTCGGCATAGCGCTTTCTTTCCTCGTCGCCGGTGACCCGCTGCGAGAGCGTGCGCGCGATCTGCGCCGCGCGCGAATATTCCGCGCGGAGTTTGAGCCTCTCCTCGTCGCGCAGATCGTTCCTGTCTTTTCTTCCGCCGAGGATCTTGCGGATCGCCTCGATGCTCTCGGCATATTCCTTTTCCAGCTTTTCCACCGAATCGCCCTTTTCGCTCTTCGGCGCCCTTCCGATACCTGCCATCGCCTTCTCCTCTGTCCGTTATAAAATGTCGCTGATGTCGCCCACGCCGCCGGAAGCGCTCCCCTTGCCGCCGCCTGCGGCGGGCGCGTCTTCCGTTTTTTCGGGCGCGTCGAGCCCGCGCGCCTTCATCAGCTCCGCGATGAGCGCCTGCGCCTTTCCGGGCGTGCCGCTGTTCATGGTCGCCTTGCCCTGCGCCGCCTTCTTCGCCTCCGCTTTCTGGCGCTTTGCGGCGCGCTTATCCATCGTCATGCGCATGCGCATGGAAGACTCGCGCAGCGCGTCGGAAATATCCTGCGCCATCTTCTGCTGGCCGAGAATGTTGTCTACCGCCACGGTGAGCCTGTTCTGGTTGTTGCGGATCACCTTTTTCATGCGGCGCTTGCGCTTCCAGCGGGCAAAAAATCCGTAGTTTTGCTGTAAGGATTCCTCTTGCAGCACCGTATCGAAGCTGATCGCGGTATCGATGAACGAGATCGCCTCGAAGATGCACGCCATCGCCACGTTGATGCCGTCGAGCATCTTGATCACGTCTTTCATTTCCAAAGCGACGTCGAGGAAGGAAAGGAGCATCTGCGAGCGGAAATCTTCCTGCCCGTATTCGAGGATAAAATCGATGGTCTTATCCGCAAGCCCCGCGATCTTATCGTCGTACTCCTTCATTTTTTGTTTCTTTTCCCTTTCCAGGCGCAGCTTTTCCGCCTCGTCGATGACGTCTTTGTTCGGGTTTTTAAACTTTTCAGGCAATTGTTTGGGCATGATATTTATTACTCCTTATCGATAAATTTATTTCACGTATTTTTTGAGGGCGGCGTCGAGCGATTCGCGCTCCGCTTCGGCGTTGTCTGCCCAGTCGTGCGCGCAGATCCTGTGCAGGTTCCAGCCGCGGCCCTTCAAAATGTCAAAATAGCGCATGTTATAGTCGAGATAGTTATATTTGTTGCCCGTGGGCACTTCGCACCAGATGCCCAGCTGCGCGCAGGACATATCCTCGGAGAGCACCGCTATCGGCATGCGCACAGAACCTTCGGTAACGCCGTAATTGAAGGCGACGCGCTTTGCGTCTATCCCGCGGGAAACGATATGATCGGCAACGCTGCGCAAAAAGCCCCTGCCGGGTTCCTCAGACACGAACTGATCTCTGCCCGCTTCGCCGAACTTTCGGGCAAACTCCAAATAATTGCGGATATAGCGGACGTTTTCTCCCGTGATCTCTTCCGGCTGTACCGAGTGTACGACCGTAACGCTGCTCTGCGCGCGCGTTACGGCGACGTTGAAGATGCACTTGCCCAGTTTATCGCGGTTGAGCTGGCCGTAGCTGTTCGTGATCCTTCCGTCCGCCGTCCTGCCGTAGGTGAGCGACAGGATCAGATGCGCCGTTTCCTGCCCCTGCACCGTTTCGATCGTTTTAAAGAACATCAGCTTTTCGGGTACGTCTTCAAAATTGTCGCGCGCGCGGCACATTTTGTCACAGAGCTCGCCGTCGGAACGGACGAGCTTTTCGATGCACTCCGCCTGTTCCTCGCCGAAGGCGACCACGCCGAACGATTCCCGCAGGATCCCCTTCTCCTCGTCGAAACAGCGCTCGAAATGCCTGCCGATCAGCTTCACCACGGCGCGCGCCTCTTCGAGGTTGACTCCTTTGACGCACCTGCCATCGGGCACGTATACGTCTTTGAAGCCGAGCCCCTCCCGCATGGGTACGGCGGCGGGGAAGGTGCGCATATACGGATAAAATTCCTTCTGCGAAAAGGCGATGAGAGACTCCGTTTTGCTCCTGTAATGGCATACGAGCTCTTCCGCGCGGAACGCCTGATTGCGCAGCGCGAGCGTGAGCGCGGAGATCTCCGGCTCCAAAACGGAGCGCACGGTGCCGTCTTCGGAGACGATCTGCTTTTCGTAACGCGAAACAAAGTGTTTGATGGGCGGCATCTGCCATTCGTCTCCCACGATGACGCACTGCTTCGAACGGAAGAGCACGGGCAGGAGGTTGACCGGTTCGAGCTGGCTCGCCTCGTCTATGATGACGACGTCGAAATCCTCGTACTCCTCGGGGCGGAACAGGACGCTCGCCGTAGAGGGAGAAAGGATAAAGCACTTTTTCAATTTCAGGATCTGCCGCGCATATTTTTTGAACAGCGAGCGGAGCGTAGCCGAAGGGTCTCTTTCCGACGCGAGGAAAGCGAAATCCGGGTCGTCTGCCTGAATGCGGGCAAGGCACTTCGATTCGATGAGCGCCACGTTCGCGCTCTCGATCTTGCTTTCCGCCGCGGCGAGCTTATCCAGACTGCGCATCACGTTTCTGCCCAGCCCGTTGCGCAAAAGCCCCATCTTTTTCATGCGGGCGGATACCGCCAGCGCGAAAAAGGAATGTTCGAATATCTCTTCAAATTCTCCGCGGCGCGGCCTGCCGTCTTCAAAAGGCGCGAAAAACGCGTACAGCGGCAGCGCGTTCGCGGGGTCGTGCACGATGCTCTGATAACGCATCGCGGCGGAGAGCACGGCGCGGTCGTCCGCTTCGAGCGCGAGCACTTTCAAGTCGCCCACGCAGATCTCGTCCGTACGGGTATAATAGCTTTCAAAATAATTCTTGCCGAACGCTTCCAGCGCGCCGAACAGATCTTCCACGGCGCGTTTTTTCTCTTCGGGCGCGCCCGCAAGCGCTTTGGCCGCCGCGAGATTGTCTTCGGGAGTGCGGAAGCGGAAGGGCGCGTTTTCGAACAGAGCGCGCACCGCAAGTGCGGAAACGGCGAGTTTTTCCGCGCTCTGCGCGGAAAAATCGGGCGCCTTGCCGCATACCTTTTCAAACAGCGCCAAAACCTGCGCTTCGAGCGCGCGGCGGGTAAGCTCGGCGCGGCAGGCGGCCGCAAGCTCTCCCGCGGTATAGCTTTCGGGGCAGCGCATGCCCTGCGAAAGCCGTACCGCCGTCTCCCTGTATTTCTGCGCCGCCGTTACGACGCTTTCGGCAGAAGCGCCCGTAAGCCTGCCCTTTTCGAACACGGTGAACAGCGCGCGCAGCTGATCTTTTTCCAACTTGCGGCGGAACAGTTTATAGACGGAATCCGCCTTTTCCTCCGCCTTTTGCGCGCATATGCACGCCTGTGCATATTCTCCCACCGCTTCGACGACCTCTTTGAAGCTCGCTTTCCCCAAAAAGCTCATCGACGAGAGCTTTTCATAAAACTTTTTCGCTTTAAAATCGAGCGCTTTCGGCTTTTCCGCGCCGACGTACTTGCAGAGGGAAGCGTGCGCTTTGAGGAGCGTTTCCCCTTCTTTGTTGCAAGTGTCTTCGGTAAAAATCTTGCGCGCGTTGTAGAGATGTTCCTCTCTCTGCCCGTTCAGTTCCAGAATGCCGTCCATGATCTCCGAAAGAGCCGAAAGTTCTTTCAGAGAAAGGAACTTCCCGCCCGCGCCGTAAAAAATCCCGGCGTTGTTGCATACGGTTTCCAACTCTTCCATGGAAAAAGCGTCTATGCAGCCGAAACCCGCTTCGGGGAGATTTTCGCGCACGCAGTTTTCGTCGAGCAGGGCAAACCTGCCCTCCGCGTTGCCGCTCTGTTCGGAAAGGTACGCCCTGAGCGCGGCGCGCACGCCGCCGAACGCTTCGCCTTCTCCCCTGTAAGAGAGGATCCCGAGGGCATCGCCGTCATGCAATACGGAACGCATCGCCCCGTATACGTCGCAGACGTTGAGGGAGCGCGCGGCTTCGCCGCATTCGGGAAGAAGCGAAAGAATATCTTTGTAAACGCCGTCGGCTGCGGCGGCGATCTTTCCGTACGCGCCGAACGCTGCCTCGCTGTCGACGGAAGGCACAACGCCCCACCACGGGCACCGGCGCACCGAATGCGCCCCGCCGCCCGTCATGGCGGCAAAATGGATACCCGCGTCTTTGACCGCCGCGGCGAGCGCCGCATATTGGCGCCTATCGAGCGCGGCGGCCGCCTCGCAGGGCGCGAACGGGATCTCGTCTAAATCGTTTTTGAAATACGTATCGAGCGCTTCGTAATAGCTTACGCCCGCGACGGTGCCCTCGTCGAACATTTTATCGGCGTAATCCGCCAAAAAGGTGATCGCAGCCGTCTTTTCCGCATTGGCGCGGTCTCTCTCCTTATTCGCCGCGGAAGCGGAAGACTGCGCATACTCGCGCTTTGCGCGCAAAAGATCGCGCAGATCGCCCTTGATCGCCGAGGGTTTGACCTTTGCGGCCTGCGCCTCCGTTTCGTAGACCATGAGCATGACGAATTTGCGCAGGGGCTCGGGCAGCTTCGCGTAAACCTCCGAAAGCGCCGAAAGTTTTTTGGAAGAGAGGAGCACCTTTTTGTTTTCCGAAAGGAGCGCCGCGATCATGTTGGCGATGGTCAGCGTTTTGCCCGTTCCCGGAGGCCCTTTGATGATGAACGATTCCCCGCCCGCCACGCGGCGGATCATGTCTTCCTGCACGCTGTCGTGCGGGAGAACGAAATCCGGCTCGTCGAGGCGCTGCACCCTGCTCTCCGGGCGGCTTTCGGTAAATACACGCTTTACGAGCGGGTGCTCGTAGATCTTTTCGCGGTTGCGCCTGATGTCGTAATACATGCATAGCTCGTCGTGATTGTACTGCGCGATCGCGACGACGTTCTTTTCAAATTCAAATACGGTATTCTGCGCGTCGGCGCGCTTACAGCTCTTTACATATTCCCCTGCGCACGCGAAATATTCCTCGCCCGTTCCCAGCTTTTCGAGGGAGACGGGTTCGTCGAACGCGCCGCCGCCGTTGGGGTGCGGGAAGCCGTCGGCGACCTCGTCTCCGAGCACCTGGCGGAGCTTGTGGATCAGGCAGGGATTGAAATACGCGTCGTCTTCCACGAACTCGATGCATACGGGGCTCGTGCTGACCGAACGAATGAGGCGGATCGGAAAGATGAGCAGAGGCGAAACGACCTCCTTGATCTCGTCTTTGGATACGGCGATCTTCCAGCGCAGGGCGCCCACGCTGAAAAACAGCGGGTTGTTGCCCTTTAAATTGAGCTCTTTATACACGCCATCGATAAAGGCGGAGAGCTGCTTCGCGTCGCGCACGCCGTCGGCGCCCCTCCATTCGAAGTCGTTGATGTTCCTGCCCACGATCTGCTCTCCCGCGATCGCGCTGCCGCGCAGGATCGTGTTGCCCGTTTTGCCGAAGCGCGCATTGACGACGCGCAGCGCGTACGCGGCGGTGTCCTCGTGCAGTTTGTGAGAAAGATAGTAAGTTTTTGCGAGATCGCCCGCTTCGAGGTCGATCAGCTTGTTGCGCCCCGCCTCGTTGATATGCAGGAGCTCTTCGATGAACGCTTCCAAATAATTTTCCATTCCCTGTGCCTCACTCAAAATCGATAGTATGCCACACGTCTTTGCTCTTCAATTTGCAGTCTTCCTCGAAGGCGTATGCGTCCGCCTCGTAGATCTGCACGCGGTACGCCTTGTTGGGGATATGAAAATAACAGCCGGAATTGAGGCTCCACTGCGCGATGCGGGCTTTGGTCACCCCCAGTTCTTCCCAGAACCAGTCTGCCCAGGCGCCGTTGACCGCCATCGCCTGAAACGCATGGAAGCACTCGTGGCAGATCGCGCCCACCGTCCATTCGTAATCCTGTACGCAGCTCCTTTTGTACAGAATGCGCTTGCCGCCGTCGCAGCAGGTGCCGCCCGCGCCCTTGTTTTCCAGCTTGTCGAGGATCTGCACTTCCGGATCGATCCCCACGCCCAGCGCGCGCATGATCAGGCGGGTCGCGGCGGTCAATCGCTCGCTCTTCGTTTCATTGTCGAGCGACGCCCATACGGACTGATCGTCTCCGCAGGCGGAACAGTACCGCGCGATCGCGCCGCATTTTTCAAACAGCGAAAGCCCGCTCGTCATGATCTTGCGGATATTGTTCGGGTTCACTTCGCTGATGTCGTCGTAATTGAATTCGCGCTTGCCGCCGAGCTTGCTGTCTACCTCGGAGGAATAGTCTCCCCACCCCTCGTCGAGCAGCTGCCCCTGCGAAGGCAGCTTTTTCAGATAGCGGAAAGCCGCGCTCCTGCGCTCGCCCGAAAACTCCGCGGCGATCTCTTTCCAGTTCTTTTTTCGCACATAGGCGCTGATCGCAAGGTTCAGCCCCACAAAACCCATAAAGGGCATATGTTCCTTTACGTAGGCATAATCTCCCTTGGCGGAGTCGATCATGCCTTTCTCTTCGAACAGCTCGATCACTTCGCGGTAAGTGGGCATAGACAGGAACAGGAAGCTTACGTCCAGCGCGGACAGCCCGCCCTCCGAAGCGGCGGAAAGCGCTTCCTCGTACGCCTTTCTCTCCCCCGTGGGATCGGTTATGAACACCTTGTGCCCGCCCTTGCCGAAGCGCATCGCCGCGCGGTACAGCGCCCCCTTGTTCCCGCCGCGGAAGCGTTCCGCATCGGTAAGGATCATGCTCGCGTTCCTGCGGGCAAAGAGCGCGAAAATATTGTCTATGCTCCCCTCCGAACGCCCTTCGAAGGCGCCCGCGGAAACGCTGTACACCTCTGCGGGGGAATTTTTTACGGCGAACAGCTCCGCCTCCTCCGGAAAAGGGGTGCACAGCACGAGCGCGCCCGCCAGATGCTGGCCGCCGCCGGACAGATCGGGGAAAAATTCGTAATGCGCCCAATCGGTGGAGCCGCGTATCTCCCGCGCGTTTTCTTCGAGGAACTTCGCGTCGTCTTTCAGCCGCAGCGTTTCCGCCTGCTCCTCCGCAAAGCGGCGCACCCTGGCAAGCTCCTCCGCCATTTCCTCACGCACGGGCGGGAATGCGATCTCTTCGCCGAAGAGGGGTTCATCTTCCATTGCGGCGGCGAGCGCTTCCTTTTCCTTAAAGGCGGCAGCCACTTCGCGGCACTCCTCTTCGGAGGAGGAAGCGGCTTTCCAGTCGTAAGTGCGCACGCGGCATGCCTGCGCGGCGGCGTCGGCCATGATCTGCTGCGCCTTTTTTCCGAACGCCGCGACCCTTTCGAGCAGTTCCGCCGTGTTGGAGTACCCTTTCTCGCGCGCGAGCGCGCCATTTTCTTCCGCAAAAGAGATCAGCCTTTCGCCGTCGTCCGCATTGTAGCCGCCCGTAAAATATGCGAGCGCCAGTATTTTTGCGCGCACGCGCCAAAGGAGCGCCTCGGCGCTCTCTCTGTTCTTGTCGTTGAGCCAGCCGCTTAGCAAAAGTTGTTCGAGAGACGCCGCCTTTTCTTCCAGCTGCGCAATGTCCGTGCTCTTATGGTAGATGTAGTTGGCGCCCCCGAGCGTATCCTGTACCGTCTGCATTTTCGATCCCCCCGCCGTCAAAGCGGCGCCTCTTTTATTTATCGTTGTCGGAAAGCGGCATCACGGTGCGCCCTTCCTCCGTTCTCGCTTCGTTTTTGGGCGCCGCGCCCTGCCTGTTCTGCATACGGGCGATGCGCTCCTGCATGCGGCGCTCGGCTTCCGTATTCTTTTCCTTCTGCGCTTCCTGTGCAACGCGCGCGTCTTGCTTCCTTGCGCGGCGTTCCTCCTCGCGCCCCATGTTCAGCTCGGTGCGGATATCCCGCCATGCATCGCGCACCTCTGCGGTAAAGCCGCCGCGCACCTTCATGATGTCGAACACATAGAGGATCTTGCTCACGACCTCCTTGATCTCCGCCTTGCTCATTCTGCCCAAAAGCGCGCCGCACAGCTCGGAAAAATCGATATTCTGCGCGAGCAGGCTCAGCATTACGGGATCGCTCTCGTATTCCATGATCTTATTGCTCAGGCGCGCAAATTCCTTGCTGCTCTTTTCGCGCACGCGGCGCGTTTTGTTCTTTTCCTCGATCTCGTAGCCGTAATCGGAGAGTTCGGCGGCAACGTCTGCCTTCTCCTCTTCGAGCTCGCTCGACTTTTCGTCGCACAGCTCCGCGCTCATTTCGCCGTTCATGTACTGTACGGTGAGGCTGTCGAGCTCCTTTTCGATCTCCGCCTGCCGTTTATACAGCGCGTCGCGCTCGGCTTCGAGCGCTTCGGTATTGCAAAAGCGCTGCGTATCCTCGTCGAAACGTCTGAGCGTATCGCGGAAAATGCTGATGCTGTCCGTATGGTCGGGCGCGTAGGCGAGTTCTTCGATGTCGAACGGGTCGCTGTACCCGACTTTGGCGTCGATATATTTGTCGTCTGCGAGCGTGCCGCGCTTTGCCGCCGTTTTGAGCTCCTTCCACTCCTTGGCATAGCCGAGCGCCTTTTTAAGCCCCGCGACCGCTTCGGCATCGCAGGTGTAATATGCGAGCTTTTTTTGGAACGCCAGCAGCTCGTCGGTCAGTTTGCCCGCAATGTCGGCGGCGTTTTTGGTGGAATTGTCCCACGCGCCGCACACCTCTTCGCGCATCTGATCGAGTATCCCCACGCATTCGGAGAACATCTCTTTGAGCTTTTCTCCGATGTTGATTCGCTGCATGAGCACCTCCGTGCCCTTGCGCGTGACGTCGATATATTTCAATGTTTCTTCGCGGATATCCATCTTTCCCTCCCTGCGTTCCTCTTCGCGAACGCCCGATACGATCTTTTCCCGCTGCTCGGAAAATTTTGCGAGCCTGGCGGGCGCCTTTTTGTCGCTGAGCCTGAGCGCGAGCTTTATAAGGTCTGCGATCGCGTCTCGCTCCTTTGCGCCGAACCCTTCGTTTACGCCGCGCTCGGCGAGCGCCTCCAAATCTCCGACGATCTGCTCGGAAAATTCCTGGCATGCGTCGCTGGCGTAACCGCGCGCGTCGAGATCGAGAAAATCCTCGTCAAAATCCACTTTGTTCGCGCGCAGCGTTTCGGCGATCCTCTCTATCCTGTTCATCTTCCGTCTCCTTCGCACACCGCGGAAACGAGCTTTCTGACGGCGTCTTTCGCGTTGCGCATTTTCGTTTTGTATAGATATACGTCGTCGTCGAGAAAGGTATAATCCATTCTCCCGCCGTCGTCCACGAGCCGTTTCACGAGCCCGAAGCGGTTTTCTTCCAGCGCCTTTTTGATGACGCTCAGCCCGTATTTGCCGAAAAAGCGGTGCCCGCCGCTCTCATTGAAAAAGTAGAGGCAGTAACAGCCGTCGTCTTCGACGGAAGACAGCACCTCGTCTGTGCGGCGCCTGTTCTTCATGGCGGTGAACATGCCGCCGCCGTCCTTCATGCCGCCGCGCGCACTGCATTCGGCAAGCCCCATGAACACGCCCCTCTCCGCCATGCGGTAGGCGTCGAAGCGGTTGCCGACGGTAATTTTGAACAGCTTTTTCAGCTCTTCGCCCGACATGCGGCATATGCCGAAGAGGGGCGCGCGCTGTTTGGAAAAACAGGAATACAGCGCGGAAAACGCCTGTTCCTCCTTGCTCGCCTTCATCGGCTCGACGCGGCTGCGGTCTACCTCTACGCCCAGTTTCGCCTTCACCCGCGAACGGTTGAATTCGAAATTGAATTTATCGAGCGCGGCGACCTCTTCCGGCGCAAAGGCGAGCATTTCGAGCATCTGCCGCGCCGCCTGCACGCGGATCTCTTTCCAGTCGTAACGGCGGCGCACGCCCTCTTCCGTTTTCAGATCGGCGTCGCTGTAACATACGGCGCTGTAATAGGCGTATGCGATGCGGCAGCGCACCGCCTCGCTGCGGTTTTCCTCCACGTAATCTTTGTCGTAATAAAATCCGAGGCGGGTCACAGCGAGCGGATTTCCCTTCTGCGCCGCTTCCCTGCAAAGTTCCACAGCCTTATCCAGCCACTTTTTGCCGCCCGCGGCCCGCCGCGACGCGTTGGTCAGCCAGCGGTAATAGCTACGCTCGGAAAGGGTGTACAGCTCCTCGTTTTCCGCCGTGACGGAGAACGAGGAAAACGAGCTCATCATCTCGTGCTTACAGTACGGGCACGCCCAGCTGCCGTCGTACAGCTCCAACGGGGATTCCACGTTTCTACGGCATTTTTCGTTGTGACAGATCATACTTGCTCCTCCCCGTCCTCTTCCGTCGGCATTACGATGGAAAAGGTCTTTTCGATCGATCCCGTATAATTTCCGCTCACATAGGCGCGCACGGTATATTCGCCCGCCGCGCTCGGCGCGCCGTCGAGCTTTTCTCCGTTCTCGCCGAAATACTCATAGAACACCGACGCGCCCGATTCCCCGCAGACCGCCTGCGGCGCCTGCGGCGACCCGTTATAGACAAATTCCTCGTGCCCGTCTCCGCTTTCCCACGTCAAAGAAACTGTTTTCGGAGCGATCGTAAACGTGCAGGAGGCATTCTCCTCGATGTTGAAGTTACTGCCTTGCCCGAGCGAAGCGGTCATTATGTGCTCGCCCGCTTCCGCCGCGGCGCCGACGTATTCGAGATCCCCTTGCAATTCGTTCCAAAGCGTACCCGAAAGGGCGCCCCCGCCCGAAGCGTATTCCGCCCCCGTAACGGCGAGGCTCTTTTGCGAGCCGTCGTAAGTAAAGTTTCTGTTCTCCTGCCAGACGAGAGAAACGCCGAGCGGCGTGATCGTGTATTCGCAGGTAACGTTGGCGGCGGTGATCTCAAAATTGCTGCCCTCTTTCAGGGAAACGCGCATCGTATGCGTGCCGACGTCGGAAGCGGCGCCGCTGTATTCGAGATCGTCAAAAAATTCATCGGGCACGGATCCGGCGTCCAAAATCTGAATGCCGTGTTCCGTTCCGTCGTATACAAACGTCTGCCCCTCTGCCCATGCAATGGTAGCCACAGGGAACTTCGAGATTTCGTATTCATGCGACTGCGCGGAACCGAACACATAGTTTCCGCCTTCGGGCAGGCTCGCCGTAACGGTATGCGTGCCCGCATTCACGCCGTCGCCCTCCGTAACGGAATATATAATGTCCGCAAGCACGCCGCTCTCTTCGCCGGAAACGGCCCCGTTCAGCCGCAGCGCGGCCGGGTATTGTTGTTCCCCGTTATAGTAAAGCGGCTGAGATCCCCATTCGGAAACGGTTATCGGCCGCGCATCGATCGTATACGAATGCGAACCCAAGCCCTCCGCCAGGACATAATTGCCGTCGGGCAGGCTCGCCGTTACGGTATGCTCGCCCGCGTTCACGCCGCCGCCCGCCGTGCTCTCATAGACGAAGGAGCCGAGCAGTTCGGCCTCGTCTTCCGCAACGGCGCCCGTTACCGATACGGCTTCGGGATATTGCAGCTGACCGTTGTAGGTCAGCGCGCCGTCGCTCCACGAAATGCCCGTTACGGTGCGGGGAGAAATGACAAACTCATGCGTAGGATTTTCCAGCGTGTAGTTGTCGTCCGTGATCACCGCGCGCGCGGTATACGTTCCCGCGTCCGTCCGCGTTTGGTTCCACCCGTCGGCATACATATAAACCGTGAGGGCGCCGTCGCTCCCCACGCCGTTCGCCGACGCCGCCGGCCTCTGCCCGCCGCCGTCGTAAACGACCTCGTAATTGCTCCAAGAAACGGAAACCGCGCGGGGTGAAACGGTGAACGAACGCGATCCGCTGCCCGCCGCCACGGTATATTTTTCCGCCGTTTCGCCCGTGAGCGAAAGGGTGATCGTATAATCTCCCGCGTCAAAGACCTGCGTCTGAGAAAGGGTATAGCCGTCAAGCCTGTCGGAGCCGACCGCCTGCCCCTCAGCGGGCTGAGCGGACACCGCTTTTTCGGTGCCGCTGTAAACGAGATCCTCTGGAAGCGACCAGACAAATTCGATCGGCTTTTTCCCGACGGTGATCGTTTCTTCCGCATAAGCGGTAGCGGTGAGCGAGGTGAGCGTTTCGGAAGAGAAGGTAACCTCCACGCCGTATGCGCCGCTTTGCGAAGGCACGGGCGTACCGAGAGGATAGGTTGAGCCGGAGCCTGCCTCCGCAGCGCCGAGCGCCGTCCAGGAATATGTAACGTCGAGCCCCTCCGCCGACGCCGCCGCATCTGCGACGAGCGTAACGGTATCTCCGTAAACAAAGGAGAAGCTTCCTCCCGCCGATATGGAAACGGAGGCCCATTCGATCTTCCAGACGGGATATACGGTTACGTCGCTCCCGTCCGCAGCCCGGGCGCCGAGCAATTCCTGCAAGGAATCGTTCGGGAGAGCCTCCCTGCCGCTTTCCGCCTGATACTCCCACGTTACGGCAAACCCCTGCCGCGCGGGGAGCTCCCCGATGAGCGAATCCGCCGTGCTCGGCACGACGTAGCGGTAAGAAAGCGTCTGTCCGCCGACGGAAGTCTGCTTGTAATCGGAATCCGTTTCGTACAGCGCGTCGTTGTCTTCCCCGATCTCGACGCGATAAATTTTTTCAAACTCGATCTCGGCGCCGTTCACGCTGTCCGTCAATACACTGCCGACGATCGAACCCGAACCGCCGTCGGGCTCGCCCATGATATACCCGCCGAACTCGGTAAAGCCCCAGTGGAGATCTTCCGCGGAGGTCTTGTCGGTATGGGCGGCGTAGGAAAATTCCGAAACATAAGAAGACAAATCGAAGGTATCCCCCGATTTTCCGAACCAGGTAGAAAAAACTTTATGCTCCGCAATGTCGTAAGAGCTTTCGCTGTAACGGAAGGTGACGTAGATCTCTCCCTCCGCAAGCCCCTGCGGGCGGAAACTGTTGGCGGCGTTCAGCGCGCCGGAACCGCCCTCGCCCTCCGAAAGGCTGTAAAAGGCGGTGCGGAAATCGTCGATATACTCTTTGTCAGCATAGAGCGCGACGGAAGAGTCGGCTGAAAGCGCCGACGCATTGTTGAAGAGAAGATCCGCGCTTCCTTCGAAGCGGACGGCGCTCACGCCGTCTGCGGAAAGCACGGCGCAGTCAATCGCGCCGACTTCCTTGCCGTTGAAGGTCTCCGGCACGACGACGGTATCTCCCCTGCCGTCGAGAACGCCCGTTACCTCGTAATAATTTTCCTCTTCGTTGAACGTATAGGCGAGCGTTCTCACGCCGCCGCCGAAACCCTGCCCGAAAAATCCGCTGCGGAAAATAAAGACCGCATACAGGCAGACGGCGATCAGCAAGAGCCCGAAGCAAGCCGCCGCAGCGCCGCTGCGGGCGAGATTTTTGAGCTTTGCCGCGTAAAACGCGGAAATAAGCACCGCCGCGAGCACGAGCACGTGCACCGCCGCCCATGAGATGAGCGCGGCGTTGGTAACGATCGTTTCGCTCCCGCCTACGCCCATGTCGGCAAACAGCGTGCAGACCATCAGCACGGCGGAAAGAACGAGGTACACCGTTACCCACAGAACGGAATAGCGGAACCTGAAATTGGAGAAGGCCGCCATGACCGTAAAGAGCGCGTCGAGCGCGAAGAGTATGCACGGGCAGATAAAATATGCGGCGTTGTACCCGCCCGCCGCGAGCGCCGCGATCACGAACAGATCGGCGGCGGCGGCGAGGATACAGCTCGCCATCAATATCCATTTGCGGCTCGCGATGCGCTTTGCCGTCAAAGAAGAATCGTAAACGGTATCACTCATGGTGCGCCCTCCTTACTCCTGTACCTTGTGCGGCTTGGAAATATAGCCGTATTCGCCGATCGAAAGCTTGTCGAAGGTATACCTGTCGTCGCCGAGGAGGAACAAAAGCACGTCTTCTTCCTCAAAGCACAGCTTTTCCTTTCCCAAATATTTCAGGCGGACGAAGGGCGAAAACATGTGCGCATATCTCTTGTAGCGCTTTTTGGCGAGCTCCCGCTCCCCGTCGCTTGCGCCCGCAAACGCGGAATGGCAGAAGGGGCACAGCCTGCCCTGCATGCTTTCCTTCGAATAAGTCCTGCCGCAGCAGTCGCACACGGCTGCCTCCGACTTGTCGATCATCGTCATTTTATCGCGCGCGAAGACGAGGCGGGGCGTATACCGCCTTGCTCCCGAACCGTCGGTGAACACCACTTCGGGATAAGGGCAGTCTTTGCATTTGAACACGGGTTCCTCCTCGCTGCCGAGGTTTTCCTGCTGCGCCGCGCAAACGCAGCGGGTGCAACCGCCCGCAACGCGCGGGTTTTCGTAGCAGGAAACGTACTGCAAGTGCCTTGCAAATTCACTGTATCCGGCGATCTCCTCCGCCTGTTCGTCGGTAATGCCGAGATCCTCCTTGCGCGGGTCGATGAACACGGCGCGTTCCTGCGCCTCTCCGTCCTCTCCCGGCACGGTATAAGAGACGCGGTTGTTCTCCACCAAAACGCCCGCGTTGCAGTTGAGGCAGGAAAGGCTGATACTGTCGTTGAGCCCTACCGTCGCGCGGAGAACGGGTTTCTGCTCCGAATATACGATATAGGAGGAATTGATCCAGCGCACGTGCGAAATGCCGAGCGTGCTGACCTGGCGGCATTCCAGCCGCACGTTGTCGTGCGAAACCTTTTCCGCCAGCTCGGAGACGATCTTTTCGTCCTCCTCTCCGCTGTAACAGACGCACCGCGTGAAATCGAAGCCCGCCGTTTTGCCGTACAGCAGATCTTCCATGGCGCCGAGCACGGCGTCGATGGTGCCGGAAGCGTCGGAATTGTCAGGCTTTTTGCCGCCGTCGCCTGAAGGAATGATCTCATAGAGATACTCGTCTATCTTTTTTGCCTCTTCCTCGAAGAGGGGGTAAAGCTTTCTTCCGCGCCTGCGGAAATACACCTTTGCGAGCACGGGCACCGCCGCCCCCGTGCCGCCCGAAAGCTCGATGCGTACGGAAACGCCGTAAATATCCTCCGTGCCGTCTTCGCGGCTGCCTTCTCGTACCTCCACGGCGGGCAGATCCTCGAAAAAACGGCCCGCTATGTTTTCGAGCGCGCGGCGGCAAAGCTCCTTTTCCGCATCGCTCACTTTGCGCGCATTCTGCTTGTATTCGATAAGGGAATAGCGCTTATGATAGCTTGCGGCTACGCTCTCGATGAGGTTCAGCCACACCGCGGTGCCGTCGTCGTGCGCCTTGCCGCGGAGCGCGGAAAACCATGTGGCGCCCTCGGCGGTCATTCCCGCGGCCGCCGCTCCGCCGCCCTCTACGTTCAGCCCCTTTTCGTCTCCCGCGTATTCGAAGGTATACGCGTCCGTCACGATCTCGCGCCCGTTCGCGCTCTTTACGATCTCGGGCGGGATACAGCCGCTCCCGACGAGGCGGCAGATACTCTCAAACGCCCTTTCGTATTCCTTGCCTATGATGATTTTTGCCATGATCTACTCCCTATCTGCCGAGCGGCTGCTCTTTGTCGTTGCCCAGAATATCCTTGATATCGGCGACCTTTGCCGCTTCCGCGCGCAGATTGCCGCAGAAGCCCGCGCCGCCGTCGTGCTTGAAATCCCACGCGGAACGGATATAGGTGGCGAAGGTGCGCGCGAGCACGGGCCTGATCCTGCCGCCGCGGTGGCTCGCCGCGCACACGGGGCAGTCCGCCTCCCACTTGTCGTCAAACCGCACGGCGTGCGGGTGCGGGTAACAGCTCGCGTAATCGCATACGGAACACGCTTTGACGGCGTCTGCTCCCACGTCTATGCGGCACTTGGGCAGGCAGTCTTTATTCGTGCACATTTCGCACAGCTGCATGAGGTCGCTGTCGCTCGTGTTCTTGTCTTCCTTATATTTGAGGAGGGCGGGGCAGCGCTCGTCGAGCTTCGTACGCTTGAAATAGGCGCAGTGCGAAACGGCGCAGATCTTGCGGCAGTACACCTCGCGGTCGCCGAATTCGCCGCTGTTGCACATGATCCCCTTGCCCTCGTTGTTCACGGACATGCACAGATACCCTTCTTCCGATACGGAGCGGGCAAACACGGAGTCGCACACGTCGCACTTGAAGTCGTAAACGCTGATCTCCTCCATGCGGGTGCCTTTCGCGTCGTCTCTGCGGCACAGCTCCGTTTCCACGCAATAGAGGTCGTCGTTCTTCTTTCTCGTTTCGTAGTCTTCCAGCGAATACAGCTTAACGTTGCCGCAGACGGGGCAGCGCACGGTGACCATGCGCTCGTTGTTGCTGCCGGCGATGATCGTAGTGTCGCCGCTGCCGGAGGACATGAGCCCGATGCGCAAAAAGTACATGAGCACGTACCCTTCCAGCCTGTTCATATCCGCAAGGGAATAGATGCGCACGTTGTTTTTTTGCCCCAGGCGGAAGATGCGGCCGATGCGCTGATCCATCGCGAGGGGGTCGGGCGTGATCTGAAAATTGATGATGATATTCGAATCCTGCAAGTTGACGCCCTCGGTGAACGCGGCGTCTTTGACGACGAGCACGGCGTCTTCTTTCTTTCTGAACCGCTCCACCGTGCCCGCCCTGTCGAGCACGTTCCCTGAAAGCACGCGGGAAGAAAATTCTTTATCCGCAAGGAGCGCCTCCTCGAAGCGATCCGCAAGGCAGTCTTCCTTTTTGAGTTCATAGTCGAAAAAGACGAGCACGCGCGCGTTTTTGTGTGCGCGGAGGATCTCCTTCGCCTTTTCGAGCTTGTGCGAAAAGAGATCGCCGTCGTACTGATACGGAATCAGCTCGTAAGAAGTATCCTGCGGCAGTTCGCGCATCTGTTCCCAATAGTAAGCGCCGGAGCCTGCCTTCGTAAAGAGCGGCTTTTCCGCGCCGACGGTGTTGATCACTTTGCTGCCGATCATCTCCGCATACGCCTGCTTCTGCGTCCTGTTGCCGCGCACCTCCTCCACGTAATCCGCCAAAGACATCTTTTTGGAGCCGACGGACACCGCCTTATCCCCGTAAAGATCCGCAAGGTTTATGGTGAGGTCTTCCCCGTTCAGGCCCTTTGCGGAAATTTTCCCGGGTTTCTCCTGCATGGGGAAAAACAGGTAATTGAACAGCTCCTTCTTTTTGCTGAGCAGGTTGTTGGGCTGGCGGATCATGATGGAGCGCAGAACGCCGTTGTGATAGGCGTTGGCGACCTGCGCCAGGACCGCCTTTTTGATCTCCCTGTTTTCGTCGAGGAATTCCTGCACGATGCGGGACTTTTCACCCTCCGTCTTTTTCTCGAAGCCGCGTATTTTTTCCTTTGCCAGATACTCGCCGAACGCCTGCGCATGCGTGCCCGTAACCTCGATGAACTTCACCTTTTTGATGAACTCCATGACGGTCGCCGCGCCGCGGCAGACGTGCTGTTTATAATAATTTTTCTCTTTGTTGTAGTCCTCCGTGCGCTCCTTGTCTTCCTTTTCGTCGAAATCGGAGGGATTGCCGCCCTTGCAGCGGATAAAATACCAAAGGCGGAACATGTGTTCGAGATTGCCCGAATGCGGGGTAGCCGAAAGGAGAAGGCAATAGGTCATGTTCGCCTTCTTTTTGGTCTCCATCATCAGAGAGAGCAGCTTCATCGCCTTGGCGTACTTGCCCTCCTCCGCGCAAAGATGGTGCGCCTCGTCTACCACAATGACGTCGAAGAGAAGCTTTTTCGTCTCCTCCGGCCAATGCACGAAGTCTTCCGTCTTTACGATGATCGGGCGCACGGGACGCAGAAAATTGCCCGTTTTTTCGCACTCGATCTCGGATATATCGATATCGGCGCCCACTTCGTGCAGAACGCCCTTGCCGAGGCCGAACTGGTTTTCGAGCACGTCGACCCAGGTGGCGTATACCTGCCCGGGCACGACCAGAAGGAGAGAGCGCACCTTATCCCTTACGGCCAGCTCGCTCAGCACCACGCACGCCTCGTACGTTTTGCCGCTTCCCACCACGTCGGCGAGCAGCCCGAACCCCCGCAGCTCGCGCAGGAACGCGAGCGCGGCGTCCTTCTGATGCTGTAAAATGATGCCGTCGTTAAAGCCCTGCTTTTCCGTGATGCCGTATCCGCAGCCTTTTTCCTTTTTGTATTTGTACGGGTCGATCTTCAATATGGAAAAATCGTCATAGCGATCCAGCGCCTCGACCGCCTTGTTCATCTCGGCGATCTTCGCGTTGTAAGCTTCTTTGGTAGAGGAAAGGTGCGTCCTCTGTTTTTCCTTGTCAAAAGCGTTCAGCCCGACCTCGATGCGATAATTTTTTTTGCTCATAACCTCTCCTTATCAGTCGTCTGCCTGCACGGAAAATTCTTCCATGCCCTCGAATCTGATCTCTATCTCGCGGGCGGGCACCTTTTTGACGGAAGCCGACCAACTCTCAAAACTGCCGCTGCCCGTCAAATAATTTATATAGGCGTTGCCCGTATTCAACTCTTCCGCGTTCGCGATATACGGCACCGCCCTGCCGTCGCCGTCGATCCTTACGCCTTCGCGGAAATAGATGCGCGTATCGTGCAGGCGCACGCGGGTGCCCTGATGATAAAAGTAGATGGTCGCGCCGCGCTCGCCGGATACGACTTTCAGCCCGATCTGTTTGGCGGCGTTCAGGCGCCAGGGGTCGTCGTCTTCGTTGCCGATCAGAAGGTATGTCTTGCCCGCAGCGTCATAATACTGTCCGGGCAGACGGGCGCTGTATTTTTTCCGCGCGATCTCCTCTTCGGTGATCGCCGCCGAGTACAGCTGATCGTTCGTGATCTGCGCGAGCACGGCAGGCTGACCGAAGTTGGAAGTGACCGTAAAGGTCGCCCCTTCCGGCGGCAGAGGCGTGCCCCTGTTCACGAAGATAGACAAAAACTTCTGCATTTTTACATTCAGATTCAGCCATGTGGCATACGAGAGTGCGATGACCGTCTGCAATTCGTAATTTTTGAGCGCGACGATCGCGCCGCCCACGGCGGGCGCGTATGTGGAATCCTCAAAGGAGCGTATGGTATAGCCGTCCGCCTCGTTTTTCCAGTCGTCAAAGGTATAAAATTCCACGGCGGGCGCCGCTTTTTTGACCTCGCGGGAAATGTATTCGAATATCGAATACGTTTCCACCAGCCCGCCCGAAAGGAATATCTTTTTTACGCCTTCGTTGACGGGACGGGAAACCTCTTCAATGATATAATCCGCGATCCTGCGCGCAACGCCCCTGTTGCCTGCAACGCCGATGCAGGCGCAGAACTCCTCTCTCGTGAGCTTGCGCTGTATGTACAGATCCCGCGCGACCGCGACGGGGACGCCTTTTTCGAACACGCTGCCCTCTCTGAGCGGCACGCTGAGGATCATTTTCGCCTTTTTGATGTCTTTGAGGAACAGATACTGTTTGGAATGCAGCCCGCGCTCGTTGATATGTCCCTCCGTACCGAAGGAGGGCGTGCCGACCGTTTCGCGCCTGCGGATACACCCTTCGATGTATTCGGCGACGGCGTCGTCTACGTCGTTGCCGCCTATATCGCACGGCTCGTTGTGCCCGTCGGCACCGTCTACGACCAGCCTGCCGTTTTCAAGAAGGCTCGCCTTTACGACGGAAATGTCTTCCTCGCCCATGTCGAACACGAGCAGACTTTCGCCCGGTGCGAGCATGCCGCGCTGAAAGGCGTACATGCTGAGCGCCTTTGTAGAGCTGAGTACCTTTGCGGGCGCCGCGCCAAACGCCTTTTTCGCGAGGCGCACGAGTTCGGAAACGTACACCTTGCCCGAACGGGAAGGGTGCACGAGCGCGACGTGCAGCGTTTTGTAAAAGGAAACGCCCGCCCGCGCCGAAAGCCCCGCGATGCGTTCGAAGACCATGCGCGCCGCATACGCGAAATATTGTTCGCATACCTGCTGCGGCGTCTCTGCGGCGGCAAAAGTCATGTCGCCCTTTACCATCGTATCGAAGTCGGAGAGCATTTTGCGCCGCACCGGAAAATAAAATTTCGGGAATGCGTGCCCCTTGAAATAATATTTTCTGTTCCGCTCTTTTACGTCGGGATCCGCCGAAGGGAGCAAAAGGGACACGAGCGATTTGATCTTTACGACGTTTACGAAGGAATTTCCCTCCGTTTTGTCTACCTCGTCTCCGAAAAGCCACTTCTTTTCCGACTCGTCGTAATAAGCGATCGCAGGCAGGGCGACCTCCGTCATCATGCCCTCTTTCATCAGCTTTCCGTACGACATATTGCCCGATTTTTCGTAAGCGTAAGCCACTTTGAGCGTATCGCTGCCGAGATCGAGCCCGATGTTCAGCGTGAGAGCCATACTCTCCTTCCTCTCCCTTTGTTTATTCAGATTACATTATACCATAATGCGACAAAATATGCAATAGTTCGCCGCCCACTCTATGCAATTGCGCACCCCAAATTTTGGCTCTTTCCGCAAAAGGCTCGCCGACGATAAAAAAAGAGGAGCGGCCGATACAGCCGCCCCTCGCCCTTTCAGGCTTTGGGTACGATGATCTCCATGTCGGAGTCCGGATAGGAACAGCAGGGGTGGATATAGCCGAATTTTACGTCGGCAAGCCTGCGTTTGTCTTCGCCCGCCACGGTAAATTTACCGGATACGAGCTTACTGTGGCAGAAGCCGCACCCGCCCGCGCGGCACTTTGAAGGCACCTTCAAGCCCGCGCGCTCCAACGCCGTAAGCACCGTTTCCCGCGGATCGGCAGGCACGGTGAAGGTATCGAACCCGATGTGCACGGTAAGCGTGAATTTCTGCGCGGCTGCGTCGCGCATGCCCACGCAGTTTGCCTCTTTTTTGATGCGGCGCAGAGGCAGAGCAAGTTTTTTCAGCTCCCGATCCGCAAAGTCGTACATCGCCTGCGGGCCGCACATCATAACGGTATAATCTCCCGATACGTATTTTTCGATGAGGTCGGCGCCGATAAAGCCGTGCTCGTAACCCTCCTTCTGTTCGTCGCTGAGTACGTATACGACCTGTATTTTATCGGACGCGAGCGCGTCGAGCTCCTTTTTGAAGATGAGATCGCCCTCCGTTTTTGCGCCGTAAAAAATCGTGAGCGCGTGATCTTCGGTACCGTCGGCGATCGCCTGCGCCATGCTGTAAAAAGGAGTGATGCCGCTGCCGCCCGCGATCGCGACGACGCGCGGCGCGTCCTTTACAGGCTCGTAGCAGAAATCGCCCGACGGGTCGCCCAGCGTGAACAGGTCTCCCGCCTTCGCCTCGTCAAAGAGATAGCCGCTGAAAAACCCGCACTTTTTTACGGTGAGAGAGACGCGCCCCGCAAGCGCCGCCTTGGGCGCGGAAGAGATCGCGTACGGGCGGGACACCTCGCTTTCCCCCACTTTGCAGCCGAGGGTGACGTATTGCCCCGCGCGGAAATAGAAAGGACGATCCGTTTCGAAGGTATATGTTTTCGTATCGGCGGTGTTCTGCTCGATGCCGACGAGTTTTGCCCCCTGATAGCCGGGGTGCAGTATTTTTGCCGTTTCGTTTACGCGATAGGTTTTCGGCAGCGGCTCGGGCGATCCCTCCGCCAACTTCCTGCGGCGGTTGGGAACAAGTTTTTTAAAACGCAGAAGATCCATGAACCCGAATATCTGTTTTTTGAATGTGAAAGGCATGGCTCAACCCTCCCTTTTGATGTCGCCGACCGTCTGACGGCCGGAAATGTCGCCCGAAAAATAGGCGCTCGAATAGCCCGAAAGACGCATGGCGTAGCCGCCCGCAAAGCGGAGCCCGCGCACCTTGTGATCCTCCGCCATCATTTGCAGGCGGGGCATGAGCCCGTCCCAATACTGCGACTCATAGCCGTAAATGACCCCCTCCGGGTGTCCGCAGTAGCGCGCGTACGTCATCGGCGCGGCGACGGAGATCTCCTCGATATGCCCGCGCAGCTTTGCGCCGGTATCCTGTTCGAACCGGTCTATCATCTTATTCGCTACATAATCTTTGGTCTTGTGATAATCCTCCGCCTTTATGTTGCCCCAATCGTCGGACATATAAAGCGTGGTAAAATACATCATGCAGGTGCCTTTCGGCGAGCATTCGGGATAAGCGCGATTGAGGCATACGGTCGCCTGCACATCGTTCTCCCTGATCGTGCGCATCTTGCCGTACTGCGCGGCGGTATCCATCGTATCATACAGGAAATAGTTGTGATTTTCGATCCCGAGCTCGTCTGCGTCCGCGTCCAGCCCCAAAAACATCGTAAAGCCCCTGCCCGCAAACTTGCGCGCATTGGCGGCACGCACCTCCGATTCGGGCGCTTTCTCCATCATTTTTCCGAACACGAGATGGGGCGCGCAGTTGGCTACCACGTGGCGCGTTTGGATCTGCGTGCCGTCGTCCAGCAGGACGCCCGCAACGCCGCCGTCCTTTTCGTCCATCAGAACTTTTACCGCCTCGGTATTGAAGAGCACGTCTCCGCCCAGTTCGCGTATACGCTCGACGAGCGCAAGCGAGATCTCGTGCGAGCGCATCTTCGGCATGCTCGCGCCGCGCATGATGTAGCGGTTGACCATGCTCGCATAGTGCACGAAGCTCAGGTCGTCGCAATGGGCGCCGAGATAGCACCAGTAAGCGTTGAGAATATCCCGCGCCTTTTTCGGCATTTTCAGAGCTTTAAGCACCTCGTTGACGGAATAAGAGCCCGCGCGCACAAAATTGCCGTACTTGCTCACCATGACCTTCGAATCGGTTTTGCCGTTCACCGCAGAGCTGTACGCCTGCGCGAGGCGCACCTCTTCGGCAAGCTCGAAAAACTTGGTGACCGAATCGCGGCTGCCGGGAACGTATCCTTCCATCTTGTCGATGAACGCCTGCACGCCGAAAGGCATGGTCGCGTCCAGTTTTTCCGCGCGCGAAATGACGCGGTACGCCTCGGGGATCTGCGTCCACTCGATCTTGTCGGTAACCCCCAGCTCGTCGAACAGTACGCGAACGTCGCCCGCGTTGTCCGCCGTGCCGAAGTCGTTGAGCTCGTGCAAAGAAGCCTCGAATTCGAACCTTCCGCGGCGGAAACTCGTGGCGAACCCGCCGGGGAGATTGTGCTTTTCCACGAGCATCGTTTTTGCGCCGCCCTGCAACAGCCTGACCGCAGCCACCAGTCCGCCGTTCCCGGCGCCGATCACTACGGCATCATACTTTTTCATCGTCTACTCCTTTTTGATTTTTATTTTTGCTCCGCAGATTGCCGATCAATCCGCGGCATACGTCTTTGAGCATTTTTTTGACTTCTTCTTCCGAAAAGCTCGCCGTTCCCGTCGCCGTCATCGCCGCGATGCCGTGCGAAAACAGCCACATGTCACGGTATACAGTCTGTGCGTCTTCTCCGCCGATATGCTCGCTCTCTTCGATGACGCCCACGATATAATCCATCTCCACGTGTGCGCCGACGACGTCCGTATGCGCAAAATCGCTCATGAACAACATTCGGAACAGCCCCTTTTCTTCCGCGGCGAAGCGGATATAATTCAATCCGATCGCCATATAGGGCGAGACCCCCTCCTCCCCTCTGCGCAGCGCTGCGCCGAAAATTTTGAGCGCCTCCGCATAGACCTGTTTTTTGAGATCTTCCATGCTTTCAAAATGCCAGAAAACGGGTTGCGTGGAGCAGGAAAGCGCTTCCGCCAAAGCCTTTGCGGTGAGCCGCTCCGCTCCCCTTTCGCGTATCAGCGCGAGCGCGGCTTTGAGTATATCCTCCTTTCTGACCTTGGTTTTGGGCGGCATAAACTCTCCTTTGATATATTTTATACGTTATATATTATATACTATGCATCGGGCGCTGTCAAGACGCATTTTAAAATTTTTTTGAAAAACGGCAAAAAGCGGCGGCACGCGCCTGCGTGCCGCCGCTCCCTCTGTTCATATTTTTCCTTGATTGTTTTGATTATTCCGCAAACGCCCCTTTATACCATCGGCCACACGGCGATGGCGCCGCCGTCGGCGTAGTACCAGTAGTTTCCGTCGTTGATCGGATCTTCCTCGCTGTAATAATACGCTTTGGAACGCACTGCCCTCGGAAGTACCGACGCGGGCAGTTCCTCCTCGCTCCCGTCAACATAAATATAGGTAAGCTGCGAACAGCTGCTGAACGCATTGCTCGCTACGGTCTCCACCGACGCAGGCAGGATCATCGCCGTGAGCGCCGTACAGCCGTTGAAAGCGTTGTTTCCGATCGAAACGAGCGTTGCGGGAAGAGTCACGTCCGTAAGCGCGGTGCAGCCGTAAAACATGGCCTGCACGAGCGCCGTAACGTAATCGGGAACGGTTACCGAAGTGAGCTTATACATATAGGCGAACGCATAGTTGGAAATCGTGAGTTCCTCCGCGCGCGTTTCCGCAAACGTGATCTGCGCGATCGCGGAATTTTCAAAGACGCGGGCCCCGATGCTCGTGACCGACGCGGGAATGACGACGCTCGTAAGGTTGGTCGTGCCGGCGAAGGCGTATTCCCCGATCGTCCGGAAGCCTTCGAGCTTCAAAAAACCGCTGGCTTCCGTGAGCCCGGTATTGAACATCCTGACCGTGCAGCCGTCAAAGGCATGCGCCCCTATGCTCTCGCACTTGCCCGCGTCCGCAAATGTGATCATGAGCGTGTTCACGTCGGCGAAGGCATAATCTCCGATCGCCGTGACGCTCGCGGGAATGGTGACCGACATGCTGAACGTCATACCCTCAAAAACGTGATCGTAAACGGCATATTCCGTGACCTGCACGCCGCCCGCAGTGAAACTTTCCGGCAGGGTGAGCGCCGACGCGCCCGCACCCGTATAGGCGACCAGATACGCCGCCGCAGGCGTTCCCTCTTTTTCCGGGATGTACAGGAAGGTAAAGTCGCCCGACTGCACCAAAAGGCTGCCGTTCTCTTCGGTATAAACGTTGAGCGCGGAAGGGATATTCTGAACGTCGGCCGCCGCGCGGTTGTAGACCTCGGCGAGGGCGCAGCCGCTGAACGCGTCGCTCTCTATGCTCTCAACGCCCGCAGGGATCTCGATCGTGCGCAGCGCGGTGCAGCTGCCGAATGCGTAGGAGCCGATCGCCGTGAGCGATTCGGGCAGACCGACGGACGAGAGCGCGCCGCAGTTATAGAATGCGCGGGCATATATGACCGTAAGGGCGGAACCCTCCGCAAAGGCGACCGTTTCAAGGCTGTCGCAGCCGGCAAAGGCATACGCGCCGATCGCCGTAACTCCCGCGGGGATCGTGACGGAGGTGATCGAGTCGTTATTGTAGAAGGCGCGGTTATAGATCTCGTAGTTCGTGATCTGCGTTTCTCCCACGGTGAAAGACGCGGGCAGCTCCACTTCCGTTGCGTCGCCGTTATAGGCGGTAACGTACCACTTTTCGCCCGAGGCATTGCCGTCGTGATAAAGGGTATAGTCTCCGCTGGTCACATATCCGCTTTCGGGAGCGGAGGTCACGATATTTCTCGCATACAGGGCGATGCTGCCGTTGTCTGAGCCGCCCGCGGTGAGGGAGACGGAGCTGAGATTCACGATCTCGATAAGATTGTAATTGCCCGTACATGCGGCGATCGCCGTCACGTTTTCGGGTATGGTGAGGCTCGTAAGGCCGGTGCAGCCGGTTATGCCCCTCAGGGTCGCAAGCCGGCTGTTTTCGCCGAAGACGATGCTTTTCAGCCCCGTACAGCCGCTGAATACGTTTGTTCCGATCTCCGTAACGCTGTCGGGAACGGTTATGCTTTCCAGCGAGGCGCAGTCTGCAAAGAGATTGCCCTGCAACGTCTGAATGTCGTCGCCGAGGTCGACGGAGCGCAGGGAAGTGCAGCCGCTGAACAAATAAGTACCCGTGCTTGCGGTATGCGCGGGAAGAACCGCCTCCTCCAACGAAACGCAGTTCGTGAACACCTGATTGCCGAAAGTTACGGATCCCGCCGTGTTATCGCTGAAATCGGCAGAAACGAGTTCGGCGCAGGAAGAAAACGCCCCGAGCGCCACGGAGGTAAGAGAAGGATCGAACACGGCCTTTTTCACTGCCGTGGAAGAGAAAGCATAGTTGCCGATCTGCGTATACGAAGTGAGATCGAAAGTCCCCTCCTCTTCGGAGTTGACGCGGCTGAGCGAGGCGCAGTTCTGGAACAGAGTATTCGGGATCGACCCGATCTCCGCCGCGATCTGAACAGACGCGAGCGAAGTGCAGTTCGCAAATGCCGACATTCCCAAAGAGGTGACGGAAGCGGGGATCGTAACCGATTGTATCTGTGCAAGCCCGCTGAAAGCGCTCGCGCCGATCGTTTCCGTCTTTTCGGGAATAACAAGCTCTCCGATACCCGCGCAGTTATAGAATGCACTCGCGCCGATGCTCGTAACTCCCGAAGGGATCGTGACAGCCGTGAGCGCCGCGTTGCCCGCAAAGGCATAATCCGAGATCTGCGAGACCGCTCCGTTGAGCGAAAGTGCGCCGCTCAGCGCGCAGTTGCGGAAAGCATACGCCCCGATCGATGTCACGCCCGAAAGATCGACGCCCGCCAATGCCGTACAGTCTGAAAACGCGCCGATACCGACCGTTTGCAGATTTTTGCCGAGCGTGACCGACTCGATCTCCGTATGATCTTTAAATACGCCCGATTGAAGCACGAGCCCCATATGCAGCGTTCCGTCTGCGATCGCCGTTACGGGCAGCCCTTCGTACGTATCGGGAACGGCGACCGTATCCCACGCATGGCTGGCGTATTCGGTGAGCGTATAGCCCAAGCCGTCTTCATTGCGCGTAAAAGTCATGTCGTCGATCTGCTCATGACCGCAGGTCTCGCACACGCCGTCTGCATATGTATGCCCCGTAGCGCGGGCGAGGGTGCGCACGCCGATCACCTCCTGCTTGGTCTCGTCGGCGTAGGTCGTGCGCACGCCGTCCTCCGTGCAGGTCGCAAACGTTTCCGTCACGTTCGGGGCGAGCTGTGCGCTTTCGCCCGTTTCGAGATTGAACCAATAATAGGAATTGTCGGTAAGATAGAAGTACAGCACGGGCTTTTCGTAAACGATGCGCGAGATGCCCACGCCCTGCGCCCCGCTCTCCCCCTTGACGAGACCCGCGTCCAGCTCGGTGCCGTCTGAAAGGGTGAGAATGAGATGTCCGTTTTCGTCTATCTTCGCGTCTTTGATGCCGTTGATCTCCTCTTCCGCAGGCTCGTCCGGCACCTCGATCTCCGTCATGCCGTCAATGACGAGCTTTGCCGAATACGTCGTGCCGTCTGCCTGATCGTTCGCCTCGCAGAACTGCATGCCCATGACCTGCGAATTGATGTAGAGGGTAAGTTTGAGCTCTTTGAGGGATTCGAGAGCGCCGACGTTTTCGAGGATCATGGTGATGCCGGTTACGTAGCGAACCTTCGTATAGTTTGAACCGCCTTCTGGATCGGGCGCGTTGACGAGATCGTCTTCCGCGCTCAGCGTATAGGAGATCCCGTCGGTCACGAGCGTGCCGTCCGCGTCATAATAGCCGATCGTACCGGCGGGCACGCCCTTGTCGTTGGTGGAATTCGTCCCCGCGGCATCGATAAAGGTATCGCAGGTGATGCCGTAGATGGTGACGGAGCTCTTCTGCACCGACATGCTGAGCGAATAGCGGTTGCCCGAAAGTTCGGTGATGGCGGCGCCCGTAAAGATGCCGTCTCCGAATTCGATCCCGCCCATGGCATTTACATATGCGCTGAGGGAGGCGTCGAGTTCATACGCCGCCCCTGCCGAAGAGGAATCGGTCGGCGCGGCGTAGAGCGTCATATCCTCTGTGACGGCGTATCCCGCAAAGCTCCACGTTTCGGTCGCGCCGCTCGGATACTTGTAGTACCATTGGGTGATGGCGTTGCCGTTCGCATCCACATAGGTCGGAAGGGTCGCCTTCGCGCCGGCCTCCACCTCCTGCGTGCCGTATACGGCTCCGCTTTCGGAGGCGAACGTAACGGTGAATTTTTCCTCCTGAGAGGGGGTCACTATATCCGTTCCCGTATCGGGATCGGGGGTCACGGGCGTTTCGCTGCCCGATTCACAGGCGGCTAGCGCCGTGCCCAGGCTGAGCGCCATTGCGAGCCCGAGCGCGCATACCGCGAGCCTTTTGCCCTTGCTTCTGACTTTTTTCATTGAAAAACTCCTTTATTTAATCAAAAATACAAATTTTTTTATCTTCTACCGCAACGAGTTTTGCGTCTACGTCGTAGGTCCTGCGGAGCATTTCTTCGGTGATCACCTCGTCTGCCGTTCCCGCGGCGAGGACTTTGCCCTCCTTCATCATGACCACGTGGTCGGCATAGCGGATCGTCTGGTTGATGTCGTGCAATACCATAAGGACGGTGGTTCCGTGATTTTTGTTGAAAGAACGGATCAGATCGAGTATCTCGTACTGATAATGCACGTCTAAATAAGTCGTGATCTCGTCGAGGAGCAACGCTTCGCGCGTCTGCGCGAGGGCGAGCGCGAGCCACACGCGCTGCAACTGCCCGCCGGACAGTTCCCTGACCTGACGTCCGGCAAATTCCGCCGTATGCGTTTCCTCCATCGCCCGCTCCACCGCGGCGAGATCGTCGTTCGTCGTGTGCGAGAACATCAGACTGTGATACGCCGTCCTGCCCATGGAAACGAGCCGTTTTACCGTCATATCCTCGGGCACGGTGTTGTACTGATGCACCGCGGCGACGCGCCTGGCATATTCCTTTCGGGTGATTTCGGAAAAGTTTTTCCCCTCGAAAAATATTTCTCCCGAACAGGGCTTGTAGATCTTGCTCAGCAGGGCGAATACCGTCGTTTTGCCGCAGCCGTTCGGCCCGATCAGCGCGGTGACTTTGCCCCGCGGCACTGCCAGATCGACGCCCCCGAGCACCTGCACCGCCTTTTCGTAGCCGAACGTGACTCCTTTGAGCTCGAACAGATTATCAGGCATATTTTTTACTCCTTAAAAGAAGCGCGATAAAGAGCGGGCCGCCGACGACAGACATGATGATGCTCACGCCGATCTCGTACGGGTAGGCGATCCATCGCCCCACCGTATCCGCCACGAGGAAGAACAGCGCGCCGAGCAGGGCGCTGTACGGTATGAGCTTTTTATGATCGTTCCCCACCAGCAGGCGCGCGATGTGCGGCACGATGAGCCCGAGAAAGCTGATGCTCCCCACGACCGCCGTGGCCGCGGAAGCCAAAAACACCGCCACGACGGAAACCTGCAAACGGTTGCTCGTGACGTTCACGCCGATGCTGCATGCGAGCCTGTCTGACAGGGCGAGAAGGTTGCACCTGCGCGCCGCGAACACACACCCGACCGCACCGACGGCGACATAGATCGCGAGCGTTCTGACGTCGTCCCAGTCCTTCAAAGAGATGTTAGACTCCACGATGCTTGCCGCTCCCGAATAATTGTTGCCCGTCATCTGATTGAACGCCTCCGAGAGCCCCGTAAACAACGCGTTGACGGCGATACCCACCAGAATGAGGCGGACGGGGCTAAGCCCGCCCTTCCAGGAAAGCGCGTACACGATGACGAACGCCAAAATGCCGCCGGCAAAGGAAAAGAGTGGCGAAAGGTATCCGAGCGCGGGCGCAAAGGCGGTCACGAGCACCGCCACAAATGCCGACCCTGCGCTGATGCCGATGATGCCGGGATCGGCGAGCGGGCTGCGCATAACTGCCTGCGTGATAACGCCCGCGACCGCCATTGCCATGCCGCCGAGGATCGCCACAAAAATACGCGGAAAGCGCAGCTGCAAAATGATGTATACGTCTTCGTCGTATTCGACAAATATGCCGCGGAGCAGCTGCCCGAACGATACCTTGATGCCGCCGATATTCGCCGCGAGCACGGCAAAAACGACCAAAAGCGCCGCAGTAACGACAAACGCGATCACGGTTTTTATCGTGCCCGCCCGCTTTTTGCGGGCGGGCTCACGGCATTCCGTTTTCAACTTTGCCTTCTCCATATCAGGCCGCCCCGTTTTCGGCAAACACGGTATCCGTCAAATAGTCGAACGATTCAAACCAACCGAGGTTGGCGCTCATGCCGAAGCCGTCGTCGGAAGAAAGATAATACACCTCTCCCTCCCGCACCGCGCGGAAGCTTTGCCAAATTTCGCCCGTTTGTATCTCCTCGCGCATATATTTGAAGGCATTTTCCTCGTCGTAGTGCGCGAAAACGACGATCTTATCGGGGTCGGTCTGGATCATATGTTCGGTATTGACCGCCGCAACGCCCGAACCGTCGGTGATATAATTTTCGTCGTACACGTTTTCCCCGCCCGCAAGCTCGATGAGATTGCCGACGTACGAATCCGCCGTAACGATGAGATAAAACCTGCCCGGATACGCCATGAGCACGAGCACCTTGGAGGGCGTTTCCGACTCCGCGCGGTTTTCCGCAACATACGTTTCGTATTCCGCGCGCAGTGCGGCCGCTTCCGCCTGTCTGCCGTATTTTTCTCCCAGAGCGTCAATATCATCGTACATGCCCTCCACGCTTGAAAGGTCGAAATACATTGCGTCGATCCCCGCGCTTTCAAACTGTGCGGAAAGCCCCGCTTCGAGCGTGCGCGGCACGATGACCACCTCCGGATTGACCTGGCTGAGTATTTCCATATCGGGCGTCATGGCGCTGCCGATCGTCCTCACGTCTTTATACCGTTCGGGGAGGTCGATATCCTCCGCGGCGGAAGGGATCCCCACCACATCGTCAATGTTCAGCCTGTCGAGGATCTGGCAGACCGCCATGGAGGTGGTCGCTATGCCGAAGGGTTGGCTCCTTTGCCCCGCAAGCCCGCACCCGCCCAGCGCGGAGAGAGCCGCCGTTCCCGCCAAAATGACGGACAGTATCCTCGCGGATCTCATGCGGAGACCTCCTGTATATCCGACCAGTCGACGGTGAGCGTCGCCTTATACCCGTCGGAGGTAAACTGATACCCCATCACGTTGGAATTGATGTAGAAGGTCAAAGAATATGTATCCTTCTTTTCCTCTATGGGGAAGGTGATGGAATCTACGTAGTGCACCTCCGTGCCCGCCGGATTGGGCGCGGTATCCTCGCTGAGCGTATACGTGACCCCTTCCGTCACGAGAGCGCCCGCATCGTCATAATAGCCGATCGTTCCGTTTGCGACCGCGCCCTCCTCGGAAACGGCGTCGGGCGCGGCGTCGATAAAAGTATAGCAGGTAATGGAATAGATGGTTACGCTGCTTTTTATAAAGCGAAGCGTTACAGACATTTCCCCGCCGTCGCGCAGCGTATACTGCGCCTCCTGCAAAAGCGGTTTTCCGAACTCGATGCCGCCCATCGCTGCAATGTAACAGCTGAGCTCCGCCCCCACCGTATACGTTCCGGGCTTTTCCGCCCTGTCGCACCCGGCAAACGCCGCGGGCAGAAGCGCCGCGACCGCCGCCGCAGCGACTACCAACAATTTTTTCATAAAACACTCCTTTGTTCGCATATGCGAACCATCAGACGGAAATGATCGCCGCTATACGGCGCGGCATGACGATAGGCGCGCGCCGCGCGTTCGCATAAGCGAACTACCTCCGAAAAAAGAAGAGCGGCGCACCGATGATTTTTTGCGCAACTCTCCCCTCAACGCCGTTATTATACTAAACGCATCGGCGCGCTGTCAATAGGTAACCTTGGCTAACTTTTTATTGAAAGAAAAAAAGAATAAAGGAGCGCGGGCTCCGCACTCCTTTATTCTTTGCCTTCGTTCAACAGCTCGTCGCTGAGCTTCAAAATTTCCGGCGCATATTTCTTTTTCAGCCTTTTCAAAACTGTTTTATAGATCGGATAAGCCGCCGCCATGACCAGGGCGCCGACCGCCGCGACCGCAATGCCGCCCGCGGACATCGCCCACTCCAAAACCATCGTGAAGCCCAAACCGAACACGAGCAAGCCGCAGACGCCGATAATCATGGCAAACACGGCGGGCGTACGTTTTACGCGCGCGTCGAGTTCTTTCAGGCGGTCGAGCGCAGATCGCGGTTCCTGCGGCGCGGAATACTGCCTGCGGATATCTTCGATCTCCCTGCGCTCGCTCGCGGTTGGGACGGAATAGGTATAAGTAAATTTTTGACGATTATCTTTCATGGATTTCCTCCGTAACAGTATGATCCGCCGTCGGCGCAAGCCTGCTTCTCTTTAATAAAACACACGCGCGCACGATCATAAAAACGCCCATGCCGATGGTGGCGGCACAGACCAGCGCCCCCACGGCAATGTTGAGCGCCATCATATTCTGTTCTCCCGAAGAATACAGTGCGACGAGCGTCGTCTGCAAGGCGAAAAGCGAAACGAGCGCGTCGGTCAGGCTCACGTTGCGCAGAGACTGCACGAGCGGATCCCTCCAATTTTTCGCTTTAAAGAGATTGATCATCGCGAGCGTGAGCTTGTAAAAAGCATAGGCGGCGGACGAGATCGCGGCGATCTCTCCGTGCACGGCGGGCGATTGCGCCAGCACCATCTGCGCGACGGCAACCGCGAGCGCGGAATCGAGAACGATCAGCAAAATGCCGCAGCCGCGGAATATTTTTAACTTATTTTCGTACAGTGCCGCTTCGCTGCCCTGCGCGCGTTTAGACGCCCTGTATCCCCCGAGCAACACCCAGCACCTTACGCCGCTCAAAAAAACGTAGTACCCCGCCAAAGCGCCGTACCACACAGAATGCGCCAGAATGCCGAGCACACCGTAAAAAATAGCGTAACCCGTGTTGACGGTGAAAGTAACGACCGCAAACACGATGGTACGGAAGCCGTAATTTTCCACGAATTTACGGGTGACCTCCTTCTTTTTGGCGGCTTCGATCGCCTTTTTTTTGATAACGCGCGCATACCGTACGGCAAGATAGACGGAATATCCGAGCGAGACCGCCGCCAGAACGTACGCAACATACGAAAACGGGCCGCTGTACGATACGGCGACAAAAAAGACGGATACCGCCACCGACCCTGTCAACACGAGGCATAACACGATCAGAAATATGCCGTTGGGCCGCTTTAAAAATTCTGCGAATTTGTTTTTCTTTTCCATATCTCCCCGCTCTTCATATTCCCTCTTTTTTCAGCCTGACGGTAAACTGCGTGCCTCTGCCGGGCTCGCTCTCCACCGAGATCTCCCCGCCGATCACGTCTATCACCTTTTTTACGAGCGCGAGCCCGAGCCCGTTGCCCTCCTGAGAATGCGACGTATCTCCCTGGTAAAATTTATCGAAAATATGAGCGCCCGTTTCCGCCGTCATGCCGCAACCAGTGTCGCGCACGCGCACGACGGCATACTCGCCCTCTTCTTTGAGCCCGACAAAGATCTTTCCCCCGCCCGGCGTAAATTTTACGGCGTTGGACAGGAGATTGTTCCAGATAATTTCCAAAAAGCTCGGATCCGCGAGAGCGGAAACATCGTCTATGTCGCATTCGAGTTCCAGCCCCTTCGCGTCGATCATTTCCTCGAATTGCAGCACGCTCACGCGCAAGACTTCTCCGAGTTCGACCCTGTGAAAGTCGGGCAAGATCTCCTGATGTTCCAGCTTGTTCAGTTTTAAAATGTTGGATATGAGCGCGGAGAGCCGCTTTGCGGAGGAAGAGATCGTTTCGGCATATTCTTTCCTCTCCTCGAAGGGGATATCCCGCGCGCCGAGTGCAGACGCGTAATTCTGAATGATCGCCAGCGGCGTTTTGATCTCATGCGAAACGTTCGCGATAAAATCGGTGCGCAGCACCTCCGTTTCGGAGAGCGCCGCCGCCATGCGGTTGATGTTCTCCATGATCTCGTCGTACGCGTTGTACTTCGCATAAATGTGAGAGGGTTCCAGGCGCACCGAAAAATCTCCCGAGGCGATGCGCTCGGTCGCGTTCAGTATCTTTTTGACCGGGCGTTCCACCATAAGCCTGCGCCGCAGGATATCCGCCCCCGTACAGAGCAGCGCCAAAAAGAAGATGCTCCCCAGCATGATCCATGAGATCGTGCCCTTCCCGAGCCCTTTATCGGAGATGAGCCCGTACACGACGAACGCCGCCGTGACCACCGCGGCGATGGCTATAAAATAAACGACGTACCCGAAAAACGAAAACCCCGCGCGCCTGCCGCGCCTCTTTGACCCTGTTTTCATCGGAGCACCGCCTTGTAGCCGAGCCCGTGCACGGTAACGATCTCAAACCCGTTGCAGGACGCCGTTTTTTCGCGCAGTTTCGCCATATACACGTCTACCGTGCGGGAGGTGGCGGAGGAATCGTAATCCCAGAACGCTTCCATGAGCTGAGAACGGGTGAACGTTTTTTTCGGAAAGGAGAGCAATTTAAAGAGAATGTCGAATTCGCGCACGGTCAGAGGCAGCTCCTCCCCGTTCACATAGGCGGTATGCTCTTCCGCGTCCATCACGAGATTGCCCGCCTCCAATTTTTTGCCCGCGGCGATGTTCGCGCGGCGCAAAAGCGCGCCGACGCGGAGCAGGAGCTCGTCCGGCTCGACAGGCTTCACCACATAATCGTCTATCCCGATGCGGTATCCCCTCTGTTTGGAAGGCATATCGTCGCGCGCGGTCATGAAGAGTATGGGAATGCGCCCGTCTCCCGCGCGCACCTCCTCGGCAAACGCGAAGCCGTCCATGCCGGGCATCATGATGTCGCTTATGATCAGATCGAACTTCATCTCTTCCATGCGGGAAAGCGCCTCCTTCGCGTTGAGGCAACCCACCGCCTGATAGCCTCCGTTCAGCAACCCCAAACAGACGATGTGATTGAGTTTTTCGTCGTCTTCCACGACGAGTATACGCGCCAGAGCCATAAAGATCACTCCTTCTATAATGCAGCTTCGGGCATGATTATACCGCCCGCTTGTTAAAAAAATGTAAAAGCGCACCGCTCTTACAAAAAAATACGGAAAATTTATAAGAAACGTTATTCATTGCGGACGAAAAAGAGCAGGGTATCAGCCCTGCCCGTTATCGTCGGCATATTCGCCGTTTATGTTTTCGCCGAGGAAATCCCGAAATTCCTCCCCCGTTAAGCACGAATAGGCGATCGAAAGCTTTGCATAAGCCGCCTCTTCCGTCAAACCGAACAGAAAGCGCGCTCTGCGCAGGACTGGCGTCATCGACTCGTAGATCTCGCCTCCCTCGCGCATGCCGTTCACGGGAATGACGTACAGCCCGATCCCCCTTTGCTCGCAGTCCTGTGCAAGCCGCAGGATATTGCCGCTCTGCTCGGGAGAACCGGAGCATACCGTTCCGGAATGATAGGTGCCGTGCAGCACCGCACGGAATTGTTCCAAACGATACGCACCGTAATCCATGCCCACATACGGGTCGAGCTTCAACACGCAGTTTTCCAGCTTACGCCCCCGCAACGCGCCGCCAAAATCGGCGCGCATGCGCACCCCGCCGAACCGAACGGCGCGACGCTGCGCGAAGGTGCTGATGTCCTGCATGCCGCGGCTGAAAAAATTTCCCTCGAAGTCCGCGCTCTGTACGAGCCGCGAAGCGAGGTGCAGGTACGTTTTTCCGTCTTTCGGGTTCCTGTACGCGGCGTATATGTTCGGAGCGATGCCCGAGCATATGCATTCCGCCGCCGCGCGGAAATTTTCGCCGCCGTTGCTTTCCGCCCTGTCGAGCGGCGCATTCGCCGCCACAAAAAATACGGGCACTTCCGTTCCGGAAAGCAAAAAGGAAAACATCGCCGCCGTATAAGCGAGGGTATCCGTGCCGTGCGCCACGATCACGCCGTCGTAACCGTCGTACGGGCGCCCCTCGAAATATTCTTTGAGTTTGTTCCAGAGAGGGAAAGACATATTCTCGCTGAGCGTATCGAAGCGCGCGCCCACGTCGATGCGCAGCGCGCCCTCGTCTGCGAAGGGAGAATCGGATCTGCGGAAATGCTCCACCAGCATCGCCCGCGCCTTTTCCGTCTCTATTTTGCGAACGCCCCGATCGGCAAGGGTACAGATCGTTCCGCCGACCAGGACCAACAATATTTTTTTCATCGCGCCTCTTTAATCGCGCACTTTGATGTGCGCCTCTCTGAGCTGCATTTCCGTCACTTCGCCGGGCGCGCCCATCATCACGTCCTGCGCGTTGGAATTGAGGGGGAACGCGATCACGTCGCGAATGGAATCTTCATCGGTGAGAAGCATGATCATTCTGTCTACGCCGGGAGCCATGCCCGCATGCGGCGGGGCGCCGAAGGAAAACGCGGTGTACAGAGCGCCGAATTTCGCTTTCAGGGTCTCTTCGGAATATCCCGCGAGCGCGAACGCCTTTTTCATGATCTCCGTGCTGTGGTTCCTGACCGCGCCGGAGGAGAGCTCCACGCCGTTGCATACAACGTCGTACTGATAGGCAAGGATCTCGAGCGGGTCTTTTTCTTCGAGCGCTTTGAGCCCGCCCTGCGGCATAGAGAAAGGATTGTGCGTGAAGTCGAGCTTTTTCGTCTCTTCGTTGATCTCGTACATCGGGAAGTCGACCACGAAACAAAATTCGTAGCGGCTCTGATCGATCAGCGAGAGGTTCTCGCCCAACCATGTGCGGATCTGCCCGGCAAAACGGTCTACCACCTTTTTGTTCGCGCAGATGAAGAAGAGGGTCTCCCCTTCCTTTATATTCACCAGGCCACGCAGTTCTTCCTTCTGTTCGGGCGTGAGGAATTTTTCGATGGGGCCCTTATATTCGCCGTTTTTGACGGTGAGATACCCGAGCCCCTGCATGCCGATGCCCGTGGCGAATTTCAGGGAAGCGTCGAAGAACGCCCTCGATTTGCCGCTGCAATCCGCTACGATGCCGCGCACGGGCTTGCCCTTGAAAATGGGGAACTCCACGCGCGAGAAAAATTCGGTCAGATCTGCAATGACGAGCGGATTGCGGAGATCGGGTTTGTCCGTACCGTAGCGGAGCATGCATTCCGCATAAGGAATGCGCCTGAACGGGAGCGGGGAGATCTTTTTGTCCGAAAATTCGCTGAACACGTCGTAAAGGATCTTTTCCGCAACCTCCAAAACGTCTTCCTGTTCGGCGAACGCCATTTCGAAATCGAGCTGATAAAATTCGCCGGGAGAACGGTCCTGGCGCGCGTCTTCATCGCGGAAGCAGGGCGCGATCTGGTAATATTTATCGAAGCCGGACACCATCAGCAGCTGTTTGAACTGCTGCGGCGCCTGCGGGAGCGCGTAAAATTTGCCCTTGTGCTTGCGGCTGGGGACCAAAAAGTCGCGCGCGCCCTCGGGGGAAGACGCCGTAAGAATGGGCGTTTGGATCTCCTGGAACCCCAAATTCTCCATTTCTCTGCGCAAAAAGGAAATGACCTTTGAGCGCAGCACGATATTTTTATGCACTGCGGGATTGCGCAGATCGAGATAGCGGTATTTCAGGCGCACGTCTTCGCGGGTCTGGCGGGAAGCGCCGATCTCGAAGGGCAGCGCCGCCGCGCATTTGCCCAGCACCTCGATCGCGCTCGCCGTGACCTCGATGAGCCCCGTTTCCAGCTTGGGGTTCACGGTATCTTCGCCGCGGCGGACGACCTCGCCCTCCACGCGCACCGCGCTCTCCTTCGCGACGCCCGCGAGCATCGCGTCGTCGTGAAAGACGATCTGCGTCACGCCGTAATGGTCGCGCAGATCCACAAAGAGCACGCCGCCGTGGTCGCGGACGGTATCCACCCAGCCCGCGAGGGAAACTTTTTTGCCTATATCGCTCTCTCTTAATTGGTTGCAAGTATGCGTTCTGAACATTTTTCTCTCCTCAGCCGTTCAATTCCTCTGCCATGACCGCGTTAACGCTCGCGGGGTTTGCCTTTCCGCCGAGCGAACGCATGACCTGCCCGATCAAAAATCCGAGCACCTTTGTTTTGCCCGCGCGGTATTCCTCCACCGACTTCTGATTTTCCGCCAGTACCTTTTTTACCGCCGCGCGGATCATGTCGGTATCGTCGATCATCGCCATGCCGTTCTTTTCGATGTACCCTTTCAGATCGAACGAGCTCCCCTCTTTGACCATCGCCGCAAGCACTTTCATGCCGACGTTTTTATTGATCGTTTTGGAGCGGATCGCCCCGATAAATTCCGCAAAGGTCTCAAAAGAAATGTCTGCGTCTTCAAAGGCGACGCCCGCGTCGTCGAGCGCCTTGGGGAGGCATTCGATGAGCCAGTTCGCCGTTTCTTTCGGTTCGTTGCAAAGCTTTACCGTGTTTTCGAAAAGATCTGCCAGCGCCTTGCTCGCCGTGAGCCTGCCCGCGGCGTAATCGCTCAGCGCGTACTCCTGCGTGAAGCGCGCCCTGCGCACCTCGGAAAGCTCGGGGAGCGAGCTTGTGAGCTGCTCGATATATTCCTCGCTCAAAACGACGGGCGGCAGGTCGGGATCGGGAAAATACCTGTAATCCTGCGCGTTTTCCTTGCTGCGCATCGCCACGCCCGTGCGCCTGTCTTCGTTCCAGTGGCGGGTCTCCTGCTTTACGGTGCCGCCGCTCTCCAAAATGTCGATCTGCCGCGCGGTTTCAAACTCGATCGCGTGCTCGATCGCGCGGAAGGAGTTGACGTTTTTGGTCTCCGTGCGGACGCCGAAGGCGGCGTCTCCCTTTTTGCGCACGGAAAGGTTCACGTCCGCACGCATCGACCCCTCCTGCATCTTGCAGTCGGAAATGCCGAGATATTCGCACATAGATTTGAGCTTTTCAAGATACGCTACGACCTCTTTGGCGCTGCGGAAATCGGGCTCGGCAACGATCTCTATGAGCGGTACGCCGCAGCGGTTGTAGTCGGGATAGGTCTCGTTGTCGAACTCCGAGTGAATGAGCTTGCCCGCGTCTTCCTCCATGTGCATCTCGTGAATGCCGATCCTCTTGGTCTCGCCTTCTACCTCGATCTCCATGTAGCCGTTCCTGCCGATGGGGCTGTACAGCTGAGAGATCTGGTACGCCTTGGGAAGATCGGGATAAAAATAATTCTTCCTGTCGAACACGGTCGTGCGGGAAATTTCGCAGTGCAGCGCAATGGCGGCCTTTGCCGCATATTCGAGCACCTGTTTGTTGAATACGGGCAGCGTGCCGGGCATGCCCATGCATACGGGGCAGCACTGCGTGTTCGGCTCCCCGCCGAATGCCGTGGAGCACGAACAGAATATTTTGGATTTTGTAGAGAGCTCGACGTGAACTTCGAGCCCGATCACGGTTTCCCACATACTGTTCACCTTGTTTTGCGTTTATGGAAAGAGGTCGCCAGCTGGAAAGCATGCCCTATGTTGAGCACGTCTGCGTCGTGCCCCGCCGCCCCGATGAGCTGCGCGCCTACGGGCAGGCCGTTCCCGTCTTTTCCGCAGGGAACGGAAAGCCCCGGAAGCCCCGCAAGATTTACGGAAACGGTGAAGATGTCGGAAAGGTACATCTTCATGCTGTCGTTCAGGCTCTCGCCGAGTTTGGGCGCGGTGGTCGGCGCCGTGGGGCAAAGGATCGCGTCGCACGCGGCGAACGCGCCCGCAAACCCCTCTATGATCTTGCGCTTCAAAAGGAGCGCCTTTTTATAATATGCGTTGTAATAGCCGGAGGATAAGACGAACGTGCCGAGCAGTATGCGCCGCTGCACCTCCTTGCCGAAGCCCCGGCTCCTCGTTTCGATGTAAAGGTCGTCTATCGAATCGACGTTCTCCGCGCGAAAGCCGTATTTCACGCCGTCGAAGCGGGAAAGGTTGGAAGAAGCCTCCGCGGTAGCGATGATATAATAGGTCGGCACGACGTATTTCATGAAGGGCAGGCGAACGGGAACCAACTCCGCGCCCAGGCCCTCCAACGTTTTGCCGCACGCGAGCACGGCGGCTTTCACGTCTTCGTCGACCCCCTCCCCGAAGCATTCTTCGGGAATGCCGATGCGCTTGCCCCTGATCTCTCCCGTGAGCGAACCGTAATAAGAGGGGTGTTCTATATTCAGGGAGGTCGAATCGTGCGCGTCGTGCCCGGAGATCACGTCCATGATCGCGGCGCAGTCGGCAACGTCTTTGGCGATCGGGCCGATCTGATCGAGCGAAGACGCGTAGGCGATGAGCCCGTAACGGGAAACATAGCCGTACGTGGGCTTGAAGCCCGTAACGCCGCAGTAAGAAGCCGGCTGACGAATGCTGCCGCCCGTATCCGAACCGAGCGCGCAGATCGCCTCGCCCGCGGCGACCGCCGCAGCCGCGCCGCCCGAGGAGCCGCCCGGCACGCGCGTAAGGTCGTTCGGGTTTTTGACGCTGCCGTAATAAGAGGTCTCGCTCGTGGAGCCCATCGCAAATTCGTCCATATTCAGCTTGCCGACGATCGGCATGCCCGCCGCCTTCACTTTGGCGACGGCGGTCGCGTCGTAAACGGGGATATAGTTGGAAAGTATGCGCGAAGCGCAGCTTGTGAGCACGCCCTTCGTGCAGATATTGTCTTTTACGGAGACGGGTACGCCGCGCAGCAGGCCGCCTTCCTCCCCGCCCGCGCGAAGCTGCGCCTCCGCCTGTTCCCTCGAAAGGGAGATATACGCGTTGACGGACTTATCCTTCTCGGCGATGCTGCCGTACACGGCGCCGAGCGCTTCTTCCGGTTTTATTTCCTTGCGGGAGATCGCGCGGCCGAGTTCGACCGCGGTCATATCCAGTATGTCCACTTTTGCCACCTCAATCCACGGTCTTGGGCACGACGGGCGTAGAATCCGTGTGCTCGGGGCAGTTTTCCAGAAGTTCGGCCCTGTCGAAGGAGATGGCAACGGCGTCCTCTCTCATCACGTTCACGAGCCCGTCGGCTGCGTTTTCCTGCACGCCTTCCGTATCCACGGAATCGTTGACCGTGCGCATATAGCCCAAAATGCCGTTCAGTTCCTCGGAAAGCGGGCCGATCTCGCTTTCCTCTATGCGAAGGCGGGAAAGCGACGCGATATAAGTGACGATCTTCTCGTTTATTTCCATAACAACTCCCGATAATGACCCTATTTTCTATAATCCTGCTCATTAGTATAGCATTTCCGCAAAAAAAAAGCAAGCATCTATATCGCGCTGTCGCCTAAATTATGGAAAAGCGCCGCGCGCCCGTTCCGTAACGGAAGGGCGCGCGGCGGCAAAAAACGCGTCAGTTATTAAAGATGACCTTTTCGCTCTTGAACATTTTTGTAAGCGCCCATACGAGCAGGGCGATATAAACGAGGTTGCTCGCAAGGGTGATGAGCAGGCTGATCGCCGAAAAACGGAGGGAAAAGATCTGCGCCATCACCTGCACGCAGTTGTATATGGGGATAAAGAAGACCGCGGGGGAAGCCGGCGTAAAGAACATGGTGGAAAGGCCGACGAGCATGACAAGGATCATGAGCGGCACGGAGAGCGAGGCGGCTTCCTTTACGCTCTTTGCATAGGCGGAAATGATGGATATGAGGGACACGATGATGAGCACCGCAGAGAGCATCACCGCGAACAGCGCGACGAACTGCCCCGCAGAATACGCCGCGAACGCGTCCCCTATATTTCCGCCCATCAGCCGCGGCATCGCGAGAAAGGTGCCGATGAACGAGCTGATCGCCGAGAGCGCGGAAAGCACCGAAAGGGAGGCGATCTTTCCGATCACCAGCTGGCTCCTTTTGATGGGCGTGACCAAAAGCGTGGCGATGGTGCCCCGCTCCTTTTCTCCCGCGATGGATTCGGGCGCGATGCCCATACACCCGCTGTACAAAAAGGTCAGGATCAGGAAGGGCAGCAGCATGGCATAGTATGACGCCTCCGCCTCCTGCGCCGTAGTGAGATCTCCTCCGGCGGAGATATTCACGTCGAACCGATTGGAAACGGAGTCTTCCAGCGCGTCTAAAAGCGAAACGACCGTGCCGTACGCCGACGAGGAAGACACGGAGGAGGAATCATACCAGATCTCCACGTTGGGCGCCTGTCCCACGGGAGAAGTGCCGCCCGAAGCGAGCAGTTCGTCGAAGTTTTCCGGCAACACGACGAGGAGATCCGCCTCGCCCGACTTTACCCGCTCCTTTGCAGCCTCCTCCTCGCCCTCGGCGATCTCCGCAAGCGAAAAGGAGTCGTATTCCCCGAAAAGCGCGGAAAAGGAGGCGGACGGGTGCACGACGAGCACGCTGTACGATTCGTTCGGATCGTAAAACACGCTGCCGAGCAGGGTATACAGAACAAAGATGAGCACGCCCGGCAGGAGCAGCGTGCCGATCACCAGCCGCTTATCCTTGAAAAACCGCGCAAATTCCTTTTTGATGACCGTTAAAATGTTGTTCATACGCCCGTTACCGTCCTTTTATACAGATCGAAAAAGGCGTCTTCGAGGCTCTTGCCGCACGAAACGTCTGCAAGAGAGCCCTCCGCGGCCATTCTGCCGCCGATGATGACGCCCACGCGGTCGCACAGCTTTTCCACGAGGGAAAAGATATGGGTGGATACGATGATGCTCTTGCCCTGCCCCTTCATTTCCTCCAAAAAGTCGGTGACCGTTTTGGCGGTGAGCACGTCGAGCCCGTTGGTCGGCTCGTCGAAAATGATGACGGACGGGTCGTGTATGATGGAGATCGCGATGGAAACCTTCTGCTTCATGCCCGTAGAGAGGTCGCCTACTTTCACCTCCGCAAATTTATCGATGCCGAAGCGGGTAAAGAGCTCTTCCCTGCGTTTTGCGAGGCGTTCTTCCTCCATGCCGTGCAGCTTTCCGAAAAAGCCGAACAAATAAGCGGGCGTGAAAAAATCCTCCAACTTCAATTCGCTCGTCAGAAAGCCGATGGAGGCGCGCACACGATCGGGCTCCTTTACCACGCTGTGCCCCGCCACGAACGCGTCCCCCCCGTCCGGGCGGATCAGGGTGGAAAGAATGCGCAGCATCGTGGTCTTGCCAGCGCCGTTCGGCCCCAAAAGCCCGTATATCTCTCCCTCGTACGCGGTAAAAGAGAGCCCGTCGAGCGCGACCTTTTTGCCCGAAGCGCTCTTTTCGATGGCGCGCTGTTTTCTCGACAGGGAAAACGTCTTTCTCACGTTTTCCGCGCGTATCACTTCGCGGGGGAAACCGCTTTTCTCCGCCTTTGACTGTTCCATAAAGACCTCATGTTCAGAAATTTTCGGGCGCGACGCCCATACACGATTATACACGACGCCCCGCCGACCTGTCAAACAAAATATCGTACGCGGCAGCGTATACACACGCTTTTATTATACCCCCCCCCGACGCAACTTTGTCAAGCCCTGCGACGGTGTTTTGATCAATTTTTTATGGCAATGCAAAACAACAAAAAGCACCGCGGCACATATGCCGCGGCGCAGGCCGGCGCAACCGCCGGCAAGGCTCATTTTTTCCGCACGGGGATCCGCTTTATAAACTCCGCGATCGCCGCAAGCCCTTCCTCGCGGTGCGCCGCCTCGTTCAGAAATTCGTGGCGGGATCCTTCGATCAGATGCACGGAAACGTCTTTCACGCCGATCCCCTTATAATATTTTGCCAGCCGCTCTACGCCCCTGCCCATATCTCCCACGGGGTCGTCTTTGCCCGATATGAGCAAAACGGGCAGATCTGCGGGCGCGCCCTCGCCCTTTTTGTAAAGTCCCGAAAGCCCTTTGAAAAAGGAAGAGAAAAAGCCGTTGCTGCAAACAAATTCGCAGTACGGATCCGCGTGATAGCGCGCGTTGTTTTCCGCGTCCGTGCTCAGCCACTCGCCGTCTTCGAACTTTTTGGAATACCCGCCGAACACCGCCTTGTTGACGAGCTTTGCGGGGGCGTCTTTCCCCTTGACGGAGCCGCCCAGATCCGCAAGCGCCTTGCCTGCGCGGACGGCCGCGGCGTTTTGCCTGGAACTGCCCGCGATGACGGCGCCGTCGAGAAAGCGGGCGTACCTGCGCACGAACGCCTGCGTAAGAAAGGAGCCGTACGAAAAGCCGAACAGCACGTATTTGAGCCCGGCATACTTTTCGCGGTAAAATTTTGCGATGCCCGCCATGTCCTTTACCGTGTCTTCGAACATATCCCCTTCCGCATAGCCGAGCGTTGCCTCGTCCGTCTCTCCGTGGCCGCGATGATCGTCGCCCGCCACGATATACCCGAGCCCGTTGAAATACGCCGCGAATTTTTCATAGCGGCCCGTATATTCGTTCATTCCGTGCGCGAGCTGTATGACGCCTACCGGATCGGATACCTTCGTCCACTCCCGCACATATATCTCCTTATTATCGTATGAAGTAAAGATCATTTTTTTGCTCCTTTCGGTTTCTACGTCTATTCTACCGCATTTGCAAAATTATGTAAAGCACTTTGCAAACATTTTTCAAGATTGCTTATGCAATTATAATTATTCGCGCGGCAAAGAAATATACTAATAGAAAAAGTGCGAGGTGTTCTATGAAAAATCTGGTGATGACGGGCGGCGGAAGCGCGGGGCACGCCGTGCCGAACGCGGCGCTCATTCCCGCGCTGGCGGAAAAATACAACCTTTCCTACATCGGCACGGACGGAATAGAAAAACGGATCATTGCTCCCTATAAAATACCCTATTGCACCATACGGTGCGCGAAATTTATCCGGGGGTTTTCCCTTTCGAACTTTGCCATTCCGTTCCGTTTCATGAAGAGCGTGCAAGAGGCGGAGCGGGGGCTGCGCGCCCTCCGCGCGGACGGCGTTTTTTCCAAGGGCGGGTATGTGGCGCTGCCCGTCGTGTTCGCGGCAAAGCGGCTGGGCATTCCCGTGCTTTCGCACGAGAGCGACCTCTCGCCCGGGCTCGCGAACCGGCTCATCGCAAAAAAATGCCGCGCCGTGCTGACGAGCTTTCCGGAAACGGCGCAAAGGCTGAAAAACGGAAAATACGCGGGCGCTCCCATGCGGCGGGAACTCTTTATCGCGGACAGGCGCGCCGCCCTCGCAAAATACGGCTTTACGGGAACGCGCCCCGTCCTGCTCGCGCTCGGCGGCGGAAGCGGAAGCAGGGCGATCAACGGGGCGCTGCGCGCCGCCCTCTTCCCCCTCACGGAAAAATTCGACGTTCTGCACCTGTGCGGCAAAGGCAACGCCGCAGAGAGCACCGTGCGCGGCTACGTGCAGCGGGAATACGAGGAGGATATGCCCGCCGCCTATGCCGCGGCGAACGTTGCGCTCTCCCGCGCGGGCGCGGGGGCGGCGTTCGAGCTCATCGCGCTCAAAAAGCCGACCCTGTTCATTCCCCTCGAAAACAGGCGTACGCGGGGCGATCAGGCGGAAAACGCGGCTTACTTCGAGGCGCGCGGGCTCGCGAGGGTCTTGCGGGAGAGCGAGCTTACCCCCGCTTCCCTCACTGCCGCCCTGTTTTCCCTCGTACAGGACGAAGAGATCAAGGCGTCGCTCGCCGCCTGTTCCCTGGCATGCGGCAACGGCGCGATCTTAATAGAGATCGACAAAATGATGGAATGACCCGCCCCGCGGCGCGCGTAGAAATGCGCCGCACACACCGCCTTTACGCGCGCACCTGTACTCTTTGTTATGAAAAGATCGGAAAAGCCCCGCTTTACAGCAGGGCTTTCTTCCAACTTTTTTTATTTGATAGGCGCAAAGCCCAAAGACTGCAAAAAGTTTTCGCTCAGCCCGATCCAGGAACGGGTCAGCACGCACGCCTCGGCAACGGGGAAAGAGCGCTCCGTTTCCACCGCGCACACGCTCATGCCGTGCCAGCCGTCGCGGAAAACGTGCAGTTCGACGGGCACCCCCGCCGCCAGATATGCCTCGTACAGGCGCAGGGAGTTTTGTGCCGGCACGCAATCGTCCGGCGTGTTCGCCCAGATAAAAGCGGGCTTACAGGAGGAATTCACCCTCTTTTCAATGGAGTAATCCTCTGCGCGCACCTTTCCGCCGCAGAAACTGGCAAACGAGCCGCGGTGCCATATCTTTTCGTCGGAGGACACGACCGGATAAGAATACACGGAAGCGTCGGGCCGAACTTTTACGCACTCCTCTCCGAAAAGGGCTTTTACCGCAGGGTCGTCCCAAATCGTGCTGATACAGCCCAAAAGATGACCGCCCGCAGAAAAGCCGACCGCCGCGAGCTTATCGGGCAAAAGATCGAGCGCATCGGCGTTTTTCCGCAAAAACATCATCGCCATCGCCGCCTGGCAGAGCTGCGCGGGATAGCAAACGGGCGCGACGTCGTAATAGAGCACGAAAGCATCGAATCCCGCATGATAATATTCCATCGCGACGGGTTCCGTTTCCCGCTCAGAAACCATGCCGTAACCGCCGCCCGGAATAACGAGCATCGCGGGGCGAACGACCTTTTGGTTCATTTCCTCCACCTGGCCGTGGCGGTAACAGGCGAGCGTTCCCGCCTTTGCTCCCTCTCTTTTGATCTGAAAATGATCGTACAGGTCTATCCTTTCGAGTACCACTGTTCTTTCCTCCGCACGTATTTATTGTATTTTGCTTACGCGATCGATCTCGGCGAGTTCTTCCGCCGTAAATTCGCAGTTGAGCGTAAGGTTGTCTATGATCTGCTCCCGTTTCGACGCGCCGATGATGACGGAGGAGACCTCCTCCCGCCGCAGCACCCACGAAAGCGCCATCTGCGCGAGCGACTGCCCCCTCTTTTGCGCGATCTCGTTGAGCGCGCGGATCGCGGACAATTTTTCTTGCGTAAGAGCGGATTCTTTCAGAAACGCGTTTTTGTGCATGCGGCTGTCTTCGGGGATCCCTTTCAGGTACTTGTCCGTCAAAAGCCCCTGCGCGAGCGGGCTGTACACGGTAACGCCCACGCCGCTTTTTCTGCAATCGCCGAACACGTCTTCTTCCGCGCCGCGCTCGAAAATGGAATACTGCACCTGATTCAAAACGACGGGCACCTTCATTTCCCGCAACATGGAGAGCATTTCGCGCATGCGTGCGCCGCTGTAATTGGATATGCCTATGTAGAGCGCCTTGCCGCTGTCTATGATGCGGCGGAACGCGCCGCACGTCTCTTCCAACGGCGTATCCGGATCGGGGCGGTGATGATAGTAAATGTCCACATATTCCACGCCCAGATTTTTCAGGGAGCGGTCTAAGCTGGCGATGAGGTACTTTTTGCCGCCGCCGTCGCCGTACGGCCCCCTCCACGCGCCGAAGCCCGCCTTGGTGGTGATGACCATTTCGTCGCGGTAGCCGCCGAGATCGTTTTTAAGTATCCTGCCGAAGTTAAGCTCCGCAGCCCCCGCCGCGGGGCCGTAATTGTTGGCGATGTCGAACACGGTGATGCCGCCGTCGAAGGCGGTGAATACCATGTCGCGCATGTTTTCGTACATATCCGTCGAGCCGAAGTTGTGCCAAAGCCCGAAAGAAAGCTCGGAAAGCACAAGCCCGCTTTTTCCCGCGCGGCGGTACCGCATGCCCTTTTTATACCTGTCTTCCGCGACGGCATGCTCCCTGTTCCGCTTCAAGAGTTCCCAAATCTGCTCCTGTTCCATATTGCACCGAAATCTCCCATATAAAAATCATTTAGATTTTAGAATAAACGGGGCAAAATGTCAATCGTAAAAGCAAGGCGCACGCATAAAATTTTTGCGGCGCAAAACGTTATTCGTATTCCTCGAAGCTGCGGCGGCCCGCCTCGGGCGGGGGCGGCGCGTAATCGCAGTACTGCGGGCGTTTTTTGCCGCCGTCAGGTTTTTGCTGACTGCGCAGATCGACCAGCACGACGTCTGTGCCGATCTTTACGATATTTTTGAGGGGGATAAAGAGATCGTTGCTCTTAAAAACGCGGAACCGTTTGCCCGGTACCACGATGCCGAACACCTTTCCTTCGGGAAAGGAAAAAATAACGTCGCACGTTCTGCCGAGGTTTTTGCCGTCCGTCACGTTGACGACGAATTTGCTGCGAAGCTCGGAATAAGAAGTTTCCATTTTTCGCCTCCGCCATGGTTTTGCCGCAAGGCATATATCATTATATGCGGCGGCGCCGAAAAGTGTTCCTCGCAAGGAGCCCGCGCGCTCCATTTAAATATGGTGCGGAAGGCGCGTTCGGCTCAGGCGCGGAAAAAAGCGCTCGCGCGGCTCATCGCAAAGCACAGGGCCGACCTCGCGACAATCTGCTGGGTGTGCGGCGCGCTGACGGCGCTCGGCGTTATACTGACGTTCACGATCGCATGCGCCGCGCTCGAAAGCATGCTCGGCTTTTTTATCGGGCTTATTCCGATCGCCGCTTCCGTTATTACGGGCGCGGTCGCGACGCGCCGTATCCGCTTTGCGCTCGGCGAAGAAGAATTTGCCGGCACAGGCGCAATAATACCGCTGGCAGCTATATCATCTACCAGTTTTTTCGCCCCCCGCTCGAAAGCCTGAGCGTTTGCCCGACGCCGAAGGTGGAATTCGGCTGTTTACGAAGCAAACTCAAAATTAGCCGAATATTTTTGTTCCGGATCGATGCTTGCTTGCGCGCAGTTTCTGTCGCCTTCATATCCATAACTCTTTATTCTCCTAAATAATAATTTTGAGTTTTTTTACTTAGTAAAAATATTATCACGTTTATTTCTGCTTGTCAATCGTTTTTAAAAATTTTTCACAAACTTATCACATTTTTATTGGATGACATTGTATATCTCTCAGATTAAAAGGAATGAATCCGGTACAATACCAAACCCATTCCCAAACAACCTGATATGATCTGAAAACGCCTCTGTCTCGATTATTTACACTTTCTTCTTGTCACAGAGTTTCCGTATAATCTCCCGTATTCGCTTTTGCTATTTTGAAATTATCGTTGGTTCAAATCCTGTTTTTCTGATAATTCGCAAAAAAGCAGTCATAAAATCTTATCTTTGCTCCACTTTTCAAAAATACTCTTTTTTGCCGCTTAAATAGCAAAAAACCATGAAAAACGCATTGTTTTTCATGGTTTTTTTGTCTTGCAGCCTTTTCGTCTGCAATCATGCCCTATGTGACGGGTCTTGAACTGACAACTTTGACGAATCTACTATTTATGATAATTCCCCAAGGATATTTACCTTGTGTTAAACTTTTTACGTCATCCATTTGGATGTCCTCCTTTTGATTCTTAGTTTGCAACTGCCAGGTCGCACCCTAATTATATCAAAAGGAGTTTTGTTTTCAAGTTTCATCGCTTAAGCTTCTCGTTACCCGCGGACTATCCGCGGGTTTTAGGATACAAAAAACCGAGTGCAGGCATGTTTCATATGCCTGCACTCGGTTTTTTCTTAATATTAAAAATCGTAAGCGATGTCCTGCCGAATGGTGTTGATGGCGCTTTTTTCCAACCGGGAGACCTGCGCCTGAGAAATGCCTACCTCGTCGGATATTTCCGTCTGCGTCTTTCCTTCATAGTAGCGCAAAAATAAAATTTTGCGCTCCCGTTCCCCGAGGCGCGCCATCGCTTCGGAAAGGGCGGCGTGTTCCGTCCATACCTCGTCGTTGTTCTTTTCGTCGTAGATCTGATCCATCAGCATGAGCGTATCCCCCGATTTGTTGTAGACCGGATCGAACAGCGACACGGGATCGGAGATCGCGTCGAGCGCGTAGACGACCTCCTTTTCCTTCACGTGCATTTCGGCGGCGATCTTTTCGATGGTCGCCTCCTCGTCTCGGCTTTCAATGCTCTCGCGCGCTTTGAGTACTTTGTACGCCGTGTCCCTTATACTGCGCGATACGCGCAGTGAGTTGCCGTCTCGCAAAAACCGCTTGATCTCCCCCAGGATCATGGGTACTCCGTACGTAGAAAACCGTACCCCCAAATTCGGATCGAACCCGTCTATCGCTTTCAAAAGCCCGATACAGCCCGCCTGAAACACGTCGTCTGCGTTCGCGTTCTTCGCCCAAAAGCGCTTTACAAGGGATAAAACGAGGCGCATGTTGCCCACGATGAACTGATTTCTCGCTTCCTCGTCTCCCTCCTTCAAGCGGCGCATGAGCTCGTCGCTCTCCTTGGCGGAAAGGAGTGGCAGCCCAGCCGTATCCACCCCGCAGATCTCTACCTTACTCAGCATAGCGTTACCTCCCGCGCGCGGCAGCGTGTGCCGCACGGCATGAGTATGGGCAACCTTGCGGGAAATATACGCGGGCAAATAAATTTTAAGCCCGCAGGCGCATACCGCGCCTGCGGGCGATGCGCGTTTTAAAGCGCGCCGACTATTTTATGCGGCAGATAAAGTTCGTCGATATACGCGACGTCTTCGGCGGTGAGCGCGACATCGAAGGCGCCGGCCGCGTCGTCGAGATATCCGGCCTTTGTTGCCCCTATCACGGGAGAGGCGATCCCCTTGGCGAAATGCCACGCGAGAGTTACCTGCGTCATTGTAGCGCCGTATTTCTGCGCGATCTCGCAAATGCGCGCGGAGATCGCTTTATCCGTCTGTTCGGTGGAATCGTATTTGGAGTGCGCCACTTTATCCGTTTTGCTGCGCATCGTATCCGCCGACCAGTCTGCGCGGGCGCATCTGCCGGCGGCGAGCGGGCTGTACGGCGTGAGCGACACGTTCATCTGCCTGCAAATCGGGATCAGCTCGCGCTCGTCTTCACGGTAGAGCGGATTGTAGTGATTCTGCATGGAAACAAAGGGCGTAAAAGCGTTGTCTTTGGCGCAGATCTGCATGTTATAGAACTGATAGCCGTACATTGCGGAGGCGCCCAGGGCGCGCACCTTGCCCGCCTTTACGAGCCCGTGGAGCGCTTCCATCGTCTCTTCGACGGGCGTGGACGAATCGAAACGGTGAATGATATACAGATCGAGATAATCCGTTCCCAACCGCCTGAGCGTACCCTCGATCTCGCGCTCTATCGCCTGTTTGGATAGATGCCCCTCGTTAAAGTACACTTTGGAAGCAAGCACCACCTTGTCGCGCGAAGTCAGGTTTTTGATCGCCCTGCCGAGATATTCCTCGCTCGTGCCCGCGGAGTAGGTGTTGGCGGTATCGAAAAAGTTGATGCCCAGATCGAGCGCATGCCCTATTATAGCTTCGCTCTCTTCGGGGCCGAGCGTCCATGCGTGCATCTGGCTTGCAGGATCGCCGAAGCTCATGCAGCCGAGACAAAGGCGGGATATTTTTATGCCGCTGCCGCCGAGAAAAGTATATTCCATATGCCGTTGCCCTCCCCTTATTCGTTCGGCAGAGCGCTATACTGCTCGTCGGTTACCGCTTCCAGCCATTCGTTGCCCGTATTTTCGCCGGGCACCTCGACGGCGATATGCGAAAACCAGCTGTCTTTTTTGGCGCCGTGCCAGTGCTTGACGCCCGCGGGAATGACGACCACGTCTCCCGGGGCAAGACTGCGCGCCGCTTTTCCCCACTCCTGATACCAGCCGCTGCCCGCCACGCACAAAAGGATCTGCCCGCCGCCCTTTTTTGCATGATGCACATGCCAGTTGTTGCGGCAGCCGGGCTCAAACGTTACATTCGCGAAAAAGAGCTTCCCTTCCCCCGCCTGCGTGAGCGGATTCAGATAAGATTTTCCGATAAAGTACTGCGCAAAGGCGGTGTTTTCCTGTCCTTTGCCGAAAACGTTGTTTTTTTCAAATTGCTTTTCGTCCATAACAGAGTTCCTCCTCTTTCTGTGATTTATTATACCACCGAAGGAGCGATTCGTCTAATGCTTCTTTTTTATGCCTGCCATGCCTTTAAAACATGACACGGGACGGCCCGATTTCTCAGACCGCCCCGCATTGGATCGCCATGCGCACATGGCACAGAGGAGCTATTTGACTTTTACCGCCTTTCCGCCCGTGAGCACGATCATTTTGACCGCGTCTATGGAGAAGTCCTGCGCCTCGACGGTAAGCGGCTTATCGAGAATGCCGCGCGCGAGCACCTTTACAAATCCCACTTTTTTGGGAACGATCCCCTTTTCGATGAGCGCTTCCAGCGTGACCGTGTCGTCCGCTTCAAAGCTCTTGGAAAGGGTATCAATATTGACGATGCCTCGCTTTGCGCCGCGGGGAAGTTCGGCGGCGGGCTGATCCTCGTCGTCGAGCATGCCGTGCGTTTCGTGTTCGATCAGCTCGGCGGCCGCTTCGTCGGAAAGCGCCGTCTGCGCTTCGCGCAGGGTTACGCGGTTGCGTATCATTTCGGAAATGTTCGCGCGCTCCACGTCTGCACCCGCTTCCGCGCCGCCGCTGACGAATTTTTTGACCAGACCGCTTTCGACGAGTTCGTCCGTCGTGCGGTAAGGCAGATAAAATTCCGTTCTGACCGTTTCGCCCTTTTCCAACCCGAACTTTTCCGCCACCTGCGCAAAGAGATATTTTGCATAGCGCACCTTGCGCGGCGAAGTGAGTTTTAAAAGCATGGGCGTTTTTTGGAAGCGCTTTACTTCGGAAAGGTCTTTGCCGCGGTACTTTGTATCCTCGTAGTCTTTGGGATCGAGCGCGAAAGACATGCAAAGCTTGCGCCCCTTGAACAGCAACATGGCAAGCGTATTCCTGCCCGCATAAATACGCACCTGTTTCCAGCTGACGGACATCTTTACGCGGGAGTACGAATTGACTTCGTCGGCGAGTTCGCCGTAGCGCTGCTGTATCTCCTGCGGGGCCTGGATCAGTTTTGCGCGGAAACTGTAAAGATACCGCACATAAATTTTACGTTTTTCCTCCCCGATCGGCAACGGGATAATGGGAATGATGACGCCGTTTTCGTCCGTTTGCTCGGCGGGAGCGGGCGCTTCGACGAAAATATCTTCGATATCGTCGTCATCGTTCTCGAAGTCGTCGTCATCGTCCTCCTCTTCTTCCGCCTCGTCTTCCTCGTCGTCTTCGACGGGCACTGCCGCCGCGACCGCCAATTCGGATTGATCGTCCGCGGGCACCTCCTCGACGGAGGCTTCTTCCGCGGGCTCTTCCGCAGGCACCTCCTCAACGGGGGCTTCTTCCGCGGGCTCTTCCGCAGGCACCTCCTCAACGGGGGCTTCTTCCGCAGGTTCTTCCGCAGGAACCTCCTCAACGGGGGCTTCTTCCGCGGGATCTTCCGCAGGAACCTCCTCGACGGGGGCTTCTTCCGCAGGCTCTTCCGCGGGTACCTCCTCAACGGGAGTTTCTTCCGCAGGTTCTTCCGCGGGCGCCTCCTCGACGGGAGTTTCTTCCGCAGGCACCTCCTCTGCGGGGGGCTCGCCCTCGGCGAGCCCCTCCTCGGAGGATTTCTTTTTAGAAACAAATAATACTACGTCGGCAACGCCGAGCCCTGCGCAGAGCGCGCCGAGCACGGCGACGACCACGATCTGCCAAACGGGGATCGAAGACGCCAGGATCAGCATGGATACAAAGTTCATCATCAGTTGTTCCTCCCTTTGCGACGTTTTGCAACGGCGACCGCCATCAGAACGATCTCAACCGCAAGCAATACGGCCAGTACCACGATCAGCCAAACGAGGCTTGCGGGCGTTTCCTGCGTTATGAACATGAAAGCCGACAAACTGCTCGTGGCAAACTCGGCGTAACCGTCCTGCACGGTGTAAGACACCTCCGTCCATTCGCCGTTATGCAGGTGCAGCAATGTATATCCGCCGTCCGCAAAGCCGTCCGGCACGCGCACGCGCACCGTGATCTCGCCTTCGGGCTGTACCGAGGCGCCGCCGCTCGTCATGCTGATATCGTAGCCGAGAACGATCTCCGCGTTTTCGTACGCGCTCAGATCGTAGTCTGCGTACCTCTCCGCCGCGATCGTTGCGATCTCTACGACGTAGTCGGGGTGAATGCCGCCCGCCGCCGTTACGATCACATCAGGGTAGCGGCTCTCGCTTTCCGCCGTCCAGCCGGTAAGCTCGGCGCGGCGGAGCGTCCATGTGAGCGTGAGGGCGCCGTCGGTGCCGTCTGCCCACTGATAATTCGAAGTATCCGAAAGATCGATCGTGATCCGATAGACGCCCGCCGCCGTTGCGGTAAGGTATGTCTCCCCGTTTACAGTGGAGACACCGCCTTCCAGCTCGGAAAGCTGCATGAGCGTGCCGTCGTATCCCGCGATCTCGTTGTGCAAAAGCTCGCCCGTTTCCACCGCGGCATCGGCAGGATCGGCAAGAGCCGGCTTTGCAATGCCGCGCTTGCTGACTTCGAATTGCCCCGTCAGCGACAGGCTCTCGTAATCGGTATTGCCTTCGACCGTGATGACCACATAATATATGCCGGCGTTGGTTGCCGAGCCGAAACTCTGCGTGTATTCGTTTTCATGCGCGGCGTCCGTATAATATTTTACAGACATATCGCCGAACTTTGCGACGGGGAATGTTTCCGCCGTTGCGTCGCCGCCGTACGTCCAGCCGTCGCGGGAGTAAGTATCCTGCCCGTCGAGCCAGCCGTTTGCAGCCCGCGCGATGGTAAACTGCTTCGCTTCCGAAGAAGACGCCTCGTTGTTCGTAGTCGCTTCCACGACCGCCTTTACCCAGTAAGTTCCCGCATGCACGGGCACGGCCGTCGTATACGTGCCGTTTTCCGTTTCCGCATAGTAGAACACGGGTTCGCCGTAAACTTTGGCTTTTGCGGAAGGCGTTTTCGCGGCGTCGCCGTACGTCCAGCCGTCAAGCCCGGAAATGTCTAACGAAACGGGATTTTCGGCGGCGCGCAATACGGTGATGCTGAACGTGAGTTCGAGCGACGCGCCATTTACTTCGGTGTCGTTATAGAACCAGACATAATTGTAAGCGTTATCGCCCTTAAAGGTGAAGAGCACCTCGTAATTGCCTACGTTTTTGCCGCCGTCGTTGATGAGGTCGTACACGTCTTCTTCTGCGCCGGTTACGGAAATGTCCGCTTCCTGCAATTTGCCGTTGTACGCCTTGCTCCCGATCGCCCCGACGCTCACGCGCGCTTTGGATACGATGAAGCTCGCAGGCTCTGCGGAGGTAAGTCTGTAATTCGTGCTTTCCACCGTGGCTGTTACGATGTACGATCCCGCTTCGGCGGGCGCCTCGGTACCGGTGTACTGCTCTCCGTTGTTCATGGTGCCGGTGTAAGTGAGCGTGACCTGCACGCCGGAAACCGGCTCGCCGCCGGCGTTCGTAACGCGCGCTTCCGCCGCCGTTACATTGCCGTAGCTGCCGCCGTTCGGCGTGATCTCCACGCGGATCTCCAACGGCGAGATGACAAACTGCGCGCCGATGAAAGTAACTTCGAAATTCGTATCGTTCGAATACGCTGCCTCGATGTTATAGGTGCCGGCGTTGACGAATTCTCCTTCGACGGACAGCTCGATGCCGAGGTCTTCCTCGAACGCACTGCCCGCAGTCACTTCATACGCCTTCTGATCGATCTCGGGCGTTTGACCGGAATAGACGGCCTCCTGCGCCGAAAGCGTAACGGTTACGGAGGCGCGCTGCATGACGTATTCGTGCGTCTGCCCGGAAAGCTCGTAATTCTTTTCGTAGTCGGTACCCGCAAGGCTCGCCGCAAACACGTAGGTGCCTGCGTCTTTGAACTCTTTGAACTGATCGGCAGCTTCTTCGCCGTTGTAGCTCTGTATGCTCACCGCAATGTCGAGATACCCGCCTGCCGTGGCGACAGATTCGTAGAACTGCGCCGTTATCTTTGCCGTCTGATCGGTGGAATCGTACGTGAACGAACCGCCCGACCATACGACGTAGGCAGTCGCCTTGCCGATCTCGAACTGCGCCTGCGCCGTTAAACCGTCGTAATTGTTGTTCCCCTCCACCGTGAGCGTTACATAGTACACGCCCGCGTCCGTGGTACGGGTAAAGCCCTGCGTATATTCGTGTTCGTGCGAAGCGTCGGTATAATATCTGACCGTGACCGTACCGAAATCCGCATCGGGGAGCGTTTCCTCCGAAGGATCGGAGCCGTACGTCCAACCTTCGCGCGCATACGAACCTATCCAGTTGTTGGAGGCTTTTCCGACGGTAAAGCTGAGCGTTCCGCCCTCGCCGAGCGTGAGCCCGCCATAGTTGTCGTTGCCCTCCACCGTGATGAGAACGTAATATGTTCCCGCATTCGTCTGTTCGTCGAACGCGCCCGCAAATTCGTTTTGCAGCGAGGCGTCGGTATAATACTTCACAGACACGCTGCCGAATTCGGGAACGGGCATCGTTTCCTCCGCCGCCGCGGAGCCGTACGTCCAACCATCGCGCGAATATGTATCCTGCCCTTCCTGCCAGCCGTTTTCCGCCTTGGTGATATGCCATGTGACGGAAAGGCTATCCGTGCCGCCCGTGCTCCATACAAAGTTGGTGTTGCTTCGAAGCGTTACCGTAACGGTGTAATCGCCTGCGGCGGAAGCGCTCGTAGTGCCGCGTACGATATAGTATTCGCTCTGCGCCACCTCATACGAGAACGTGTCTCCCGTATATGTTTTGCTCATTTCCGCCAGCTCGGGCGCCTGCACTGTTTTGGGCGTTACCGTCCAACGCACTTCCACCGTCTGGGCAGAACCGCTCTGGCCGCTCCAAATATAATTGTTCGGATCGGAAAGCGCGATGTTCAGATAGTATGTATCCGCGTTGACCGCGCTCAGGTAATACGCGCCGTCGCGCAGCGTGTAGGAGAGTCCCTGCGCTATGCCGACGATATTCATCGTTGCGCCGTTAAAATCCGCAAGCAAAGCTTCCACGGCGGCGCCGCTGTATTCCTTGCTTTCCGCGGCAGGCACGGCAAGCGCCCTGCGCGAGATCGTAAAGTATACCCTTTCGGATTCTGCCGCGTTATAGTCTGAGCTTGCCATAACGGAAGCCACCGCGTAATAGGTGCCCGCATTGCGGTAATTGGTTACCTGTTCGCTGCTTGACGCAAGGTAGAAGCGGATCGAGATCGTGCCTTCGAACGTGTTTTGCCCGCCGTTGTACTTGCCTTCGGCGATCATCGTTCCGAACGCGTCGCCGTACGCCCAGGAGCCGTTCAGCCACAGCGCGCCGTTTTCCCCGGCGGTCGGCGTTAAATCGGCAGAGCCGTCGCCGTTCGTATCCAGGCCGAGAATTGTGACCGTAAGATCGTTATAGTTGGAGATGCTCCATTCGATATCGATAAGCGGATTGTCGTAACCCTCTTCGGTGCCCGTAAGATCGCGCCATACGTAGTTGTTCGGATCGTTCAGCTCAAAGATGACCCAGTAGCTGCCCGCATACGTTGCGCGCATCGTGATCGTGCCGTTCGAATTGATAACGGAAGGCATATTGCCGTTGTCGCTGTCCGCCGTTACGTAGGAATACAGGGAAACATTGTATTCCAAAGTATTTTCCTGTTCTCCGCCCGTTGCGGTCAGAGAAGAATACGCCCATTTCGGCGAATCTACGCGCTGTTTGAGGATCGTGTAATAATTCTCGAACGTGCGGGTGGTTCTGTCTTCCGAAATGCCCGTATCTTCGGGCGCAAGCTCGTAGTTGCCGCTCGCAAGCACGACGATGACGCCGTACGTGCCCGCTTTATCGGGAGGAGTTGAAATGCCCTGCTCCCGCGCTTCCTGCGCCGAGTAGTTCCATGTTCCGTCGTTCGATGCGCCGTAATAGTAATAGGTATACGCGATCTCTGCCGACTCCGTGTCTCCCTCGACGATGCCGCCGCTCGAAACCTGCGCTATGACGGGTTTGATCTCTTTGCCGTATTCGCCGAACACGTGATAGCCGTAGCTGTTCTGCTCGTACTCGTTGGTAAGCTCGATATTGATCTGCCGTTTGAGCACCTCTATCTGCGTATCCTGCCCGAAGGTTACCTCGTAATTGTCGGGAGCGAAGTCCTCTTCAAAGCGCAGCGTAACGGAAAGTTTCGTGCCCGCGTCGGTGCGGGTCTCGGCGTCTGCATAGACGTAGCCCTGCTCGACGACGATGTGAGAAAGTATATCGGTCGACTCGGGCTGCTCGCTCTCTCCGTCGATAAACCCGTCGTAGCGGATATAATGCTCGCGGATATAATCGGAAGTGAGTACGTTGCCGTAGCGCACCGTGATGTTTTGCGTTTCCGCCGTAGCGGGGTCAAAGTCGGGCGTGATGGCGAGCGCCTTCTTCGCGATGGTAAATTCGACCGTATCCGTATCGAACGCATAATTCGGGCTCGCTTCCTCGTTCAGAGAGATCGTTACCACGTACTCGCCCGCTCCGATCGCCTCCTGTTCTGCCTGAGACGACCCCTTGAAGGTAAACGAATAATCGAAGGATACGTCTTCTCCCACCGTTTCGCCGGGAGCGAGGTTTTCCACGTCTTTCGTGGCGACCGCAAGCCAGCGATCCGCGCCGTTATACGTGAGGTCTGCAAACTGCGCCGCGTAATCGCCCAGGAGGGTGATTACGCGCTGTTCGACATCGAAATCGCTTTCGCCGGAATCGACAAACGCGTAATTCTCGAAGGTGATATGCTTCGTATCGATCGTAACGGCTACCGTCGAACCCGCGCCCGTTACGCCCGCCTCATATCTCGTGCCGAACGCGGCGGGAAGGACGGTTACGGAAGACGCCTGGTCTCCGTTCACAAACGTTTCCTCGCCGTACTGCGTATTCCGACGCTCATACGTAAGGCTGAAAAGGTCGGTATCGATCTCGTCTCCGTATACGATGGAGCCATCGCCGTATTCCGCAGTTACGATGAGCACGCGCGCCGTTACGGTATACAGCGCGACGTTGCGCGAAGCCTCTCCATCGCCCAGGAATTTGATATCGTAGTTGAACCCGCGGCCTTCGCTGTTCGTTGCGCCCGCAATGTAGTATGTGCCTACGGAGCTTTCCTCGGTCACCTTTTCGGCGGAAAGCGTGTATACGGGATTGCTTTCGAGCGTGCCGCCCTTGTCGGCTTCAAAAATCTCGCCGCTCGTAACGGTCGCCGTGAGCTCCTTGCGCGCGTCGCCGTATTCACCCGTCTTGTTGGCTATGGTAACGGTGATCTCCGCGCGGTCCATGGTATAGGTGTTTTCGACCGTATTCTCCAGCAGCGTATAGTTTTTGCTCAGCTCGTCGCCCTCCGCAAAGGCGGCTTTGAATTTGTAGCTGCCCGCGTCTTTGAACGTAACGCCGGAAAGCGACTCGCCGTCCGTGATCGCACTGCCGCCGTAACGTGTATACGAGACGATGGAGATCTGCAACCCCTTGACGCCGCCGTTTTCTTCGGCTGCGTCTTCGCCCAACAGCTCATAATGCGCGGAAACGGTCTGCTCCTTGCCGAGGTAGGTAAACGTGTAATTGCCCTCTCCGCTCGTACTCCAAACGACGGAAACCGAAGCCTCAGTAATCTCAAAATGTATTATAACCGCTGCCGTGCTGTAATTTGAACCGGCGTCGAACACGATGGTATATTTGCCGACGTCTTTCGGCGCCGAAGCCATCGGTTCGAGGCCCGCAAGCTCGGAATAATCGTGATGCCCCGCATAATACACCGCAGAAACGGAGGGTTTTTCTCCCTCAGCGCCGCCTTCTACCACGGTAGCGCTGAACTCTTTGGCTTTGCCCGAGTATGAGTTGTCTGACGGGATAGAAGGGCTCAGCACAAGATCTCTCGCCGTTATCGTGTGCGTACCGGCGGGTTCCTTCTCTCCGCCGACGGTAACCGAAGCCGAGCCTTCAAATTGAATGATGTAGTTGTCGCTCTTCAACTGCCCGTCGGAACCGACGATATAATACGTATCGACGTTCGTCTTGGCGCCGAACTCTGCCGGCGTTCCTTTTGCATCATATGCGGAAAGCCCGAACACTTCCTGCATGCCGTCGCCCGCGGCAAGCGCGTTTTCTTCCTGCCCGCCGCGCGTTACTTTCACCTGCCCGTACAGATCCTTTTCGTCTCCGTAGACGGAAGACGCGTTACCGATGGTAACGGTGATCTCCCTTGCGACGACGGTAAGCGTTGCAGTGTTGTAGTCAAAAGTATAATTACCGGAGGTATAGCCGCCCGGGGTGATGGTAAACGTTTTGCCCGCGTCGCCGACCCCGTAGCCGGGCGCATACGCCGTTTCTCCGTTGAGATAGGTAAAGGAGAGCGTTCCGTCGAGATCTGTCTCGTCTTCGTCCGGGGCAAAGCCGCTGTATTCGACTTGCGTGCCGGAAACCTCATCGCCGTAGACGACCTTGTTCGACTGCGCCGTAACGGTGAGCGTCCTCTTTTTGACCGTATAGCTTGCAGTAACAAATTCGACGATCTTATAATTCTCGTCGAGCGCCTCTCCCGAAATGGTATAAGTGCCGACGGGTTTATTCGTCTTTTCGCCGTCATAGCCCTCCCCCCAGTCGACGGAGAGGGAATATACGTTCTCGTCTTTGTTTACGATGCCGCCCGTAAGCCCGCTTTCTTCCGTTGCCTCGGCTTGCGCGGTGAGCGCTTTGAGGTTATCGTAGCCGTATTCGCTCTCTTGATCCGCGATAGTAACTCTGATCGGGCGGGCTTTGACCGTCATTTCGCCCGGCAGATAGGTAACGGAATAGTTCGTGAGCAAAGCATTTTCGTTTATGCTCGTGATATACTCGCCCTTATGGCTCGTGCTCGTAGCGGTCGTTGCGTAAGTAAATGTCGCGATCGCGACGCCGTCGCCCGCTACAAACTGATAAAGCGGGTCGACTTCGGAATTTATGCCGCTGTCGGAAGCGTACTTCCAGCCCAACGTCGTTTCGATCGCGGGCGTTTCGCCGTAGTACATCTCGGCGTCGTTCGCCCGAATGACGACCTGCCTCTGATTCATTTTGTACGAAAGGGTTTTCGTTCCTTCGGAAAGCACGTAGTCGCCGAAGTCGTTTCCGCTCGCTATTACGGCAACAAACGTATAATCTCCCGCGGCTTTGAAGTCCTTGCCCGATTGCTCGGAAGTTTTAAGCGTCAGCGAATCTGCTCCGAGTGCGACAGCTTCCGCGGTGACCTCGCTATTGTGGATTTCGCCGTCGTACACGAAGTGCGTCTGCGCTTCATCGCCATGCGCCCACACGGCGTCGACCGTGGCGGGCGTAATGGTGAAGGTGAGCTCCGCCGCATGGTTCAGAACATAGTTTTTGCCGAGCGCTTCGCCGAGGGTAACGGACACCTTATAAGCGCCCGCATGCAGCGCCTCGGAATAGCCCTTTTCGTCCGTTGAAGCGTAGCTGTATTCGAAATTATCCGCGATATTCAGGGCGGCGTCCTTTTCGATGATGCCCGTAACGCCGTACGCCCCTGCCGCTTGCGCGCTTGCTTTCTGCACGGAGGCGGTGTATGCGTTTTCCGTCTTATTATTCCACGTAACGGTAACGCTGACCTCGCGCTGTTCTACCGTAAGCAAGCCGTTTTCAAAGCGGCTGACCGTATAATTCAGTTTCGCTTCGGAATCGGCAAGCTTCGCCTTAACCGTAAAGGTATCGCCCGCGTTCGAGGTTCCCGCGGTATATCCGACGAAAGTAAATTCGAGCGCGCCGAGCTGCCTGGCGTAATCGGAGCCGTCTAAGAAGTCCGTTACAACAACGTTGTTCCAGCCGAGCTTGGGCGCGGCTTCGCCGTAGATCACGGTATAGTCGTTCTTTAAAGCAACGGTGATCTCTTTCTTTTCGATCGTAAACAGCGGGTTTTCCGCATTGGCTACGGTAACACTGTAATTTTTGTTTTTGCTTTCAAAGCTGATCTTATAAGAGCCTGCGTTTTTGGCGCTGTCTGCAACGGTCAATGCCGCATTGAGATTATCGGTGCCATAAAGCGCAGATGCCTCCGCGCTCCACTCGGTAACGGTGCCTGCCTGCGTGCCCAAAACGGCGGTATAGTTTTCGCCGTATATGTTGCCGAGCGTGTACGAACCTTTCTGCCCCTTATAGGTTTGCCTTTGCGCATTCAGCGTAACGGTGATGTTCCGCGCGACAACGGTGAGCGTTCCCTGCTTCGTCGTATAATCGAGAGCATAGTTGCGGGAAGTCAGACCGCCGACCGTAACGGTAAATTTGCTGCCCTGCGCCGCCCCGACCGCAAAGCCGCCGAGATCGAACGTTGCGCCTTTTGCATTTACATACGTATCCGCGCTTTCCCTGTCGGTACCCTGCCAGCCTGCATAGAGGATCTCGAATTTTCCATTGGCTACGTCGAAGCCGTAATCCACCGTCGCATCGTTGACGTACGCCTGCAACGCGGCTTTGGAAATGGTTACGGTAAACGACCCGCTGATCGTTTCATGGTTGCTCTCGGTTACGATATAGTAAACCTTGTAAGAGCCGCCGTCTTCCGCAACGTCTTTCAGTTTAAGTTCTTCCGTATACCCTTCGCCGTTTGCATTCTCGGTCAAAGAGAATTTCCACGTAGGCTTGAAAGCCGATTCATGCTCTACGGAAATGTTCGCGTTTTGGAGCACATCGTGTTCCGCTGCGTCGTAGGTACCGCTGTAACCTTCGGGCGAAGCCGTCATTGTTGCCGGCGTGATCACATACGTCGCGTTATACGCTTCGCCGTCTCCGTTGACAAACGTTATGCTATAATTTTCGTTTGCCGATATACCTGCTATATAATAGGTAGCGGCTGCGGATCCGACTTCGACCGTGATGACAGATTGATTTCCGGTTTTGGTATCCACAAACACGAGGGAATACGCTTTCTCGCCGTTGTAAACAGGAGCTCCCGTAACAGTTTGCTCCGAACCTTCCGTAAATGCGGGGGTCGCCGTCAATTCCGCGATGGCATCCCCGTAAACGGAGGTTTTATTATCGATCGTAACGGTGATCTTACGTTTTTCCACGTTTATAGTAGCCTTGCCGGAACCGCCGTTATATTCGAACGTATAGTTTTTTGTCCATTCGCCGAGCTCGGGCGTAGAGATGGTCGCCGTGTAGCCGCCTTCCAATACGGGAGAGCCCGCTCTGTAATCATGGCTGATGCCCTTTCGCAGCGCCGCGATAAAGTCCGCTTCGTATGCGGTCTTCTCCTCGTAAGCCCAGCCCTCTGCACTGATAGTCCACTTGCCGAGTTCCTCGCCGTAAACGACCGTCTGATCCGTTACGGCAACGGTGAGAGTTTTTGGCGTGATCACGTAGTCGGTCGTTTGAGACATTTTTCCTTCCGCAAAGCAATAGTTCGCGTTAGAAATATCGGCAGTTACCGTGTAAACGTCCACATCGGTCGGGCAGACGTTGGCTTCGCCGACCTGCGCCTCGTCTTTGAAATACCGGTAAGTTACGACTATGGTATCCTGTTCAAGCTTTCCGCCGAACGTCAGCTGTGCGTTTGCGGCTTCGCCGTAGGTAAAGCTGTACGCAGTTTCTTCTTCCGCGTTGGCATTTGACCATGCTACATCTGTAAGCTCTTTGGGAGAAATGGTAAAGGTGATCTTCTGCCCTTTTACCGTTGTAATAACGGTACGGGTATAGTTCGTCGTTTCTTCGATAACGACGATAAGCCTGTAAGTTCCCGCCTGTGTGGGCACTGCTTCTGTTCCGTGATCGCCTTCATCGCCATATGAACCGCCATTCCGCAATTTTCCGCTGTAATAATAGGCTATGGTGTTATGCTCCGGCGTATCCGCGGCGATCGCGTTCTGCACCTCCGTAAGCAAGGGATCGCCCGACTCGGAAGAAGTATCCAGGGTTATAACGGGCTCGTTTGCCGTTTCGCCGTACGTCCACCCTTCAATAGCGACTGTTACATGATCATAATATTGCGTCTTTGTAATTTTGAACCACGCATAAATGGTTTTCCCGTCAATTACGTCGCGTTCGTCAGGTTCTGCCGTCTGATCGCCTGGCACGGTTCCCCATTCATAGTTGCCAGGATTTGCCAATACAAAGGCATAATAATAGGATCCGTAAACATTCGGTTCGCCTGCAATTTGACTCGGCGTACCGCCTGTATACTCATAATAGGGAGCCTCTGCCGGTTCATACCGAGGATTCTCCGTCAACAAGCCATCGGGAGTCTGCGGACCGCCCGTAAATTCGAGCCGTCTTCCGTCGGCTGACGTTGCAGGAAGATAAACGATCTGCTTTTCGATCGTCCAGGTGATGACGACCGCGCCCGCCTCGTTTGACTCGGTGCCCTCTGCCCACGTATAGTTTGTGATGCCTTCGGGATTATTCAGCGTAATTGTAACTGTATAAACATTCGCCTCCGTAGCAAAAAGCTTATATTCTGAATCAACGAACTCAGCTTTCGTCCCGGTGAATTGAGCCTTGAAATCTGTTTCATTGTAATCGTTCAGAACAACCGACTGTTCCACGCCGTGCAGACCACCCTCCTCCGAATCCTGATATTCGGTAGAAGTTTCACTCAAATCAGGTGCGTTCACCGCTATGGAATCGATCGTCCAAGTGAGCGTTTTTTCCGCGGTGTCGGTGCCGTCGGCGTTCCATACATAGTTTGTAACGTCCTGATTGTTCAGCGTGACCGTGACCGTATAGACGTCTGCATGGGCGGCATAAACCGTTCCACGATCAAAACGGCCGCTTTCGTTCGCGCTGTTATCTGCCGAAACTGCAACGATCATCGCCTTTTCGTCGTACGTGACGATCTCGGCAGACTGTTCCCCTCTGGAATAACCGGACTCCTTTTCCGTACCGCCGTCAAAAGTCGGCAATTCAATGACGCGCGCGACGATATTCCAACTGATATCTTTCGCTTCAAAAGTGCCGCCTTCCCATGCGTAGTTAGCCGTCGGGGTGACAGAGAGCGTATATCCCCCTGCATTCACGCCCGAATTGTTTTGGCTGAAAGTAAAATACGGTGCAAGGCTCTGCGCATCTTCAACTTTTACGCTTCCGAGCTCTTCCGACTGAACAACGACAAAAATCGTTTCGCCGTCGGCATACGTATAGCCCTGCACTCCGCCGACCGCGCCCGCAGAATAATCTACCTTGGGCGTTGAGATTTTTTTACGGGAAATGGTAAACGTAGCTTCTTTTGCGGCAGATTCTATCCAATTGCCGCTTTCGTCTGCCGCAACTTTTGCGACAACTTTATAAGACCCCGCAGACGACTTATTCGTAGGAGCTTCTACAATTTCATTTTCCGCAAAAGAACCGTCTTGATCGGCGTCAAAGTAATATACGTAATCGATCGAATAATCGATATTAAATTCTTCGCCGTCGAAATTTACGCTTATACTGGGGCTTTGCGCCGCAGAATCATACTCCCACCCCTCTATCGTAAAAGAATCGATGACGGGGATTGCCTGCGCGATCGACCAGGAAAGGCTCAGATTATCCGTAACCGAACTTCCGCCGTTGGGAATACCAGTCCATTTATAGTTGGAACTGAGCTTGATAATAAGAGTATAATCCGACCCGGCGTCCGTTTCTGTAATGTTTCCGTCAAATGTAAAATAAACGGAAGTTTCATTTGCCGGCGTAAACGGAGATCCTTCGTTCAGATACATTGCGCTGATCTGCACATTTTGCGCGTTGCCCGTATAAGAATATGTACCGTAAATTTCGGGCAAAGCGATTTCTTGCTGTTCGATCGACCAGGAAAGTTTCAGATTATCCGTATCCAAACTTCCGCCTTCGGGAACGGCCGTCCATTTATAGTTAGAATTGAGCGTTACGGTCAATTCATAACCGCCCGCATCCGTACCGTTCAGATCGCCGCTGAACGTAAAATACTTGCTGAACTGATCTGCACTCGTGATCGCAACGTCTTCGCCGCCGTTCAGATAAGATGCGTTGATCTTCACATCGATCCGGCCGCCGCTGTACGTGTAGTACGCCTCGTCCCCCGCGATTTCAGGCAGCGCAAGGGTCGCCCGTTCGATCGTAAAGGAATCTTTGGCAACCGAATCGGCAAATCCCTGCGCCTTGTCGCCGTAGTCTCCCGTGGCGGCGATCGTCGCCTTTACCCAATAAGTGCCTGCCGCCGTAGGCTTTTGAGACTCGTCGTTCCCTACGGCAGGCGTAAGGCAAGCTTCATCTTTATAGTACTCGTATTTTGCGCCTTCCTGATTGAAAGCCGCCGTCACAGACGGAGCTTTGGCACTTTGGCCAAACGTCCAATCGTTCATGGTAACGGAGATCGGATTGTTTGCCTTTTCGATCGTCCAGGTGACTACTATATCGCCGTGCGACTGATCGTCTGCCCAAACATAGTTGATATATACGCCGTCGCCGTTGGACACGGTATTGTTGAGTTTGACGGTAACTTTATAGACTGCAGCGGAAGTCGCACTGACGGTATCTCCGCTAATGCTCCAATCCAAAATGGCGGTTTCGCTGCCTATACCGCTGTGGCGCGTAGCCGTGCCCTTGACAAGCGCCTGAAAAGCGTCCTTAGACCCTTCGCCGATCGTGCCTTCAAGGTTCAGATCGATCGTCTGCACTTTCCCGCTATATGTACCTGTAAATTCCGACCGCGGGCGCGTTACTTGTTTTGCGACGATCTCAAAGAGCACCTCTCTGTTCGCGAACGCATCGCTGCCGACGTCACCCGCAGGCGTATCCCAACGATAGTTATAGCTGTCCGTCATTTTGAGAGTGACGGAGTATGTGCCTACGTTCTGCGCGTTCTGCGCATTTTCCGATATATAATAGAGTTCGCTTTCAACTTCCTCCGCCGTGAGGGGCGTGCCCGCATATGTTTTGGTTTGCAGGATATTGTGCCCCAAATCGCTCAACGTCGGCTTGATCTCCTGTTTGCCGACGATAAACTCCGCAGGCTTTGCACTTGTTGAACCCGCCTTAAAGTTATCCGTTTCGGAGATGTCGACGTAAACCTTATAAGACCCCGCGTCCGTCGGAGCCTGCGCATTATCGGAATAGTCTGTACCGGCGTTCAGCCTGCCGCTGTAATGCCATTCCACATCGCCGCCGCCGTAATTGCCCTTATACGTTACCCAGCCTTCCTGAAAATCGTCGCCGTACGTCCAGCCGGGGTTCTGCACTTCGGAATCATCGTATGTAGTATGCCCGACGGAAACGGAAAGATCTCCCAATTCCGCCTTTTCTATGATTACGGTAAAGGAGAGTTCGGAAACGCTCTCTTCGTAACCGCTCCAATAATATCCGGGGTTCGTGAGGGCAACGGTGACCGTATACGTACCCGCCTCGGTAAGACGGACTTCTCCCGTCTGTTTGGAAGCCGCCTCCACGATTTCTATGCCGCTATTGATCGCCTCGCCGCCTTCTCGATTTCCCGAAACGGAAATTTTCATGATTTCGGGGTCGAACTCATAGCCTGTATTGTCGAGGTCGAAAGAATGCGCTTTGCCCGTTGCCGCATTGTCGCCGGACTTATCGTAGTTATAGGTCAGCCCGCTCGTCGTTTGCCCGGGGCGATAGGTCTTCCCGTCCGAATTTAAAATGACGATCGAATGCGCCGATTTGAAGACATTAACGTAAATTTGGCACTCTACCGTTTCCCCGCTTTCCGTATAGTAGATAATGAGATAGTCTCCATTATTCGTCGTGCTGTAATATTCAAAGGCATCTTTATCCGCATAAGCTTCCATGCCCGGTTTGACATTGCCGTCCTCATCGCGGATCGCTTCGCCTTCTTCATTCGTATAACTGAAAGAAAAACGAGTGTCGCTTGCGGAATAGCGCAACGTTATCACGCCGGTCGAGTACATAATCGTAAAGTCAAATGCAGCCTCGGAGGGATTAAACTGTGTTCCCGCGCCATAGCTCACTTCCGACGATGTTGCCAACCATATATTTTGCGGAGTCTGCGCTCTAATATTTGTTATGGTAAGTTCGTAAGGCTTTACATAAGTATCATCATTATAAACGATTTTTACAACTTTGCTATATGTATCCGAAGTATTATCTCTCGGGGCAGCCAAGTCGCCTTCAATACTCCAATTAGAAATATTAGAGGCAGAATCGCCGTTTGCATATTTGCCCGTAATCGTTATATATCGCCTTAAAAAGCTGATCTGTGTAGTAGAAGATATTTCACCCGCACTTTCACTGTTATACGACGCACTGATCGAAACGATCTCGTTGTCGCGGACCTCGATCGTGCACCGCTCTGAAATTTCCGCATTGCTGTTCAGCGTCGCGATAACGGTATGCTGCCCCGTAGTGAGCGTATCCGTCTCTTTGAGGCCGCCTTCCGTCGTTAAAGTGAACGCGGAAGCGTCGAGGCGCTCCGTAAGAGAAGGGTTGTTATCGTACGTAGCCGTGACGATAAGGCGCGGCCCGACAGCCTCGCCCCCGATCTCAGATTCTGTTTTCAGCGCACCGAGCGTTTCAAAGTTGTAGAACCGCGTGGTGTCGCTTTCCGGTGCGAGCGAAATGCTTGTGATCGTATCGCCCGTTGCTGCCCGCGCGCGCGTGCTTGAAGAGCCGAATGCGCCCAGTGCAAGCACTGCGGCGCAAACGAAAAACACCAAGCACAAAAATGCCATGGCAGCATTTTTTATTTTGTAACGCATCTACTTTTCCTCCTTTTGCTTTGCCTTCCTCCGAAATTTGTCAAATAGCAGATAACACCATATTTTTTCGGATAGTATCCGAAAAAAGGGGATATCCCCTTTTTTCGCCCGATTTCTCCGCGCAAAACGAATGGTCGCTGCGCAAAATCAGACAAATATCAATTATTTACTTATATTATAAAGCACAATTTGATATTTGTCAATATTTATTTTTGTTTTTTCGCCTTTTATAATAAATATTTAAATATCTATACCCCCCCCCGCATATTACAATATATGCTATTTTCAACTCTTTCAAACAAAGAACAAAAGCCGCGCAAAATGCATACGTATGATATTTAAACGCAGAAAAGCGTTTTTCTTATCTCTTAAAAAACAGAAAATGCATGCGTGTTTGTCATCGCCCGAACTCGGAAAACTGTTTTCAGACAAGTTTGCTCATTTCGTTTTTCAGGCGGGAGATGATCTTTTTTTCCAAACGGGATATGTACGACTGGGAAATTCCCAAAAGATCGGCGACGTCTTTTTGCGTCATCTCCTCCCCTCCGTCCAGCCCGAAGCGAAGGCGCATGATCTTTTGTTCGCGGTCGGGCAGCTTTTTGAGGGCGTCTCGGAGGAGCTGTTTTTCCACGCCCGTTTCTACGTCTTTATACACGGTGTCGCTGTCGGTACCCAACACATCGGAAAGGAGCAGCTCGTTGCCCTCCCAGTCGGTATTGAGCGGCTCGTCGAAGGACACTTCGCTTTTGAGCCGCACGAGCCGCCTCAGATACATGAGTATCTCGTTTTCGATGCAGCGGGAAGCATACGTGGCGAGTTTGATATTTTTATCGGGGCGGAAGGAATTGATCGCCTTGATGAGCCCGATCGTGCCTACCGAAACGAGGTCGTCGGGGTCGGCGCCCGTATTGTCGAACTTGCGGGCGATATATACGACGAGGCGCAGATTGTGCTCTACGAGGTCAGATTTCACCTTTTCGTTCCCGAGAGAAAGCTCGCCGATCAGCTGAGATTCCTCTTCCGCCGAGTACGGGAGGGGCAGCGCCTCGCTCCCGCAGATATAGTCGAGCACGTTATCCTTCATGCTCATCTTTTCGAGAAGGCGCCTGACCGCCTCTTTGAGTTTTTTCATCACCGTTGCCTCCCTTTTCCGCTTTCCAGATCCTGCGTAAACGAAACGGGCAGGATCAAGTCGTATTCGCCCAGTTTTTCGCCGCTCACGCCGATTTTCGCATTCTCTATTATATTCACCCGATCGCCGCAATATATCTCGATTTTGTCGATCGTGAACACGCTCATTTCCGATTTTCCGTTCACCGTACGGACGCTGACCCTTTCAAAGGGCGTATTTGCGGTGAACAGGCTGTCTTCCAAAAGGCGCAAAGCCAAAGAACGATCCGCCACCGCGACCGCACAGCCCGAACGGGTCGAAAGGCGGTTGCCCGTATCGGCAAAGCCCTTGGCCGGCACCTCCTTCCCCTTAAAAAACAGCTTGCAGGGATAGGTGAGCGCGACCACCCTGCGCCTGCGGGAAAGCATGCGCACCAGCCGCACCGAACCGAAGGCGAACGCGACCGCGCCGAGCACCAACAATCCCGACGGGATCGTCTGATAAGTAAAGCGCACGCCGCCCTCTCCGCCCGTTTCAAAGCGCATAAAGAGTGCCGTGAGCATGCCGGCAAACGCGAACATATACCCTACAAATGCGAGCGAACAGAGAACGTATGTGCTTTTCTTTTTGAAGGACGCCGCAAAAGCGGGCAGCAGCGCGGCGACGGCGTATTTCATAAAAAGATCGAGCGCGGCGGGGAGCGCATAGTACAGCTTGAAAACGGCATACCCCGTGCCGAGCACGGCGCCCGCAAGCGCGACGAGCGCGATGCGCCAGAGCCTTGTTTCTCCCTTTACCGTTTTTACGGCGCAATACAAGAGCGCCGCGTCCGCGCAGAAATTATTGATGAAGAGCAGGTCAAGATAGACCTTCAATGCACCCGCACCCCCTCGCGCGGCGCCCTTTTGCCGCCCGGGCGGGCCCGCCGTTCCTGTGCTTTATATTATAATTTTTATACCGTAACAGATTCCGGAAGGTATTGCCGCTTTTTGGCGTATTTTGAAAAAACCTTTTCCGCACCGACGTATATCGGCGCGGAAAAGGCAAAAAAACACGGCGGGAGCGAAAAGCTCCCGCCGTCATAAACTTTCTATTTTTTCTTTTCCGCACATCGCCCTGCAAGCAGCTTCGCAGATGCAGATATCGTTTCTTTTGCCCGAACCCTTTACTGCGCCATCGGCGTTGCGAACAGGCAAAAAAAGCAACTAAGGCGCTTACGCTGCCTTAGTTGCTTTTTTGCCGTGCTTCGGCGTGAGTTTCACGGATAAAAATGCTGCCGCAAACCGAGCAGAAGGGTTGCGGATCGCGTGCTTTCAGATGCGAGGGCGAGGAAGTTTAGCAAAACGTAAACGACCGAAGCCCGCAAAATGAAGATAAGGGCGCAAGATGCGCCCTTTCTTCGGTTTGGTAGCGGCGGTGGGATTCGAACCTACGACCTATCGGGTATGAACCGATCG
>ERZ1643247.174-NODE-174-length-85639-cov-110.870572_pt1 | contig 85639 bp, 71 predicted proteins | sample MGYA00579264_ERZ1643247 | MGnify/ENA primary metagenome ERZ1643247 (study PRJEB29033, sample SAMEA4952262) | chicken gut metagenome | biome: Broiler Chicken; feature: Gastrointestinal Tract; material: Caecum | place: Ireland | collected 2018 | study: Broiler... | reverse complement strand
CCGCGCCACTATGCACATCAACCGCAAGCCCGGAGAGCAGGTTGAGGTTGACTGGTTATGACATTCTATTCATAACCAGTCCACTTCCATGGCATCTCCGGGTTTATGATGGATTCTCATAGTGGCTTTGGATTTTTTGGCCCATGCCCGGTAAATGTCACAAAACTGTGTATACTGGTATGGGACGCGCCCGGCATTGGAGCAATTGACCTGGTATTCTTTCCAAAGCAGTGTCAGGTTCACTCCTTTTTTTGCCAGTTCACGGTGGATCCAGGCACAGTCCGGTTCCAGATAAACATTTGCTTTTTCCTGCCGTTCCGGATAAAGCAGAGCATAAAGCTGTGGATTGGTCACCTCCTCTCCAAGCGGCCACCGGATTCCTTTCTCGTCCGCAAGCCGTTCTACTTCCCTTACGGTGTTGCGGGAGCTGCGCAGTGATCCGGCGATCTGGGTAATGTTGTGTCCAAGGCTCTGGAGCCTCAGGATTTCGCGATAATCTACCATGATCATCGTCCTCCTTAAATGATAGTCACACGAATGTGTGCCATCATCATTATAAGAATGACTTTGATCGCCGACTATCCCTCTCCGAGATCAGTGATCTGAATCTCCGTGAAAGGTGATCAGATTGACCGTGAGGGATGGTCAGTTCCTCTGAAATATACACACAAGAAGCTGGATAAGGCAGATATCCTCATTCTGGATGAATTCGGGTATGTCCCGTACAACCGGACCGGTGCCCAGCTGTTGTTTGACTATCTTTCCGAGATCCATGAAAAGAAAGTCATTATCCTTAATACCAATCTGGAGTTTTCCAGATGGGTAAATGTCCTGTATGATGAGCAGATGACCGCCGCACTTGTAGGGCGGCTGATGCACCACTGTCATCTGATACTCTTCCCCGGTGAAAACAACCGGCTTCGGGAATCCAGTATCAACTACATGTTCGCTTCCCAACAGAAGGGAGGTGCCCGGAATGCCTGATCATGAAATTTTCAAGGAACATGATCCGGAAGACTGCTTCTATAGCTGCAAGACCATGCATGATTTCATGCGTCTCACTGACGAGATGGTACATACCATCATCGGTCTGGAAGAAGAACTCGTCCGGTGGCGCCAGGTCCTCATCAAATATCTTCCGCCCGAATGGGCAGATGGGCTGCGGTCAGACATTTTAAACAACATTTCCCGCGATTTTGAAGGAGATCCGGCTTATGATCTATATGTCAGCATGGTATGCAACGGTATCGATCCTCAACAGGAGGAAGAGAAACTGGCCCGTATGAGGAGGCTTGTCAACGGCACCGATGAAACCAGCATCACATATCTGTAACTAATAAACTTTGTATGCCTGCAACGGCTCCTCTCCGGCACCTGAAAGAGTGCCGGCGGAGGAAATGCAATACTGGGGAAATTCCCCATGCAACTTTGAGGAATTCAATCTGCATTTTTGAGGAAAAAGTGCTTGCAAAAAACAAATGTAAGATTTTGGAGTAACCAGGTACAACAAAAGCAACCGAAGATATGAGATTGCAGCGTAGCTTTTGCAACTCCGAGAACCGGATAGGAAGTGAATTACTCCAAGTATCTGAAGTATCTCACAAAAGTTAGAGTTTGACTAACCGGTTGGTTATAAAGCGCTTACCACGAATCGGTCAGTGACCTTGAGATCAACCTTTTTCTTTGCGTACTGATATGGGCAGGAATACCGGTTTTTCTTGTATACGACATGGAAGTCGAGGTTGACGGCACGGCCATAGACCCATTCAGCAACCTCATAAGGAACGTCCGGGAGAGGCCGGAGATAATCTCTCTCTTCCTGCAATACTTCATAGCGGCTGCCTTCGCGTTTCTGAAAGGCTTCATGATTGAATTTATAGAGCTTATCCGCAACGTCCTTCTTGAGTTCCGCAAAGGAATAATACGTTTCATTTCTGCATCGGGCGATGATGGCGGTAGCGATCTTACCGACCGTGCCTTCTACGGATGGTTTTTGCTTCGGTTTCCTAACGCCGGCAGGAATGATCGCAGTCATGTAATGTGAGCCTAAAGCCGCATAATCATCGGTCAGGATGATCTCGCCTTCCTTCGGATGGGACACAACACCTGTTTTAAGATTGTCGCATACGGTCCGCACTGGGACACCGCCAAAGTATTCATACATGTGGATATGGCACCGGATAAAGGTATCCATTTTCATGTCCAGGCAAGGCTCAACGTAGGAATACTGGCTGTAAGGGAGCGTTCCGACGAACAGATAGACCGTGATCAGTTCACCTGTGTTTATATCCACATAGCGCATGGTCGGGCCGGACCAATCGACTTCTGCACGTTCTCCCGGCTTGTGCTCAAGATGGTTCGTGAGACGGTTGGCAATAGTGAATTCAGAGTATCCTTCATTGAACTTGGTTTTTCCCATAGGGATCTCGCCGTTCCGCTGGCAGCGTTCGACATACTCTTCATGTAGAAGTTTGAGGGTCACGCCCACTTTCTTCAGTTCCTGATGTATGCGTTCATAGTCAGGATCACCGTACATGGTCTCGTTCGCAAATTTCTCCGGATAGAAGAGGCGGTAGACCTCCTGTTCCTCAAGATCGCAGATATCGTTATAGTGGATTCCCTTCGCGTCAGCGATGTTGAAAACGTCACTGACAGAGTGTCTTGAGATGTGTCTTGTGGATGCGATCGTACTGTGTGACAATCCGGCATCCCGAAGCTCCATGATAAGCTTCACGTTGATTTTTCTGGCCATTCTTCTGGCCTCCCTTCGTTAGATTTGGAGATATGCTCCTTATGTAATTCTAACGAAAGAAAAGCCAATAGGAATAGTGGTTAATGGGTGTGCTGATCAGCGACCGGCATGAGCTGAACTGCGGATCACATCAAATGCGCTGAAGTGCGGTCAGGCTGCGCTGAACTGCGACCAGGGTGGGCCGAAGACCTGGAATAATCAATTTTCTCACCGCGGGTTACTTCTGTCAATAGTCAGGTGGCAAGGCGGGGCGGAATACTGGTGGTTCAAATTTTGCAGATTTCCACAGGTATTGAACTTCCAACGATCCTCAGCCCCTCTTCAACTTCTATCTTATACTGCCCCATCAGCTCATCACTTACGCCATTATATTCTGGCAGCATTATCTCATTCCCGCCATCAATCAACGACTGATACTTATTCGTTCCAAGATTATGTTCCTTGAGGATTTCAATCTTCAAAAGGTTCGAATAGCTTTTGGCTTTCGATTCTATCAGTTCAACCACAGCTTTCCTGTTTTCCTCACTATCCGTGTAACCGCCGATAACCGGCAAGCGAAAGACAATCGGCTTGCCGCTGTTCAGTAATGTCACAAGATTGTTTTTATATAACTCAATCCTTCCACCAAGAGAAGATGAGCATAAATCATCATTCAGAACCTTAATATCAACGTAAAACAGGTCTATATGCTTGATTGCAATGGAAAGCTGTACTGATGAGCAGAAAAGGCTTGTCTCCGCAATTGTGTGGATTTGCTCATCATTAAGCCGTTGAAGCATGGGATCAAGCTCTTTCATCTGGAGCATGCACTCGCCGCCGGAGAACGTCACGCCTCCAGGAAGAGAGTCCAGATAAGTAGCCGAATTAGCATTACAGGAGTCATAAAACGCCTTATCTTTTATTACTTCAGAATATAGCTCATCTGGGTTATACCATTTCCCATAGGTTCCTTCTTCTTCAACTTTGCCGTTATGATCCATCTTTACATACCTTTGCTCCCTGTGCAGTAAATTTTCCGGATTGCTACACCAAGGGCAGTGTATTGAACAGCCTTTTAGGAAAACAGTGGTACGTATGCCAGGGCCATCGTGCAGGGAGAAACGTTGAATATTGGTGAGAAGGATATTCTTTTCAGGTATCATAGATTGACACCTTCTTTCGTATTGACTTCACATTCCCTAAAAATCTCCAAAATCATTTCTAGCACCTGTTCATTTGTAAAACTTTGATCCTGTTTGCATCGTTCAAACCATTCAGGCTCTCTTGCTACTTGTCTAATTCTTAATGGGGCAGACTGTCTCGCATTTATAACACCGAATGCACATACTTGCATCAACCACAGGATAAAGAAATCCTTCCTCGTCCTCTTCCATATAAATAGCACCATGAGAAAGAACATACTTTTCACCAAATTGGCCTATGCTCCCCTCACCGTTATTTTCAAGGAATTTTCTGGTCGGACATACGGCATAACAGGCTCCGCAACCACAACAGTTTTCTCGTTTATTATATAATTCCGGCAGTTCCTTATTCGTGTCCTTTAGTCCACCAGTCTTTACATCATAGGACTTTGCCTTACCGTTCTCCCCTATTACGATATTCTTATATCTGGTTGATTGGTGTGGCGTATACTTTCGCGGCTTTTTTGGCTTTGGCTGTTGATTCATATCTAGCCAATGTCCTTGCTTATCCTGATAAACCAATACCCCATCATCAAATTCGCAATAAGGACTATCTGGGTCTATATCAGAAGCATAAGGAGGTATCCCTTGATTCATCTTAGCCTCTCCTTTACTATTGAATGATAACGACATATCTTAAACCTCCAAAATTCCATAGACTCACCTACTTGGAATCCATCTTCTTTGCTCTTTTGGCTCTCACCAGATAATTTGTAAGCGGGAACCTCATGATATGATAATAGAGTACATCCTTATTACGACGCATCGGTGATTCCAATATGCAGCATTTCTGCTTTGAAATCTTAGCCGCTATGTAATCGCACTCACCATCGAATTTATAATCAATCTTCTGCATATAAGAATTGTTCATGAAGAAGTCAACTGATTGTTTCAATCCATCCCTCAGAGATACAGTATTATAAACAGAGTGTCCGATTGCGTTGGAGACTTTGGTATTGTCAAAACGCATATTCGTTCCCTTGTCGCCAACCAGTATTTCATAAAATTCGGGCATATATTTCTCGGTTTCAGCTCTATCGAGTGAACAGATATTCGGCTTCCTATTTAATAACTCACAAAGAATCGTATAAACCTCAAGCCATGTTTGTTCACTAGTGCTTGTGATATGAAATGCTTCTTTATAAGCCTTTTCATTCAGTAGCAATTCATAAAGCGTTTTAGCAAAATCCTCCGTGTGCGTTAGGGTGCAAATTGCATCACCCTGCTCAAACATAATAACCGGCTTGTTGGCCATAATGCGAGCCAGCAGAGTATATTGGTCGCCCGGTATGATTGGAAATGGAATTCTGTTTTTGCCGTAGGTTACATATGGCCGTATAATTGTATAATTGATGCTGCTTTTCCTCAAAAATTCCTCGCACAGATACTTGTTATATGCATAATCCCATTTTTTGTTTCCAATTTCACTCTGTTCCGTCAGAATCTCATCCTCACACTTCTTCTTATAAGCAGTTGATGAGGAAATAAATATAAATTGTATGAATTGCCCATTTAATATGGACAGTGTGCGTTTCAAATGATCCGGAATAAACGACAGAAAATCAACAATGACATCATATGATGGAATTTCCTTGAAAATCTTCTCTCGTAGTACATTTTCCGGCTCATTTCGAAGGTCAGCTTTAATAAGTTTGACCCTTGGATCTATAAAATGAGTTCTGTTCCCTCTATTAAGGGTATAAACCACATTTCCCTTATCCAAACACGTTTTGGTAAAATCAGTAGATAGTATGCCGCTTCCACCGAGAATCAATATATTCATTATGACCGTTATCTCCTTGCCTTTCAGCCGAATCAATATCAATAAGTATGCCGTTCATTCAACTATGCGCTATCATTGGTTATTTTTCTTTGCCCTTCAGTCGATTATAATAATATCTAATCCAGTTTTTGGCCGATGGCTTAAAATGCTTTTTCAGCGATTCTATCGTTCCGATTTCAAAAGCATCTGTGAAGAATCTTTCTCTAATCGGATTAGCCTTGACGCTCTTAACTGCTGTCCAGTTACCGGCCATCAGTTCTTCTGCATCATATCCCAGATATTCCAGATTATCTTTTATCTCATCAAAAATCAGCAATGCACGGTCATTCTGCAAAAGCAAAGCTGACAAGCCTTTATTATCATTAATATTCTGGTTTGATTCGGCAACGCCCCAACAGTCAGAAATGGTGAAATCCGAAGTTCTTTGTAATCCTTTAAAATGACATTCAAAACAGGAGGGTCTTATATTCGCATAAGACAGGTAAGAACGCATAAACATTGTCATGCTGCCCCGCCGCTGCCACACATTCCCATTTTGGTAGTCAACCTTGAAATACCATTTCTTCCACCCGTGCGTTTTTGCCTTAAAGGTGATTTTCTTGATTTCTCCCTTATTTTTGAATTGTCCGTTATATCCTCGCCAAACCAAATCCGAACCTACACCATGGCAAACAAAATCCATTGTGAAAAGATTTTCGTACTTTCTTCCAAGGAAATTCTTAAGACCAGCTATCTCACATGGTGTCCCGGTATAAAAAACTGCCCTTCCACTATCCAACGCAGCTTTAGCTTCTAAGAAGCTGTTACAGACATTGCTTTGAGGATATTTTGAACCGCGAAGTCTACCCAGATCGTCCAGAGTATCCACTCTAATATGCTTGACATTACAGTTCCGATCAAATGCGGCTCCAAAAATCACAGCATCCTTTTCTTTAAGAAAATACGTTGCCAGCGTTGTGAATGCACCACCGGACGTACTATCCAATCTCGTTTGCAGGTCTTTGTTGTAGCAAGCATATGCAACAGGAAAGGTAACATCCTGATTAACTAAATTCTCTTGTTCAATTATATTTTCCATCACAAATCCTCCCTCAGACCATTTCGACCCTCAGTGAAGGATCCATATTAATATCTGGAAGATGCCCTTCTGTGGCATTCTCCCTTGCAATAATCTTAGCAGGGTTGCCAATTACGATGGAATGCGGCGGAACATCAAAGTTTACGAAAGTATTCGGTGCTATAAGCACATCATCACCTATGCTAATATTGCCAACTATTGTCGAATTTGTTCTAATGCAAACTCTGTTCCCAAAAGTAGGATATCCTTTGTGCTTTCCACGTATATCTCTTCCAACAGTCACTCCGTGAGTAATCATAGTCTCATTGCCAAATTTCGCATTCCCATTGATAACTATCTTTCCCCAATGTCCAATCAAAAGGCAGTCTCCAATATTACAGTTACCGAGGAAATCTATCCCGGTTTTCTCTGCCATACGGTTTAACTTTCTTTCATAGATATAGCCCCACAGGTTGCCTTTATTAACCTGGTATTTACGATAGACAACCACAGTTCTCCATTCCGGAGACTTCTTTTCCTTTCTGGAAAGTGTAACGCCGCCGTTTCGGAATCTGGCATTAAACACCTCGTCCTTTGCTATTTTCCCTTCGTAATCTCTTTTGTTGAATTTAAAGAAGGAAGGGCTACATATCTTATTTATAATTCTCTTAATATTCATGCAGCAGCCTCCCCTAAATAGCCAAGCTGTGAGCTATCAGAATAGGCTGGAAAGACATAACAGGCAGATTGAGATATGCGGACAGAGAAAGTAGATTCTCTATACCCCCCCCCGCTAATTTTTTAAATGTACTCTTAATCATAGCCACTCCTTTTGGACCTACTACCATTTTAACGCCTTGTTTAACGCACCTCTTAATCAAATAGGGTCTATATAGTTTATGAATCAGCCGATCATAATCGGTGGATTGATACTCCGCAAAAAAAGATGCTCTTTTTTCATTTCTTGGCTGAGGCTTTGTAAATGCCAAATTACATGGAACGGCACGCTCCATCGGATCAATTGGCCCATATATAAAATCTTTTGACACACGATTTAACAGATCTCTCGCTTTAACTGTGTTTACAACCATAACACTGATTCCTTTTTCAAGATTATATTCACTCGCACAAGTATCATCCACACCCCAATAATCGGAAAGTGTAAAATCTGAAATACGATCTGTGCCAGTGAAATGACATTCATAACAAGATGGCCTTAGTATAAGATTTCCACTGAAAGCCAAGAAAAATGAATCGATGCCGTCTGTTATTACTTTTTGCGTTCCATCTGCATAGTTTAGCAGCATTGAGGCGCCACAACCATTTCTCCAAGGTATCAAACCTTTTTGGCGAAAAGCAATGCTTTTAATAGGCTGTCTGGCTTTTCGCTCTTCGGCCGTCGCATATTTTTTAACAACAGATTTCGAAGTAACACCATGACAAAGCACATCAACTGTGATTAGGTTGTCGTATGATTTTCCGAGATAGTTTTTCAATGCTGCCACTTGGCAAGCCGTACCTGAGAAGAGAACTTCTATTCCCGCATCCAAATATTTTTTGCAGTCAGCATATGCTAAAAATGCCTGGCTTTGATAATACTTGCTACCGCGAATATCATTTAATTCTTCAATGTAGGTAACCGGCTTATGATAGACATCCCATGTCTTCTCGTCAAATGTCGCACCAAATACAACGCCATTATCTTGAAGAACGACTTCAGCAATTGCTGTAAACGCACCACCCGATGAACTATTCATAAGCACTTCATCATCTTGATACCAAGCCATGTACCAATCGCTTTTTCCAAGTTTATTTACCTGTTGCACCATATACATCATTTCCTCCTAGCTCATCGAATTTCAACGACCCATTCGCTTTTCGTGGACGAGACAGCATTATTTTCTCTTCACAAGTCGCAGTAGCATATCTTTATTTATCGCAAGAGCAATACACCCCACAAGAGCCATTGCAGCTATCCCAAACCAACTATTCCAAAAATAAAGTGCAGTTTGTATAGCAGAAATTGACAGCATAATTAAGATTCTTTTTAATTCCAATTTTATCGTTATGAACTTTTTAATATCCCTCCACCGTAAAAAGAACATTACTATATAACCCGTAAGAGTGGTCAAAGCCGCTGCCATAAGTCCAAAATAGGGAATGAGCAAAAAATTTAAAACTATATTTGTCAATGCTCCCCAAACACTAGTCAGGAAAGCCCCTTTTGTTTGATAGAACAAAACATAGTATGAACCAAGGTTAGATGCAATAGCATGTGCAACAGCTCCAGCAAGTAGAGGAGGAATATATAGCCAAGCCTCAGCATAACTCGAATCAAACAAATAAATGATCATTGGACGAGACACCACTAGAATACCGACATAGCCCAGCATCATAAACACAAAGTAGTTGTTGAATATTCTACTGTAAAAGTTATTACGCTCCTTATCATCGAGAGAGTTGATTGCCGTCGTTTGATAAGCCTGATAAAATATACTCTCAAATGCATTCAAAATCGAAGGTATTTTATTGGAAACAGCGTAAATACCGTTTGCTGCCATTCCCATAAAAATGCCAATAGCATACCGATCGGACACATTCAAGACCCACCACATAACCGTTGTAGGCATAAGTGGAATACAATGCTTTAGCAGTCTTTTTTGATAAGCCTTATCAAGATGCTGTCTTTTGATAACTTTAAAAGGCCTTACATTAATAAAAAGATAGACAAATGTTATAATTTTTGCGAAAAGGAATCCAATATACCAGCCATTCAGGCCATATCTAAACAAAACAATAAAAAGAAAAGTAAATACCAGCTGGAAAGCCGAGTTCACAACCCCTGAAAAAGCAAATACCTTTATTTTGCCACTTCCACGCTCATACCAACTAAAAATCAAAGTAAAACCATCTATGACCACATAAAGATAAATAATCAATATTACGGGAAGATTCTGATATATCAGAGAAATTGGTATGATGAGCAATGCTCCTATAATTGTACCAATCAAGGCAATCAAAGAGCAATTAGTCAATACTTTATTATTGTCTTCATCCGGATCACTTGTAAAGCGAAAGACACTTTCATAGACATCCGCCATAAGGATTGGCAGCAACAACGAAGCCGTTGTTGTCACCAAGTCCATAGTACCATATTCCGCTGTTGTCAGGTAGTATGAATACAATGGAGCAAGGATAAAGGATATCGCTTTGCTTCCGAATGTTGCTATTCCAATGATCAGAGTGTTTTTCTTTAGCTCTGAAAGTTTACTGCTTTTATTCTGTTCAGTCATACGGCATATTCCTTATATGTTATTAATGGTATACTTAGGGCTACTCTTTAATCGAGTCCATAGATATTATTTTAATTTGTCCAATTAAGATTTTCATGTAATACCCTTAAGTAACCCCAGTATCAATGGCAAAATATCACACTTCTTCATAGTCAATCCCTGTAATCAACAAAACAGCCTTTAATCTGAACTCAGTGCGTTTTTTAAATAATCATATCCAATCGTGCGCAGAGCCTCGATCTTTAACCTTACTTGCGTATAATCGATTGCAGAATCAAGCTTTGTAAAGGATTCTTCAATATCAGCGATTATGCGGTTTTCGAGTCCCAGTTGACACAGGATATCTGTCTTTCTGAACTCGCTTCCTGTATTTTCGCACATCGAGAAAAAATTCTTCTCGAAATTGACCGATAGTATAGTTCCATGGTAAGAATCTGTTATAATCATCTCAGCATTCATGATGTTACTTATAAACTCCAGCGGACCAAATTCCGGATGAATTTCAAAGCAATCATCTGGATAGTTTAAATAAACAAAAGGTGTAACCACTTTTATTTTATATCCAGTACGCTCCGAGATTTGTTTAAGCAATTTAATGCGCTCTCTTTGCGGTTTATAGCTACGTAACGAATAATACAAAATATATTTTTCATCTTTGCTTTGTTTTAGGTCCAACAGAGCAATCCAATCTTTTCTGGATAGAAGAAACGTAGGATCAGGAACATTGATCGCTCCCAATTTGTATTTTTCATTTATTCTTTTATTGCTACTTGCCTCTCTGAACGAAAGATGGTCAAACTGAGAAATGTAGCCAATAATTGAATCGAGCTCCTCATCAGACATGTTACTTATCGAAGAGGCATAAGAAACCTTCTTGCCGTTAAATTCAGACAATAAATACGGTTTCATATAATCTATTGATTGCCCTTCCAATTCATTTGAATGAAAATTCCAAATCTGATCGCTTCCGCTAACAATACAGGGGTATTCAGCAAATACCTGCATCGCTGCTTCCGGAAGTTCAAACTCCTTTGTAAGGTTCAATCTTGACTTGATAAATTGTTCATATGCCTTTGCTCTCTGAAGCCTTTTTCCCTTTGCCGGCATCATAATGAGATCCTTAATAAATGTCTTAGAACCAAACGCCGTCCTGTAAAGTTTTTGGTAGTACTGCTTCTGCCTTTTCATTCTATAATTAATAATATCAGCTTCATACCCTAAACTCTTGATTGCTTCTTGCGTAGCTAAGGCCTGTAAAACAGAGCCAAAGTTATAGGCAGAATGATATGTTATAATTCCAACTTTAGTCCTATATCTATTTTCCATAATAGCCTCACATCATTTTAACTCTAATTTTCTTTCCCACAGCCTTACGTTCTTTAACTTCTACAGGCTGTTCCTTCGCAATACTCGAATCCATTATAATTATCCATGACATCGTCATACATACAGTACATAATATTCTTGACTGAACTACTGTTACAACAAGAAGTGCCATGTAAAGAAATACGAATCCCAAAACATTCCGATACTTAGGTTGTGAGATATATTTCTTAACTGCAATCACAACCGGGACGATATACCATAGGCCCCACAATAGTCCACCATATGCTAATATTCCACCAAGACCTGTACTCAATCCAGCATTAGTTCTCTTGTAAAGCCTAAAAGGATTAATGCCTTTTAAATTATTATAACCTATCCCGTTAATCGGATCGCTAGTAAAGCATTTTAATGATGCTAAAACATCATCTGTACGAACGGAAGCAGAGTAAACATTGCTAACAAATTTATCTTGGATCACATACGCCCCAAAATAAACTAAAACAGCAATAACAACTGGAAGACAAACGAACTTTAAAAATTTGTTCTTTTTTATTCTATCGTAGGACTTCAAATACAACATCACAGCAATTAACAAAAGGCCGGTTGTTGAAAGAGATGATGCAATAGCTAAAATTATAGTAAGCGCTACCGCATTCCGAATACCCTTGATTCTAAGAAAAAGCTCATAATATAAAGCAATACAACCAACAAAAGTAAGCATAGGACCCTCTACAAATAATGCTATATTTCTCACACCTGAATACCCTAAAGCATACACCTCCTGCCCTTCGCAATATAAATGAAAGTAATCTTTATAGACATTAATACCCCACCCTACCTCATCTGAGGAATAAATAGCTGTTGGACTAATTAGATGCAGATTAGATGCAAAAATATAAAACACCAAACTCAATAGACATATGATTGCTACGATATTTGTATACTTTTCCCAAAAATCAAGTACTACATCTGTTCTATCAAAATACAAAGCTGTGAATACAAAAGGAAGGACACAAGAAAACATAAATTCATAACTGAAAAAGCCTCGTATTATAAGGAGCAGCATGCAGACAAAATATAACGCAACTAAAGCAGATATATTTTTTTTGAGTTTTATTTTCCCACGCAGTAAAAACAATAGCGCAAAATTTGCGTTCGTCAAAATATAGAAGATTTGGTTCGGATATATCATGCACACAAGGGAATAACAATTTAAAATAATCAGTAGCGCTAACGTATATGTAAATAGAGAAATCGAATTCTTCTTCATTGTGTCTCTTCCTAACTATGAAAATATCTATGCTTCAATCGGCGAAGCAATAATACAATCTTTTCTTTTTCCGGCATCTCCGAATTAATAATATTCACATGCCTTATAGTTTGTTTATTCTTAATCAGCCACACATTCAGAAGACGTTCACTTAAAAAACCATATAGCCTCCTCTGATATGCGTTTAGCTTGTTTAAATCCACAGACTTCTCTAACTCAAAAAGAATGGAGAAAAGCCACTCGCAGTACGCATCAAAAATTTCCGCCCTGCAAAACATCATATTGAACAGTACCGACTTGTTCTGTGCAAAATACTGATCGAATGCCGTTATATATTCAGGATACATATTCTCTACGATTCTTCTAAGCTCATCAAAGATTCCCAAGGTACAGCACTCTACAAGAATTTCTTCTTTTGCGTTTTGCTTAAAGTATTCGATATAAGGAAGAACAATGTCAGCCTTATTTAAAAAGCCCAGCATTTCATCGTATGTGTAAATGTCTGTCATTTTGCTGCTCAGATTACTTTTTCCAAAATAACGTCTGTAATGAACAAGTCCCTTATACTCGTCAGTTGTATTCTTCCAAATCCAATATAAACCTGTAAGCTCACAGAAATTTTGGTTTTTTATTGATATATTATCTCCGGTATTATCTTGCAGATAACCAAGGCTTTCCTTCCCCTCTGCTCCTACTTGTAATGGCACATAGTTTTCCAGTCGAGGAACATCAAATTTTTTATGTGCTGCAATATAAATCATTTTTTCACTCCCAAATACAAACTCATGAAACTCTGCACAGTATCCTCAATAGAATATTTCTCTTCTCGAAGTCTTTTATACGCTTCTGTTCTGTCCCTGCGCATACTTCCATAATGGTTTACGTCATCAACCCAACTACTAATATCGGCATCCTCGATTCCTAGGAAGGTTACGTCATCTAGCAACTTTGCCTGTGAGGTAATTTTATCAGAGAATATAACCGGAAGTCCTGATGCCTGCGCCTCTACACCTACAATTGGCAGCCCTTCAAAATGCGAGGGAAGAACAAATACATCCATCGCCATGAATAGCTTTTCAATTTCATTTGAAGTACCGTAGAAAACGAGAATATCATTCAAATTCATTTCTTCCGCTACGGCCTTAATTCTATCTTTCTCCGGTCCTTCTCCAACCAATAGAATCTTAGAATGCATTTGCTTTTCTTTTAGAGCCTTCGCTATCTTGAGAATGTACTCATGATTTTTTTGATAGGCAAATCTACCCACATGACCTATCAATACCTCATCTGTTATACCCAGCTGTTCCCTGACGTTCTGACGGATATTATCCTTGAAACGAAATTTTTCGAGATCAATTCCGTTTTGGATAATCATAACTTTTTCTTTTGGAATTCCAGGGTACATCCATACTGCTGCCACATCAGAACAGGCCACAAAGTCCGTAGCCACATTCTTTAAAAACATTCTGCATAATCGATGTACCACTACCTTAAAAGTTCTGTGATTTCCATCAACCCCAGCTGCATGTGAGTGAACAACAACACGTTTCACGCCGGCTCTTTTTGCAGCCAACGCAGAAACAAGCAATTTATTTGCCACATCAGCATGAATATGGACAAAATCATATTTATTTTCTTCCAGGATCTTTTTTAGATTTTTATAACAGACAATCTGTTTTTTCCACTTGCTTCCTTCATAGCCTAAATAATAGACTTTACTTCCAAGTGTTTCAAAATGCTCCACATTCTTTTGATTTACGAATTTCTCAATTGCACCTATATCAATCTGTATTTCTTTGCTCGAATGTTCGATTACGTTCTTCACGAGCGAATAAACACCGCCTGTGTGAAGATCATCAACATTTACTTCTAATACTTTTATATGCTTTCCTACCACTTTTCCTACACCCTTATTCCTTGTGTCTATAAATCCAACAAAATATTTTATAATACGGTAGCTTTAGCTTTATCAGCCTCTTCAAAAATGCCACCTTCCATGTAGAGTTTGAAAAGTCATATAGAAAAAATTTAGGATTCATTATGTATTTCCACAATGACTTAGGGTCAGCCGCATTTACTACACCAACGCCCAAATGAAACGGATAATTTCCTATTTTTTTGAGCTCGCGTCTATTGGCTTTTTCACAAAGCACCTCTAACCCAAGCAACATATTTGAACATGTTGCATTCACAAACTCTGAAACGGCAGCTTTGCCAAAATCAGTAGTAAAACGCAACGCTCCGTTTTGAATATCATTAAAAAACTTTCTGTGTTCCTCATCATCCTGACATTCATATGGAGCGAACAAAACCTCGCCGTTGCCACTATAACCCGTAACAGACCCGTGTGGTGCAGAGAAAAAAATCTCAATCAATGCTGTCATTGATGCCAGAAAGCATCTTTTCTCGATATCGTTCTCGCCATTGAGATAAAAGCCCTCAGCCTGACTTCCCGCATCAACAACCGCATCCTCACGGACACCTAAGTAATATCCCTTCCAGTTATATTCCGGGAAGACTTCTTGTAAACAGAACTGCATGGTACAACGCCAACCAATATCTACGACAACGACATCTTTAGTACAGTTCAATTCATTGATATAATTCTTAATGCCTTCGTAATTCTGATTTGCCTTGTCAATCACATCTGGAAGAATACAATTATAAAACTCTACAAAATATTGGTTTTCTGTCAGTCGATCTCTATAAATAACCGTACTAAGCGTTAAACCAGACGCCACTGCTTCGCTTTCATAGTCTTCAGGATTTAAGTTCAGTTTTGTCAGGAATCCATGCACAGTCATTTGAGCCTGCTCGGACTTTAACATTCTGGCTACTGTTTCTAGTGAGGCATCCTTATGCAATGCTGCTAAAATCAAACTTTTTCTTGATCCAAGAAAATATTTATATCTATCCTCTGCTCCATAAAGTGCTTCATACGCTTTCTTCACAACATAACAGTCCCTTGCAAAGAAAAGAACCGTTACGTTCTGTGGAATCCCGTCATGTAACCATTTCACGAAGAAATAAAGCAGCGGACCATAAATCTCATAGCCCAGTTTTACATCGTTATATTCTATCTTTTCACCATTTCCAGTAGCATCTATAACACTGATACGATTATTTATGAAAGAACTGATCACTTTTTTGTCTAAATCGGTTCTTTCACTCTTATGGAGATACTCTGTATTTCTATAATGGGTTGCAATATTTACAGTCGCAATGCCAGCACTTTTTGCGGAAAGGTAATCACCTTTTTTATTGTCTCCTATATGCACCCATCTTTTTATGCCGGTATTTTCTTTTTCAGCAACGACCTTAAATAATGCTCCCTTCTGTCTTTTCTGAACTCCATATTCAGCTGAAACGTAAATCGCATCATACCCGACTATTCCGTTATTTCTCAGCAGCTCTTCCACAAACGAAGCAGGCCAGTACATATCAGAGATTATCAATATTCTCTTCCCAGTTTCTTTGCAATAATCGAATACAGCCATCATCAGCTGATTAGCTGTGCATACTGCTGTTTCGACTTCTTTTTCTATTGAGCACAGGTCTGCTGCAATCAGTTCGTTTACTACAGCCTCGCCAACAGTTTTATTGTTTAAACACGCATATATATCGTCAATAGTGACTTCCTTTGAAACATTCTTCTCTCTGGCTTCAGATTCAGCTTTCTTGCGAAACTCTTTAAATCCATCTATCTTTTTGTCATGAGTCGAATTGTACTTTCTTTCCACAAGATCAAATACATCACTCTCTGAATCAACATCTCGTTTAAGCAAGGTGTCAAATACGTCAAATGATACCACATCGTATGGCTGAATCATTTTTATAATATTGTCAGCTGATCTCCGCGGATAGCCGTTCAAAATTTTCTTCAAATCCATCTAATGTGCTCCTATCGGTTCCTTTATATAATGGTTTCTGTTACGCCACTTTCTCCGCAGCTAAAGCTCTCTCAATCAACAAATCTTTATAGCTCTCTGGTAATTCGTTAAAATACGCAGAAAATCCCCATACTCTAACAATTAGCCCTTTATACTTCTCCGGATGAGCCTTGGCATCAATAAGCGTTCTGCTGTCAATCAGGTTCATCTGCATCTGGAAGAAGCCGGATGCTATTGCACCCTTCATGAACAGGACAAATTTATCAGTGTTTTCATCAATCAACGATTCTGTCATAAAGAAGTCGATGACATTGCCATTAAAACGCTGATCACCGTATTGAAGTTTCCCGGCAAATCTTACGATTTCCGTGTATCCTGCGTCCGTGCAAGAAATATGCGTATTATAAGGCTTTCCATTCTTTCTGCCCGAAAAGTCTGCCGACATCTTCTTGCTTAAGATGTTATAGCCAGGAGAACTTAGGCCAAACTTCACTGTACCGCCCAAAGCGTTATGATAGCTCTTTGCTATAGAAGCAATAGAAGATGTGATACGGTTGACCAGTGCTTCCACTTCAGCATCATCATGCCCGTAGGACTTTTTAAGAGATGTCACCTCTATAAACATTTCCGGGGCACCATCAAAATTCTCCACTCTCGCCTTATTCATCTCGGCAAGTGAGTATTTCTTATCCTCGAATACCAGTTTTTTGATATTGAACAGACTGTCCACTACATTGGAAAGCGCAACAGTCGTAATTCCATAGTTGTTATATTTGGCAACGCCCTCGGATACATCCTTTCTCTTTTCAGCGCAGCCATCCATAAAAATGGAAACAAGCGGGTCTTTCGCCCACTTCATCTCATCTACGCTCTGTAGGAACTCTTTAAAACACTTCCCGTTTTCTTTGATATAAGATTCTACCAGCTCTTCAATACTTCTATACTCTACACCATTGTTAAGAACTGCATCTAGCGCCTTAAAATAGTCGAATACCATAATGTTATTCTGGTCAAGCGACTTACCTACGATATATGGTTCCCAACAAGCGGAAACGCAATACGAGTAGGCGTCCTCATTCGGCATTCCAAATCCTTTAAGAGCAGGAATAACAACCTCATCATTTGAAAACAGTGGGCTTCCAGTCTTTGCTGTAAGACATGACACGGCGAGTTTCAGGAGGCTGTCCGGCATAATCTTTCCAACACGCAGGAATGTCTTCGGATCCGGCTTCTTTAGATTCGCCTGCTCTTTCAGGAATATCTCCGTAAGATCATTGCAAAAATATTTACCGTTGGGCTGATTGCCACCAAGAATAATAATCTGCCCAATATCCCCTTCAAGGGCATCGCTCTTATATTCAGGATACTTGCTCAGATTGCTAAGGAAGTCCGCAATATAAGCAGATGCAGATTCATATGTTAGCAAACCGTCTTTCACATCAGCATCGTATAAATCAGCGAGGATATAGTCCAAACGTCCAAGTCCATTCAAGCGATGCCTCGTCTGCCACATAATCTGATTAAAAAAGAGAATCCGCTGCAATGCCTCATCAAAATGCAGTGCTGGTCTTGAGAGCGTATTCTTAAAATACTCAATCTGTCTTTCCTTATATGTGTTGTCTGATGCCTTTAATGTAGTAAGGATACGAACACGAAGAGTCTCAATACCATCAGCTACAGCTTTCGCTTCCTGCCCATATTCATCTTTTCCAATGTTTCTACTTGCCAGATCATTAAAAGCTCCATGAACAACTTTATCATAATCCAACGTGAAGTTGCTGAGGATGTTTCCCGGAACGGCGATGGTTTTGCTTTCATCCAGAAAATAGATGAAATGGCTATCTTTATCCATTGTAATCGCCACAGATTCAAGAAGGGCCTTAGTATCATTGCCAACTGAACGCTTACTAGCTGATTTAACTGCCTTTATCTTTAAGTATGCCTTGGCCACATGGCGAAGCATATCTGCTTTGCCCTTTTCGTCAAATTGATATTTCTTCACGAAGGGAATAACATAATTCACTCGCCACATATCATTCTTGATTTTGGTTTTTAAGGTCATTTCCTATGTTCCTTCCTTTTCTTCGTTTTGTTCATAGTCCCTCTATTCTATCTTTTCAATCCAGAAGCATTAAATTCTTTAATGCTGTGTGGGTTTAAAACCCATGCTCATATTTTCTTCCCATAAACTTAGCCTTCAGAAAAGCTGTTCCTTTGCTCCACCAGTTGATAGGCTCCATATGGATACATTTAATCTCCTTAACCTTAAGTCCTCTCTCCTGACTTTTCTTATCCAGCCACACATTAAACAGAATCTCACCGACTCTTCCGGGATATCGCGCTTGGAAAGTTGAGTACCCACTTATATCCACCTTTTTATCTAATTCAAAAAGTACATCAAAAAGAAATTGACAGTACTCATCGACGAGATCGGATCGCATAATGAACATATTGAACATGTATCCACTCGTTTTCTTTAACTCTCTGTCATAGCTTTTCAAGTACTGAGGGTAGCGTTCCTTTATAATCTCTCTTGTTTTTTCCAGATGCTCCTTGTAATGTGTGTGGGCATAATGGGATGATAACGTCTCAATAACATAGTGCCTCTTGGCCGGAACGATTACATCGTACTGACTGCAAAGCTCCTGCGCTTCACTTGTACTCAAAACAGATGACCACTTGCTATCATCCGCATCTTTTTTCTTTCTAAAACAGAAATGTCTCCTGTAATGAGCAAGCCCAAGATAATCAGCCTTAAGATTCTTCCACATCCAATACATCCCTGTAAGTTCACAGAAGTATGGATTTAGATTGGAAATATTCTCACCAATATTGTCGCCTTGGTATCCTATGGATTCTTTCCCTTCTGCGCCAACGTGAAGCGGTAAGTAAATATCATCTGCTGGCATACGGTATTTCTTATGTGCTGCCACGATAATTTTAATATTCAAAGAGTCCGGCTTATTTTTTTTATTTGGCTGACACATTTCGTCCGCTCCTTTTCTCTTTTTCATATATAGAATCTTTTAAGTCAGTTCTTCCCTTTCGCGCTCCAATGCAGCCACAATCACTTGATCCATGTCATAATATTTATATTCACCAAGCCGTCCACCGAAGATAACCTTATCTTCCTTATCCGCCAATTTCTTATACTGCTCATACAGCCTACCGTTCTTCTCATCATTAACCGGATAATAAGGCTCACCACCTGGTTTCCATTCGGAGCTGTACTCACGACTGATCACCGTCTTTGGAAGATCGTTACCTTCCTCATCTTTACCAAACTCAAACCATTTATGCTCAATGATCCTCGTCCAGGGTGTTTCACGGTCTGTGTAGTTCACAGCGGCATTGCCTTGGAAATTCTGGATATCCAGAATTTCATTTTCAAACCGAACAGAACGGTATTCAAGTGTCCCTAGCCTAAAACCGAAGTAAGCATCAATTGGACCAGTATAAACCACAGTTTTTGCCAAACCATTCAGTTCAGCCTTGTGTTCCAGATAATTACAGTTCAATCTCACCTCAATGCCATCCAACATCCGTTCCACCATCTTCGTATACCCACCAATTGGAATTCCCTGATAAAGAGCATTGAAATAGTTGTTATCAAAAGTCATACGAACTGGTAGGCGTTTGATGATAAATGCCGGCAGGTCTTTGCAATCTCTACCCCACTGTTTCTCAGTGTACCCCTTCACCAGTTTTTCATAGATATCGCGCCCGACAAGAGAGATAGCTTGTTCTTCAAGATTCTGTGGTTCTCCAGTTATCTCTGCTCGCTGCTCATTGATTTTTTTCTCCGCTTCCTGCGGTGTAACCACACCCCACATTTTATTAAAGGTGTACATATTGAAGGGCATTGAGAAGATCTCACCTTTATAATTCGCAACAGGAGAATTCGTGAAACGATTAAACTCGGCAAATTGAGTAATATAATTCCACACCTTTTTATTATTAGTATGAAAAATATGAGCACCATATTTGTGTACGTTAATGCCCTCTATATTTTCTGTATAGATGTTTCCACCAATATGGGATCTTTTATCAATAACCAAAACAGATTTTCCATTTGCTTTTGCTTGTTGCGCAAATACAGCACCATATAGACCCGAACCTACCACTAAATAATCGAATTTTCTCATGATTCTTTTCCTCACTTAATTTAATCTCTCCGTAAAAATCATTTGCGTATACTTCCTTTTTTCATCCGGCAGATCCGGAACATTTTTTAAATTCTCTATGATCGAAATTGCTGTAGATCATCATTCCGATATCTTTCATTTCTTCCTGATTTCCACAGCGATCTTTTCTATATAAACAAGCATTAATTCTCAAGTGTCTATCCAATCAAGGCGATACAAAAATCTAGTTAAATCGATGCCAGAAATGTTTATTCTCTCTATCCACTTATCAACTATTCCATTTAGGGCAGACACCTCAAACATTGAATACTTTATTGGCTTCTATCAGCTTCAATAATCCCATTTGGATTAACACCCTTTGCATATATCAATCAAAAAATGGTATATATTCAGCGACTAATATCATTTGGACAGACTCGCCATTATGTAGCAATCATTTCTTGAAATTCCTTGATTTACCAAGCTTTTCGCCGTGTGGACATCATCTTTCATGCCACTACTTTTGATTTACAATGAGAAAATCATTATCTACGACTATCTATCCAAAATGAATAATTTCATCCTTTTCTCATCCAATCAGTCTCTCGACTTTAGCTTTATAATAGGAGAGTTCCCGCCTACCCCATCCGACTTTGGCTTTATAATGAAGAAATCACTATCCAACCTCTTCTACACAAAAACACCAGATTCAGCCATTTTTGATGTAGAAAACGGTTCTTATATCGTTTTCCCAACCAACTAAAAATTTCGTCCAGCCATTTTTTTCATAAGAAATGAACATTTCTAGTATCAGTTCCGGCATTATAAAGTGAAACTTTGGAAAGACTATTCAAAGTCTCCTAAAAATCATAAAATCAGGTATCTAGTTTGTATAAATATGTCTTGATACGGGGTTTTGGTATTTAGCCCACCCATTGTTATCCCCACTCACAACAACCAAATAATTGTTATTATTTGTACCTCATACTCCAAAAAATCATCTCACTTGGATCCCTGTCCTCTTAACACTACCAACACTGTCTTCAGCAAAATTTTAATATCCAATCCTATGTTCCAGTGTTTAATATAATCCATGTCCAATTTGACTACCTTTTCGAAGTCTGTAATATTGCTTCGACCACTTACCTGCCACATGCCGGTAAGACCTGGTTTGATAGCCATCCTGGCTCGGTGATGATACTCATATTGATTCCATTCATCCTCCGTAGGAGGACGGGTGCCTACAAGGCTCATCTCACCTTTTAGGACGTTAAGAAACTGTGGAAATTCATCAATAGAAGTTTTTCTAATGAACCAGCCGATTCCGTGTTTTGTTCCATCCGGTCCGCTCCCGATAATTCTGGGATCTGCGTCCATCTTAAACATCAGCCCATTCATATCATTTTTTTCCATCAGTTCTTTTTTCCTCTTTTCTGCATCTAAGTACATACTGCGAAATTTATAGATTTTAAATCTTCTTCCATTTTTCCCCACACGAATCTGGGAAAAGATAACAGGCCCCGGAGACGCAATATAAATGGCTGGAGCAACAAATACGGATAAGATTCCTGTAAAGATCAGTCCTACAATAGCACCGCAGATATCCATAAACCTTTTTATAATCAGTTGTCTGGGAGAAGCAATCCGCATAGCCGTAGTGATCACTAAAAATCCGCCAATTTTTTCTAATTCCTGGTTTTCACTGCCTTCTTCGCTAACCTCTACGATATTTCTATGTATTGTTAGCCCCATAGCAATGCATATATCGATGAGTCTTTCCGGAAGCATTTTTTTGTCTTCCACATCTAAGATAACTCCGTCGATCCATCTTGTTTGGATATAGGAAGGGATCTGTTCTGTTGTACAAACCACATCAACTCCTTGTATTTTCTGGCCAATTATATCATCCCGGTCTGCCAGGATCACACCTGCAATATTCAATTCATTATATGTATTTTTCTGGATCACTTGAAGAGTATGATCTGCCCTGTGACTTGTAGTAACCAAGAGCAATACTTTCTGCTTATAGAAGACTTCTTTATGCTTTATCAAATAAGTCTTCCACGTAATCCTTTCTATATATATCAGAAAAATAGAAGCAAAAACAAAGATAGCAAAAACACCTCGCGAAAATCTTTCGCCATTTTGTGTAAGATAAAGATATATTAAACTAAAGATACAAATTACAAATATATGCTTTATCACTGCCCGAAATTCCTGGAAATACCCCCTTCGCATAATGCCTCGGTAACTTTCCAGGAAATATGCTGTGCAGATATCTGCCATCCAAATAATAAGTCCTATATTCCTATATAGTTCATCTTTATACAGATTTAAAGTACCATGTCTAAGTACATAGGCAAGAATATAGGCGATTTGTAAAAACACAAAATCAAGTAATATAAAATCCCAATGTTTAAACCATCCTCTTGAAATTTTCTGATACATGTTTCTACTGCTCTCCTGTTTATGCTACTTAGTAATATAACCTAATTCAACAAGCTTCTGATAAATCGCATTTGCGATTTCAGCCTGTCCGTCATAGCTTGCCTGAGGCTGAGTGGTAACTTCAGCGGTACTGATATAGTGTTCACCCCATGCCTCTTTCATGGCTTCATCATAAGTATTCAGATCTACACTTCCATCGGCAGGTACAATCCCGGCAATAATAAACTTATCTTTATTTGCCCCAAAGGTATCCAACACCTTCTGCTCTTGTTCAATAAGTTCGCTGGTATCATGGTTCCAGCCTCCGTAATATCCCATAAAAATCACAGGAATATAATCAATATCCGGTCTCGCCATCTGCTCTTCTGTCAGATCTCTCATATTAGTCTCTTCTATCGGAAGTTCAGCTCCTCCGGCAGCCTCTTGATGTTTTGCCACATAAGCATCTAAATCTGTCTGAGGCACTCCTGCCATCTTCATGACAGATAATGTACTGGCACCGTTTAATGTTTTGTCCGCGACTGCCAAATTGTATCCGTTGTCCGTTAAAAGATTTTGCAGGACTACTTTATAGGAATATGTAGCAGCCTCTTCGTTAGAAAGAAGTTCATCTCCCCAGCAGGCAATCCCCTTAGGCGAATTATCTTCAGGCACAGCAGGAGGTTCTTCCTCTTTGGGCTCCTCTTTCTTAGGCTGCTGCTCAGTTTGTGATGTTTTCTCCGTAGAACCCTTTTCTTCTTCCGTTGCCATCAATTTTTTTAGTCGCTGTTGATCTTCCTGTTGATTTTGATGATCCAAGAAAAGCACCCATCCGAAAGCTACTAATAACACAACACACAGCAATATCAAAGCAAGCTTTGTCAAAATTTCTCTCATTTCTCTACCATCCCTCTTAATTATTTTGCTCCATAGCTTCCATAATAATAAGATGAATATTTCGAATAAGATTTATCATTTTTAATGTCTACTTTATTTAAAACAGCTCCTAAAATCCTGCATTCACTTTTTTTCAACTGATCAAGTACTTTCTGGGCTGCCTTATAACTGACTCTGCCGCTTTCTATAACTAATATTGCGCCATCACAAATCCTTGCCAAAATAGCAGCATCGATAATATTCAACATCGGTGGGGAATCTATAAGTACATAATCATACTCTCCTCTGACCTTTGTGATGAGTTCTCCCATCGAAGGATCTCCCAGCAGTTCCGAAGGATTAGGGGCCACAGGACCCGCAAAGATAATATCCACATTTGGAAAATTCGTAGTATACCGGATCTCCGCTTCTGAAACCTGGCCGCTGAGATATTGGGAAAGGCCTTTCACAGCTTTCTTCACCCGGTATCTCGTAACATAAGCAGATTTCCTCACATCTGCATCTACTAGTAAAACTTTTTTCCCTGCTTTTCCAATCTCCATGGCCAGCTGCATACAAATATCACTCTTCCCCTCATTGGGATAGCAGCTTGTTAAGAGAATAGTCTTTACGTTTTTACCTGTAAACTGTATATTAGTTCGGAGGGTTTTTAGAGCTTCTTCATAAAAATAATTTTCTCTTCTGGGATCTGTCATCGTCACCCGCATATCCAGATTCATCTGCGCTTCCTCTTTTCCGATTTTTTCTTCTTTCTTTTATTTTTCTTCCCTTTGTTGGAAATAAAATCTTTTCTATCGGGAACATTCGCCAAAGTTGACACATTTAAATATTTTGTAATATCATCTTCTGTCTTAATGGTATCATCCAAAATAGTCATCAAAGTAATGATCCCAGCACTCAGAATAAGGCCCGCTGCCAATCCCAACACAGCAATTTTCTTCATGTTAGGACTAGTCCTCTGATTCGGCACTTCGCCTTTTTCAATAATCTTAGGTGCTTCCATCTCCATGTTCTCGCCAATATAAGCAGAAGCTGCTGTTGCCAATTCATTTACGATGTCTTTAGCAGAAGAAGGATCCGGGTTTTCTACTGTAATCTGTAAAAGCCGGGTATCTTGAGGATTATTGACTGTTACGCTGTCACTAAGCTGCTCGTATGTCATATCCAGCCCCAAATTATCGATTACCTTTTCCAAAACAGGTCTGCTGGTTATCAAAACCGCATAGTCATTGGCCAGCTGAGTACCTGCCTGAAGCTCAGATACAGCTGTAGTATTATCTTCTCTAGGAAGAACCAGCATAGTAGCTGATGAGGAGTATTGAGGGGTTACAAATAACATTGTAAACAAACATCCGACACATCCCACCAAAAGTCCAGCCGCGATGATCACTAAAAGCTTCTCTTTTAGTGCCAGAAATACACTCCTTAAATCGATTTCTAACTCTTCATCATTTCTGTTTTCCATGTTTCTTTTCCTTTTCAAATTTTCTCGTCTTTTATTATTTTAATGGGATTTCCATAAGAGATCTCTTTAATATAGGAAGGTTCAAGATGCTTGGCCATCCAGATATCAGCTCTAAGAGTATCAGGGCATCTGGTCTTTGTATTATGCATATCTGTTCCCAGAAAATGCACCTTGCCTTCTTTCAGCATCTTTCTGCACCATCTGGTCTTTTCGTCATACCATTTTCCTCCTACTGAACGATAATTCAGCTGGATATAGGCTCCCAACTCTATCAATTCCTCCATTTTATCATTTCCCCGCAAGACAGTGTACCGTTCTGCATGGGCCAGAATCGGTCTATATTGATGGAGAAGAAGATTCTGGACAGTACGGAATATTTCTGAATATGGAACGGAAGGATGAAACTCTATAAGGACATAGCTGCTGCCTGCCATTGTGGATACTTTCTTCTGTCCCAGCCGCTCCAGGATCTCTTCAGAATTAAAAATCTCCTGACCTGGATAAACTCTGAAGCGAGGGTCTACCTCCTGCCGAGCTTTCAATTCTAAAGTACGGCACATTTCTCTTATTGCCTGAGGATCACTATTTTGAAAATGATGAGAATAATGGGGCGTTGCTATTACAGCGCAGATTTTCTGTCTCTTAGCTATCTTAAGCATCTGTATGCTTTCTTTTATATCCTGTGCCCCGTCATCAAGTCCCGGAAGCACATGGCAATGTACATCTATTTTCTTCATTCTTTAAAAATGGCAAAATCTCCTGTTCTTCCCTATTTTGCTATCCGTACATAAATACATACTTCTGTAGCAATCTTTAATATTATAGCACATATCTTTTATTATTCAACCTATAGAACTGTAAAAAAATTTATAAATATGTAAAAAATACTTGTAAGATCTGGTTAAGTATAAATAATTAGTCTTTTATCTTCTATACGCCTTGCTAAGCCGACAAACCAACGAATACCGATAATTACAAAAATAATACCATTTTTGTAATCACCGGTATAAAAAAGTTTTAATTAATATTTATACAATTAATGTTTTTCTTTTGTTTCATCCTATAATGAAAGTCCAGTTCTAAAAATCGGTTCTTCATGATCCATGCAAGGATAATCTTTTCTGCCGGCTAGCGCTTGCGGGATGCGGCATCATTTGCTGCTGCATGGCGGCCTGCAGACATAGCGCGGTTATACGTTCTGCTGCTCTATTTCTGTGCCCCATATTCTGAGGGAGATACCCCATAAGTTTCTTTAAAAAGCAGATAAAAGTAATTATAGTTTTGTATTCCCACTTCATAGGCAATTTCCTGGAGCGGCAGCTTCTGTTCTTCTATTTTTTCTCTTGCCCTTTCCATACGCACCTGATTGATAAAGCCTACCACAGTTGTTCCTGTTTCCTTTTTAAAAATCCTACTCAGGTATGAGGGACTTACTGCCAGTTCCCTGGCCAGGCGGGCCAGACTTAACTTTTCTCTGTAATGTTCCCGTATATATATCTCTGTCTGAAGGGACAATGTGCCGGCCTCTTCCTTCTGGTGTAGGATAAAGTTCTGCCGACCCTGACTGTACAATTCCATCAGATACCGGTACATATAATTTCTTTTCTCTTCTATTTTTCTCCAGTCATTCATAGACTCTCCCAAAAGAAAAGACACTTGAATCCCGCAGAATCTTTCCATCGTACTCTGAAGCTGCTCCGCCCCTTCCTCAATTTCCTTAAAGTTTCTTTTATCCAGACTGAAAATGATAAGAAACAAGCCTTTATCAATTCTCACTATATAATACTGCCGAAAATATTTGATCGTCTCGTTTATGATCAGTTCTGCCGTAGTATCATCAACCGCTGCCGTCTTTTCTCCGTTTATACGATAAACATCTATACTGCCGAATACCATCACAAACTCTTTTGTCATCCAGCCCATGCCCAGTTCTCCTAAAGATTTCTCTACCCCGGCGAAATTGCCGCCTTTAGTTTCTGAAAGATAAAGGACCCTATCCATGCATTCCCTTCTTCTTTCCTCCAGGCTTTTTTCCCCTCTTCTCTTTCCTCCTGCGGCTAGAGCGTCTATGATCTTCCTTACTACACATTCCATGTCTTCTCTGGTGAGACGGTATTTCAACAGATAGTCTACCGCCCCAAAGGTCAGACTATTCCGCACATAATCAAAATTGTCATAAGCACTCAAGGCTACAACCTTTATCTCCGGGTGGTTTCTGCAGATATAGTTTATCAGATCGATCCCATTGAGTCCGGGCATGCTGATATCTGTAAAAACAATATCCGGTAAAAAGTTTTTTATTTTATCTATCGCTTCCTTCCCATTAGCCGCTTCGCTGATAATCTCACAATTCAATTCTTCCCAGTCTATGATCTTCTTCATCTGGACCATAACAATAGGATCATCATCTACTAACATTACCTTATACATTTTCACACCCCCACGTCTTCCCCGTTTCAAATCCTATCAGTTTCCGTCTGTGATAACTGGCAGAATTACAGTTATCCTGGTACCCAGACCTTCTTTACTCCGTATTTTCAGCCCATAACCGCTGCCAAAGTACAATCTGATCCTGTCCTCAACATTTCCCATACCGATGCCGTTATAGGTATTTCCAGCTTCTTTCTTTTTATTCAGCACTCCTGCCACCTGATCCGGGGACATCCCAATACCATTGTCCAGCACTTCAAAGATTAGTTTCTCCTGGTTCCTGCGGGCTTTGATACGGATCATGCCCCTCCTGCTGGAAGGCTCGATCCCGTGAACGATGGCGTTTTCTACGATAGGCTGCAGAACAAATTTCGGTATCTTATATATAAAAAGTTCTTCCTCCACTCTGAACTGTACAGAAAACTTTCCGAAAAATCGATAGTCTTGTATAGTGATATAGTCTTTCAGCAGATCCATTTCTTCTTTGACAGTATGCATACTCTCTGTATTCTTCATACTCACCCGCAGCAGATCGATAATAGCATTGATCAAAACCTCTATGGTCTTCTCCTGTTTCATTTTCGCAATAAAGGATACACTATTTAAAGTATTCGACAAAAAATGGGGATTGATCTGTGCCTGAAGCGCCTGAATCTCCAGGTTTCTCTTTTCTTGTTCTCCTTCTCTGATATTCGTGATCAGTTGGGTAATCTCGTCTGCCATGGAGTTAAACTGTCTGTCCAGGACAGTGATCTCATCTTTTCCGCTTTCTTCAATACGCATCTGAAGTTTTCCTTTTTTGAACTGGTCCATACCTTCTATGGTCTTATTCAATGGGCTGAGAATACTAAAGGAAAAAACTCCTGTACAGAGGATCCCCAGCGCTATTCCTGCAGCTCCTACCAGAAGCATGTTCTTCAAGATTACCTGAGAATCTGCATACAGGTAATCATTAGGTATCACAGATACAATAGCCCAATCTACATTCTTCAGTCTATGGACGTTAACGATGGCGTCCTTTATACGGAAGCTGTCTTTTTTCTCTCCATTCAGCGCGTCAAGGATCTCCTGATCCTCTGTATAAAAATCTCCCGCCCGGTTTTCTTTATTATTCGAAGCAATAATCCGGTTTTCTTTATCCAGGATCATAATATTACTTTCTATCTCTTTTCCTACGGTTTCGAAAAACTGGGTAATCTCCTCTTCCGGGATCACCAGTGTAAGATAACCAAGGGCCTGTCCGCTGTTTTTGTCTTTCACTACTTTTCCCAGAACAATCTTTCTTTTCGAATCTCTCTTTACATCTGCAAATCTGGTCTCCTGACTTTCATTAAAGGCAGAAAAAACACTTTTTCCGTTTTTCTTTTTGCATTCTTCCAGAAAGTCTGTAAGATATTCTTCTTTCAGATTCAGACGGAAAATATCTTCTCCATAAACATCGGTGGTCTCTTGTTCCGGTGTATATACGTTGATCTCAGAAATACTGTTATTAAATATGTATTTTGTACTCATCTCTCTGGTGACTTTGATCTTTACCTGATACTTCATTCTCTCGTTATATTCACCGTAGTTTTTCAGAAGCTGCTGGATTTCTTCCATATAACTGATCTCTATTCCCTGGTTCTTGATAGTCTCAACTTTTTCTTCTGTGCTGGATGCCACCTGATTCAGAAGTTCATATACCGTCTGGTCCACTTTTTCCTGTATAACAGCATTACTTTTTTCATAGGATATAAGCCCGGATCCCAGTACTGGAATCAATGTGGCGAAAATAAACATAATTGCCAGTCTTCTCCTGATCCGTATGCGCCGCATTCTGAAGATAAGTTTTTTTATTTTTTCCTTTCCTCTGTCCACATCCTTCCCCCTCTTCCCTAGAAAAGCCTTCAAACGTTTACTGTTTTGAACCAGTCCCGTCTGAAGGCCCGTTTTCTGATATTTTAATCCAAAGGAATTCCATCCGGAATATACTACAAAAATGCATACTTTATTCCCGCTGTTATTTGTACGATCATGTATGCCCTTCCACAAAAGCCCCATATGAAATTTCCCGCCGCCATGCTATTATAATACTGGTACCCAAAATATCAGATCTTACAGCAGAAAGGAAGGATCGCCTTGCCAAGTCAAAGACCCTTGGAGCAGCCGTCAAATGGACATACAAGCATATCCTCTTGGCTGGTTGCCCGCAGGAATAAAGTGAAAAATAAATTGAATATTATGAGTATGCGATGGAGGATCCTTCTTCTGGGAACCCTCATTGTAGTGGGAATGATCATTTCCCAGATCTTCTATTTTTTCTTTGTCACAGTACACTATTTTGAGCAGGAGATCGATCAGGAGAATAAAAGTATCGCCGAAAACATCCAGTATGAGATCGACACCTATATAAGGCAGATCATAGGAGAACTGACAAATATATACGCCAGAGCAGATCTTCTGGAACGGATAAAAAATGATGAGCTGGACTATAAAGACCGAAATGCCGCTCATGAGATCATCCTGAACACATCCCTGACTTCTGACAATGCAGCCATTTATATTTATAATAATAAAGATCAGCTTGTCAGTGGATATCGAAAAAATTCTTCCTATAAATATCCTTTTTCTTCCGATATTTATGATGAACCGGGAAACCAGGCTACGAAACAGATAATCCGGAAAAGTTCCGGCAGAGTCCTTCTTCTGGGCTATAATGATGATAAGAAGGAAAATTATATCCGTATTGTTTTAAAGCTTTATCAGGATGGAGGAAAAGAACGGATCGGATATATTGTATGTGATATGAATAAATCCCGGCTGACCAGGATTGCCGAGAGATATGAATTTAAAGATCAGCAGAGTATGTGGCTGGAGTCCTCAGATGGTATATCCACCAGCCTGATCCGCAACGACAAAGATCCGTCTGCGGAGGATAAAACCTCAGAAACAGACTATTATACCGAATCTTCCGGTTCTGAGTATGGGTATAAAGTTGCCTTTGTATACCCGGCCTTTTATATGGAACCCCAGTTTCAGACGCTCCTTGCCAGTCTTATCTTTATGAGCATCTTTATCATCGTCCTATGGGGCAGCATTATTATCATCAGTTCAAAAAAAATGACAAATCAGCTCAGCAGCATGATCGCTTCCCTGAAAAAGATTGAAAAAGGAGATATGAATGTGCGGATTGAAAATATCTGGGATAATGAGTTTGGCAGAATAGGAAAGCATATCAACCGTATGATGGATCAGATCCAGAAGCATATATATGAAGAATATCAGTTGAAAATGAGTTTGAACGAAGCAAAATACTACGCTCTCCAGGCCCAGATCAATCCCCATTTTCTCTTTAACACTTTAGGGACCATGGCCGGGATCGCAGAAGTGCAGGACTGCGGACTTGTAAAAAATATGTGCGAGGCTTTATCCGATATTTTCCGGTATAATATTATGGGAAATATTGACAAACAGTTTGTCCGCCTTGCAGAAGAGATCGATCATATTAAAAATTATATGTATATCGTGAATATACGCAGAGGCGGCGATATACATCTGGATATCCATGTAGAGGAGCAATATCTGGACCGGCAGATCCCCAAGCTTTCCCTTCAGCCTCTGGTAGAAAATTCTGTAGAACATGGGCTGAAAAACAAGCGGGGTGAAAAATTCATCTCTATCTCGGCATGGCAGGATGAAAACTACTTTTATCTTGAAACGGCAGATAACGGGACCGGATTTGAAGAAGGGGCTGTACTTGAATATAAAAAGGAAGAGAAACATCTGTCCATCGGATTGAAAAATATCGAAGACAGGATCCACTATCTCTACGGGCATGAGTATGGACTGGAAGTCAAAAATCCCAATGCAGGCGTCATGGTATCAGAATCATGCGGCAGTGGTCAAATGGACCTGTCCGCATGTCCTCCTGGCTCGTTGCCTGTCGAAATAATCGGACAGGATATGACTAAAGTACTTATGAAACTTCCTGTTTCCGCTGAAGAAAGGAAAAACAAATGAGAGTTTTGATCGCAGAAGATGAATATTGGGTGAGAAAAAGTATTATTTCTATGCTAAAAAAAGAAGACATCCCGGACATAGACATACAGGAAGCGGAAAACGGCGAAGAAGCCATTAACCTTATGAAAGAAAATCCTGCCGATATCATACTCACAGATATAGAAATGCCCTTTGTAGACGGTCTCCATCTGATCCAATGGGTTAAAGAAAACTGCCCAAACAGTGTCACAGGAGTGATCAGCGGCTACAGCGACTTTCCCCTGGTAAAAGAAGCTCTGCTAAACGGTGCGCTAGATTATATACTGAAGCCTGTAAAAAAAGAAAGTCTGAAAGCATGTGTTGATAAAATGGCTACGGCAGTAAAGGAGAAACAGGCAGACGCCGCGCGTATGGAACATCAGCTAAAAGCCGAAGCCATGTACCAGAGTTATCTTCAGGATATTGAATTTAGCCGCTATATAACCGCCCGGCAGCGGCATAACAGTATATCTATGGAAAGCTGCGGGATCAAAATTCCCTACAGAATGATCCTTATCTGCTATAAAGATCCTTCTGAAGCAGGCAAAAAAGGCATGGATGCTATTCTGGAAGAAAAAGAAAGTGTAAAAAAACGGCTTAAGAACATTTTTAATACCAGGGCCGTTTTCTGGAATACTTACAGAAGCCAGGAGTATCTGGTGTTTACAAACGATACCCTTGCGAACTGCAAAGAAAAAGCTTCCCTTGTCTTTGCGGATCAGAATGGTTTTCTATGTGCCGCCGTCGGCGAAAAGCAAAGAGATTTTCAGGATATTCCTGCGGAATACAGGAATCTGCTTTTGAAGATTGTGAAAAATATCCGATACCAAAGCCGGAATGAGCTCTTTGACTATACACAGCCCAATCCGAAGGAATACCCCCATCTGATACGTCTGGAACAATATCTGCTCCCGCTGAAAAAGGAACTGGAAAACAGGAATCTGGAGCAGGCACATAAAATTGTGATGGAGTATATAGGTCTGGGAAAAATATATGAAGAAAAATGGTACCTCTTTGAGATCAAACAGGTTCTGCAAAGGATCAAGTCAGCAATACTCAAAGTATTTCAAAGGGATGTTTCTGATGAAGATATGACGGAAGGAGACAGCTTATTTGATTCTATGGAACAGGCTCTGGACAAGGAAAACACCAGAGAATTTACAGAACTGGTCACACAGGTCCTGAAAACCTATATCCAGGGCGAACAGGAAACCGAAGATCAGGAGCCTGAAGATCTGATCCAGAAGGTAAAACATTATATTGATGAAAATTATACAGATAATATTTCACTGTCTAACATTGCGGAAAAATTTTTTGTAACCCCTTCCTATCTTTCCAGAAGTTTCAAAAAAGCAGAAGGCGTCAATCTTATTTCTTATATCACTGAGAAACGGATCCAGAAAGCAAAAGAATATATAGAAAATGGAGAATTGAAATTATCTGAAATCGCTTTTCTGGTGGGGTATGACGATTATACTTATTTTAATAAGGTATTTAAACGTTATACCAAATATAGCCCAAAAGATTATCAGACACATTGCAGAAAAATAGACTAAAGTACCAAAAGTCAAAAAATTACTAGGGACAAAGGCAAAATATTTCTAATAGTTCCTTCCTCCGATGTTTATAATAAGCTCAAAAGGAGGTCGAATAATATGAAAGCAAAAAAACTATTGGCAGTTTGTCTGACAGGTTCTATGATCGCGTCCTGTGCTGCAGGATGCGGAACCTCATCTGGAGGCGGGAGTGAAAGCAGCGGAAAAGAAAATATCACTCTCCGGGTACTGGCTACAGGTACGGATTATTCAGATATCATCGATGAAGCTGTCAGCGAAAACTTCCCGGAGATCACTCTGGAGTGGGAAACCATCAGTTGGAATGATCTTCAGGGAAAGATGCAGCAGTATATGCAGTCAGGAATGCCGGACATCGTAATCGGAAAGTCCCAGGATGCTAACAACTATGGGAACTATGGTGTCTGGGAAGATCTGACTGACAAGCCCTACATGGATAAGGTAAATGAAGCGGCTCTTCCCGGGGTCACCGTAGATGATAAAGTCCTTGGAATGAGTTATACGGCTCTTTATGGAGGAATTTTCTATAACAAAGAAATCTTCGATAAATATGATCTGGAGATCCCTCAGTCCTGGGACGATATTGAAGAGATCGTGGAAGTCCTGGAAAGCAACGGAGTCACCCCATTCGCCACCCATTATATGGAAAACATTCTTTATACCACAGCTATTGTCACAGGAAATAATCTGATGGCTGTCAGCGAAAACTGGGGACAGGAATTTAAAGATGGGGAAAGAAACGCTACTGATACAGAATTCAGAGAAGGGTATGAACGTGTAAAATACATGATGGATCATTCCTGGGACGATACTTATTCTGTAGATCAGACTACCTGTGACGCCAGATTTGTACAGGGAGAAGCCGCAATGCAGATGGACGGTTCCTGGTGTATCAACAACTACATCTCTCTGGATGAAAATTTTGAATTTGGCGTATTTGCAGTTCCGGATTCCCAGGAACAGGATAAACTGATCTTTGAGCCGGATCTGACTTTCTTTAAATCTGCGGATTCCCAATACTCTGAAGAGATTGATGAGATTTTTGAACTGCTTACAGATCCTGAGATAGCCGGACAGGTATGCGATGCCATTGCAGAAGGTTCTCTTATAGACGGAACGGAAGTTACCTTTAATAATCCTTGTCAGCCGGATATTGACGAATATGTAAAAAACGGTCAGATCATTGATCAGAATATTATAACAAATCAGCTTCCGGCCTCTGGCTTCTGGGATGAATGCTCCAGCGATCTGTCAGAGTGGCTTCATGGAAATATGACTTTAGACGAAGCTCTGGAAGCCGCTAACGGCAGGAGAGACGTCTGCGGATTTAAAACCATAGAAGAATGATAAAATTCGGCGGCTTCTGAAGTGATTTAGAAGCCGCCGCACTGTTTAAATGGGGTATGACATACATGAAAAATAAAAATTCTTTACACAAAAAAATGGAAATCCAGTACGGGACACTGGTCCTTCCTGCCTTTGTCTTGTTCTCTATCGGAATTATCCTTCCCATATTTATGTGCCTTTATTATTCTTTCACAGAATGGGATGGGTTCAGTTCTCACATAAATTTCGTAGGTATACAAAATTACCTGGAAATCTTTCAGGATCCCAGTGTACGGGAAGCCTGGAAATTTACGATTGTTTTCGCAGTGATCAACGCATTTCTGGCAGATGTTCTGACCCTGCTTCTGGCTGTACTTTTTGACAAGGCTGTAAGATGTGCGAAGATTTATCGTGCTATTATATTCATTCCATGTCTGTTTAGTTCTATTGTAACAGGCTTTGTCTGGAATAAGATCTATGCGGTAGTGCTTCCCGGGATCATGGAAAAACTTCATCTGGACTGGAACGTACAGCTTTTAGGCAGTGCGGATACGGTAGTAGCAGGCCTCACTATAGCTAATATCTGGCAGTGGACCGGCCTGTGGATGATGATCTATCTTGCAGCTTTGCAGTCCATATCCACAGAATACTATGAGGCGGCCCGGATTGACGGCGCAAACAGCATTCAGCAGTTTTTCAAGATCACGGTCCCGCTTCTTATGCCCGCCATCACTACCTGTACCATAGGCCTTACCACCGGAGCGTTGAAGACCTATGATATCCTGGTAACCTCTACCGAAGGAGGACCTGGAAGAGCCTCTACTTCTATCATCTACTATTTATATACGGCAATTTTTGAGCATAAGCAGTATGGCTACGGATCCTCCATTGCAGTATCACTGATCATCCTGCTTCTTATCATTGCGCTGGTACAGTTAAAATTCTTTAAGAAAAAGGAGGTGCAGCTATGATAAGAAAAAAATTCCGGATACAGAAAGTTCTCCTTCAGCTTCTGGCTACAGCGATAGGCGTACTTTTCCTGTTTCCTATCCTGATGATCGTCAATTTTGCATTTAAGACCAAGAAAGAATTATATCTGGACAATCCCCTTTCTCTGCCCGGGGATCCCACTTTCGACAACTTCATAAACGCCATCAGCAAGCTCCATCTGGATACGGCTTTCCTGAATTCCCTGTTCTATACGGCTGTCAGCGTGCTGATCATGGCGCTGTTATGTACAATGACAGCATGGGCCATTGCAAGAGGTAAAAACAGATTTTTCCAGTTTGCTCTTGTCTATTTCGTAATTGGTATCCTGGTGCCTTCCCAGGCGCTGATGCTTCCTATTTACCAGATATGGAACGGCCTGGGAATGGTAAATTCCCGAGTAGGGATCATACTGCTCTATATATCTACGGGAATGTCCTTTGGAATCTTCCTTCAGACCAATTTTATGTCAACTATTCCTGTGGAACTGGAAGAAGCCGCCCGTATTGACGGCTGCAGCGTATACCGGACTTTTTTCAGTATTGTACTGCCCCTCGGGAAGGCCTCTATGGCAACGTTGATCATTGTCCAGTCTTTTACCATCTGGAATGACTTTCTGCTTACCAGTCTGATGGTGAGCAGAGAAAATCTGAGGACCGTTACCCTGGCGCTGAAGCTCTTATTCTCAGAACAGGCAAAGGATTATTCAACAGCCATGGCCGGCATCCTTTTGTCTGCGATCCCGGTGATCATTGTATTTCTCTGCCTGCAGAAACAGTTCATTAAAGGAATGACCGTAGGCGCAGTGAAAGGATAGGAGGATATAGCTATGATACATAAAGAAATCTTATTAAATCCTGAAGTTCCTGATGTAAAGCTGATCACTTATCTCCTTTCTCCCTCCCGTGAAGTAAAACCAGGGGAGAAAAAGCCGGCAGTGATCGTCTGCCCCGGAGGGGCCTATCAGTTTCTCTCAGATAAAGAAGGGGAACCTATCGCTCTGAAATATAATAGTGAAGGATTCCACAGTTTTGTATTTTGCTATCATGTGGGAACGGACAGCTATACAAAGCAGCCTCAGCCGGTAATCGATCTGGCAAAAGCTGTCCTTGTTATCAAGCAGCACGCAGAGGAATGGGAAGTAGATCCTGATAAGATCAGCATCTGCGGCTTCTCCGCCGGAGGACATCTCTGCGCTATGTACAGCTCTTTATGGAAAGAAAAATGGCTTTACAAAACCTGTGGATGCAAAAGTGAAGATTTAAAGATATCTGCGGCGGTCCTGGCATATCCTATGGCAGATTATGTTCTTGTAGAAAACATGCGCAGAAAAAATCCTACGGACCTGATGGATCAAGTCAATGCAGCAATGACAGGAACAGCGGATCCTGATATGGAAGTTGTGGAAAAATGCAGTCCTTTAAGTTATGTAAACAAAGATACGGTTCCCTGTTTTATCTGGCATACCTATCAGGATGAACTGCTGGATGTAAGAAACAGCCTGCACTTTGCAGAAAGACTCGCAGAATGTCAGGTACCTTTTGAACTTCATATATATGAAGAAGGAAAGCATGGCCTGGCTCTGGCATGTGAAGCTACAGACTGTGAAAAGCAGGAAAAAGAACGAACGGCCGTGGAATGGTTTCATGATATGATCTGCTTTCTCAGACGAGGCAGAGCCTGACATTGTCTCTTCACCTGCTATTTGTACATGCATTCTGTGTCCAATTTAAAATGCCAGAGATATGCCGCCTTTTTCCTTACATATCTCTGGCATTTTATTATCTTACTTTTGCGCATCTGATGCAGCGCCTAATGTAACGCTGATCTCCTGTTCCTGATAGCTTCCGCCCTGAGTTCTCTGGACAGTGACCTTCACAGTTTCTCCTGAAGCGTAATATTGCAGTACATCCTGGAGCTGTTCCATATTGCCTATGCTCCGTCCGTCCAGTTCTGTGATCACATCGCCTTTCTGGATTCCTGCCTGGTCTGCGGGACCGTTTTCAACAACCCCTGATACGATAACGCCGCCGGGGATACCATAAAGCTGTGTCACATCAGAAGTAACGCTGCCGCCCTGGATTCCCAGATAGGAAGCCTGGCTTGCGTCTACTTTTTCTCTGGTAGGCAGGTTCATCAGATCTTTAAGGCTTTCCTCTGCCTTATCAATAGGAATGGCAAATCCAATATTATCTACGGATGATCCATCAGGTGTAGAAGAAGATTTTGCTTCATTGATCCCTACCAGCTCGCCCTTCATATTTAAAAGAGCGCCGCCGCTGTTGCCCGGGTTAATAGCTGCATCTGTCTGGATCAGGCCTGTGGAATTAATGGTTGTTCCGTTTTCATCTGTCAGTGTAAGGCTTCTGTTCAGAGCGCTTACATAACCGCTGGTTACAGACTGTCCATATCCTAAGGCGTTGCCGATAGCCACTACCTGCTGTCCCAGCTCCAGATCATCGGAATCACCGATAGAAGCAATCTTGATCTGGTTCATGGTGTCACTGGAGATATCAGAGAGTTTTACAGATACTACTGCCAGATCGTTGTCTGCATCGCTGCCTTTTACTTCTGCTTCTGCTGTACTTTCATCTATAAATCCTACGGAAAGGCTGGCAGCGCCTTCTACCACATGGTTATTGGTGGCGATAAGAAGTTCTGAATCATTTTCTCCTACGATAACTCCTGTACCGGCGCCCTCCACTTCATACTGCTGCGTACCTCCGAAAAAGCTTCTCATCTCTTCTACCGACATAGTGGAAATGGTAACTACAGAGGGCATTGCGTTTTTGGTAACCTCTTCTACTGCAGTGCTTTCTCCATCTGAAGAATTTTCACTGTCTGAAGCTGTATTATCGGAAACTGTTTCTGTTTCTTCTATATTTTTTGCTGCCTGGACCCTGCTTCCGGCTGCATTGATCCCATACATAATACTGCCTGCGATCAGCCCAAAGACTACCGCCATGGCGACTAATACTGCCCATTTCTTTCCCATGGACATAGGTTTTTTCTGCTTTTCTGCCTTTACCGGCAGCTCTTTTTTTTCTGGATTTTTTTCTGCTGGTTCTTTTCCTTCCAGTTCTTTCTTTTCCATTTCATTATTGTCATCTTTCATTGTACGTCTGCCTCTTTTCCTTTTTGGATACATCCTTCATTTCCTTTTACATTTTGAAGTATAGGAGTCATCTGTGACGGAATTGTGAAAAAAATTTATTGATTTTGTGTCCTGTTTTTATTGACAGAAAAACCAGGTCTGCTATAATATTCTTACTTGCTCGGAGGGCTGATCATTCGCTGGAAATGATAGGCCGGATAAGGCAACGGATTGAAATATCCGTTTCTTATCCGGCTTTTTTGATGATAAAAAGTCTAAAACACTTAGGAGGAATATCATGGCAAAAACACAAAGTCTCACACAGGGAAATATCCTGGGCACTCTGATCCGTTTTGCGGTCCCTGTATTTTTTACTCTGTTCCTGCAGGCCCTTTACGGAGGAGTAGATCTTCTGGTGGTCGGGCAGTTTGCTTCTACTGCTGATGTATCGGGCGTCGCCACAGGAAGCATGCTCCTGTCTACAGTAACTATGATCATCACCGGTCTTTCTATGGGTATCACTATACTGGTAGGAGAACGGATCGGAAGCCAGCGGCCAAAAGAAGCAGGAAGAGCCATCGGCAGCGGGATCTGTCTTTTTATTGTTTTCGGCGTCCTGCTGACTCTGCTCATGATCGGAGGTGCCGGCTTCCTTGCCAATGCCCTTCATGCCCCGGCGGAAGCCTTTGACCAGACCTGCCATTATATTGCCATCTGCGGCGGCGGTTCCCTGTTTATTATTGCTTATAATGTACTGGGAGCTGTATTTCGGGGGACCGGAGATTCCAAGACTCCTCTCCTGACAGTTATGATCGCCTGCGTGGTAAACATCTGCGGAGATCTTCTCCTGGTGGCTGTTTTCCATATGGGCGCCGCAGGCGCTGCCATTGCCACAGTAGCCGCTCAGGCAGTCAGCGTGATCATTTCCCTGGCAGTTATCCGGAAACGGCAGCTTCCCTTTGAATTTTCCCGGAAATTTATCCGTTTTGATAAGAATATCATCCTTACGGAAATCCGTCTGGGGGCTCCGGTGGCTCTCCAGGAACTGCTGGTAGGGATCTCCTTTCTGGTGATCCAGACTATTGTAAATACTTTCGGCGTAGCCGCTTCTGCGGGAGTAGGCGTAGGGGAAAAGGTCTGTACCTTTATCATGCTGGTGCCATCCGCCTATATGCAGTCTATGTCTGCTTTTGTTGCCCAGAACATGGGCGCCGGGAATCCCCTCCGGGCCAAAAAAGCCCTGGGATACGGAGTCCTGACCGCTTTTGCGGTAGGGGTGGTCATGGGGATCCTGACCTTTTTCCACGGGGACGTTATGGCCTCTATCTTTTCCAAGGATCCTGCCGTCATTGCCGACGCCCACAGTTATCTGAAGGCTTATGCCATCGACTGTATGCTCACGCCCTTCCTTTTCTGCTTTACCGGTTATTACAACGGCTGTGAGAAAACCATGTTTGTTATGATCCAGGGGATCGTAGGCGCCTTCCTGGTTCGGATCCCTGTGGTATATCTGGTCAGCCGGATACCGGGAGCCACTCTTTTCCAGATCGGTCTTGGCACTCCCGCCTCCAGCCTGGTACAGATCACCCTCTGCCTGCTTATGTTTGTGTACCTGGAAAAAAAGTCAAAAAAAATTTAAAAATCTGAATGGAAACGCCTTCCTGGATCGTATTGATAGTGAAACAGTAAATGATCAATACTCTGGGAGGTGTTTTTTATGAAGAAATTTGCGAAAGGAATCATCATTGGAACAGCCGTTGTGGTATTGGGCACAACCGCCGTATTTGCCGCAGGCACTGGAACCGGTACAGGAAGCGGCACAGGCAGCTGTGCTGTCCAGGGAAGTTCTTCCTCCTCCGCCGTTGTCCCAGGAGATGCCAGCACTGCCTGTCCCTGGTGCCGGGAGGATGGACACTGCTATCAGGACCTGGACAATGACGGCGTATGCGACTATTATAATGCTTATACGGGAGAGAATTTTTCTGGCCATCACGGACAGGAAAGCTCTCACCACGGCTTTCAGGGCGGACATCACAATTCCGGACAGAACCGCTCTTCCAGATGTCACGGTTTCTGCCGTTAAGTGCTGAGGGGGAAACTTTATTCCCGCAAGGAACGCGCCAAGCGGACATGCTCGCATGTCCATTTGGCGGTGCTGTGTGCCAGTGGCACGCGTTTAGCACCGACCGAAGTGGAACGTAGACCTGCTGCGAGGGTCAAAAGCCCTGATGCGAGCGTCGGGGGCTTTGACTTCTGTGTGCGGCGTTGCATCATGGTCTTTGACTACAAATAAAGAAGGATGGAAAAGGAAATGCGAAGTGAAGAAGAGGCCTCCAGGGCTATAGACCTGTACGGAGATACGGTAAAAAGGATCTGTATGATACATCTGAAGAATTACGCAGACACGGAGGATATTTTCCAGACTGTCTTTTTAAAGTACGTCCTGAAATCCCCTGAATTTCACAGTACGGATCATGAGAAAGCCTGGATCATACGGGTAACTATAAATGCCTGCAGAGATCTTCTGAAAAGTTTTTTTCACAGCAGGACCCTTCCTCTTGACAGTCTGAAGGAAAAACCCGGAGAACCGGCTCCCGATCACAGCGACGTGCTAGAAGCGGTACTGGCTCTCCCTTCAAAATACAAGGACGTGATCTATCTGTATTATTATGAGGAATATTCCGCTGAAGAGATCGGACAGATCCTCCGGAAAAACAAAAATACTGTCTACACCCTGCTGAACCGGGGAAGACAGCTGCTCAGATCCAGCCTGGAGGAGGTGGGAGAAAATGGATAAAAAAGAAAAACTGAAGACTGCTTTAGATCAGATCCATGCGGAAGAATCTTTAAAGACTTCCACCAAAAAGTATCTTTTTGAAAAAGTATACTTTAAAGAAAAGAAACAATCTTCTCCTCTTCGTAAATTTGCCGCCGCGGCAGTCTGCTCCCTGGCAGTCTTTATCGGAGGAGGCTCCTGGCTGTTCTTTACCCCAACCGCATTTATCAGTGTAGATGTAAATCCTTCTCTGGAACTGGGGATCAACCGTTTTGACCGGATCGTTTCTGTCACTGGATACAACGAAGACGGCCGGGCACTGGTCCAGGATCTTCATATTAAATATATGGATTATACCGATGCCCTGGAGACCCTTATGGAAGATCAGAATATGGAAGTTTACCTGGCCGACAATGCAGATGTTGTTCTCACTGTAGCAGGAGACAACGCTGCCAAAAGCAGCGAAATCCTGGATAATGTAGAATCCTGTATGTCTGAGCATCAGAATGTGTACTGCCATTCGGGAAATTCCGAAGAAGTCCATCACGCCCACGACGCAGGCCTGTCTTTTGGTAAATATCAGGCCTGGCAGGTCCTTCAGGATCTGGATCCTGACATTACCCTGGAAGAGGTCCAGGATATGACCATGTCGGAAATCCGGGACTTGATCCGGAAGTATTCCCAGGAAAAATCCCAGGACAATGACCAGTCTTCAGAGGCCGGAAACATACAGGGATCCCAGAATCCGGATACCAGCCAGGGATCCATAGAAGGCTCCTCGGACACCACAGAGGGATCCTCTGATGAAGACGATCTATCGGAAACCATCCAGCAGGGACACCACGGACACCAGCATCACGGCGATGGTACCGATGACTAGCGCACAGATAAAACATGCTGAAAATTTCAAAAAATCCGGAGAAATCCCCCCTTGCCAAAAGGGGGGATTTATAGTATCATAGAAAGGCAGTAAATCAAGCATATGTCCTGTTAGTTTAACGGATAAAACAAGCGCCTCCTAAGCGCTAGCTGTGGGTTCGATTCCCGCACGGGACGCTGATAGAAGCGGGAATTGTCAGTAGAATACTGAAGCAATTCCCGCTTTTTCGTTTTTTGAAAAGGAAACAGATATGCAGGGAACCATATTCCAGCTAACACAGGTTCTTTTTTGTTAGCTGGCTGCTAACAGATCCATTCGTTTTGCTAACGCAGGTATCCGGAGATTCTGCTAACATCCGGGCAGAGGTCATTTGAAACCTCAGACTGGCATAGTAAAATGGGGTAAATTACAGATCTGGGTCTGGCAGAAATTATATTCTGCTATTATCTGTTAGCTGGAACAATAGAGATTACCAATGGTTGTCAAACGAGAAGCTCGTTTGGATCAGATTTACAAAGATCTGGTCTGAACGGGCTTTTTTTCGTCAGAAAGGAAAGGAGGAGGACACAGGAGAAAACATACAGCAGAAGCATTAGGATATCGGAAACTGCCAGTCATCATCAGGGTAATGGCACTAGTTATTTTTACGGCACACAGGCCGACCAGTACAGCTTTTACAGGATACCGAAAGCTTTATTCCAGAATGATTATTTTAAAATCCTGTCCAGTGATGCGAAGATCTTGTATGGGCTGATGCTGGACCGGATGTCCTTATCCATTAAAAATCAGTGGTTTGATGAACGGAACCGGGCATACATATACTTTTCAATCGAGGATATCATGGAACTGCTGAACTGTGGGAGAAATAAGGCAGTGAAATTCCTTCAGGAACTGGATGATGAAAACGGGATCGGGCTGATCAAGAAAAAGCGGCAGGGTTTTGGAAAAGCATTAAATATGGGCGCTGATGTTGTGGGCGGTATTCCATGGATCGAATACACGAAAGAGAATGAACAGGAACATATTGATCAGATGTGTAAATTGGCTGAAAAATATAATAAAGATATATCCATGCTTTTGGATGATGTTGGAGATGCAGAGGAACGGACACTTGAAATGTTATGCAAAAAAGTAATTGAAATGGGCTGGCAGGGCAGAGTTACTGCTCAGCATTGCCGCGCAATGTCTTTGTATTCTGAGAATTATTTCAGAAAATTAGTTCAGCTTGCCAACGATGCTGGAATTGGTTTTGTGACAAATCCCCATACGGGACCATTACATTTACGTGTTAAAGACCTGCTTCGGGCGGGAATCCCGGTTGCACTGGGACAGGATGACAACATTCAAAGATATGGAAGAACTATATAGTATGGTAACTACTTATGCCGGTAAAATTCTCGGACTTCAAAATCATATTATGCGGGAAGGTGGAGATGCAGATCTGGTGGTGCTACAGGATCCGGATGTTTATCATGCAATATGGCATCATAAGGAGCCAATGGTTGTGATAAAGGAGGGAAGGATCATAAAGAACGAGATTCAAGAATAAATTTTTTGAAGAGACGAGGAAAATATTTTAAGAAGTGGAATATAAAGGAGTCGAAAATCAAAGATAAATTACGTATTTTATGTTAATGAAAAATAGTGAAAAAATAGTGTAATTTTAATGGAAAAACCATTTGTCATGCGGTATAATATTCCTAAAAAGCGGGGTGGTATATTGATAAGGGTAACTCTCACAAATGAGATATTAAAACGGATATCAGAGATCGATGAGAACCGCTTTTCTCTCAGTACGATCGAGCTTCCTGCTGTCACAAAAAACAGGCTCAGGAAAAACTCTAAGAAAAAAAGTTCTTATGCTTCAAATAAGATAGAAGGAAACCCCTTGACGGAACAGCAGGCAAATGAAGCGATCGACAGTGATCCGCACAAACATTTCCTGAAACCGGAACAGGAAGTCCGTAATTATTTCCTGGCTTTGAATTTTCTTGAGGAAAAGTTAAAGAAGAAAGAACATTTATCCAAAGATATGATCCTTAAAGTCCAGGCGATTGTGGAAAAGGGAGCATCAAAAGAAAAAATCGGACTCAGGGGACCAATGCCCCCGGGTGTATTATTTGCCGTATATGATTCGGAAACGGGGGTGCCGGAATATATTCCGCCCGAATATACAGACATTCCGGTGCTGTTGGATGAACTTGTTGAATATGTGAATACGACAGATGACCATCCGCTGATTATCGCGGCCATCGTCCACTACCAGCTGGTTACCATCCATCCTTTTGAAGATGGAAACGGAAGGACGGCAAGACTTATGTCAGGATATATCCTCGATTATTATGGATATGGATTTAACGGGATCGGTTCTCTGGAAGAATACTTTGCATATGATCCGGATGAATATTATTCCTCTCTTCAGATGGGATTGCCCGCTCTATATTATTCAGGAAGGGATAATCCCCCGCATCCGGAAATCTGGATCAATTATTTCCTGAAAATGATGGTGTTGTATTCAAAAAAAGTTTACGAGTTATCTAAAGTATCAGAAGAAGATGAACTGGCAGGCAGCTTTTCTTATTTAAATACAAAGGAAAAGGAGTTCCTAGCATTTTTGTTAAAGAAGAAGCTCTATGAATTTACGCCGATAGAAGTAAGCAGAATGATCGGCGTGACGAACAAGACAGTCATCAACAGATGCGCAAAACTCGTGAATCAAGGTTTTTTAGTTCCCGTTATTGTAAAAACGAGGATTCGATCTTACCGTTTAAGTGATTTTGCAAGGGCAAATGAAAAAAAAATTTTGAAAAAGATGCGGTAGTCGAAAAGCCGTAGACAAACCGGCCATTTCACAGTATAGTATAGATAGTAAATCTGATTAATTGAATATTGTATATCATTCCTGCAAAGGCAGGCATGATAGCCGATTCTGTATGAAGCCGCTGACAGTAGTGCAAACACCTTTTATTAGCTATAGCCAATATCCGGCTAATATCCACCGGTTATTTTTGCTTTACAGAGGCTGACAGCAATTAACCAGAAACGATTTGAACAATGGGAAAATTAAGGAAAATCCTTATCTTGCGGGGCCTGAATCTGACAGTGATTGACAGCAGAGAAAAGACCTCCTAAGCGCTAGCTGTGGGTTCGATTCCCGCACGGGACGCTGATAGAAGCGGGAATTGTCAGTAGAATACTGAAGCAATTCCCGCTTTTTCCTTTTCTGAAAAGGAAACAGATATGCAATCCAGCTTCTCTTCTTCCATAACCTCCTTGATCGTATTGGACAGGTTTCCGCGTCGTTTTAAAAACAAAAACGCCACCTGTTCCGCAGATGACGTCTTTGTCTTAGTCTGATTTTTGTTTAATTATATCATTTTACGCTTCATCCACATAAATCCCCAGCCCGGTAGATTTACTGTTGTGACCTCATCTGATCTTCCGGTCAGCAGATCCATATATTCCGCAGTTTCCGGCATCCAGATGGTCTTCGGATAATCACTGAAATTAAATACCGCATGCAGCTCTTCTCCTCCGGCTTTCCGGACGATCCAGAGGATGGACTGATCGCTGTAGTCTTTTGTATAGACCTGCGCGTCCGCATCGAATACAGCCTCGCTCCTCCTGATCTTTTCCAGATGATCTAGAGCGCCGAAGATCCTGCCCTGTACACTTGATTTGTCTTTGATATTCTCCACCAGATCCCAGTTAAATTTCCCTCTATGTATATAGCGGGAATCAGGAGCCTTTTCCGGATCGTCTTTGTAAGTATAGTCGTTCACCTGGCCAATCTCATCGCCGCTGTAAAGCATGGGAATGCCGGACTGTGTGAACATATATGCGTGAAGCATCACATCCTTTGTGATGGCCCAGTCCATCTTCTGTTCATCCTGCTCAAACCCTGCGCTCTCAATACCGCACATGGACGCTGTTGTCCCACAGAACCTTGCGTCTCCGGTCACCGGATCTGCATTGTAGAGTTCTCCTCTGCTGACGCTGCCCTCGGTCTTGCCCTGGAAATAATCGTTCAGATACTTCTTGTGAGGAACTTCCTTCATCCCCCACGATTTCAAGGTATCATAGTCCAGTCCCCAGCCGATGTCATCATGGCATCTCAGGTAATTGAGAAATGTGTACTCTCTTGGAAGTGAACATACGATATCCATCTGTTTTCTCAGAAGACGGATATCCCTTGTTGCCACAGTATGCCAAGTCGTCGCCATGGTCGTTACATTGTAAAGCATATGGCACTCAGGTTTCTCTACTGTGCCGAAGTACGGCGCCACCTTGTCCGGCTCCATGACAACTTCTCCCAGGAGCACGATACCCGGACAAACAATCTCTCCGATCATGCGCATCATGCGGACAATTGTGTGCACCTGCGGAAGGTTCCTGCAGTTTGTCCCAAGCTGTTTCCAGATGTAAGGGACCGCGTCGATACGGATAATGTCCATCCCCTGGTTAGCAAGGTAAAGGAAATTATACATCATCTCATTGAACACCCGAGGGTTCCTGTAGTTCAGATCCCACTGGTAAGGATAAAATGTTGTCATAACATAGTGTCCCAGTTCCGGCAGATATGTGAAGTTGCCGGGCGCCGTCGTAGGGAATACCTGAGGCACCGTCTTCTCATATTCCTGTGGAATAGACGGATCTGCATAGAAAAAGTAACGGCCCATATACTCTCCGTCACCCTGCCGCGCGCATCTCGCCCAATCATGATCCTCGGATGTATGGTTCATTACAAAATCCATACATAAGCTGATGCCTTTGTCATGGCACTCCTCTGCCAAAGCCGCCAGATCATCCATGGTCCCCAGCTCCGGTTTTACTTTGCGGAAATCCGCCACCGCATATCCGCCGTCTGATCTTCCTTTCGGCGAATCAAGGAAAGGCATCAGATGGATGTAGTTCACATTACACTTCTCAATGTAGGGCAGTTTTTCCTGGACGCCTTTGATGGTTCCGGCAAAATTATCGATATACATCATCATGCCGACCATATCACGTTTCCTGTACCACTCTCCTGCCGCCTCCCGCTCTGCATCCAGTTTTCTCAGTTTGTCATTTCTCTGGTCGTAGTACCACTTCATCTGGCTACAGAGTTCCGCGAACATATCCGCATTGTCATACAGTTCCATGTAAAGCCATCTGAGCTCGTCATGATGCCTTTTGAGCCTTTCCATGAAGATCCTGTCAGACTCGGCCTTCTTATCCTGTTCTTTCCCTTTTGTTTCCGTCCCGGTCCTGGCTTTCGCCATGGTTTCTTCCGCCGTTTTTACCTTCGCTGTTTCTGTCTTTTTCACTATTTCCACCTTTTTTGCTGCTTCTCTCTTTCTCTCAGCCCTGGACTTCTTTGCCATCCTTTCTCCTCCTTTGCCTATTTATTATATCCCGTATACAAAAGTAAGTTCATTAGCATATAGAATATCACATAAAAGAGAATAACGCCAGCTCAATTAACGAGATACATCGGATTGTATTTGACGAAACCTGCTTTTCCCTATACACTTAAAAGAAATATGGAATAAGAACGCTGGCTTATCCAGCAAGAAAGGATCGTTTACATATCTTATGAAACTCTCTCTATTTCCAACCTTAAAAAACTATAAAAAAGAATACCTCCCCCGGGACCTGTTTTCCGGGATCATTATCGCGGCAGTGTCTATCCCTATTTCCATGGGATACGCTCAGATCGCAGGACTCCCGGCAGTTTACGGCCTGTATGGCTCCCTGCTGCCGATCCTGTTTTTTGCCCTGTTTTCCACCTCAAAGCAGTTTATCTTCGGGGTGGACGCGGCTCCTGCCGCAATCGTAGGAGCCGCCCTTTCCACTCTGGGTATTTCCTTTGAAAGCAGCGCCGCTATGGAATATGTTCCGGCTATTGCACTCTTTGCCGGACTCTGGCTCCTGCTGTTTTATTTTCTCCACGCAGACCGGATCGTTGATTTTATCTCTACCCCGGTCATGGGAGGATTTATCAGCGGCATTGCCGTGACCATTATCCTTATGCAGATTCCAAAGCTTCTGGGAAGTCCTGCTGGGACCGGAGAACTTGTAGAACTTCTCCGCCATCTGGCAGAGGCTTTTGTACATATCAGCTGGCCATCTCTGCTCCTGGGCCTTTTGTCTCTGGCAGTGCTGCTCCTGGGAAAAAGATTCATTCCCAGGTTTCCTATGGCTATAGCGGTTATGGCCGCCGGAGTGGTCCTCACCGGTATTTTCCATGTACAGGATTACGGAGTGGCTCTTCTGGATCAGGTTGCCCCTGGCCTTCCAAAGTTTTTCCTGCCGGATTTTTCTCAGGTGGACCTTACCCAGGCTGCCGGCCGGGGTCTGATGGTAGCTGTGGTCATTATGTCAGAATCCCTTCTGGGTGCCAATAATTTCGCTGCCAAAAACGATTATCCCCTTAATGACCGGCAGGAGATCCTGGCCTATGCGGCGTCTAATCTGGCCTCGGGAGTTGTGGGCTGCTGCCCGGTAAACGGCAGTATTTCCAGAACCTCCATGAATGACCAGTACGGCGGAAAGACCCAGGCCGTATCTCTTACAGCAGGCCTTGTCATGGGCGCTATCCTTCTGGGGGCCACCGGTTTTATCGGATATCTTCCTGTGCCGGTGCTGACCTCCATTGTGATCTCCGCTCTGATGAGTGTTGTGGAAGGACATCTTGCTGTGCGGCTATTCAAAGTCAGCAGACAGGAGTTCTTTATTTTCATGGCTGCCGGAGCCGCTGTCCTGTTTCTGGGAACTATCTACGGCGTGGTGGTAGGGATCCTTCTGTCCTTCGCGGCGGTGATCCTCAAAGCCACAAATCCACCCAGGTATTTCCAGGGAATGGTTCCGGGAAAAGAAGATTTTTATGATCTGGGAAAAAACCGTTTCGCCTATCCGGTAAAGAATGTACTGATCTACCGGTTCAGTGAGAATCTTTTCTTTGCCAATATTAAAATTCTCCAGGAGGATATTGAAAACAGCCTGCAAAAAGACACGAAAGCCGTGATCCTTAACGCAGGAGCCGTCAACAGTCTGGATATCACTGCGGCGGACGGATTGGAAAGACTGGCAGAAAGTCTGAAAAAGAAAGGGATCCGTTTCTATATCACGGAGCATGGAGAAAATATCAATGAACAGATGCGCCGTCTTGGTATCGGAGGGCTGATCAAAGAGGGAATGGTGCGCAGGACCATCGTATCTGCTCTTCATGATCTGGGGCTGAAGGAACCCTTCCCTCTGGATATCCCGGAAAGAGATATGGAAATGCTTCACAAAAAGCACTTTTATTCCCTTACTCCGGAAGAAGAAAATTCCCTGGAAGAATTTGCCTGGGTATTCGGCCCGGATGCGGTAAAAGAAATAGAGAAGCAGGTAAAATATATTGTAGAACAGATCCACGGAATTTCCGACCTTGAAAAGCTTTCGGAGGCAGGTCTGGAAGAAAAGCTGGATTTCTGGCACTCTCTGGGTCCTCTTGATGAGGATGAACTTCTCCGGAGACTGGAGCTTCATATTGACGATCTTCCCCCTCAGGTAAGGGAAAAAAGCCCTCTTGTGCTGAGCCTCATCGAAAGAAGGCGGCGGCTCCTCCGGGCCAGACTTTTAAAAGAACATCCCAATGTACGGGAACATCTGGAACAGAAACAGGAGATCCTGGAACGGCGGCTTGAAAAGCAGAATCCCGAAGGCCTGCGGAAGCTCCATAGGCTGGAAAAGGATTCTCATGTTTAAACTGAAAAATGACAAATATCCCCAGGTCCTCAAAAATGTCAGAGGCCGGGGCTATATGATCGGTATTGAATACGGGCAAAATAAAGAGGATGAATCCGTGTAGTTTTAGCATAATTTCCTTATAAATACGGAACGAAGAGAAAGGTGGTTAACGTTAGCCATCTTTTTCTTTTTAAACAAATGTTTCTATTTCATCTGTCAATCTGTGTCGAAAAATACTTTTTATCAGTTATAACCGTTAAAATCTCCCTTATTTTCTTGAATTTTCATCATATCTGTGATATCATAAAACAACTCCAGAAGGGAGGCTGATTCTTATGATTAAACGTGAAGCCTATATGAGCCGTATCCGTCCTTTCATCGGAAACGATCTGGTAAAGGTCCTGACTGGTATCCGTCGAAGCGGCAAATCGGTCATGCTGGGCCTGATTCAAGAGGAACTGTGCGCCTCCGGCGTGGACAGCGGCCAGTTTATTTCTATCAACTTTGAGAATATGAGCAACGCCCATCTCTGCACCGCCACAGCACTCCATGATGAGATCATACGCCGGGCAGCGGAAATCAAAGGCAAAGTCTATCTTTTCTTTGATGAGATCCAGGAAGTGGACTCCTGGGAAAAATGTATCAATTCCTTCCGTGTGGAACTGGACTGTGATATCTATATCACCGGCTCCAATGCCAGGCTGCTTTCCGGTGAGCTGACGACTTATCTGGCCGGGCGGTATGTGGAATTTGTGATCTATCCATTCTCCTTTGCGGAATTTCTCGAACTGTACCGCACTGTTTACCCGAATGCCGATATCCGCCAGTGCTTTAGCAAATATCTGACCGTCGGCGGTATGCCCTACCTGTCCAACCTTCGCTATGACGAAGCAGCCAGCCGTCAGTATCTACGGGATCTGTGGAGCTCCGTGGAACTCAAAGATATCGTCAAGCGAAATAATATCCGGGATGTGGATATGCTGGAGCGGATCGTTGCCTATGTAACATCCAATATCGGCACCACATTTTCCTCCACCGCTATTTCCAAGTATCTTAAAAGTGAAGGACGATCCGTATCTCCGGAAACAGTACTGAATTACATCAAAGCCTGCACTGACGCCTTTCTGTTCTACCAGGTGAAACGGCAGGACTTACAGGGCAAGAAGATACTCACCGTCAACGAAAAATACTATGTGGCCGATCATGGTATCCGGGAAGCGGTGTTCGGCGGCAACATGCAGGATATTAACCTGGTTCTGGAAAACATCGTCTACATGGAGCTCCTGCGCCGGGGCTATACTGTTACTGTAGGCAAAGTAGGCGGCAAGGAGATTGACTTCGTATGTGAGGACCAGGGAAACAAACTGTATATCCAGGTGGCTTACCTGCTGGCCTCGGAAGATACCATCCAGCGGGAGTTCGGCGTCTATGACCGTGTCCGTGACAATTTTCCAAAGTACGTTGTCACCCTGGATGAATTTGATATGAGCCGCAACGGGATCAAGCACCGTAATATCCGGGACTTTCTGCTGGAAAGTGAATGGAACTGATCGCTGCCTTCTCTTTTGAAAACAGACATGAAACGTAGAACAGCCTCAGGTTTTTGCCTGGGGCTGTTTTCCCGTCATAAAATTATAATCGTCTGGACAATCCAGCCTCCTTCAATCCCGGCTGATTTTTCATATCATCCTGCAAACATGGCTTTTTGCCCCGCTGCCTGCAGAAATAAAATTTTTTATTCCTTCTTCGGCCCCGGAATACATCCCGGCATGGTATAGCTCCAGGGTTTCTTCTGGAAACTTAAAGTTGCTCCGCCGGTCACATCAACAGTCTCTCCCACCATATAATTGGACATATCTGTACACATGGCAAATACAGCAATGGCCACTTCATCAGGATTCATGGCTGTAGGGGTATCTTTTGCAAGCGCCATCTGCTCCTGGATAAGCTCTGTTCCGTAGTAGGCAGCGGCTTTTCCTGTATTGGTCAGAGCCCCCTCAGACACCATACCACCCGGCGCTACACAGTTCACTGTAATCCCGTACTGCCGCAGTTCCTTTGCCACTCCCATGGTCATGCTGGCAACGGCTCCTTTCGCCGCATTATAATGGCTCATCATACCGATTCCGGCCACGTCGCTGGAATGACGGGCTGCGGAAGAGGTGAATATGATCTTCCCTTTTACCTTATTGCGCACCATGGAGCGGGCTGCTGCCTGAGCCATGAAATATTCTCCTTTTAAGTCTGTATTCATGACCTTGTCATATTCTTCCTCCGGCATATCCAGAAATGAAAACATACTCCATGTAGCCGCATTGGCCACCAGGATATCTACTTTTCCATAGGTCTTTTCTGTAAATTCCACAGCCTTATAGCAGTCGGAAACCTTTGTCACATCCGTCTGGCACCAGGTAACCTCTCTTCCTCGGCTGCGGAATTCCTCCTCTGCCTTCTTCCCCTTTTTCTCATTTCGGGAAGCGATGACAACCTTCACTCCCGCCTCGCTTAAGCGGTTGACTACATTGTAGCCCAGTCCGGAAGCTCCTCCGGTAACGATAGCGGCTTTCCCCTTCATATTGTTGATAAAAATATCGCTTAAACTCTGGACATTGGAAACATTTCCCGCAGCCATATTTGCGATCATTTCCGGTGTGATCTGCATCTGTTTTTCTTTCTCCATAAAATTCTCCTTTCGTTCCATATACTGAAAATTCAGTATTTTATTTTGTTCTTTCTTCTTTTATAATAAAAAATATACTAAAAATTAAGTATATACCTGCCATACTATGAATAGGAGGCTATCTGCAATGAATGCTGAAATAACAGACATCACCTATGCCTTTCCTAAATTGGAACATGTAGACCCTTCTGTCTATATCGATGCCTATAATCTGATCCTGGAGTGCAGCCAGGCTCACAGTCCCAGAAGCTTTGCCATCAAGCTTCTGGACCTGATGTCCAAAATGTGTTCCTATGATGAGGCTATGGTATTTTTCCTGGATGTGAACAAGAAAATCTCCGGAAAGTACACCATACATATCCAGGACAAGTGGCTTGACGAATACATGAACTACTATCTGACCCAGATTGAGTTTCCTGAGGAATTCCGTATTTATCAGGATATCCGGGAAAACACTTTGAACCAGAGCTTTTCCAGGATCATCAACTGGTCAGAAGTGCCGGATTCTGAATTTCTCACAAATTATATCAAAGCCAGAAAGCTGAAATATTCCTGGGGCTTCTGTTTTTTTGACCTGAACGGCACCTACCGGGCTGTTTTTTCCCTGGACCGGACCCGGAATGAATTTTTCTCAAAAATCGAACAGGACCGGCTGAATCTGGCCCTGCCTATCCTCAATAACATGTATCGGAACTTTTTCTATCAGGGAACAGATTTTAATCCTCATGAGAACCAGTCCGGCTGGAGCAAATACAACTTTACCAAACGGGAAACCGAGATCGTAAACCTGCTCTGCCAGGGGATGAGTATCCAGAATATCAGCTCAGCTCTGTATATTTCCAAAAACACCACTTATAAACATATTGCCCATATTTATGAAAAGGCCCATGTTTCCACGCAACAGGAATTGCTTTTCAAGATCATGAGCCAGACCGAAAACTGATGGATAAAAAGAACCGGAGCGGTCTCCCCCTTCCGGCTCTTTTTATCAGGCGGGAAGGATTATCCCGCCTGGACTCGCTCTTTCTTTTCTGCTGTGTATCTTAGAAGTTATCCATCATGGTGTTGAATTTTTCCAGTTCTTCCGGATCCATATGATAACCGTTCTTTTCCTCCGGATAAGCGCCGGTACGGACATCATTTGCCCATGCAGCGTAAGCCTGGCACAGGAACGGCATCAGCTGGGCATAAGTCTTTGCGTGGGAAGCCGGCTTTGGCATCATGCCGAAAGTATCCATATCCACCATTTCGGAACCGTCACATGGGGCTCCTGCTGCAATGGATACTACCGGTACTCTCAGTTTCTTGGCAATGGCTTCTGAAACTTCCATAGGAGTCAGCTCAATGGTCATGCCGCCCATGCCGTTTTCCTGATATTCATATCCCCATTTGAAAATACGGAAAGCATCCTCAGCAGTACGGCCAACCTTTTTATATCCTGTAGCGTTAGTCTGCCATCCCGAAATAGCGCCGATATGTCCGTAAGTAGGTACATAATTGTCGGACATAAACTTCAGGACGTCATTGGTAACTCCCATAGGAAGCATGGAGTCTGCTCCGTCAAATACCCATTCAGCGCCCCAGCGGACAGCAAGAGATTTATCCGCATAAGTAGCTGTCGGCATGTACCAGTTAATGTGGATGATACTGGTATACTCACGGTATTTCTGGATGGTCAGGGAACCTGTAAGAAGTTCATCCTCAAGCCGCGCGGAACTTCTCAGGCTCAGTATGGACGGAGTACGAAGGATATCGCAGTCTGCCAGTTCTGCGGCCATACCAAAAACAGGGCCGAGTTCGGCCGGACACATCTGTACGATCTTTTCTCCGTTATCTTTTTTCTTCTGGAGAAAAGCCAGGGATTTCCTGCTTTTTGAAGCGGTTGACATCTTAATATTTTTTTGTTCTTCCATGTAATTTCCTCCTTTTTATTATTCACGGGTATTCTGCTATGATTTCATAATATCCTGAAACGCCCAAAAGTAAAATACTGAATTTTTAGTATTTTTCACCTATTATTCTTTTCAAATTTATTTTGTTTCTATTCATTAATACTATTTTTTTCCATTTTAATACTCATATTTAAGTATTGTTTCACAAATATTTTTTCTCTATAATAATGGATAATGGCGGTTTTTTATATTCCCGCTGGATATTTTCCGCCATAAAGACCGAAATACTGCTTAACATAAGGAGGTTTTCCATATGAACATTACAGATGATATGGACACCTGGCTGGGCCTGATGGCCGGCGTAGATGTCCTGGCTGACTCTATTAAATATACACTGGGACCTGAAGGACGGAATGTTGCCATGCACCAGAAAGCCGGCCTGAGAGGAGCCGACTATTCCGATGCTCCTCAGCCGGGAGCTCACATACTGGTTACGAACGACGGCGCCACAATAGCCCGGAGCCTGGTCCTGAAAGAGCCGCTGAAAAATATGGGTGTTCAGCTGCTGAAAGAAGCCGCGGCAAGGACCAACGATTCTGCCGGTGACGGCACCAGCACTACCGCCCTGCTGACCCAGGTCCTTCTCCATGAGGCCTTCCACGCAGCTGCTGCCGGAGCCAATCCCCTGGCGGTGCGCAGAGGCATGAAACAAGCCGCAGATATTGTTCTTGAGGAACTGAAAAAAATGGCGGTTCCTGTAAAAACTTCTCAGGATATCGCAAAAGCCGCTTCCATCTCCTGTCAGGACGAAGAGCTGGGCCGCATGATCAGCGAAGCTTTTTCTGCTGTAGGACTGGAAGGAGTTATTAGCGTAGACGAATCTCAGAGAGCAGAAACCACTTTGGAAATCCAGGAAGGGATCGTCTTTGACAGGGGCTATACAGACCCTGTAATGTGTACAGATAAAGAGCAGCAGATCGCTGAACTGCAGGATCCCTATATTCTCCTCTGCGACAACACTTTTACTGATCCTCAGGACCTGATCCCTTATCTGATCCTGGCCGCAGAGGACGGACATCCCTGTCTGATCATCTCGGAAGGCGTCAAGGACAAAGCTTTGGGGCTCATTATGCAGAACCGGATAGAGGGAGATATGGATATTGTCTGTGTCAATGCGCCGGAATATGGAGAAGGAAGGCGCTGGCGGATGGAAGACCTGGCCCTTCAGACCGGGGGCGTTTATATCACCAGTGAGCTGGGCTTTAATATCAGAAAGGTAACCCGGGAAATGCTGGGTACTGCCCATTATGTTAAAGTAACCGGAAAACAGACTATGATCACAGGCCCCGGAGGCGACCCGGAAAAGATACAGAAACGTATTCAGGAACTGCGGTATCTTTCTGCACATACAGATTATGACTTTAACCGGAACCGCTACAAAGAGCGTCTGGCTAAATTTGTCTCCGGAGTGGCCTATATCCATGTAGGAGGCCAGACCGAGCTGGAAATCTGGGAACGGAAAATGCGAGTGGAAGATGGCGTCTGCGCCGCCCGTGCCTCCTGTGAGGAAGGGATCCTTCCAGGCGGCGGCGTTGCTCTGCTGAATATCGCCCCAAAGATAAAAGCGGCCGGAGATACGTTAACTGGAGATGAACGTTTTGGCTTTTTGGCTGTATACCAGGCTCTGAAAGCCCCTGCCCGCCAGATCCTGGATAATGCAGGATTGGACGGGGCCTTCATAACGGAAAAGCTTCTGGAGGAAGAGCCTGGAACCGGATACGACATCAATACGGAAAGATATATCAACATGGCAGCCGCCGGCATTGTGGATTCTGCCAAAGTGACCCGTCTGGCCTTTGAAAATGCTTTATCCGCAGCCGGGACTATCGCTACCGCTGCAGCCGGTATTTCCGGAAAAAAAATCAGAGGGAGGTTCTGACTGATGAATAAAGAAGAGCAAATCCGACGCTTTATAATGGATTATCCTATAGAAGTACCCCAGCAGGCTCTTGAAAATGAACTGAACTATATACGGCTGGAGATGCGGCACCGGATGCGTTATGACACGCTTACCGGAGGTCCTCACCATTTTGACGCTGACGGGGAACTGGAACAGATGGAGGATGAACTCCGCCAGGCCGCTTACTATGAGGCGAAATACGATCTTGTGATCAAAGATATCATAGCCCGTGAAGATTTTTCCGTGACCCGCCGGGAACTGGAAGAAGAAGCTGCAGCCATGGCCCAAAGGCAGAACAGTACAGTAGAGATGGTATACCGCTTCTTCGGAGAGGATCTTGCCATGCTGGAAAAAGACCTGAAACGCAGAAAAGCAGAACAATGGATCTGTGAAAAAACCCGGTAAAAACCTTCATGGAATGATTGCCGTTCTCCTCCAAACATGGTATATTAGTAGTACCGATTGTGATTATTTCACAAAAAAACTATAATGAAAATAGTAGGAGTGGTAAAAATGTATCAGGAAGAGTACAAGCGTTGGTTAAACGCAGATCTGGAGGATGCGGATTTAAACCCGGAATTATCCCGGATCGAAGGAAATGATGATGAGATCAAAGAACGTTTCGCAGTGGCACTGAAATTTGGTACAGCCGGACTTCGGGGCGTATTAGGCGCAGGAACAAACCGTATGAATATCTATGTAGTCCGTCAGGCTACACAGGGACTTGCCAACTGGGTTAAAACTCAGGGCGGCACACAGACTGTTGCCATCAGCTATGACAGCCGTCTGAAAAGCGACGTATTTGCCAAAAACGCAGCCGGAGTACTGGCAGCAAACGGCATTAAGGTAAGGATCTATGATGCGTTAATGCCTGTTCCGGCCCTTTCCTTTGCCACAAGATATTATAACTGCAACGCAGGTATCATGATAACAGCCTCCCATAACCCTGCAAAATACAACGGTTACAAAGCTTATGGGCCTGACGGCTGCCAGATGACCGACGACGCGGCCGCTATTGTATATGATGAGATCCAGAAAACAGATGTACTTACAGGCGCAAAATATATGTCCTTTGCTCAGGGTGTTGAGGAAGGATTTATCCGTTTCGTAGGAGACGACTGTAAGAAAGCTCTTTATGAAGCTATCGAATCCAGACAGGTTCGTCCGGGTCTGTGCAAAACAGCCGGCCTGAAACTGGTATACAGCCCTCTGAACGGCTCCGGTCTGGTACCTGTAACCCAGGTATTAAAGGATATTGGCATTACTGACGTTACCATCGTTCCTGATCAGGAATATCCAAACGGCTACTTTACCACCTGCAGCTATCCGAACCCTGAAATCTTCGAGGCTCTGGAGCAGGGCCTGAATCTGGCAAAAGAAACCGGCGCAGACCTGATGCTGGCAACCGACCCGGATGCAGACCGTGTAGGTATCGCCATGAAGTGTCCGGACGGCTCTTATGAACTGGTAAGCGGAAATGAAGTAGGCGTACTCCTTCTGGACTATATCTGTGCAGGACGTATTGAGAAAGGCACTATGCCTGAGAAAGCAGTAGCTGTAAAATCTATTGTTTCCACTCCGCTGGCAGATGCAGTGGCGGAACATTACGGCGTGGAACTGAGAAGCGTTCTTACAGGCTTTAAGTGGATCGGCGATCAGATCGCACAGCTGGAAGCTGCCGGAGAAGTTGACCGTTTCATCTTCGGATTCGAGGAGAGCTACGGATACCTGGCAGGTCCTTATGTCCGTGACAAAGACGCTATCATCGGCTCTATGCTGATCTGCGAGATGGCAGCTTACTACAGAAGCATCGGAAGCTCTCTGAAACAGAGAATGGAAGAGATCTACGCACAGTACGGCCGTTACCTGAACAAGATCGACAGCTTTGAATTCCCCGGATTAAGCGGAATGGACAAGATGGCCGGTATCATGGACGGTCTGAGAAAGAATCCTCCGGCCCAAATCGCAGGATACAAAGTTGTAAGCGTAACCGACTATACAAAACCGGAGGAAACCGGACTTCCTTCCGCAAATGTTCTCATCTACAAACTGGAGAACAAAGAAACCGTTATCGTTCGTCCTTCTGGAACAGAGCCAAAGATCAAGGTATACTATACAACCCTTGGCAAAGACCTGGCAGAAGCTCAGGCTGAGAAAGACAAACTTTCCGAAGCAATGAAGCCGATCATGGCATAAACAGCAGGAAACCTGTGCGACTCATGGGCTTTCTCTAAACTAAAAGGCTCAGGCAGACCTGACAGAAAAGAACGTTTCTGTCAGAAGTCTGCCTGAGCCTTTTTATTTTACTGATTCCTGATTTATCAGTACTGTAATGTGGAAATCGCTCCAATTCCCACAATACTTCCCAATACAGCGAAGAGAACTACTACAACGATCAGGAAACAGAAATAGGATCTTGCAAAATTTTTCAGATTCACATTCTGAGTTCCTCCAAAAGCAAAAACCAAAAGAAGTATCAGACCGATACAGGGAATTGAAAAAAGAAGCTCGTAGCCAAAGTATCCCCACATGGTAATAGGTTTATACTCTGGAGGAATTGACGGAGTTTCCTGCCGGTATGGCTGCTGATAATACGTATCTTCTCCGCTCTCCTTTTGCTCTCCGGACATGTTTTCCACTGCCGGGCCATCCTGTTCCTCATAATTCTTTTGTTGTTGTGTTTCCTGTGTCAGAGGCGTCCCGCAGTATTTACAAAATTTACCTTGAGATTCTGAACCACAATTTGGACATTTCATAATCCTTTCCCCCTTCATAAAATGAATTTTCAATCCTGACCATACCGCAGATTATCCTGTACTGATATTCTTATAAATGTCGGCGGACAGGTTTTTGATATTCTCACGTGCCCCGGCAGCATCTGATACATTATCAGACAATACGCATAAAATATACGGGGCATTGCCATTAAATATAATCGCCGCATCATTTTCCACTACATCCAGTTCACCGGTTTTATTGGCGGTCTCTATCCCTTCCGGTATTCCCGCCGGGATTTTCCCGGTTCTTTCCTGCTGCTTTAAAAGGGACATCATTTCCGCGGAATGAGGCATGGTCTCATTATAGACGCCTTCCAAAAATTTTCCGCAGTCAGAAGCTGACGTATAATTTTCTCCATTTGCATTACTTTCAAGGAGCATCCTTCCCATGGAGGTATCCTTATATCCGTTTTGCGTGCAGTAATCGTTGACCACAGCCTTCCCTGCCTCAGGATCACCTTTACCGAGCATCCCGGTAAGACTGTTGGCAGAATCATTGTCGCTGACAGTGATCATAGAACTAAGAAGCCCATCCACGGTCTCCTTCCCGTTCGCGCTGACGATCTCATCATAATGACTGTAAACAGCCCCCATAATATACAGTTTAATAAGGCTTGCAGACCGCATCTGTCCGCTTCCTGCCGACACTTCAAGTCCGTCAGAAAGACGTTTGACATATACCTGCCAGTCCTCTCCTGCCCCTACTCTTTCCGCAATATGCGCGTCCAAGACTAATTTTATGTTATCACTTTCTTCTGTGGACTTACTGCTGCTTTCCGCTGCTTTATCCTCTTCATCCTCAGAGGTATCCGGAAGAGCTTCCTCATTTTCTTCTTTCTTTTCTGTCTGCTCCTGCTTGGTCTTTTCCTTTTCTTCCTCAACCTCCTTGTGGAGAGTTTCCTCCTCCTTCTCCAGTTTTTCTATCTTCTTTTCTAATGCTTCTCGCTCTTCTGCCGCCGCGAGCTTTTCCTCTCTTACCGCTTTCAGGCTCTGATACAGATAAATATTTCCTCCTGCAAAAATAAGGACCGCCAGGAGCAAAACTGCAGTAAGGATGATCCCCGCTTTTTTTCTATTTCTTTTCATTTCTGATACCCATTCAATTTCCTGCTTCAAAATAATCGTCGATACCGTTCGCTATCCCCTGTACCATAAGTTTCTGAAAATCCGGATCTTCCATATTCGTGTCGTCACTTTCATTCGTCATGAACCCCATTTCCAGAATTATAACAGGAACGCTGCTCCAGTTTATACCTGTCATATTATCGTAAAGCTGCACCCCTTTGTTGGCAATGCCGCAGGCTGTGCTGTAGGCATTAATAACAGCTTCTCCTAAGGCATAACTTTGATCGTGAAGGCTTCCTACATAAGGATTGTCCGCCGAGGGCACCATGGTAAAAGCACCGTTGGCACTGGTATCCTCACTTCCGTTTGCATGGATCCTCACATAGATATCAGCTCCGAAATCAGCCGCGAGCAGGGCCCTCTCTCTATTACTGATGGCGGCATCATTATCTTCTCTCGTAAGCATCACCTCATATCCCCGCTTCTCCAATTCATCACGGAGTTGTTTGGATATATTCAGATTCAGTTCGTATTCCGGTACACCAGTGAATTTTCCTGCGGTTCCTGTACTGGATTTTGTTTTCATTTCAGAAGAGCCGGGACCAAGAGGTTCTTGTCCGCTCATATCTACATTATATCCCTGATGACCCGGATCGACGGCCACTTTTCTCCCATTGCTCTGAACAATGGCAGTTGTCTTGGAAGTCTTTTCCTGCTCTTTATTTTCTGTTTTTGCCTTTATCTGTGCTTCTGTCTTTTCATTATCTTCCTTCAACTTTTCAAGCTGTCCTTTCAGTTCTTCATTGTTTTTCTCCCTGCCGTCACAATCCTCCTGTAATTCTCTGATCTTCTGAGAAGTCTCGTCGATCTGACTTTGTACCCTGAAGATCTGCACTGCCTGATAACCTGCCAGCAAAGTCATTACGCCAAAGAGTACGACCGCCGCTCCCAGAATGATCCTGCCTGTTTTCTTCATTTTCCATTTCTCCATATGATCCTATGTAAAAGGAGACAGCCTTGAATGTCCTTATCATACTGTCTGCCTATAGCTGCTGCATTCAAGGCTTTCCTTCCTGATCAGTTCTGCTTTGCTCCGCATTTTGTACAAAAAACCGCCTCTGCAGGTATTTTACAGCCGCAGTTGATACAGAACTTGCTTTCCTGTTCTGATGGATTTTTTTCTGCATTATCCGGCCTTTGGATTTTAGTGCCGCACCCTACACAAAATACCATATCATCTTCCAGCGGTGTTCCGCATACCGGACAGGTTTTAATATTTTCAATAGCGCTGATGGTTTTATTAAGCTCCTCGATTTTATAGTAGCTGCTGGTGATCAAAGCCACCAGTTCGCTCAGTTCAGGAAGAGGTTCTCCATGTTTAAGGTCATAGTATAATTTTCCAAGGCTTTGATAATATTTATCAATCTTTTTCTGTTCATCAGATATCTGTGCTTTCAGCCCTGTGATATCTGCCATTCCCTTTGCTTTTTGTACCATTGTCTGGCTGGTTACTGTGATTTTCTTTCCGATCCCATCAAATATTGCCATTTTTCTGCTCCTTTCATATCATTTTTCCGCCAAAGATGAAGCTGACATTATCATCTATATCTTCCAGGCCGTCTTTCCCTCTGTAATACTTTAAGTCTCCCTCATAAGAACTTACGTTGTAATCGATCAGCATTACTACATTTTTCTTATCGATCACTTTATATGAAAATACATCATCTGCGATCGTAACATCCGTCTTTCCATTATACATTTTCAATGTAGCCCTGCCTTTTGAGCTGTCATAATCAACAGCATAAAATACCACGCCATCTTTGAAAGTCAAAGAGCCTGTTTTCACGTCCGAATCAACATCTTCATCATTGCAATAAAGTTCACCAGATTCATCTTCCATATCTGTCAGATAATATACGTTTCCATCTTTTACTCTCTCAATGCTTTCTACATTTTCCGCCACTACCCTGCATTTTCCTGCGGAACTTCCTTCAAGAGCAAAAGAATACAGAGTGTTCTCTCCGGTTTCTTCTGTATATGTCTCAGAAGAATCGCCGTCTTCACTGTCGGCCAGAGTTGTACCGGTTTTAATCCCGTATCCTGTTTTACCGTCGTCATCAACTGTAAATTCGGAATCCAGCACTTCATCCAGAACAGTGACCTTGCTTCCTGAATAAATGCAGGTCTCTGTTGAATCCTCCAGACTTTCATAATACCGGCTTTCTACTTCTCCCGCCGATGATATTTCCGACAATTTTATCTTGGGAATATTCTCCAGATTGAAACGGTTAAAAATAATGCTTTCTCCGTCGTCATAGGAAGCAGAACCTGTAAATGTCTCGTCTATCTTAACTTCTTTTCCATCTTTATAACAATATAATCCTTTCATCTGATTACTGATCTCATAACTGCCAAGGCTTTCGCGCATCTCGTCCCGGTTCAGCTTTTGCCGGTATTGTGCATATGCCTCATCATATGCGTCATAATCCGTTACCGAAACTTTTTCGTATTGATTGGTCACATCATTTTTCTGTACCTTTTCCGTCTGATAATCCTCATATACAGGTTCCTGCATAGCGGCGTCTGCTTCTGCACAGTCATCTTCCACCAAATCTGCCGCCATTACCGGAGTTTCCTCTTCTTTTACATAATAAACCGTATCTGTCTTCGCATTGTTGATTGTCACATAGCTTACGCCGGATGAAATTTTTTCCTTTTCTCCGAAATCCCGGATCAGATAGAGCACATCATCTTCCATTACAGTAATCTGATCAAGATCCCCGGCAACGATATTATAATAATCTACATCATCTGCCAGTTCTTTCTTATCTTGTTTCAGATTCAGAGGCTGCTGATAAACAGAATATCCTCCTTCTGAATTGCTTTCAGCCCAGACGATATTTTTCTGATCGTCATCCACATAATATATGATCACATCTGAAGAAATCTTTTCTTTGTTATTCTTTCTGTCGTTAATATACAGTGTATTATTCCCTGATTTTATGTAAACTACCCGGTTGTCATCAAGGACTGTATAGCTGCTGACCGAATTGTCTATTCTGATCGGATCTTCTGACTTTCCCACTTTCTGCATGTTCAGCCTGTAGTTCAAGCCATCACTTCCTGATTCAAGCTCTGTAGGATAGAAAATATACTTTCCGTCTTCTGAATATTGTACAGTTGCCGTATAAGAAGCATATATATCATCTGAACCATATTTACCGCTGTATTCTACCGGTTCCCGTTTATAATGAGATAAATCTGCCTGATTTACTCTGTTGTCTTTTAAATATGCTACATAATCGTCCTTTCCACTGTCCAGCAGATTTCCTATTATAGCCGCAGCCGCCGCCACCGCCCCAATAATGATGACGCCGCCCGCCAATAATTTAACCGGGATTTTTCTTTTAGGGGTATAAGCATTTTTTCCTGCATTTTTTTCTCCCATTGCAGTCATATTTTTCCCACAGGAAAAGCAAAAAACTGCATCTGCATCATTTTGGGCCCCGCAATAAGGACAAAACTTCTGGCCGGTATTTCTTTGTTTTTCCTCCGCTTCAGGCTGTTCCTCCTCGTGGGGCGCTTTCTCATCAGGCGCCTCTTCCAGGTCTTCTTCAGCCGGCTCCTGCGCAGTTTCCCCATCAGACGCCTCTTGGGAAGCTTCCTCTATAAATACTGTCGTCTCCTCACCCTCTTCTTCCTGCGCCGGCGTCTGAAAATTGTCTTTTTCTTCTTTTATCTCCTGCTCTAACTGTTTTCCCCCGCATTTAAAACAGAACTTTGCGCCCTCCGGCAGTTCTGTACCGCAATGTATACATTTTTTCATTCTCTTTTCTCCTTCTTATCTGTACTCTTTACTGATCCAGTTTATATCCTCCGCTCTCCATTGAAAATTCTTTGCTGCTTAAGAGTTCCGCATTCTTTTTTTCAAAATCATTTAATACAGACTCATCAAAGTCAGCAGCCTCTATGGTTCCGGAATACCATGATTTGCTGTTAAAATAATTCTGAAGTTCCGCTGACTGAAATTTTCTTCCATGTCTTGCATATATTTCATTTTTTGCATAATTTATCTGCTGAAGAGTAAGGCCGCTGATATCTGCATCTGTAAGGTATCTGCTGCTGCTTTCTGGTAAGATATATTCGCCTGTATCCCGAGAGTTCCGGGCATCCAGGATCATTTCGTCCACCACATCTTTATCTTCCACCAGGTTCTGCCCCTCTTCCAGCATTTTGATCGCTTCATCCTTTTTTCCGGCGGCAATAAGATTCTGGCTTTCTGTACCCAAATAGAGAAGATATTCCGGCTCATAGGTTTCCCTCAGTTGGGATAAAACAGCGTCTTCATTCCATATCTTTTCTTCCTGATCTTTCAGCTTTGACATGATAGCCGGATAATCCTGTGCCGATGCCAGATTTTGTATTTCCGTTCTCAGATCATTCTCGATCTGCGATTGAAATTCAAGGATCTCATCTCCGGTTTCCCCTTCAAACACCTGAGTTTCTAAATCAGCCAGAGCATTTTTAGCTCCTGCATAATCTATGCTCTTATTTCCATACTCTTCTTTGATCTCTGCCAGATCGCTTTGTGTCTGACTGCTTTCCTCTGGATTTTCCGGATCTGCATCCCCATCCTTATCTTCTATATCTTCTGCCTCTTCTTCCTCACTGCCCTCATCAGAAGAACCATAATACTGAGGTTCATAAGGGAAGAGTATCTGGGCTCCCACTGTAGCGCCTGCCAGAACGATGCTTACAAGGATAGCTGCCAGTGATCCCTTCCGGATTTTCTTGTCCTGCAGTGAAAACAGGGCGAACACGAATGCAAGGGCGCCCCAGAATATAGGCAGGATATACGTCAGATATGGATAAAACATCTCTAATGCGGAACTGTTCAGTTCTTCCTGGAAAACCAGTCTGATCAGCACATAAGAGATAATGAGGAGTATACTGCAAAGAAAAGAAAGTGCCAGAAGGATCTTTCCGCTTCTCTGTATATCCGGCTGATCCGTTTCCTGCCGCTCCGGTTTCTGTCCTGTTTCCCAAGACTGCGGAGCCTGGATCTTAACCGGCTTTTTCTGGTCTGTCTGCTGTCTGCAGGAACATATTTCTCCCTCTTGCAGTTTTCTGCCGCAATATTTACAATACATACTTTCCCCCTCCTGTAAATATTTTATAAATTTAATATATTGTACTCTATTGCAGGAACACTTACAAGTTATAATCGGCAACTTTTCTGTCTTTTTCGCCAGACTGATAAAACATTGGACAACGGATAAAACAAATACGCAAGCTCCTGCTGCCGCATGGGATAACACGGAAATGTCCCAAACTCTTCACTTGACATTTTTCCGGGATGTGTATATCATAAAATCCGGTTAAATTACATAAGATTGATAACAAGGGGAGCTTGTGCCACAGGCTGAGAGGAAGTTGTAAGCTTCGACCCATAACCTGATTTGGATAATGCCAACGTAGGGACGCGTTACTACAGCCCTTTTGTTTTCAGTCTTGGGAACAGGAGGGATTTTTTATGTTTCAATTTTTTGTTAATGCAGAAGGAGGACTGACTACCGCCGGATATGTGCTCTGCATCGCGGCAGGGATCATCCTTTTCGTAGCTGCTCTTATCTTTGCAGGCAGGATTTCAGAAAAGAAAAAGATGGGAACCAGACAGCTTGTATTCTGCGCCATGGCTATGGCACTGGCATTTATCACATCTTATCTGAAGCTGTTTAATATGCCCTGGGGCGGAAGCGTGACCCTGTGCAGTATGCTCTTCATCGTACTGGTAGCAAACTGGTATGGTCCGAAAACCGGTATCTTAGTAGGTCTGGCATATGGTATCCTGCAGTTTATCCAGGAACCTTATGTACTTTCATTCTTCCAGGTCTGCTGCGACTATATCCTGGCTTTTGCAGCTCTGGGCGTAGCCGGATTCTTCGCAAAGAGCAAACACGGCCTGCTGAAGGGCTACATAGCCGCCGTCATCGCCAGAGGCGCTTTCCATGCCCTGGGCGGTTATCTCTACTGGATGGACTATATGCCGGATAATTTTCCAAAGGCACTTACCAGCATATATCCCATTGTATACAACTACAGCTACCTGCTTGTAGAAGGGATCATTACCGTGATCATCATTTCAATCCCTGCAGTGTCCAAGGCACTGAACCGGGTAAAACAGACAGCTCTGCAGTAAAGTTCATAAATCGTCGCAAATGTTTTGCGACGCAAATAAAATCGTTGCAAAATATTTGCAACGATTTTATACTATAACCAGAGGTGAACGAATCATGAATGAATCAAAAACTTTAGAATTCAAAGAAAATATTCTCTCAAATACTTTTCTTAAAACGGTAAGTGCTTTTGCCAATTATAGAACAGGGCAGATTATCTTTGGTGTTGCTGATAACGGAGCAGTTTTAGGAATCCCTTCTCCCGAATCAGCCTGTCTCAGTATAGAGAATAAAATAAATGACAGTATAAAACCCTCACCTGAATATACCTTAAAAATCCAGGAAAATTCTACAATCCTTCTTACTGTATACGAAGGATTGTATAAGCCTTATTTATATAAAGGAAAAGCCTATAAACGAAATGATACATCCACGATTGAAATAGAGCGTTTGGAGTATAACCGCCTGATTCTGGAAGGCCGAAACCAGTCTTTTGAAGAGCTGCCCTCTCCGGAACAGAATCTGACTTTTTCCAGGCTTGAACAGGAATTTATCCGGATAATGGGAATTCAGCAGCTAAATAGGGATATTCTGAAAACTCTGGAATTGTACTCTGACAAAGAAGGCTTTAATAATGCTGCCGCTCTCCTTTCTGATCATAACCGTTTTAAAGGCATTGACATCATCCGGTTTGGAGAAAGTATTGATGAGATCATGGATCGTGAAACTTTTGATGGAATATCTGTTTTATCTCAGTTGGAAAAATCCGTACAAATATTCCGCAAATACTATCAATATGAAAAAATAGAGGGAACCTCCCGGAAAACCATTGACAAAATTCCTGAAAAAGCATTTCGTGAAGTAATTGCAAATGCACTGGTCCATCGTCTCTGGGATATTGATGCTTCAATTAAGATCAGCATGTTCGCTGACCGGCTTGAAGTTCGTTCCCCCGGCGGGCTTCCTGCAGGAATAAGTAAAGAAGAATATTTAAATGGTCAGATTTCTCTGCTCAGAAATCCTATTTTAGGAAATGTCTTTTTCAGGTTAAAACATATTGAAAAATTTGGCACTGGAATTTTAAGAATTAACAATGCCTATGCTTCAGCCCTGGAGAAACCTGCCTTTCATATATTTGAAAATTCAATCACTGTTGTCCTTCCTGTAATGATCGGGGATAATAGTCTTACAGATACTGAAAAAAGAATAGTAGATTTACTGAAAAAAAACTATGTTATGTCCCGACAGGAATTAGAAAAGGCGACTGGCTTAAAAAAAGACAGTGTAATCAGGCTCTTAAATTCCCTGATAAGAAGAAATATCATACAAAAAACAGGAAAGGGAAGAGGCATCCGTTATTCGCTTCTGTAATGACCAACAGAAACTTCTCTTTTTTGCAGACAGGACCGGGAATTGGATTTCCCGGTCCTGTTTTCTCTTTATATTCCCTTCTACGCCGTTATGATCTCTGTCAGCACTCCCAGCAGCTCCGGATCCAGTTCCATAGCCTGAAGCTGGGATAATAATATGGTCTTATCTTCTCCTTCTCTGATCATCTGATAAAGAATGTCTTTCAATACAAATTCAATCTCTGCCTGATTCAGAAAGTCAAAAGCACAGGCGGCAATATCATTTTCTTTCTCTTTGATATCTCTCAGGAGAATGCGGATCTCCTTGGCAGGATCCTGTTCTCCCAGATCACAGCACAGGCTGGCGTTTTTTCTGTCATAGGTGATCTCTCCCAGGCTGCTTTCCCCTGCTTCCAGGATCCTCACTGTGGTTTCCGGGAATTCTTCCCAGGAAAGCTCTGCTGCCGCTTCTGTCTGACAGGGCTCTATGCCATGGAAGATCACTTTCCAGTTTCTCTTCTCGGGCAGAAGCTCCCGGTTTCCCTGGGGCGCTTTAATGACCAGCTCTGCCGTCTTCTCCTCACTGTTCCAGGAAAAGGTTACAGGAGTCTTTACAAAACTGCCTTTTTTGTAATCTTCTGTTTCATTGTCATCTTCGTAGAGAAGGAAACTTCCCTCTCCTCCCGGATATACATGGAGACACATCTTTACCGGGTTTTTCTGGATACTCTCCAGTTCCTCTGTCATAGGGATAATGGCCCCTGCTTTTACCAACACCGGAAAAGAAGACAGTCCCCGGTACATATTCATCATTCTTTCTCCCCGGTATCTCATGCCGGTAAATACATCATACCAGGTTCCTTCCGGAAGCCAGGCTTTTACCTTTCCTACATTCAGACGGCTGATCTGAGGGGCTGTAATAGGAGCGCACAGAAGCTGGCTGCCGAAGAAATACTCGTTTGGCACTTCATAAGCTTCCCGGGCTTCCGGATAATCATAGTACATAGGAAGCACCAGAGGCAGATCTTCCTCATAAGCCCGGTAGTTCATGGTGTAAAGATAAGGCACCAGCCGGTGTCTCAGCCGGAGGAAGTCTTTCATCATATCTGCGATGTCCTTCCGGTATCTCCAGGGCTCCTTTGCGTTAAACTCGCTGTTGCTGGAGTGGAGACGCATCACCGGAGAAAATACTCCAAACTGAAGCCAGCGTCCTGCCATCTCATCATCCTTGATCCCCATCATATGACCGCCGATATCATGGCTCCACATGCCGTATCCGATATTCGAGGCAGTCGCTGTGAAATAAGGCTGGAAAGCCAGAGAGGCCCAGGTCACGATAGTATCTCCCGAAAATCCCACAGGATAACGGTGGCTTCCCGGTCCTGCGTATCTGGAAAAGGTCATTGGCCTTTTTCCGTCCCTTCCGCTGTCCAGGTAATGATAGTGGTTCAGCACCCAGAGGGGATCCAGTCCTTCTACCTTGCTGAGTCCTCCGGACTGCCAGTCCAGCCACCAGAAATCGACTCCCTGCTCTTCCATAGGATGGAAAATATGCTTAAAGCATGCTTCCAGGAATTTTGGATCTGCAGGATCAAAGTTTACCGGCTGTTCCTTCTCCCAATCGACTCCCATTTCTTCTGCCACTGCCCGGTACTGTTCCTCATGGGCCCGGACACCGTCTGCCGGATGGATATTCAAAGTCACCCTCTTATTCCGGTCATGAAGCCACTGAAGAAACTCCTCCGGATCCGGAAACAGGTCCCGGTTCCAGGTATAGCCGGTCCAGCCGCTTCCGTACTTGGGATCAATGTCTACCAGGTGCCAGTCCATATCGATAACAGCCACAGAAAAAGGAATCTTCTCCTTTTCAAATCGGTTCATCAGTTCTTTGTAGGATTCTTCTGTATATTTATAATATCTGCTCCACCAGTTTCCTAAAGCATATCTGGGGATCATAGGACTTTTTCCGCAGAGATAATAGAAATCTTTCAGAGCTCTTTTATACTCATGTCCATATCCCCAGAAATACAAGTCCTCTTCCTGATGGGTCCTGGGCTGGATCCAGCCGTCCTCCCCAAGAAGGAGAGACTTGCTGTCGTCCAGCACAGAAAATCCGTTTCTTCCGATGATCCCTCTTTCCAGAGGGATTTCCCCGTCTGCTTCATCCAAAGTCCTGGCAGTTCCTTTCAGATCCTGGAAATCCTGGCCGTAATGCCAGATACTTCCGTAGGCGCTGAAATTTCCCACTGCCTGGATAGATAAACCATTGGGAGAAAATTTCTTTTTATCATAGATCAGATGGATCATCGAGGTAAATATCTCCAGCTGATCATCTGTTTCTTTATAAGTAAAGTCAACTTTCGGAAAGTTCCGGTTCCACACACACTGGGTAGCCCGGTCCTCAAAAATCCCTTCCTCACTGTACTCCAGCCTGACAAGGCCTTCTGTGAGCATGGTGATCCTGTATTTTTCTCCCTGAAGGATATTCTCAGTGTCTGCTTTTGGATTTACCTGAATCTTCCAATTTTTGTTCATTGTCTCTCCTCCTTTTTTTTAATTCAAGTCCGAACACCGGGGATAAAAAGCTCTCCGCAGCTTATTATCCCCGGCAATATTCCCATCAATATCAGCCCTTTACAGCTCCTGAGGCCACACCTGCCACAAAACGTTTCTGGAAGATCACATATACAATGATCACAGGAAGGATTGAAATAGTGGTAGCTGCAAACAATCCGCCGTAATCGGTGGAATATCTTCCGTTAAACAGTGTCAGTCCCACAGCCAGCAGCTGTTTGTTTTCACTGTCGATCATCAGATAAGGCCACAGGTAGTCCTCCCATACCCACAGAAACTGGAAGATGGCGATAGCCGAAATACCGTTTTTGCACAGAGGCAGGATCAGCTTGTGGAAAGTCTGAAACTCATTAGATCCGTCCATCCTGGCCGCTTCAATAAGTTCGTCTGGAATAGTCTCCATGTTCTGCTTCATCATAAAGATACCAAAACCGCTGACCATTACCGGCAGGATCAGGGACAGATAAGAATCCTGAAGTCCTGCTTTCATAAACATGGTGTATCTGGGGATAATGGTCACAGACCATGGGATCATCATAGTCATCATAACAAAGCCGAAGATCACATTTTTCCCTTTAAACTGGTATTTGCCCAGTACATAGCCGCAGATACAGCTTGTATAGACTACCAGCACGGTTACGATCACTGCGATCATAATACTGTTTGTAAAGTATCCCAGGAAGTTAAAGTTTTCCTGGAGATTCATATAATTGTCGAGAATAGGCTGTTTTGGAAGGAGAGTCTGCTCCAGGGCTTCAATCTCGCCGTTTGTCTTAAAGGAAGAAAATACCATCCATACAAAAGGAAGCACTGTGACTACTCCTGCCAGGCAGAGCACGATAAATAATATGGTTTTTAATACTTTATGTTTCATATCCGGCACCTCCTAATTCTTCTCACCTGTGACCTTAAAGGAGATCACTGTAAATATTGCCGTCAGTACCAAAATAAACAGGGAAATCGCGGAAGCATATCCGAAATTATACTGTTTAAAGGCCTGGTCATATACCAGGTAAGAGCTTAAGTATGTAGAGGTTCCCGGTCCGCCCTTTGTCATGACCAGCACCGGCACATAAGCCTGGAGATAGGAGATGATGGAAGTTACCACTACGAAAAGCATGGTTGGCTTCAGAAGGGGCAGGGTGATATAGCGGAAAGTCTGCCATGCGTTGGCGCCGTCAATGCTGGCGGATTCATAGCAGTCTGCCGGCAGGGACAACAGGCCTGACAGAAACAGGATCACTGCATATCCGAAATCCTTCCAGATAGTCATGATCATCAGAGAAGGCAGAGCAAACTTGCTGTCATAAAGCCAGTTTATATCCAGACCGAAGATTTTGTCAATAAGACCAAACTGAGGATTGTACATGATCATCCATACGTATGCCACAGCTACCAGAGGGGTTACTGTAGGCATATAGAATACCGTCCGAAAGAAGGTCTTATGCTTTGTCATCTTAGAGTTCAGGGCATAGGCAATAGCCAGACCCAGGACTACACGGAAAATAACTACCACTACACAGAACACGACTGTATTGATCATGGACTGCCAGAAGGTAGGGTAGGAAAACATCCGGATGTAGTTATCCACTCCCAGCCAGTTGTAGGTCTGATTCAGCGGGTTCCACTGATGAAAACTTCCTGCAACTACCATGATCACAGGAATCACCAGAAATATTGTCATATACAGGATCAGAAAGCCCATAACCAGGTTTCTCATCCAGACTTCACTTTTACTCTGCAGAGGTCTTCTTTTCCAGAACATCTCTTCCCCCTCCTATTCTTGGTAATATTTGTAGAGATTTTCGCTGGCTGTAAAATCTGCGTTGGCCAGGTCTACGTTAATGATATCGTTGGCGTTTTTCAAAGCTTTATCCATACTCTTTCCGTTATAGAGGATATCCTCTCCTGCGATCTTCATATTCGTCTCCAGAGTGGAAGGCATAGCGCCCGGCCAGATATACCGGTCAATATGAGGCCCTACGGTCTTGACGATAGGCGTATCCTTAAGCTCCGGATCCTCCATGAGAACAGATTTCGCAGGGATCAGTCCCCCCTCTTTACACAGCGTTACCTGGACCTCATCATTGGCAAAATAGAACCGCATAAAATCCTGAGCCACTTCCATCTGTTCCTGGGAAGCATTTTTGTTAATTGCCGGCGTGGCCTCTCCGTTATAACGGTAATAAGCATAAGGAGTTTCCTCAGAAGGGATGGGGATTTCGAAGTTTCCATACTCCAGATCCGGATAATTGATCTTCAGGTTGTTTACAAAATGCCCCCATACAAAAGTCATGGCGCTTTGTCCCTGATAGAAACTCTGTTCACAGTTGGTACCGAAATCTTTATCTCCCACATGATATTTTTCATACAGGTCGATGAGCAGGGTTACTGCTTCTTTCATGCCTTCTCCGTCAACCTGCGCCTTAGTACCTTCTGCATTGAAGAGATTAGCGCCGAACTGGTAATTTAAGCCAAGAGCCATGGCATTGAAGTACTGGTTATAGTTAAATCCGGCCCGGACCATCTTTCCATTCTCGTCAAACTTGGTCAGTTTCTGGGCCACCTGGATAAATTCATCCCAGGTAGTAGGGATATCTTCCTCTGTAAGCCCTTCTTCTTCCCAGATTTCTTTGTTGTAATACACCATTCCGGTGGACAGTCCGTAATCTGCATAATAAATATTTCCGTCTTTTACATGGGAAGCTGCCGAAGGATAATCTGCGATCAGCTCATCTGTGTCAATGTCAAAAGGAGCCATATAGTTAAGGATCAGGTTCTCGTAGCTGTTATGGACGTTGAATAAGGTAGGACCCTCTTCTCCCTTCTGCAGAGAAAGGGGCAGCTTTGTGAAAAATCCGTCCCAGGGATTGTTGATAATGTTAATGGTAACGTTAGGATGGATCTCTTCGTACATATCCGCAATTCCACGGAACATGTCTTCTGAAGCCCATACCCACCAGTCGATAGATATAGGTTCACCATCATTGACCAGATGATTAGGATCATATTTTACATTGTCTCCCATAACTTCCAGTCCTTTGTCTGCCTGGGTATCCGCAGTCCCCTGCTGATCCTTACCCCGACTTTCTTCTCCCTGACAGGCGCCCAGAGAAAAGATCATTACCCCCGCCAGGAGCAGTGCAGTTAACTTTTTCATTTCACACCTCCGAATTGATAATTCTAATCCCTTTACCGTTAGCGCTAACGTTTGATTGAATTATATAGCTTCCCTTTATTTCTGTCAATATCTTTTTGTATTTTCTTGCAAAACCCTTTGATTTCCGTTATAATAACGTTAACGATAACAGTACGTGGAGTGTAAATTTATGGTAACTTTAAAAGATATCGCAGATAAGGCCGGCGTCAGCAGCATGACCGTCTCCAGGGCCTTAAACGGAAGGTCAAAGGACATTTCCCAGAAAACCGCGGAAAAAATAAAAAAAATAGCAGAAGAAATGGGTTATATCCCAAATTCCTCTGCCAAGGCTCTGGCCTCGCATTCTTCAAAACTCATTGCCGCCATGCTCATGGATTATCCATGGGATCCCAATCCTCTGGTGGATTCCTACAACAGCGCCTTTTTCGGAGAACTGGCCCGCGAGATCCAGAAAAACGGCTATGATCTTATGCTGCATTATATTAAAGATTATTCAGAAGTAAACTACTGCCTGAAATCCTGGAAGGTGGCCGGAGCAGTATTCATCGGATTTTTTGATGATAATATCCGCCAGATCCAGGAGGATAACCATATTCCCCTGGTCTTTACAGACAGTTACAGTACTGTGAGAAGGATCACCAACGTGGGGATCGATGATTTTCACGGCGGAGAACTGGCCGCCAGATATCTTCTCTCCAAAGGCCACACGGAACTGGCTTTTATCGGTCCGGAAGCCATTGGAAACGGCGTTATCATGCACCGTCTCCAGGGTTTCTGCAGCTATCTGAGAGAAGCCGGCGTCCATCTTCCCCCGGAACATATCATCAATCTTACCGGACAGGATATGAAAGAGATCATAAAAACATTAAAAAAAGGCCCCCGTCCGGTGACCGGTATCTTTACCACTGCGGATAACTGTGCTTTTGACATTTATGCCGCAGCTCATCATCTGGGATACCAGGTGCCTGAGGACCTTTCCGTTATCGGTTTTGATGATAATTCCATGAGCAGCCGGGTGATCCCGCCGCTTACAACTATCCGCCAGGACATCTGCCGGAAAGCCAGGATCACCTGTGAAATACTTATGAAAAAGATACAGGATCCAAAATCTCCGGCAGAAAACATTATCCTGGACGTAGAACTGGCAGAAAGAGAATCTGTAAGGGACCTTTCTCTATGAGAAAGGTTCCAGGCTCCTCTCTAAAATTCCGTTCATATAGGCGATGATGGTCCCGTAATTGGTGATAGGGACTTCCTGATCCTTTGCGCAGCTTATCCGGTATTTCATCTCCCGTTCATTCAGCATACAGCCGCCACAGTGGACGATCAGGGCATATTCTTCCAGTTCGTCAGGAAATTCTGTACCTGAAGTAAAGAAAAACTCCAGTTTTTTTCCTGTATAATTCTGTATCCAGGCAGGAAGTTTCACCGTGCCGATATCTTCGCACTGCCGATGGTGGGTGCAGCCTTCGCTGATCAGCACCTTATCCCCGTCTTTCAGTTTTTCCAGGGCTCTGGCTCCCTGTGCCAGCACATCCAAATTTCCTTTATATCTGGCAAACAGGATAGAAAATGAAGTAAGGGGAATCTCCCTGGGAGTGTCTTTGGAAACTCTTTCAAATACCTGGCTGTCGGTAATGACCAGCTTTGGCTTCTTCCTCAGACTGTCCAGAGTTTCCTTTATCCGGTCTTCCTTTATGACCACAGACACCGCATTGGCGTCCAGGATATCCCGGATGGTCTGCTGCTGGGGAAGGATCAGCCTTCCCTTAGGGGCAGCCTTGTCGATAGGCACCACCAGCACCACAAGATCTCCCGGGGACAGCAGATCTCCCACGATCTTCTTCTGGTTTTCCTCCGTGCTGGCCAGAACGGCCAGCCGTTCTTTCAGTTCATGGATCCCGGTTCCCTCTCTGGCGCTTATCCAGAGAAAGTCCTTGCCTTCCTGATACCCTTCCGGCAGTCCGGAAAGGGTCTGACAGACCTCTTCCTCTGTAAGTGTATCTCTCTTGTTCAGCACCAAGATACTTGGTATGTTTTTCTTCCGGATCCTTTCCAGAAGAGCCTGATCCTCCCGGCTGATCCCGGCCTTTCCGTCTATGACCAGCACTGCCGCGTCAGTCTTATTCAGCACCTGATAGCTTTTCTTTACCCGGAGACTGCCCAGTTCACCTTCATCATCAATACCAGGTGTATCCATCATCACCACCGGTCCCAGAGGCAGCAGTTCCATAGACTTATACACCGGGTCTGTAGTAGTTCCCTTAATATCCGATACCACCGCCAGATCCTGTCCGGTGACCTTGTTCATCACACTGGATTTTCCTGCGTTTCTCTTTCCGAAAAAGCCGATATGTACCCTCTCTGCCCTGGGCGTTTGATTCATTCCCATGTAAAACCTCCTGTCTGTATCAGAACCGGAAATCTCTGTTTCCTTTCTCTATCTCAATAAGCCGCTCCTGTACGATCTCCCTGGTCCGCTCTCTGGGGATCTCTTTGATCTGCTCCTGGATCAGCTTCAGTCCCTTCTCTACCGTATCAGGAGAAGCGTAATCCATCAGGTATTCTTTGAGGGTCATTAAAGCATTCGGCAGACAGCAGTTCTGGATCTGTCCGGATTTGCAAAGGGACATAAACCGGTCTCCCGTCCTTCCCTCCCGGTAACAGGCAGTACAGAAGCTGGGCACATATCCCATTCCCATAAGCCAGTTCACCACTTCATCCAGGGTACGGTTGTCGCTGACCTCAAACTGCTCGGAAGATTCATCCTCCGGTTCCGGTTCCACATAGCCCCCGACACTGGTCCTGGAACCTCCGGAAATCTGGGAAATACCCAGGTGAAGGACTCTCTCTCTGCATTTCTGGTTCTCTCTGGTAGAAATGATCATACCGGTATACGGCACGGCAATGCGGATACAGGCCACGATCTTTGCGAAGGTATCATCATCAATACCGTTGTCAAAGGTATCCGGATCAATGTCATCCGCTCTCTTGATCCTTGGCACACTGATGGTATGAGGACCGACTCCGTATACAGCTTCCAGGTGCTCTGCATGCATCAAAAGACCTGCAAATTCATAGCGGTACATTTCCAGTCCGAAGAGCACGCCGCAGCCAACGTCGTCAATACCGCCCTCCATAGCCCGGTCCATAGCCTCTGTATGATAGTTATAATCATGCTTTGGTCCTGTGGGATGGAGCTTCAGATAGCTTTCCTTATGGTAGGTCTCCTGGAAGAGGATATAGGTTCCGATCCCGGCTTCCTTCAGTTTTCTGTAATTTTCCACCGTGGTGGCCGCTATATTGACATTTACCCGTCGGATAGCTCCGTTTTTATGTTTAATGCTGTAGATGGTCTTAATACTTTCCAGCACATACTCGATAGGATTGTTTACCGGGTCCTCTCCTGTCTCCAGAGCCAGTCTCTTATGTCCCATATCCTGAAGAGCGATAACTTCCTGGCGGATCTCCTCCTGGGTCAGCTTCTTTCTGGGGATATGTTTGTTCTTAGCGTGATAAGGACAGTATACACAGCCGTTTACGCAGTAATTAGACAGATATAACGGCGCAAAAAGCACGATACGGTTTCCATAGAAATCCTTCTTGATCTGCTCTGCCAGGGCGTAGATCTCCTGGTTCTTATCCTCCAGATCACAGTCCAGAAGAACTGCTGCTTCTCTGTGACTTAACCCCTTTCGCAATCTGGCTTTATCCAGGATCTGATCGATCAGCTCCCGGTTATGCTTGTTTTTCTCCGCATATTCCAGCGTTTCCATGATCTCCTCATGGTTAATGAAATCATCTGCACATTTTGATTTTGGATCATACATATTTTTATTCCTCCTCCGTTTTTCTGTAATAACTTGCTCTTATTTCATGTCTTCCCTCAGGAAATCTCCCCTGTCCACCACTACATCATAGCCGATTGCTTTCATAGATTCCCTAAGAGCGTCCAGACATTCTGCCGCTTCCTTTCCTGTATGGATCTTATTGTCATACAGGAGATATTTTCCCCGGACATTTTCCGGTGACAGATTGGGCATGACCACATTGGCCCCTGCCTGCACCCCCATTTCTCTTCCCATAGGATCGATGGTTCCCAGAGCTGTTGTTGCCGGGAGCAGCACCCTGGGAAGCAGCAGCCGGATCAGACTCAGAAGATAGAGGGTCAGTTCCAGTCCCCCCTGAGGCTCTCCTTTAAAAGGAGTGTCATGATGGGGGATAAAAGGACCGATCCCCACCATTTCCGGCTGAAGTTTTTCTAAGAATTCCATATCCTCTATGAGCGTCTGTGTGGTCTGTCCGGGAGATCCTACCATGATCCCCGCTCCGGTCTGGTATCCCAGTTCTTTCAGAGTCTCCAGACAGCGTATCCTGTGAGAAAGAGACAATTCCGGCGGGTGGAGCTTCCTGTAATGATCTTCATCCGCCGTTTCATGGCGCAGAAGATACCGGTCCGCCCCGGCTTCTTTAAACAGAGCGTAGCTTTCTTTCTCCTTTTCTCCTATAGACAGCGTAATGGCACACCGGGGAAATTCCTGACGGATAGCCCTTATGATCTCTGCCATTCTCTCATCGTTGAAATAAGGATCTTCTCCACCCTGAAGGACAAAGGTACGAAATCCCAGTTCATACCCTGCCCTGCAGCAGTCCAGGATCTGTTCCTCGGTCAGCCGGTACCGGGAGGCGTTTTTGTTGCTTCTGCGGATCCCGCAGTAATAGCAGTCGTTTTTACAGTAATTGGTAAATTCAATAAGTCCCCGGATAAAGATCCGTTTTCCATAGATCCGGTCTCTCAGATCCGAGGCCCGTCTCGCCAGTTCCCTCTGCCGCTCTTTTCTGCGGCCTTCCAGGAGGATCCTCCACTGTTCTTGCGTTAAATGCCGGCCTTCTGAGAGCTTTCCGGCACACTCCCAGAACTGTCTGTCGCTGATCTTATTTTCCATTATCCAGGTTCCTTCCTGTTATCTTCTCCTTGGAATATATGGCTTTGGAACTGACTCCCGGAAGTCTTCCCAGCTTTCCTGCCAGGGCGCTGATAATATCTGCGGGAGCGTCCAGGACAACGCTGATAATATTTACCTGCTTTTCCCTGTAGGGGATCCCCATACGGCCTATGATATATTCCCCATATTGGTGCAGCAGAGAATTTACCTGTTCAGCTTTTTCTCTGTCTTCAATAATGATACCGATAACGGCGATCCTGGGATCGGTTTTTTCCATATCTCTCCTCCCTTCTGTTTTGTGCCTGAAATAGAAAAAGGACCCGAAAGGGTCCTCTTTTATCTGTTTGCCTTATTTTTCTGTATACAAAATCCAGGCTGTGTCACTTTCTGTTTTGCTCTAGTGTAGTCCACTTGGATACAGCTTCTTTTGTCTTTCCATCAGATTCTCTTCCGGTCAGGTTTTGCTATGAACGCTTCGCTGGCAGAAAAAAGCTGGCAGCTCAGTCATTTTCTATTATTTTACCCTGCTTTTCCAGGGCCGTCAAGAAATTTCAATAGTCAAAGTCCACGTTTCCCTGAAGCCATACGATTCCTTTAAACCGTCTTCCTCTTAAAGGTTCTCCCAGAAGATCATTTTCATTGATACACACATCCATCTCGATATCGTTGCAGCAGATCCGCATCTCGTAAATGCTGTCCCCTGTAAGGATATTCTGTACTCTGGTACAATCCAGGATCTCTCCCATGATATTGTACAGGTCACATTCCATACCGTATGGCATAAAATAGCTGTCTACAATGCTGTATACATCCTCATTTTCCACTCTCTGGGAGATCATGGCATAAGTATCCATATCCTCAATGGTAAGGCTTTCCATGGCCTCTTCGTCGCCGTTTTTGGCCGCTGCCATCAGTCTGCCTCTGTTAACCGTCTTTTCCTCTGCCTCGGCAGTTTCCTCTTCTCTTTTCAGCACGGGAAGGAGGATGGTTCCTTTTTTTGCAAGACCGGAAAGGGTCACATTGTGGACCCCTCCCGAATAATGGCCTTTCGCCCGCTGGGTAAGGTATTCTCCCGCGTTCTGGAGATAAAAGATGATCGTCACCCCAATGCGCATATCGTCACAGGCTCCTGCATAGGATTCTTTCCCGGCATGCTTTTCGATGACCACTTCTTCCTCCATGCTGATCCCGGTCCCCCGGAAAAAGGGAAAGTAATATTCCATCTGAAAGTGATCTTCCTCATCATATTCCCCGCAGACCGTAATTCCGAAATCACTGCCGTAGATCTTGGATAATTCTGTAAATAAATGATTGCTCCTGTCTTCTACAACGGTTTTCTCATCATAGTTTAAAATGACATCCTGTAATATAACATCCAGTTCTTTCTTTTCGGATATATCCGAAAACCCGATTGCTTTCAAATAACTGTGCAATGAGTAACCTCCGCTTATTTCTTGGGCTTGATAACTTCAGCCCCTCCCATATAAGGTCTGAGAGCCGCCGGGATCTTTACAGAACCATCGGCCTGGAGATTATTCTCCAGAAAAGCGATCAGCATTCTGGGAGGCGCTACAACTGTGTTGTTCAATGTGTGGGCAAGATATTTTCCGTCTTTTCCGTTTACACGGATCTGAAGCCTTCTGGCCTGAGCATCTCCCAGGTTGGAACAGCTTCCTACCTCAAAATATTTCTTCTGCCTTGGAGACCATGCTTCTACGTCTACGGATTTCACCTTCAGATCAGCCAGATCTCCGGAGCAGCACTCTAAAGTCCTCACCGGAATATCCATAGAACGGAAAAGATCTACGGTATTCTGCCATAATTTATCAAACCACATAGGGCTCTCTTCAGGCTTACATACCACGATCATCTCCTGCTTTTCAAACTGATGGATCCTGTAAACGCCTCTTTCCTCAATGCCATGAGCGCCTTTTTCCTTACGGAAGCAGGGTGAATAGCTGGTAAGGGTCTTTGGAAGCTCCTCTTCCGGAATGATCGTATCAATAAATTTACCGATCATAGAGTGCTCGCTGGTACCGATAAGATATAAATCTTCCCCTTCAATCTTATACATCATAGCATCCATCTCTGCAAAGCTCATAACGCCGGTAACTACATTACTGCGGATCATAAAAGGCGGAACACAGTAAGTAAAGCCTCTGTCGATCATAAAATCTCTTGCATAAGAGATCACCGCAGAATGTAATCTGGCGATATCTCCCATCAGATAATAGAAACCGTTTCCGGCTACCTTTCTGGCGCTGTCCAGATCCAGACCGTCAAAGCTTTCCATGATATCTGCATGATAAGGGATCTCAAAATCAGGAACTACCGGTTCCCCATATCTCTGAACTTCTACATTTTCACTGTCATCTTTTCCGATCGGAACAGAAGGATCAATAATGTTTGGAATTGTCATCATGATCTTTTTGATCTTTTCTTCTACTTCCTTTTCTTCAGAAGAAAGAGCCTCTACTCTCTGGGCGTTGGCAGTTACCTTTTTCTTAGCTTCCTCTGCCTCGTCCCTTTTGCCTTCCTTCATCAGACCTCCGATCATCTTGGAGATCTTATTTCTCTCGGCTCTGAGCCCTTCCACTTCCTGTTTGATCTCACGGTTTCTCTTATCCAGTTCAATTACTTCGTCCACAAGAGGAAGCTTATTATCCTGAAATTTATTTCTGATATTCTGTTTTACTACTTCCGGGTTTTCCCTGACAAATCGAATGTCTAACATTTTTCTCTCTCCTTATTGGTTTACATAATATTTATATATCGAATTCACTTTCTTCTATTCCAAAGTTCATAGCTCTTTTCAGTGCTTCTACTTCTTCATCGCTTAACATAATATAGGATTCCCCATTTACGATCTCTTTAATATACAAAAAGCAATTTTCTCTGCTGTGTATGGCGTTAAGGAGAAATCCCGTATTATCTTTATCCAGCAGTGCAAGAACAAAACTCAGTTTTCCTCCCATATCTTCAAAAGCATCATATTTTACGATACCGTATTTATGCAGGGAACTGTTATAAAGTTTCTCCATCTTCTGGATATTTTCACTGTTGATCTCACTGCTGCTTGCCAGTTTTTCAATCATATCAAATTTTCTTTTAAACAGCTTTTCCAGTGACTGCCCATCTTTTCCCTTCATAAAGATCTTATATTTTTTATTTAACCTGCTTAATCCCAGTGAAAGATTAAATATGCAGACCAAAAGTATGATCACCAGGATCAGAAGGGAAAGAAGCAAAATTCCCGAGTAATTCTGCAGCGCTTCAAAAAAATTATTCATATGTGTTCTGACCCCTTTATCTTATCTAATAGACTCCAAAAGTTCCACGATCCTCTCCAATTCTTCCTGAGAGTAATAGGCGATCTCAATTCTCCCCTTGTCTTTACTTCTGCGGCGGATAGCCACTTTAGACCCTATAATCCCCTTAATTTTTTCTTCCAACTGTTGATAAACAAGCTCCTGCGCCCGGTCTTTTTCCTTCTCTGTATCCTTTTGATGAGGATTCAGAACATCTTTGACCAACTTTTCTGTTTCTCTTACACTAAGCTTTTCATCAAAGACCTTCACTGCCGCCGCGTACTGCAGCTCCTTATCCTCTATTGCCAGAAGCGCTCTTGCGTGTCCTGTAGTAAGCATTTCGTCTATAAGCATCTGCTGTACACGCTCGTCCAGTTTCAAAAGTCTCATAGAATTGGTAACCGCAGTTCTGCTCTTAGATACCCGTTCTGCAATAGTATCCTGTTTCAGGTGAAACTCTTCCATTAACCGTTTGTAAGCTGCTGCTTCTTCGATAGGATTCAGATTTTCCCTCTGGATATTTTCAATAAGAGAAATTTCCACAGCTTCCTGATCGGAAAAGTCTTTTACCATTACAGGGATATCCTTTATACCCGCCAGCTTTGATGCTCTCCAGCGTCTTTCACCGGCAATGATCTCATAATAGTCCTCTTTTTTCTGTACCAGCAGAGGCTGCAGCACCCCGAACTGCTTTATAGACTCTGCCAGTTCCAGTAAGGCGTCTTCATCAAATTGTTTTCTGGGCTGTTTACGGCTGGGTTCCACCTCAGCGATCTTGACCATAACAACCTTATCCTTTGAATCTTCGCCGGATTCTTTTGTCATTGTTTTTTCAATTTTTTTTTCTTCTTGTCTGGGTTTTGAGCTGTCACTGATCATTGCATCCAGCCCTCTCCCCAATCCTCTTCCTAATCCGCCTTTTTTTGTTGTCATTCTTCATCCTCCCTATGTAAAACTTCATCTGCAAGAAGGCGGTAGCTTTCCGCACCTACAGACCGGGTATCATACAGATTAATAGGCATACCATAGCTGGGCGCTTCTGCCAGTCTGACATTTCTGGGAATGATCGTCTTATAGATAGACTGATTAAGATTCGCTTTTACATTCTCCACAACCTGAAGAGAAAGATTTGTTCTGGCGTCATACATCGTAAACACAACGCCTTCAATGATCAGATTTGGATTCAGCCGTTCCTTCACCAGTTCAATGGTGTGTATAAGCTGTGTCAGGCCCTCCAGTGCATAATACTCACACTGTATAGGAACCAGTACAGAATCTGCAGTAGTCATAGCATTAATAGTCAGGATATTGAGAGATGGCGGACAGTCCATAATGATAAAATCATAGTCATCTTTGATTGTATCTATCTGATTTTTCAAAAGGAATTCTCTGCCTTCAATTCCAACCAGCTCTATTTCCGCTCCAGCCAGATTCACATTAGAAGGTATCAGTGAAAGATTGTCATAAACATTCTCAATTATACAGTCTTTTAATTCACTTTCTCCCACCAGCAGTTCATAAAGGGTGTTTTCCGCTTCATTTTTGTCAATTCCTACCCCACTGGTTGCATTTCCCTGTGGATCGATGTCTATCAACAGAACTTTCTGATTTTGTTCTGCCAGACATGCAGAAAGATTAATAGCTGTGGTTGACTTACCTACGCCGCCCTTTTGATTAGCAATTGCAATAATTCTTCCCACTTATATTTCCCCTTAACGTAATATAATGTTTTTGAGTTTTACACTTATACTGTCAAAATCATGAACAAACATTCACTGTATCTGACAATGTAAAACTTAAAAACTTTCAAAATTATTATAACACCTTTCCATAGGCATTTCTATAAAAATGTTTCACGTGAAACATTTTTTATGTTTTAATGAAAAAAGCAGATTGTTTTGATTTTTTCTTGTTCATGTTTTTGATGTTTCACGTGAAACATAGTTTTATACCGGAGGAATCTTCCAGGTGATTTTCCTTGTATATTTTATCTCTATGTTTTATAATATAATAGTAAATCCAAATTTAAACTCTTTAGTAAAGACTGTTTCTTCTGTAAGGAATAATTATAAAGTAAATCAAATCTCATAAATAAGGTAAAAATTTATTATTAAAAGTTCGATGACTTATAAATCACTTTTTAAACACACCTGAATATATGTGGAAGTCAAAGACCCCGATGCAAGCATACGGACATCAAACTAGCAGCGATGCAAGGCATCGGGGTATTAGACCCTCGCGGCATGTCCGCTTGGTTCGTTGCACGCGGGAATAAATAAGGGGAGGTATATACATCAGAATGAAAAAGAACAAACATAAATTAGTTACTCTTGGAATCTTATTTACTTTAGCAACAGGTATTATTTATCTTATAAACCGCTTAATTTTTGCCTCTGCCACTTTAAAAGATCTGTTAAAATCCTCAGCTAATAACTTTTATAACTGGAGATTCGGGAAAATTTATTATAAGAAAAAAGGCAGCGGTTCTCCGATTTTACTGATTCATGATCTGACTGTATATAGTTCAGCTTACGAGTGGAAAAACGTGATCGATAAGCTGGCAAAAAACCATACCGTATATGCGATTGACCTTTTAGGCTGCGGACGTTCTGAAAAGCCAAGGATCACATATACAAATTACTTATATGTTCAGCTTATCTCTGATTTTATTAAAAATGTCATTCATGAAAAAGCAGATATTGTAGCCAGTGGATATTCCGGATCATTTTCCATACTTGCCTGTCATAATGAGTCTTCTCTTTTTGGAAAGATTTTTTTAGTAAACCCGCCGGAATTAACGGTTCTTAATAAAATCCCAGGCAAAAGAAGTAAACTTTATAAGTTTCTTTTAGAACTTCCTATTTTCGGAACTTTAGTTTACAATATGATCACCTGCCAGAGTAATATTCAATTGTTGTTTACGGAAAAATACCTTTATAATCCTTTTGATGTTACCGCTGAAATGATAGATACCTATTACGAGGCCGCTCATAAAGGTTTTAGCAACTCAAAGTTTCTGCTATCCAGTATTATTGGCTGCTACACAAATAACAGTATCAATCATGCGCTCAGAGAAACGAATCAGAGTATTATATTAATTACTGGCGAAGGGGAAGAAAACAGAGAAGATATTCAGAACTCTTATACCAGCATTAATCCTTCCATTGAAGTTTGCTGTATAGAAAAGGCAAAACATCTTCCTCATCTGGAAGATGGAAGCAGATTTGTTGAATTAATGAATATATACTTATAAGTTCATAAAATGATCCGCCAAATGAATACTCTTCTTCACGAAGCAATCATCAATGATACCGAACGCCCTGTCTGATGATTTATAATAAAAGGGATGCTGCTAAATTGCAGCATCCCTTTTATTATTTGCGCATTGAACGCTCCTTGCGAAACTCTTTTGAATGTTTCACGTGAAACATTATCACATTACTCTTTCAATTCTTCCATTGTCGAATCGAATTTTTCCAGAAGTTCTCTT
>ERZ1643247.173-NODE-173-length-86890-cov-9.759659_pt1 | contig 86890 bp, 93 predicted proteins | sample MGYA00579264_ERZ1643247 | MGnify/ENA primary metagenome ERZ1643247 (study PRJEB29033, sample SAMEA4952262) | chicken gut metagenome | biome: Broiler Chicken; feature: Gastrointestinal Tract; material: Caecum | place: Ireland | collected 2018 | study: Broiler... | reverse complement strand
GAACCAAATATTCTATACAAAACTGTATAGAATTAGATTTGGTTTACGAGTTTGAATAATTAGTAAATCCCAAGAATCCTTGTAAAATGGGCGTTCTTGGGATTTCTTTTTTGCTGTGATGTTAGGGTGATGTTAATGGTGCTTCAGCTAAAGTACAGAATGCGGTCATAAAAATAGTATTTCTTCTGATGATATTTACGAATCAGAAGAAGATTTTAGAAATTATAAGAATTAGTTAAATGGAGGATTTGCTATGCCAATATGCAAATTTTGTGGAGAAGAATTTGAACTTTCTGATGCAAGAAGACGAATCGGTCGTTCTTATGGGGCTGGAATATATAATGAATACTATCCAAACGGTGATGTTTGTGAGAGTTGTGCGGTTGAAGAAATTAGTTGCGATTATGCGACTGGTGCTGAGATAAAAGAGCTGATGGGAACGTCTTGGGATGACGACTAATTGTTTTCAAAAAGGTACGGTAAAGTCCCTATAAATCCTGGCTTATTGGATAGAATTACATGGTGTTAGCACCATGTAGATAGGGCGATTAAGGAGAAATATTCGTGATACCCGTATGATACCTGTTTGGTCGGAAACCATGGATAATGAGTAAAATAAGGATATTACGAATATAAAAACCCATAAAAGTCAACTTGGCATTTAACAATTATGTTATATGTTGGTGGCGAATAGTAAACAGAGAGCCGGGAAGACGCATAAACAGCGGACTTTCCGGCTCTCTGTTTGTCTGAGTTTGTTAAATTTATTTTCTCGACAAATGGAGGATGCAGTCGTTTTATTCAGGCGCGTGCTTCCTCTGTTTGGGGATCCTGAATGTGGCCGATGACCAACATCGCCAGAATGAACAGCGCGATGGTAAATATAAAGGGCAGACGGCGGTCCAGGCTGGAAAGCCATCCGGCCAGGTAGCCGAACGGAGAGGAGAGTGCAATGGTTGAGGCCATGATCAGAGCGTTCAGGCGCGCGCGCTCCTGTGCGTTGATGCTGAGCTGGAGCAGTGCATCCTTGCGCGGATTCACCAATGCGGCGGCAACGGCAGCAGTGAATACGTAGACAAGAACAGGCACCAAACTGTTGACAGGAGAGAGAATCAACACCAGAGCAGCTGCACAGTACAGAACGAGCCCGGTCCACAGCGGAACCTTGAATTTTGCAACGCTCATACGGTGTTGGATACCGACCATAAAGACAAGCATGACGGCAGCGTTTAAAATCGGAAACACGGCCAGGTAGTTTTCAGAAAGCCCGAGCCTTTGGGTTACATACAGCCCGAAAAAGTTGGTGTTTACCATATTGCTGATATACAGCAGGACCGAAACGGCAACGGCCTTCAGAGCGCCCTTGTCCTTCAGAAGGTAAGGAATCAGTTGCCGATATTCGCCGAGCATTTGGAAAACGGAAACACCCTTGGTTTCGGCACGTCGGATTTTCCCCTGCTTTGTTTCCCTGCAGAATTTCAAGGTGATGAGCATTTTGATGATCATCGACACGGTGAAAAGCAGATACAGAACACGCACAACCGGTACTACCGAATAGGCATTGACAAACAAGCCGGAAAGCGGTGCAAAGAAGATGGACACCAGACCGCCGATGCTCACCCAGGTGTAGATATTGACAAGGTCTTTTGAGCGTGCGTCCTCGATCAGCAGACAGTACCACGCGGTCTGGTTGATCTGCTCAAAACAGTTCAGGACGGCAGCGAGTAAAAACAGCCAGAAGTTGTCGGATATAGCCCATACGAGACAAGCCAGTGCCCAACCAAAGAAGTCGCCCATCATGGTGGTGAATTTTCTACCGACTTTATCGGTCAGGATGCCACCGGAAAATGAGAAAAACACTTGAAACACCATGGCGATGGATAGAATCAGACCGATCTGCACGTCTGTGATGCCCTGGGTGTACATGTACAGCGTGGCAAACGGTGCGATCAGATTGTAAGGAATGCCCCATAAGGGCTCGATCAATGCCAGTGTGCGCGGGTTTCCAGGATTATTTTCCAAGACCTGAACCAATGGGTGTTCCCTGAGTTTTTCCAGTTTTGCTTTCAGATTCATATATATTCTCCCCGTATTCTCTCAATTTCCTCCCCATTCTATCATATCGTTCTGAAATCGAAAATAGGATTCAAGTTTTTTTCGGTAAATGAAGGGAGGGCAGATTCGAGAATATGCAATTTGAGAAGGAATAGAACATGAATAAAGAATGGTGTAAACTTAATAAAACAATGTAGTTCTTCAGAGCTTAAGGTGTTGATTGCTGCAAGTTCTGCTTGACTGTAAACACTGTTTATAATTTATATTCAAAAATAGAATATAGGTGCTTGAGAAGAGGTGCATGATATGACAATAAAAGAGGTTGAAAAACTGACAGGGTTATCACGTTCAAATGTACGCTTTTATGAAAAAGAAAAACTGATTGTTCCTGTAAGAAATGAAAGAAACGGTTATAGAGACTATTCCAATAGCGATATAGAGAATCTTAAAAAGATTGCATATCTTAGAACATTGGGAATTTCTATTGAGGATATACGAAGTATTATATCAGAAAACGTATCATTACGGGACAAGAAATTTATTTTTGCTTATCCGATAGCGTGTATTGTAATCCGTTATTTTGTCAGGCCGATTATTTACGGAAAATTGCAGATGAATTTTTATTGTGAGGTTATGACAGAGTATTTAACAAACTATATGTGCTTCCTTGCTTTATCAGTGGAACTTTTTTCTATACTTTTTATTTATGGAATAGTAAAAAATATTATAGCAATGTTAGTTGTAGATACAGTCGTATTGATTGGCGTATTGATAAGAGGGCTTGCTAAAAAGAATTCAGGTACAATGGAAGTTTAGCACTGACCAATTTATGGGATATAAATGATGGAGTCCAAAGCGTAGAGAGGGTCGTAAAGTCATCCAAATCAGATGATGGAGCGGCCCTCTCTTTTTATGTGTAACATATTGACATTTAATTTGTTATATGGGTAGATAGGATTAAGTTATGAAAAAGAGGTGAGATGCTTGGAAGAAAAAATGATAAAACAATTATATCATCAGTATGGAAAAGAATTGTTTTTGTATTTGTATTCTATGTGCCAGCAAAAAGAGTTGGCAGAAGACTTATTACAAGAAACTTTCTTAAAAGCAATCCTGGCATTACCGGAATATCACACAAATATGCGGGCATGGTTGTATAAAGTCGCAAGAAATCTTTTTTACAATTTGTATAAACGAAACAGGCGGGAAATTTGTGATGAGGAATATTTGAAGAAGATTTCTAAATTAGAGGTTGACGAATTTCTAGAAGAATATATTTCCTAACATTGTTTCATTGTTTTATTATGACCCGGGAAAGGAGATATTTGAAAATACAAATCAAATGAGTTTGGATCTCAGGGTGTATACAGAATTAAAAATTCCAGGATATGTTCGGGATAATGTTGTAGTACGAGATAAAGGTTATGGAAATTATGATATCAACATTTATCAAAATGTTTCCTATAATGGGAAATTTACGAATATTGCAGGTGCCTTGAATAAAGGAAATTTGAATCTTTATGATATGAATTTGCTAAATCCACCTCACGATAATGTATTTGCCTGGTTTCAGTTAGAGGATTTGAAAGAACAATCGCTTCGTGAGATAGAGGCAGCGGGCAAAGAGATGTTTTTCTCAGGTGGAACCAGAGAACAGGCCACAGAAGCTCTTCAAGGCTTAGAAGAAAATGTAAAGTATGTTTTTTATGCAACATTGGATAAAATGGTCGATTACAATGAATTTGTTAAATTTAAAAAGGAAAAGAATTCATATGCTAACTGGTGTGCCGTATATACTGGAGGAAGAATTCAAAATCTGGGCATTGAGTGCGAATTGTTACGTTCATGTAATCTGGGATGGGACACAAAGGAATATCCAGAGATGATTATATGGAATCATGACGAAGAAACGCAGCCTTTGGAGAATAAAATTGAGAATACAGAGGTTATGCAGACCCATTTTGAAAGTATGCTGAGATATATGGGAGAACAAGAATCATTTTTAAAAATGATGAATGAGACTTCTGAAATATACAAAGAGGCAGCAGAGTATATCGAAGAGAATGGAATGCTTATTTATGGGTATTCGGGAATTGCGAAAAAGGAAGAATTGCTAAAAATGAATGAGTGGTCGGAAATTTATGCAATAGAAGTGAGTGAATTGAGATAATTCAGAATGAAAGACAAAATGAAGGGCAAGGAGTTATTTATGACTCCTTGCCCAAGTGCTTTTCAATTATAGAAAAATTAATCTTGTTACTCTTGTTTCAATCTTGGTAAAATAATAGAAAAGGAGTAAATAGAACATGAATAAAGAATGGTCTGAACTTAATAAAACAATGCAGGGACAAATTAAAAAGAAAGATACATATAAGATGGGGGTTGATACTTTGTTCAGTTTACGAAGTCAGTTAATGCAAACCTTAGTATCTTTAAAAGAGGAACTACGCAGAGAAGATTTTAACTCGATCCCGTTCATTAATGCTGATGGCTATCATAGTAAGACGATCGCTTATTCGATCTGGCATATTTTCCGTATTGAAGATATCGTAGCACATTCGGTGATAAAGGAAGATGAACAAGTATTTTTTGTGGGAAATTATCAAAAGCGTATCAATTCGCCCATCATTACAACAGGAAATGAACTCGTGAAACAGCAGATTGCAGATTTTTCAAAACAGCTGAATCTGGAAGAATTATATTCATATATTTTTGAAGTGCGGGAAAGCACAGAAAAAATGCTTGAACAGTTATCTTATGATGAATTAAAAAGGAAAATTTCGATAGAAAGAAAAGAATACCTGAAATCGTTGAAGGTGGTAAAGGAAGATGAAAAAGCAAATTGGCTGATTGATTATTGGTGCAATAAAGATATTCGTGGACTAATTCAAATGCCGTTCTCCAGACATTGGATTATGCACACAGAAGCCTGTTTGCGTATAAAAAATAAGATACAATAGACATTTAATTGAAGGGAGGTTATTTTATGGAATCTTTGGAGAAGATCTTTGAAAGCAACTGGGGAAGTGTTTTTATGATATATGATTCAAAAAAAATAAACCTTTTGGAGATTGAACATATAAAAATATTAAGCAATAATACTTTGGAAGGTATTATAACATTTTTTGAGGATCCGGTTGCGATACATATCGTTTCATTAAATTCCTTTGTTTCTGGAAAAGGGATTGGAAAACGTTTGCTTGAAAAAATTGAAGCTATCGCAAAACAACGAGAAAAGCAAACTTTGTATGTGGAAACAACAAATGATAATTGCAATGCAATTAAGTTTTATCAAACATATGGATTTGATATGTATCAATTACAAATCGATGAGGTCAGTAATTAACGTATTTTGAAGCCATCGATCCCGGTCAGTGGTTGTTATGGAATTCCAATAAAACACATAATTAAATTTAAGAAATGTATACATTAATCTTCTTACTCTGATCCGTAATCACCAGAAGAATTTTATATACTGCTTTTTCATCGCATTTTTGCTGATCTGACTTGTGCTGTTAGTTGTAGTACTGGCAATTCTGATTACCACTCCACTGGGAGCGATTGGCATGGATTTAACTTACAAAAGATTATTGACACGGGAAAGAGTGAATAAAAGTGGAGAGGTTAAAATAGTGAAAAAATGTTAAATGGGCGGATTTTTCCGCCCATTTACTTTGTATAATGAAAAGCGTAACGTACATGGAAAAGAGAATATGTGATTCATGAGAATCAAGAAAGAGGTGCTTTTATGGGTTTACCGCAGAAAAACATACTGATCAATCATTTTCAGGCTGTCGAAGATTATCTGAAACTGGATGCAAGAAATGGAAAGCATCTGCGATTTATTGAGTTGATGAAGAACAGATATATCCCTGAAGTGCAGAATCTTTTAGAAATCATTCCGGAAAGCTTTCATCCGACAGAACTTCAGAAGTTTTACGAACATACCGGGCTAAAGATACTGGTTGAGATCTACAACAGTGAATATGAAGTGACGATGTATGACAGGAAAGGGAAATACCCGAGAGAGGATGCCGTTATCTGGAATAAAGATTTTAGAGAGCAGGTAGCTGAGCATCCGGAATGGCTTGAACCGCAGGAGAAAGCAGATCTGCTGATTCGTTGGATTTTCCCTCTTGAGGAAAAGAAAGAGAATATCGTTGTACATCATTATCAGTTTATATTAAGATAAAAGAAAAGGGGGCGGGGCTAAATGCCCTTGCCCTGTAGTTTGAAAGGAAATGGTGTATGGCAGAGCGGTATTCAAATAAACCATCCAAATATGAGAGATCCTACAGAATACTTGAGTATCTGAAAAAGAATACGGATCAGGAGCATAAGGTGAAGCAGTCAGATCTGAGAAAGATTGAGTATTTGAAGCAATATATCGGGAACAAGGAAACATTTAATGATACTATAGTGAATATGGCAAATGCCATGAATTCGGACAGTAACGAAAGGATAAATCCGGAGGAAGAATGGCGTATTGTTTTTGACGCCTTTGCCAGGCGATATGGGAGCGAAGGAACTGAGGAAGAAGATGAAGAGGGTACCCAGCGGATGCCGATCCGGGGATTGTACTATCATCATATATTTTCTTACGACGAGATCAACAGTCTGATAGAAGGCATTTTATTTTCAAAGACAATGACACCTGAAGACGGGGAGAAACTCATAGAAAAGATAGAGAGCCATCTTACCACAAAATTTTATCCCAAGGGAGCAAAACAGATCTGCAGAGTGAATGAGCCGCAGCTTACGGAAAAGGGGAGAATGCGGGAGAATCTCAAGCTGATCCAGCAGGCGATTGATGAGAGAGTGCAGATCAGATTTCGGTTTTATGGCTACAACAGAAGAAAGGAACTGGAACCTGTCAGGGAAGAGAAAGATACAGTCAGCCCATATTATCTTGTTGCAAACGGAGGGAAATATTATCTTCTGGCATGTAAAGAGATGACGATCAACGAAGAGATTGTCCGGAATATGTCTATCTGGAGAGTGGATTTGATGGGAGAAATGGAAATACCGGGACGTGATGAAAAACTCGGAATTCCCGGAATACCGGCTTTGAAAAAAGAGAAGGTGAAACATCTCCCAAAGCAATGGAGTGAAGACTTTCATCTTTCACATCTTAACATGGCTTTTGATGAGCCGGTAAAAATAAGATTGAAGATAACAAGAGTGCGGGAAAAGGCAGACTATACTTTTCTTCACGACTGGTTTGGAGATACATTCCGATTCGTGGGAAAGAGTGATATTGTGGAGGTAATGTGCAGCCCGTTTGCAATGGTGAACTGGGCACTTCAATATAGTGACCGGGTGGAAGTTCTGGAACCGGAGAGTATCAGACGCCAGGTGGCGGAGAAAGCCAGGAGATTATATGAAAAATATGGAGAAAATTAAGATGAACAGAGATTATTGCTATATTGATGATGTTCTGGAAACGAAAAATAAAGGAAAATTTGATCCCGAAAAATATTGCTATGATAAGGATTGCGGCAGGAAGAGCCTGGATCCGGATTGCCGGAGTCATAAATTATATGAAGATCTGGCAAAAGTATTTGGCGGGAAAACAAATTATGCGGAAAATGAGTTGATATTTTCAAAAACAGAGGAGACGGAACTTACGGATGGAAAAGAGTGCAGGTACGGGTCGGACTACATCGGACCTTCCTGGAATTGGGCCAGACTGGAATATGGATTTACAGACAGGGAGATCGGAGAGGGATTGAAGAGGACCAGACTTCTCGGAGGGCATATGCTTTGGTTGAGAAAGACTCCTTCCATCAACACAACGAAAGGCGGAAAAGGTATCTATGACAGGATCGATTTGTGTCTGGATGAAATCAAGAATGCCTATGAATGTGGGTTTGAAGGGGTATCCAGCCATAAACAGTCTTTGTGGCAGGAGATCTGTGAAGAAAAAGAATGGTTCGAATTATTTGGAAGAGGATGGAAAGGGTTTTCAAACTTTATCGATTTCTTCCTGCTCAACGATTATGTGAATGGGAACTATGACGTCATCTCCCTGTCCATATCCAACTGCAGGGAAGGATGTTATGAGCTGGTAAAAGAAGAATGCCGGCGTATCAATCAATACAAGATTAGTACAAAAAATAACTGCTATTTACCGGGGAGACAATTTGGTCTGAACCTTCAGGAGGATGAAGCGAAAGCGGCGTACAGACAGTATATTAATAATTGTATTTTTCTGATAGAGAAAAGGACGGAGAGTATGTTAAAGAAGCTGTCTGTGTAGCTGACCGTGTTTTGTGATAAAATAAGAATATATCAAAAACAGATTAGAAGATGACCAGATGAAACGGGAATCAGGGATTGCCGGACTGGACTATTTGGAGGAGAGAAGAGGATGAAATTATTTCAGGAAATTACGGAAGTATACAAATATCAAAAAGCGAGTGAATTTATAAAGGAGTTTCAGATTGGAGAAGGAGACTTTGTTTTTACGAGTCAGTCAGTATTTGAGACTTATTTTCAAGAACTTCGATCAAGCGGTGCTGTTGTACATTTTAAAAGCGAATACGGACAGGGCGAACCTACAGATCTGATGGTGGATGCTCTGTTAAAAGATTTCAGAAGAACGGATTGTAAAAGGGTTATTGCGATCGGCGGCGGAGCAGTGATTGATATGGCAAAGATCCTGGTGCTGGATGGAGAGGCAAAAGCTGCGGAATATTATCAAAGGAAGGTGCCGGTCAGAAAGATACGGACCTTGGTTGCTGTGCCGACGACCTGTGGGGCTGGTGCGGAGGTGTCAAATGTATCTATTGCGGAGATGACAGCTCTTCAGACAAAGCTGGGACTGGCCGGTGAGGAGATGTATCCGGATCAGGCGGTGCTTATTCCGGAACTTCTCGGGAAACTGCCATGGCACTTTTTTGTAACGAGTGCGATTGATGCCCTGATCCATGCTATCGAGTCCTATGTATCGCCGAAAAGTACATTGTATACACGGATGTTTGCAAAAGAGGCTATGCAGATTTTTCTCAAGGGCTTCCGTATGTTGGAAGAGAAAGGACCAGACAGCAGAGAGGAATTGTTTGAAGACTTTCTGATAGCCAGTGATCTTGCAGGCATTTCCTTTGCCATTGCCGGGACAGGAACGGTGCATGCGATGTCCTATCCGCTTAGCGGAACTTACCATGTGACACACGGAGAGGCCAACTATCAGTTCCTGACGGCGGTATTCCAGGCATATCAGGAAACAGATCCAGATGGAGGAATCTTGGAGCTGAATACATTTCTGGCGGAAATTTTTTCGTGTGAACCTGATATGGTTTACAAGGAGATTGAAAAATTGCTGGATGGCCTGGTCCGGAGGACACCGCTTCACGAATACGGCATGAAAGAAGAAGAAATCCGAAGTTTTGCCGAGAGTGTGGAGAAATCACAGCAGCGTTTACTGGGACAGAGCTATGTGAAATTCGGGGCTGACGATCTGGAGAAGATTTATCGAAAACTTTATTAGGATGATGAAAAACAAATAGAAAAAGTATAGGATATGGAGCTTTTAAAAACATTAAGAAATAATTACAGATGATGTCTGTGATTCCAGCTGCAGTCTGGTAAGCTGGAAGTGTCTGGGTGAGGGCTGGGTTCAGAATGGAAAATTTCGGGCGGAGCCCTTCGCCTGTCGCACCTCTTTTCAGCATTCCTTCTTCCAATGTAATGACAGAATCAGGGCTTCCTTCGCTTCCTGCAGCGGAGATAGTAAGTACGGTTCCGATTGGGAGAGCTTTTTCTACAAGTTTTCCTTGATAGAAATCCCAGAAATTTCCGTCATATACGGCGCCCGCAGCAATGGCTTTGGAAGAGTCGATTGTGCTTCCTCCGCCTACAGCAAGAATAAAGTCGATTTGTTCTTTTTTTGCAAAGTTCAATACCTTCGTAGACGAGACCGCTTCTTGGATTTGGTTTTACACCGCCAAGTTCGATGTACTCGATCCCTTCATTTTTTAAAGAAAGCCGGACGCGGTCAAGAAGTCCGGAGCGGATGACACTGCCGCCGCCGTAATGAATCAGGACTTTTGTTCCGCCAAATCTGCGGACATAGTTGCCTGTATTGTTTTCTTCGTCTTTTCCAAAGACAAAATAAGTCGGACTGTAAAAAGTAAAATTATTCATGTTTCGTTCCTCCTGTTGGTTCTGTCTCTATCATAATGAGAGAAGAAAGAATTGACAAGAAGGTACTTTTTATTCCCCTGGATACATGGGGAATACATCTGACTATTCGAAGCAACAGTCGGAAGAACTTCCGGAACAGGTTGCATGAGTCAGAATATATTTATCTCCCATATTGTGATAACCCCAGGAGCACATTGCTTCAAGAATCGGGTAAAGAGTCTCTCCCAGCGGCGTGATAGAATATTCAACGCCCACAGGATTTCCTTCTATAATGGTTCGCTTTAGTATACCGTCTTTTTCTAATTCGCGAAGCTGTAAAGTAAGTGTTTTTTTCGGTGCGGAGCCAAGATATCGGAAAATTTCATTATAGCGTTTAGGTCCTTCGTATTGGAGATAATGAAGGATTAAAGGTTTCCATTTTCCCCCCATCACTTTTAAAGTTACTTCTATTTCACTGGATACGATTTTCTTTTCTGTCATGTAGTCTCTTCCTTCCACTATGAACTGATTCTGCTTGATAAACATAGAAATATTATGCCATGTTTCTGTAAGATGGGCAAACATAAATAAAGATGTGAAAGTATTTTAGAAATGTTTTTGAAATAAGAAAATGAACTGCTATTCATGTGTGATAACAGCTCATTTTAACTCTCTGAACATTAACGAAGATATGCTTTTTCTGTAGAAGAACGGAATTTTATGTCCGTACGGACATGCGTGATTCGGTAAGGGATTTCCGGCTCACGGATGCGGGAGAGAAGAAGATCAGCAGCGATATACCCCATTTTGGCGCTTGGAATATCAATCGTGGTCAAATGTGGTTCTATGATTTTGGATTCCGTAGAGTTGTCAAAACCTGTAATGCATACATCATCCGGGACTTTTATGCTGTGTCTACGCAATGCACGAATAAGATCAATGGCTGTAAAATCATTTGCACATACGAATACTTCCGGTAGCTGGAGGGTTCTGCGTATTGTTTCATCAAGAATAAAGGCATCTGAAAAGACATTGTTTCCACAAAATTGTGTGGTACATGGAACGATCTGATTCTGCGAAAGTGCATCCATAAATCCCTGATATCGTTCGAAAAAGGAACGACAATGGCGATGGTTGCCAGCAAATGCAAATCTTTGAAAGCCTTTTTTAATCAGTGCGTCTGTCAGATTAAATACACTCAGACGATTTTCCATTAATAAAAAATCTGCATCAATCCGGGTAAAATCCATGTCATAGGTAGTATCAATAAAGAGCAGAGGAAGGTGAAGGGCACTCAACATTTTTGTATATTCAGGATCAAACATTTCCATACAAACAATTCCGGCTACTTTTGTTTTGTCAAAACCAAGAGGAAGCTGCAAGGTAGTTACCTCTTCTTCTCTGACAGGGAACATAGTAAGACGATAATTATTTTGACTGATTTTTTCCTGAAATGTATTCATAGCATAGGTTCCAAAGTGAGAACCATAAGGCATGTTTTGGGTGATTAAGGCAAGTTCCCCCGGTACTGTATTTCTGGACGTACTATCCTGAGGAATATAAACAAAGCGTTTATAACCCATTTCGGCTGCTTTTTCAAGAATTCGCTGGCGTGTTTCTTCGGCAAGAACGCCCGTGTTATTCAAAGCTTTCGAAACTGTGTTCCTGGAAAGGCCTAAACTATCCGCGATGTTTTGAATTGTGATTTTCTTTCCCATAATAAATACTCCGTTTGAATCAATTATGTTGTTACATTTACTGTAAAGGACTGTGCATAATTTGTCAAATGTAAAATTGTTGCATGAAAATAATACATTTAGCTTAAATGATGAAACTGCTTCATAAAAGTGTGCAAATGTAAAAAGATAAAAATATGCAAATGTAAAAATAGTGTTGACAATATGTACAAATAGTGCTACTTTTAGTGTAAGGTTTAGAGAGGCAATGCATAAAAAAGTCAATCGAAAATTGCAAAGAGTGCAAATGTAAACAAGGAGGAGTTGGTAAAATGACTATTTTTCGTAAAACGAAGACGGTATCTGTTGCGAAGCAGTCACCGCAGGAAAAGCTAAGATACGTAAAAAAGAACTGGCAATTGTATGTGTTTTTTCTTTTGCCAGGATTATTGCTCACTTTAATTTTCAAGTATGGTCCCATGGGAGGGATTCTGATTGCTTTTGAAGACTACAATGTCATCGAAGGAGTAATTGGAAGTCCGTGGGTGGGCTTTGAGTATTTTCGAAGGTTTCTATCCTCGCCTGATTTCATGAATTATCTGATGAATACATTGAAACTAAGTGTGTATGGTTTGTTATGGGGCTTCCCGATTCCGATTATTCTTGCCCTTCTATTGAATCAGATTCGAAGAACAGGAATTCGAAAAAAAATACAGCTTTTAATTTACGCTCCTAACTTTATTTCTGTTATCGTACTTTGTGGTATGGTTCGGATGTTTCTTTCGCCGGTAGGACCGATCAACTCTCTGCTTGGAATCAGCACAAACTGGATGACGATGCCAGAAGCGTTTCGTACCATTTATATTGCAAGTGGTATCTGGCAGACAGCAGGATGGGCTTCCATTATGTATACAGCGGCATTGGCAAATGCAAGCAAGGATCTTGAGGAAGCAGCGATTGTGGACGGCGCGAATATTCTGCAGCAGATCCGTTATGTACAGCTTCCGGCAATTAAAAATATTATCGTAATCCAGTTTATTTTGCAGGCGGGAAATATTATGAGTATCGGATTTGAAAAAGCCTATGCACTTCAGACGGATATGAATCTTCCGGCTTCAGAAATTCTTTCTACTTATGTATATAGACTTGGTCTGTTAAATGGCGATTATGGATATTCTACAGCAGTCGGTCTTTTCAATTCGATTATCAATGTAATCCTGCTGATCTTTGTGAATTCAGTTGTAAAGAAATTAAATGACGGCGAAGGATTATAGGAAAGGAGAGTTTTATAATGGAAGAGACAAGAAGAAAAATGAAACTGGGAACATCCGATCGTATTATTCTTGGCGTCGGTTATACCTTGCTTGGTCTGTTTGTACTTGCGGTGTTTGTTCCTTTAGTATATGTGGTGCTTGCATCTTTTATGGATCCGAACGTATTGAATAACCAGGGAATCAGTTTCAATTTTAAAGATTGGACAATGGATGCCTACAGAAGAGTCTTGGAAAATAATATGATTTGGAGAGGGTTCGCAAATTCCTTTTTCTATTCATTGGCCTTTACCATAATTTCCGTGTTTGTTACTCTCCTTGCAGCTTATCCTATGTCAAGGAAAGAATTTGTAGGAAGAAAGTTTTTTAATGCGATTTTTGTCATTACCATGTTTTTCGGTGGTGGGATGATTCCGACTTTTATTCTGATTAATAATCTGCATATGGTGAATACAGTCTGGTCTATTCTGCTTCCGGGTGCATTCAGTGTATGGAATATGATTCTTGCACGTACATATTTCCAGTCCATTCCGACAGAATTAAGAGAAGCGTCTTCTTTGGACGGGGCAAATGAGATCCAGCATTTCTTTAAAATCATGATGCCGGTATGCAAGCCAATCATTGCCGTATTGGCATTGTGGTCCTTTGTAGGAATGTGGAACAGTTATTTTGATGCAATGATTTATTTGAACGATGCGGATATGCAGCCGTTACAGCTGGTACTGAGATCTATTCTTGTACAGAATACACCTCAGCCTGGTATGATTGCGGATATTCAGAGTACGGCAGAAATGGCAAAAGTAGCAGAGTTGCTGAAATACGCAACGATCGTTGTATCCAGTCTTCCATTGTTGATTATGTATCCGTTTTTTCAAAAATATTTTGATAAAGGAATCATGGTTGGTTCTGTAAAGGGTTAGGAGGCCAGAAAGTGATGAAAATGAACATAAGAAAACTGATAGGAGCAGGTTTGTCTGTGGTGTTAACATTTTCTTTAATTGGCTGCAGCAATGGCAGTGCACAGCGGGCAGAAGTAAATCCGGATACACCTGTAGAAGATGTGACGTTTCCGCTAAAAGAAGAAAAGGAGTTGTCATTTATTACCAGTGCACCGGCAACTACAACACAGGAACCAAATGATAAGCTTATCTTCAAGAGACTGGAAAAACAGACGAACGTTCATATAGACTGGACATGTTTTGTGGAAGATCAGTTTGCAGATAAAAAGAATCTGGCTTTGGCTCAGTTCGGAAATCTGCCGGACGGATTGTTTACAGCCGGAATGAACGATTATGATCTGCTCCGTTATGCGAAGCAGGGAATTATTATTCCGCTTGAAAATCTGATAGACAAGTATATGCCGAATCTTCAGGCGGTATTTGAAAAATATCCGGAATACCGGACCATGTGCACGGCGCCGGACGGACACATTTATGCATTTCCATGGATAGAGCAGCTGGGAGAGGGCAAGGAAGCCATTCAGGCCATCGGTGATATTCCATATATTAATAAAAAATGGCTTGATTTTCTTGGGCTTGAAATACCGACAACTGTTGACGAGCTGGAAAAGACATTAATTGCTTTCAGAGATAATGCAGATGACCTGAAGAAAGAATTTGAAATTGAAGGAGATGTTATCCCCATGTCCTTTATCATCAATAATGGAGATCAGGATCCGGCTATCTTGATTAACGGTTTTGGAGAAGGGTATGGAGACACAGGAGATCATTTTGCTGTGACAGATGAAGGCGAAGTCATCTATACGACAGTCCAGGAAGGGTACAAGGAAGGAATTGAATGGCTCCATTCGCTTGTAGAAGAAAATCTGGTTGATCCGGAGGCATTTACACAGGAATGGTCAACTTATGTAGCAAAAGGAAAGAACCACAGATACGGACTTTGCTTTACATGGGATATTGCAAATGTAGATAATTATGAAGATTATGTGATGCTTCCGGCACTTGCCGGACCAGATGGACTGGTTAATATTACAAGACAGAACAACAGTGAAACAAGTGGTTTTGACCGGGGACGGTGTGTGTTGACTACAAGCTGCAGAGATACGGCGCTTGCGGCTGCCTGGATTGATCAGATGTATGCGCCTTTACAGTCACCTCAGAATAACTGGGGAACATATGGCGAAAAGGATGCCGATAATATTTTTGAAATGAGTACGAACTTAGAAGGCGAAAAAATGTTGAAACATCTTGATCTGGGTGATGCTTCACCGGTGGAAGTAAGGCAGGCACAGTCAGTGAACGGACCTCTGGCGGTACTGAATGATTACTATGATGTATATGTAACGCAGCCGGCTGATGCAAAATGGCGTCTTGATAATATGCATGAAACATACCTGAAAGATATGAACAGTAAATATGTTTATCCAAATGTATTTATGAGTATAGACGATACAAACAGAGTATCTCAATTGGATACAGATATTAAAAAATATGTGGAGCAGAAAAAGGCTGACTGGATACTGAATGGTGGAATTGAAGAAGAGTGGGAAGGGTATCTGAAAAAGTTGGAAGATTATGGTTTATCCGAATATCTGAAGATTAAACAGAAATACTTTGACAGCTATCAGGAGAGTCTGGCGCAGCAGGAGACAGAAGACGGGCAGACAGGAGGAAACTAATGTACAGTGAAAAACTGAAACTTGCAAGACTATACGAAGAAGAAGCTTTACAGAAAAATGAAATGATCCATAAGCCGATATTTCATCTGGCACCTCTTACCGGATGGATGAATGATCCAAATGGATTATCTGCTTATAATGGGAAATATCATTTGTTTTATCAGTATAATCCATATGATATTAAATGGGACTCCATGCACTGGGGACACGCTCAGACAAAAGATTTTGTAAAGTGGGAGTATCTTCCGGCTGCATTAGCACCGGATGAAGAGTACGATGGAGATGGAGTGTTTTCCGGAAGTGCGTTGGAAAAGGATGGAAAGCATATTCTTATGTATACCTCTGTGCAGGAGACAGAGCTTCCGGACGGGACCAAAGCGGTACGTCAGACGCAGAGTATCGCAGTGGGAGATGGAGAGAATTATGTCAAGTCTGCGCATAATCCGGTGATTAAAGGAAATGATCTTCCACCTGAATGTAGCAGGGTGGATTTCCGTGATCCGAAGATCTGGGAAGAAGATGGAAAGTTTTACTGTATAGTCGGTAATCGTCATGAAGATGGAAGTGGTCAGATTCTGTTATTTGTTTCAGATGATGTTGAACACTGGAAATTTAAAAGTGTTGTGGATCGTTGCGAAAACAGATATGGAAAAATGTGGGAGTGTCCGGATTTGTTCCCGGTAGAAGACAAGTATGTTCTGATTGTTTCTCCTCAGGATATGACAGCAGAAGGGCTGGAATTTCATAATGGAAATGGCACGGTGATGCTTACGGGAACATTTGCCAAAGAGTCTGGAAAGTTTTCAAGAGAATGTGTAAGAGCAGTTGATTATGGGCTGGATTTCTATGCACCACAGACAATGGAAACACCGGATGGACGCAGAGTAATGATTGCCTGGATGAAATCCTGGGACGTTCCTCTACATGTAGAAGGTGAAAAATGGAATGGCATGATGACATTCCCGAGAGAATTACAGATGAGAGACGGTTGGGTCGTACAAAATCCGGTGAAGGAACTGGAAAATTACAGACAAAATCAAGTTGTCCATAAAGATGTAGTATTGACGGATGATGAGGAAAGTATGGAATTACCTGGGGTAAAAGGAAGAACGCTTGATATGACTGTTGATGTCAGATCAGGAGATTATGAAAGTTTTGAAATCCGTCTTGCACAGAATGATCGCTGTTACAGTTCTATCAGATATGACAAAAAGCATTCTATCCTGACTTTTGACCGTACATATTCGGGAAATTGCAGAGATTATATCAGCAGCAGAAATCTGAAGGTGAAAGATCAGGGCGGTAAACTTCGAATCAGGATTTTGTTGGATTTATATTCAGCGGAAATTTTTGTAAATGATGGGGAACAGGCGTGCAGTTCTTTGATTATGACAGAAGTTTCAGCAGAGTGTATTACATTTTGTTCGGAAGGAACTGTACGGTTTGATGTCAATAAATATGATATTGTTTTATAAAATAAGTTAAAAAAAATCGAAATGATGTTGCTGGGTCATCATTTCGATTTTTTATTTGAGATTGTATTCTTTCAGACAATTTAATATAATTGACATCGAAGAAATATGAGAAGGAGGAAGAAGACATGTATGATATCGGAGATCTGTTTGACAAACAAAGCACGGTTGGCGCCAGGCTGGAGGCCGTACTTGAGGAAAGAGGATACACAAAAGTAAAATTCTGCAGTACAGCAAAGATCTCTCGTCCGACCCTGGATAAACTATTATCAGGTAGTATCACGAGCCGGACGAATTATGAAAAGCATATGACGGAAGTCCTCGAAACTTTGAACATGACTCCGGACATGCTGATAGGAAGGATCCAAACTCAAAGGATTCAAACTCAAAGAGTTCATAATCAGGTGAGGACTTAAATGGAGCAGAGTGCTTTTTTAATATTGAAAACATTTCTATGATCGAAGTTCCTCTTGTAAAAATAGAGGAGGCATTGGAGCAATCGGTAGAAATGTCATAGTAGACTCAAAAGACAGTAAGACCTACAGCAAATAATAAATAATCGGAGGAAGTTATGCGAGATGAAAAAGATATTTATTAGTTACAGTTCCAAAAATCAAAGGCTTGTCGAAGCTTTTACAAAGTTCCTTCAACTTGGAATGGGGATGAATAAAAGCGATATTTTCTGCACAGCTTACCCGGATATGCTGGAAACCGGATACAGTTTTATTGAAAAAATCCGGAAAAATCTGCAGGAGTGTGAAACAGTTATTTCTATTATTACAGAAGAATATTTAGAAAGTGCATTCTGTCTTGTGGAAATGGGTGCAGCATGGGCAATGAGCAAGCATTACTTCCCTCTGGTAACAGTGTCATATGACCGATTAAATAAAACTCCTCTTATGGGAATGCAGATGCGCAAATTGATCAATATAGACGATTTAAGTGTGATATATGATGAACTGCATCGATGTGGTGTGCTGGAGGAATATCAGACAGCAGAGTTTCATAAGCAGGCGAAAGATTATGTTAAACAGGCGAAAAAGATAGTGGAGGGCGACTACCAGATCGAGAAAGACGAAGAAGGGTATTATGAAACAGAGATTTCTTGCGTGAGAAAAGTAGCCCAGAAGCAGTTTCGATGCTATGGAATCAAAGGACATATTGCGGATCCGCCGGATGGGGAGAATGCAAAAAGCGACTGGCTTTTTTACAGGATCGACCAATTTCCGCCTTTGGAGGCAGGGGATCGGGTCAGATTTAAAACATCAAAATCAAAAATCAATGCTTTTCCTGATTTAGGACGTGCCAGAAATATTTATCCGGATGATTTGATGAAACTGGATTAGCAGACAGTATTGGAGGGACCTCAATGATATTCAAAGTACAGAAAATAGAGGAAGATATAGATTTTGGCTGTGAAGAGCGAATGGATGATGAGCCTGTTATGGCTGTTGTGACATTGCAGGATGAGGCAGGAGCAGAAAAGAGAGTCAAGATACCGGATCAGCTTTTGTATGATCGTGAAATCAATGAGGGAGATCAGGTGATCTTTGATGAAAATGGAAAACTGCAGAAGCGGATTCGAGGTGACTGGACTGAAAGATGCAAGAAAGCGAATGTGAATACAGAGGAATTTGTCTCAAAAATGGAAGCCCTGAAAGCGGGAAAGAAAGTAAATTGGATCTGTCCTTTCTGTGGCGGCAATGTGACTCTGCTGGAACAGGAAAGTTCACACACAGTGATCGGTTGTGATTCCTGTGATATGCGGATTCAGTTAGAGAATCACTGATTATGGGAACAAACAGAAGAAAAAGCTGTAAAATTTTACGTTGAATTTTACGGCTTTTTTCGTATAATAAAGATAACAGAAACAATAGAAATCGAAGGAAGGAGCTGAACGATATGCCAAACATTTTGCCGGTATCTGATTTGAGAAATTATAATGAAGTTCTGAAGAATTGTCGTAAAGGAGAGCCTGTATATCTTACTAAGAATGGCAGGGGGCGCTATGTGGTCATGGATATTGAAGATTTTGAGCGTGATCATGCAGAGAAGAAGCTCTGGATGAAGCTGCAGGAAGCGGAAGAAGCAGTGAAAGATGGCGAAGGATGGCTTGATCTGGATGAACTAAAAGCACTTATGGGGGAGTAAGATGTTAAAATTGCGGATTAGTCCGATTGTTGCAAAGGATTTGAAAGATATCCGGGATTATATTGCAGAAGATAATGAAGAGTATGCTGCAAAGACCATAAACGAGATTTATGGTAAATTTGAGAATCTCCAGATGTTTCCGGGAATAGGTACAAATCTTTCTAAACGAGTCAGCTTTCGGACAGATTATAAATATGCGATATGGGAAGATTATGTGATTATCTATAAAGTAAGTAGCGAATATGTAGAGATTTATCGTGTAATTAACCGATATCAGGACATTACAAGTATCTTTGATTCATAAACTAATAGAGTTGTGCGAGATGAGTATGACATCAGTGAGTGAGATTATTGAGCTTCAATCATTGTACTAAAGGAAGGAGTAGAAATGGAAATGTCCAAAAGAGACTGGAAACTTTTTCGAGAAAAATTACCTGGCTGGCAGGAGAATTATATGGCCCGTCTGATCAAGGAATATATTAGCTTGCTAAGCGCAGAGGATAAAAATGCGTCCGATAAATTTTGGGAGCTTGAGAAGAAGATTAAAACCGACAGACGTCACCCGGGAGTAATTCTGAATATGGAACAATCCAAAGCCATATATGATATTATCAGTCTTGTCAGATTTGGAGTGATTTCTTTCGATGATCTGGCAGATTTCAGTGAAGACTTACAGCAGGAAGTAAAGTTGATCCTGAACAGATAGATTATGGAAGAATAGATCGAGGCACAGAAAGAAGTGATAAGATTTTGGTGTGGAGGTACTTATGAAAAATCATAAAGTTATCGACGGCCATCTCCTTCAAAACAATAAGAAATATTCCCATCTGAAGCTGAAGCAAAAGAACCGGATTGCGGAATGGATGTATCAGGAAACGAAGGAGTATTATGAAAAGCAGTATGTGTTTCCAGATGAAGAACATCTGGATGATGTCGTGAAGAAGGTTTACGATAGAATTGAGCAGGCGGAAATCTGGATTCCATATGAAGAGGTGCGGCATCATTACAAAAAGAAGCGTTCGGATCTGAACAGCCGGGTGCGGAGGGAGCTGAATGTTGGTGAAGAAAAGTACAAAGAGAAAGCCTGCTTTATGAATCTGTGCATGATTCAGGATGAGCAGGGAAATGTTCTGGCTCTTGACAAGATGAATGACAGCTATACCGGGACAACGTTTCCGGGCGGGCATGTAGAGCCGGGAGAACCTTTTCGCGAAGCAGTGATCCGGGAAGTCCGGGAGGAAACAGGCCTTGTGATCCAAAATCCCGAGCTTTGCGGCATCTATCACTGGAATAAAGCGCACACACACAATATGATTTTTCTGTATCAGACGAAAGATTTTTCCGGGGAACTGCAAAGTTCAGACGAGGGTCCGGTATATTGGATTTCTATGGAGGAGTTTATGGAAAAAGAACTTGCCAAAGGAATGAAAGAAGTAATGGAGATCATGATGAATCCGAACCTGCAGGAATGTTATATGCGTCTGGAAAAGGGAGTGTATCAGGGAACGTTGTGTTAGAAGAAGTCTGCAACGCAGTCAAGAATATAAACAGTAGTCAGGCGGTATGGCCCGGTATTAAGGGCCATACCGCCATTTCTCTATAATATCCAATTCCCAATCCCATAATATATTATAAAGAATAGGAAATATCAGGATGTGCATGAATATGGAAAACTATGTAAGAGCATCACTGGAAACGCATTTATTTTTCGGAAGAATCATGAAGGAACATTCGTTGTTTCTTCAGGCGGGATTCCCGGCCGGGGAAACGGGATACAGAAGCAAAGCAAGCTGGTACCGGGACGAATTTGAAAAGGTACTGTAGCAGACCGTACGGTTTTCGGACGGCATGGTAGGAAAGGATGTGCTTTGTTCAGGAGAAGTGTTTACGGAATACACGGTTATGGCGGAGCAGCAGACAGGAAGACTTACGAAGATTCCGATCGATGTCCGGATCACACAGGCGGAAGAAAATCTGCAGGCGGGAAGAGAAGCATGCAAGGACGAAAGAATGGCCAGGCGGATCCGCCAGCTGAATCATCATGTTCTGCACCTGCTTGGCGGGCTGATTGAGTTTAAAAAGCAGATATTGCAGGAAGTGACCTGCTGCAGATTGTTCACGGTCAACTATCCGTTGCTGATCGAGCATATCATCCGGGAGGCGGAATTATATCAGAAGATGATTGCTTCCCTGGAGGATGGAACCTGCAAATCGGTGGAACAGATGGCTGAGACAGAGCGGTTCTGGAATCAGATCATGATGGAACATGCGTTGTTTATCCGCGGCCTGCTTGATCCGATGGAAGGCGAACTGATCGAAACGGCAGATTCCTTTGCCGGTGATTATCAGAGACTTCTGGAGGAGGCAAGGCAGAAGGATTGCAGAGCCATGAACGGACTGACGAGGAAAACACTGGAAACGACAAAGAAGTACCGTGATTTTAAGGCAGCGGGGACAAAGGGAATAACCGGATGCGAGATTCGCTCCATCATTCTTCCGCTGTTGGCAGACCATGTGCTCCGGGAGGCAAACCACTATCTCCGGCTTTTGAAGCAGAAGGGAGAGTAATCCATGCAGCTGTGCCAGTACCCTTGTCAGAACCAGGTTCGCCGTTTTACGCTGGAAGCGATTCAGATTCCAATCGTATACAATTCGTACGGCGATTATGACCCGAATGGACTGTTATACGTGCTGGAAAGTATTCAGCAGCAAAATTCACGGTGATCCCGCAACACCCGTATGGAAAGCCTACTCCGGGGACAGGGTCATTTTCCGGACGATGATGCCGGCGGATAAGCCGCGAAATGTATCACTTGCCATTCACGGACATTTGTGGAGGGAACAGCCTGACGATGCCTTATCCAGAGAGATTCCGATTCAGGGAGGAATCAGCATCGGGAACCGGTTTGATATGGAACTGAAAGACGGAGCTTCCTGTCCGGGCGACTATCTGTACCGGTCAGGAAGTTTTGGATGGGATGTGGAATCCGGCATGTGGGGAATCTTTAGGGTAATGAAACGGTCGCTTCGGTGCAAATGCAAAGAAGTAGGCGGAAAACTGCCATTTCATTTCGGTGGGAATAAAACATCTCTTATGATACAGTCAATAAAAAAGCAGAAAAAGAAAGAAAAGCATAGGGGCAGATAACATGCCCCTATCTTTGTTAACTATTTTTTTACATGCCCATCATCTGAGACATGATACATACTCCTGATGCTCCGTGCTTCAACACAGTTTGTATTTGTTCCGGATCCAGACGGATCCCGCCGATGGCGTATATCGGGATCGGCGAGCGGTCACAGATCTGTTTCAGAAAATCGAGACCTCGCGGTGGAAGTCCTTTTTTGCAGTCGGTAGCAAAAATATGTCCTGCCGTTGCATAGGATGCTCCAAGAGCGGTAGCTTCTTCTGCCTCTTCTGTAGAATGGATCGAAACGCCGATCCGCATCCCCGTAAGACGGCCGGCGCCTTTTTCTTTCAGCTCCTTCAGTTTCCAGAGCGGTAAATGAAGGATATCCGTGTCTGCAGCGTCTGCAGCTTCAGGATAGAAGTGAGGGATCATCGTGACCTGATGCCGGTCACAGATTTTTTTTACAGCCAGGGCAAGATTCAGGTAGTCTTTGACCGGAAGATCTTTTTCTCTGAGAAGAAAAGCACGAGGCTGAAAACTGCAGATTCGTTCTACCTGATCCAGATATGGAAGCCGTGTCAGATGGCGGTTAGAGACGGCAATCACTTTTGAAAAATCAATTTCGTTGTACATGATTTTATTTCCTGTTCCTTTTGTATCTGATATCTTGTTTTTCAGCGTAAAACAAAGCTGAAACCACATTTGACCGGGCAGCGGTCATGCCTCATTCAAAGGCTCTATTTTTGACTCACTCCTGTAACCGGGGAGGAGGCGCTGGACCCTTTTTCGATTACCCGTCCCATGCCGGAAAGGTATGCAGTACGTCCTGCTTCGATTGCTTTGCGGAAAGCGCCTGCCATTGCGGGAATGTCCCCTGCTGTAGCGATAGCGGTATTGGACATGACTGCGGCGGCACCCATTTCCATGGCTTCACATGCATGGGAAGGTCGGCCGATACCGGCATCGACGATAATAGGCAGATTGATTTCATCGATGAGAATCTGGATAAATTCTTTTGTGCAGATTCCTTTATTGGATCCAATCGGGGCACCGAGAGGCATAACACATGCGGCGCCGGCATTGACCAGATCTCTGGCGGCATTGAGATCCGGATACATATACGGCATAACGATAAATCCTTCGTTTGCAAGAATCTCGGTTGCCTTGATCGTCTCATAGTTGTCCGGAAGAAGGTATTTGGAATCCGGAATCACTTCAAGTTTGACAAAATCACTATGGCAGATTTCCCGCGACAGCCGGGCGATGCGGACTGCTTCTTCTGCGGTTTTTGATCCGGATGTATTTGGAAGAAGTGTCACACCTTCCGGAATATAGTCAAGTATATTTGCCGAACTGTCCTGATTTGTACGGCGCAGTGCAAGTGTGATAATCTGGGCCCCTGCGTTCTCAACAGCTGCCTTAATCAGTTCAAGGGAATATTTCCCTGATCCAAGTATGAAACGTGACTGGAATTCATGTCCTCCCAGACAAAATGTGTCTTTTGTTAAATCGATCATTGTTTTTCTCCTTTATAAAATAGTGTTTGAAATCTGTTTTCTCATAGACGGTCCCCGGCTGTTCCGTTTATGATCAGATCTGCAGCCAGATTCGCCTGGTGAGCGGCGCAAAGTGCCACCCTGGGGGCCATCAGGCCCGGGCCTTTGCGTGAATCGCTGACCCCGTCCCCGCACAAGTAGAAACGGCTGGTGATTTTCTTTGAAAGAATCGTATTGCTGTTTCCGTATCCGGCCATTCCGGAAGCGCTGATTATGATCAGATCCCGGTAATTTTCCAGAATACCGTTTACAAGCATGGCCTTATTTTCCGGGACATCAAAGGCTTCGCACAGGATGGTGTCTTCTTTAAAAAGTGAAGCGACATTTTCATCAGAGACCCGGACGCAGTCTGTCCGGATATCCAGATAAGGATTGATCTCCAGCAGCTGTTCTTTTAAAGCATCCGTTTTGAACATACCTACATGACGCATCAGGTACTGCTGCCGGTTCAGATTGGTCAGATCTACCCGGTCAAAATCGATCAGATGAAGGTGTCCTGTTCCGATTCTTGCAAGGGAAAAAGCAATATTGGAACCCAGGCCGCCAAGACCTGCTATGGCGACTCTTCCACGGTTCAGCTTTTCCTGTATAGCTGCTGTGTGGCGTTCACAAAGTGCCTCCTGTATCTCTCTTTCGGTAAATCTCATATCAGCCCCCTCCTACAAAACTTACAATCTCGAGTACATCCCCGCTGTGGAGTAAAGTTTCCTTATAACAGCTTTTGGGAATGATCTCACCGTTTTTTTCAACAGCGATCCGGTTTGTCTGGTAGCCTTCCTGCTCCAGATAAACCAGCAGTGTGGTTGGTTCTTCTAACGGTTTGTCCTCTCCATTTATCCGGACCATCGCTTCCTCCTTCCCGGATGAACAGGATAGAGTGCGCTGCAGAATCTGTATGGATAAAGACACGGAAGGAATCAAATGTCATTCTGCAATAAAAAAGGAGTCCACAAAGAATTACACCCGTGGTGGTGCACCCCTTCATGAACTCCTGTTCACTCTATCGTTATCCGTATTCTTTTTATAATTACACTAAATAGTATACCATGAAAAAATTCTCTGTCAATTATTCAGAGAATTTTTTCATTTACTCTCATTTACAGGATCAAAGCAGCCGGATATAATAAAATCAACAGTCGAAAGAAATGTATTACCGGCTGCAGCCGGCATATGTGAAAAATTAAAATTTATAAATCATAAAAAGGGGAAAACTTATATGCGTTCTGAAAAAGAAATGCTCTCATTGATTGAAGAAATTGCACTGGAGGATGAGAATATCCGGGCAGCTTATTTAGAAGGATCCAGGGTGAATCCAAATGTTACCAAAGATTTATTTCAGGATTACGATGTGGTATACATCGTGGAAACAACCAGGCCATACCGCGAAAACAAGGAATGGATTACCAGATTTGGAGAGATTTTGTATATGAATTACCCGGAAGATAATGTGCATTATCCATCGGATGTGGAAAACTGTTATGGATGGCAGATTCAGTGTGGAGACGGAAATCGTCTGGATCTGCATGTCTGCACAAGAGATTATGCGCTGGAAAGACTGGAAATGTACCGGGTGCTTGTGGACAAGGATCACATCATGCCGGCCAAAGAGGATACTTCTGAGGAAAGATACTGGGTGAAAAAACCGACTGAGAGAGAATTCCAGTGTACCTGTATGGATTTCTGGTGGTGCTTTAATAACGTGGCAAAGGAGGTAAGCAGGGAGCTTGGATTCCAGTACGATCAGGAAAATGCGGACAACAGTGCAGCATTTCTACGCCGGATCAAAGATCTGCCGTTGGATGCGGAACGGATTATGTAGAAATCGTTTTATACAGGAAATCAGGGCATTCAACCGATGGTAGAGTGCAAAATAGCGGTTTTGTGTTATCCTTTCTTCAGAGAGAGGGGGCAGAAGTTATGGTGAACCTGAATCAAACTGGAAAATTTATAGCAGAATGTAGAAAGAAAAAGCAGCTGACACAGAAGCAGCTGGGAGAGAAACTCCATGTAACGGACCGTGCTGTTTCCAAATGGGAAAACGGAAAGGCGTTTCCAGACGTCCATATTATGGAAGACCTGTGCAGGGAGCTGGATATCAGTGTGAGCGAGCTGCTGGCGGGCAAGCGGATCGAGACGGAGCAGTATCAGAAAGAGACGGAGAAACTGCTGATGACGGCGGTCGGCAGGTTTCAGCTGTATGGATTTCAGATTATCATTTACATTTTAATGTTTTCTTTTATTACAGCCTTCCAGCTACTCCTTGTCCTGAAAGGTGACGGCGAGTGGCTGCCGCCGACGAGGGAGATGATTTTATGCGGGCTGGTCTGTGTGGGTACGTTTGCCTGTGCGGTCTATCTGGACAAGAAGATTCCAGAGAGAATGTTTCGGATGTCCAGTCCGGTTATACAGGGGATTGTGGGAGGCGTTTATTTTCTTTTGTTAACGCTGTTTGATTATCAGAGTTACGGGGGATTAGAGGGAATGGAATCAGGGGAACAGATTTTTCTCATTCTCTTTTTCATTGTGGGATTCGTTTTTACAGTGTTTTTTTGGGCCGCAGCTGGATCTGAAAGAAAAGATAAATAAGGAGTCTGCACTTTTCTGAGAAAACACTTTAAAGTGATGAAATCATGCACAAATTGCAAGGATGAAGAGAAAATATTTTATTCATGTTTGACGAAAAAACAGAATGCACTCGGTTTTCCTATTGACAATCTGTTTAAAAGAGCTATAATAAAACAAAATTAAAAAGCCAATGCGAAGAACAGGACAGGACTTCCTGTGTACCAATGCTTTCAGAGAGTTTCCGGCTGGTGTGAGGAAACAGCATGACGAGGAAGCCATCCCCTGCAAGCAGTCGGGGTGAAAAGTGAGTGAGTAGCCCGGACCGGAGTTCCACCGTTAGAGGGAAAGCTGTTAATCCGTACGATCAGTCCGGACGACAGTACAGAGTGACCGGACGTTGTCCGGTAAGCAGAAGTGGTAACGCGGAGAAAAGAAGTTTCGTCTTCTGACAGAGCAATCTGTCAGAGGGCGTTTTTTTATTTTAATTAAAACTTTGTTCTTTACCGCTGCGCTTGATTCGCAGGTCGGAACCCTCCAAAAGGGAAGGAACCGGTCGTTTGGCCTGATAGAAAAGGAGAGTGGAAAATTATGAACTCACTGGTAATTGTTTTAGCGGCGGCGGTCTGTCTGATTGCGGCATATGCGCTGTACGGACGCTGGCTTGCCAGGAAATGGGGAATAGACCCGAAGGCGAAGACGCCGGCAGTTCTGCATAATGACGGGCAGGACTATGTTCCGACAGATGGGTGGACCGTCTTTGCCCATCAGTTTTCTTCCATCGCAGGTGCAGGACCTGTAACCGGGGCCATTCAGGCTGCAGCATTTGGGTGGCTTCCGGTGCTGCTCTGGATTCTCATCGGAGGAATCTTCTTTGGAGCTGTCACGGACTTTGGTGCACTTTATGCGAGCGTAAAAAATGATGGAAAATCCATGGGGCTGCTGATTGAGAAGTATATTGGAAAGACGGGACGGAAGCTGTTTCTTGGATTCTGCTGGCTGTTCTGTCTGATCGTGATCGCGGCATTTGCGGACATGGTAGCGGATACATTCAATGCCTATGTTGTGACGGACGGAGTGAGGACACTTTCTGAGAATGCCACTGTAAACGGAGCGGCGGGAAGTATTTCTCTGTTTTTCATCCTGTTTGCGGTGATCTTTGGAGTGAGCCAGCATAAGCTGAAACTGACCGGATGGAAAGAAGTGGTCTTTGGACTGGTCTGCACAGTGCTTGCATTTGTATTTGGAATGAATTTCCCGGTGATTCTTGGAAAAGAGATGTGGGTATATATCGCATTCCTTTATATCTTTCTGGCAGCAGTGCTTCCTATGTGGTTTGTCATGCAGCCAAGAGACTACATGTCCACCTTTATGTTTATCGGAATGATCGCCGGAGCGGTGCTGGGGCTGGTGTTTGCTCATCCGTCCATGAATCTTCCGGCATTTACCGGGTTTCAGAATGAGAATCTCGGAACGTTGTTCCCGATTCTGTTTGTAACGGTTGCCTGCGGTGCAGTATCCGGATTTCACAGCCTGGTTTCTTCCGGTACCTCATCCAAGACGGTTTCCAATGAGAAGGATATGCTGAAAGTCGGATACGGGGCAATGGTCCTGGAAAGTCTGCTGGCAGTTATCGCTCTTTGTGTTGCCGGTGCGGCGGCAGGAGCAGACGGGACAGCAGCGGCCGGCACGCCGTTCCAGATTTTTTCCTCAGGAGTGGCCGGATTCCTTGAGATGTTCGGCATTCCGGTCTATGTGGCGCAGAGTTTCATGACTATGTGTGTATCAGCGCTTGCGTTTACAACGCTGGATTCTGTTGCGCGGATCGGACGGATGTCGTTCCAGGAGCTGTTCAGCGTGGATGATATGGAGCATGCGGAGGGATGGAGAAAGGTACTCTGCAATAAATATTTCGCAACGGTGATTACCCTGGTATTTGGCTATATTCTGACTCAGGTCGGCTATTCGAATATCTGGCCGTTGTTTGGAAGCGCCAATCAGCTGCTGAGCGCTCTCGTACTGATTACACTGTGTGTATTTCTGAAAGTGACAGGTCGAGAACTCAGGACACTGGTACCTCCATTTGTGATTATGCTGGTTGTCACATTTACCGCCCTTGTGCAGAGATTCATCTCGCTGGTCAAGGCATTTTCTGACGGAAAAGGCGTATTTATGGTCGAGGGACTACAGCTGATCGTTGCGGTTCTCCTGATGATCCTTGGCGTGACCATCGTTGTAACTTCGGGAAAGGAACTGCTCAGAAAGAGAGCATCAAAATCATCGGCCGTATCGGCTTAAATCCAGAAAAAAGGTCGGAATCATCAATGAAAGAGGATTCCGATCTTTTTTTCTGGAAAGAAACAGAAAGAACGCCGCTTTATTCGCCTGAAATGTGATATACTGGACAGAATGAGGAGTTCATAACATTTTGTGATAAGGAGAGGAAGAATATGAAAAGGAAAAAGCTTCCGTTTGGCTATGATGATCCTTCCTGTCCGGAAAGGACTTTGGGGGCGACGGACCGGTACCTGACAAGGAACGGAAGGCCGTGGATTCCTGTAATGGGAGAGTTTCATTTTTCCAGGTTCCGAAGCGAATTCTGGGAAGAAGAAATTGAAAAAATGAAAGCTGGAGAAGTACAGATTCTGGCTACATATGTGTTCTGGATTCACCATGAGGAAAAGGAAGGAGAATGGAATTTTGAAGGGCAAAGGAACCTTCGGGAATTTCTGGAAATCTGCCGGAAGTGTGAAATGCCGGTGTTTCTGCGGATTGGTCCATGGAGTCATGGCGAGTGCAGGAATGGAGGATTCCCGGACTGGCTGATTCAGAAAGAGGGAATCGAAGTGCGGACAGATCAGCCGCTTTACCTGTCTTATGTGAAGCGGTTTTTCGAGAAAATTTACGGGCAGACGGACGGTTTTCTCTGGAAACAGGGAGGGCCGGTGCTTGGTATTCAGGTGGAAAATGAATACGGACACTGTGGAGGTCTGACCGGAGAGGCTGGAGTCCGGCATATGAAGACGATCAAACAGCTGGCAAAAGAAGCCGGGTTCCGTGTGCCGTATTATACGGCTACAGGATGGGGCGGAGCGATTGTCCCGGAAGGGGAGATGCTTCCTGTCCTGGGAGGATACTGCGATGCACCATGGGAACAGCACATACATGAGATGCCGTTGAATGCGAATTATCTGTTTTCTCACAATAAGGATGATGGAAGTATTGGCAGTGACCTGCAGAAGGAGCGGGAACAGGAATTTACTTATGACACGGAGAAATATCCATATTTTACAGCAGAGCTGGGCGGAGGCGTGCAGGTAACGATGCACCGGCGTCCTGTGGTGGACAAAAAAGACACATGTGCAATGGTGATCTGCAAGCTTGGAAGCGGAGCTAATCTTCTGGGATATTATATGTACCATGGAGGGACAAATCCAAAGGGAAAGTACAGTACGCTTCAGGAGTCAAAAGATACTGGTTATTTAAATGATCTTCCGGTATATTCCTATGATTTCCAGGCACCGGTCGGAGAGTATGGAAGGATTCATGATGTGTTTTATCACCTTCGGCCGTATCATCTGATGCTGAAAGAGTTCGGAAGCATGATGGCGGAAACAGAGTTCATTCTGCCGGAGTGGAGTGCCGGACGTCCTGAGGATCTGACAAGTGTCCGCGCTGCGCTGCGCCATGATGAGAAAACAGGATCCGGTTTTCTGTTCTGGAACCAGTATCAGAGACATGCCGTCCTGGAAGAACATCCGGGAGAAAAAATCGTAGTGGAGACAGAAGGAAAGAAAATTTCATTCCCGGCAATGGATCTGGAGAATGGAACATATGGATGCTGTCCTTATCATCTGTCATGGGGCAGTCTGCTTGTCGAGATTTCCAATGCACAGCTTCTTTGTACGTTGGGAGAGAGGCTGGTATTCTTTGCAGATGATGTAAGCAAGGTTCGGCATCAGATACGGGGAGATGAGTCGAAAATCATAACGTTGTCGCGGGAACAGGCGGAACATGCCTGGAAAATAAACGGGAAATTGTATCTGGCGGAAGGTTGTATCTGCCGGGCGGGAGACAAGTACGATCTGCTCACATACAGTCCGGATGGACAGATCTGCTGTCTGCCGTCGGAAGAAAAAATATCGTATCGATGTGAAGAAAAACATTCGGGAGCAGAAATCAGCAGGATAACAGAAGGACAGAACTATACGGAGTATGAAATGAACATTCAATATCCGGATAAAGACTTTCCGGAAAACTACTGGCTTATTATAGGATTTGACGGAGACAGGGCCGAACTCTGGATGGACGGAGAACTGTGCGGTGACTGGTTTTATACAGGGAATGACTGGCAGATCGGACTGAAATATTTTGACTGGCCAAAGCAGATGACGATTCGGATTTATCCGGTGAGAGAGCATGTGTATGTCGAAAAGAAACCGGAGCAAAGATGCGGGATACGAAAGATCCATGTGCAGACCGAGTACCGGATTTCTCTTGGAACTTTGGAATAGAGAAAAAAGTTTATATAATTCCCTGGAGACTGCCGCATCAAACCAGGACCGCGCATTTATGGCGGCAGATGTAAGTAGGAAAATGAACTTGACAGGAAAAAGAAAGGCTAAATGATGGAATTGATAAGAAGACCAAGAAGATTAAGAAGATCTTCGGCTGTACGTGAACTGGTTCATGAGACAGATGTTAGAGTGACAGATTTGATTTACCCGGTATTTGTTGTGGAAGGAGAAAAGGTGAAGGAGCCGGTTCCATCCATGCCGGGAATTTACCGTTATTCAGTGGATATGCTGAAAATTCATTTGAAAGAAGTGTGGGAAACCGGAATACGTTCGGTGATCTTTTTCGGCGTGCCGGATCACAAGGATGCATGCGGCAGCGGCGCATGGGATGAACATGGGGCGGTTCAGAGCGCACTTCGCATGGCAAAGGAATGTTTCCCGGATCTGATCTGTATTGCAGACATTTGCCTGTGCGAGTATACGGATCACGGCCATTGCGGGATTGTGCGGGATGGAAAAATCCTCAATGACGAGACACTTGCATATTTATCAAAAGCGGCAGTATCCTGTGCAGGAGCAGGGGCGGATATCGTAGCGCCGTCTGACATGATGGACGGCCGGATCGGACATATGCGCCGCTCACTGGATGAGGCAGGATATGAGGATACGCTCATCATGGCTTACTCTGTAAAGTATGCGTCGGCTTTTTACGGACCGTTTCGGGAGGCGGCGGATTCTGCGCCGGCATTTGGGGACAGAAAGACATATCAGATGGACTGGAGGAATAAAAAAGAGGCAATTGTGGAGACACAGCTGGATATCGAAGAAGGGGCCGATATCATCATGGTGAAACCGGCGATGGCCTATCTGGATATCGTAAAAACAGTCAGTGACAGATTTGAATTTCCGATATGCACCTACAGTGTCAGCGGAGAGTATTCCATGATAAAGGCGGCGGCCCTGAATGGCTGGGTTGATGAAAAAGCAGTAGTGATGGAAAGCCTGACAGCCATGAAACGTGCCGGTGCGGGAATGTTAATTACCTACTATGCACCTCAGGCCGCGAGATGGATCAGGGAGGGGTAATCCCGATGCTGGCCGGACAAACAGGATCAGGCTATGGACGTTAGCAGATCGGGGAGAGTGTGCGCTTGACATGGCGGCAGGAAGGTGCTATAACTCGATTTAGGTATATGTTGCCGTACGAAAAAAGGAAAATGCAGGAGGAATGAAGATGTTAGATGCAAAAGTAGCAGAATTGCTGAACACTCAGATTAATAAGGAGTTTTATTCCGCTTATTTATATCTGGATTTTGCAAATTATTATACAGAAGAGGGACTGGACGGCTTTGCCAACTGGTACAATATTCAGGCTCAGGAGGAGCGCGACCATGCGATGCTGATTCTGAAATATTTACAGAATAATGGATGCAAGGTGACTCTGGAGGCCATTGACAAGCCGGATCAGAAATACGAGTCATTTGCAGATCCACTTCGGGCAGGATATGAGCATGAACAGTATGTAACAGGACTGATTCACAATGTTTATGATGCGGCAAATCAGGTAAAAGACTTCCGTACGATGCAGTTCCTTGACTGGTTTGTAAAAGAACAGGGAGAAGAAGAGACCAATGCGGAAAATCTGATCAAGAAGTATGAATTGTTCGGATCCGATCCGAGAGCCCTTTACATGCTGGATGGAGAACTTGGCGCCCGCGTATATGCAGCACCATCTCTCGTATTATAGAAATTTGTCCTGGATGAAAAAAGCCTGCGCAGAATGGTTGTTCTGTGCAGGCTTTTTTCTTGATTGCGGAAGCTCGTTGTGCTACAGTAAAACTATCTATATTGGCGGCATTCTGACTGCCGTTTCTGTCTTCTTCTATCAGAGAAGAAGATCTCTTTTGCCGAAAGGCATTCTCATTTTCGGAAACTCCACATCGGAGTCATAAAACCCGCAAATGAACGAAATGACAACTGAAAAAAGAAAAGGAGGAACATGGTTATGGCAACGATTTTAAAGACGTATTTTCCAACCATACGCACGCGCAAAGAAGTATTAGAGGAGATTTCCGAAAGCGAAAAACTCTCTGAGATGTTCCGGCAGTGGAACGAAGGGCAGCAGGAAGAATTTCTGGATGTCTGTACAGGAAACCGGGGGCTTCGGATTCTCTATGATTCCTTTTTTAAAGAGATTCTGAATCCCGAGACAGCCCCGGAGCGGCTGGAGGATTTTCTATCACTTGTGCTGAAAAAGAAAGTAAAGATTTTAAAAGTACTTCCCAATGATACGGTGCGGATTGCTGACGAACATTCTCTTGTGATTATGGATATTGTAGTGGAGCTGGAAGATCAAAGTATCGCAAACGTGGAGGTACAGAAACTCGGCTATCTGTTTTCAGGTCAGAGAAGTGCCTGCTACTCAGCAGATCTGCTCCTCAGGCAGTATAAGAGAGTGAAAGGAGAACGAGGAAAATCTTTCAGTTACAAAAATATGAAAAAGGTGTACACGATCGTTCTCTACGAGAAAAGTCCAAAAGAATTTAAAGAATATCCGGATGATTATATTCATAAATTTTCCCAGAAATCAGATACAGGAATCAAGCTGGAATTATTGCAGGAATATGTATACATTCCGCTTGACGTATTTCAGAATGTTGTGCAAAATAAAGGTATAGGAAACAGACTGGAGGCATGGCTTGAGTTTTTCAGTACAGATGAACCGCGGAGGATTGCAGGACTTTTGAAGGAATATCCGGAGTTCAAACAGATGTATCAGGAGATCTACGAACTGTGCCAGAATGTAGAGAAGGTGATGGAGATGTTCTCAAAAGAATTGTTGCAGCTGGATCGGAACACGGTACAGTATATGATTGATGAGATGCAGGAAGAAATTGACGGACTTAAAGGAGATCTGCAGAAAAAGGAAACTGTGCTACAGGAGAAAGAAACTGTGCTACAGGAAAAAGACAGCAGACTGCGGGAGACAGAAGCATCCTTAAAAGAAAAAGAAGAAGAAAATGCAAGGCTCCAGAATCAGATTCGGGAATTGATGGAGAAGCTGGAGAAATAGAAGTGAGATAGCAGCAACGCTGTCTGGAATACAAAAGCGCCTGTATGGGCGCTTTTGTGTATGCAAAGTAAGAAACGATATTTCAAGGGAGGGAAAAGCTGATGGAGAACTGGAAATCAATCTGGAAGCGGGAAGAAGATCTTGCGCACATTCATGGGTGGGATTTTTCGCATATTGAGGGGCGGTACGAGGAAGAGAAGGATCTTCCCTGGAATTACAGGGAGATTGTAAATCAGTATCTTACCGGGGATGCAGAACTTCTGGATTATGACACCGGCGGGGGAGAATTTCTGCTCTCGCTTGGACATCCGTGGCAGAAGACATCCGCAACGGAGGGATATCCTCCGAATGTGGAACTGTGCCGGGAAACATTGCTGCCTTTGGGAATTCATTTTAAAGAGTGTCAGGATCCGGCAAAAATCCCTTATCCGGATGAGAGCTTTGATTTGATTATCAACCGTCACGGCAACTTTGATGCACCGGAACTTTACCGGCTTTTAAAGAGCGGAGGCGTTTTTATTACAGAACAGGTAGGCGGTGACAATGACCGGGATCTGGTAGAGCAGGTACTTCCGGGGACGCCGAAACCGTTTCCGCATTTGAACCTGAAAGAGCAGAGAAAGGCTTTTGAGGATGCAGGATTCCAGATTCTTCGGGCAGAAGAGGCATACCGTCCGATTGTGTTCTATGACGTAGGCGCGTTTGTATGGTTTGCGCATGTGATAGAATGGGAATTCCCGGGCTTTTCGGTTGAAAAATGCATGGGAAATCTTCTTGAAATGCAGAATAATCTGGAACGGGACGGAAAAATAGAAGGTACCATTCACCGGTATCTGATCGTTGCAGGAAAGTTGTAATCGTGTTGGAAGAAGCAACGAATGGAAGGAGGAAAGAAACGTGATTTTATATTTTTCGGGAACAGGAAACAGTGAGTATGTGGCAAAGAGAATTGGAAAGGCTGTTGGGGATGAAGTACTGGATTTGTTTTCCAGACTGAAAAACAGAGACAGCAGAGAGGTATATTCGGACAGGCCCTGGGTGATTGTATCGCCTACTTATGCGTGGAGAATCCCGCGGATTCTGGAAGCATGGATAAAGAGAACAGAACTTTCAGGAAATAAGAAGATCTATTTTGTTATGACGTGCGGATTAAATGCAGGAAATGCCGGGAAATATCTGCAGGAGCTTTGCGCGGGAAAACAGATGCAGTATTTGGGGTGTATGCAAATCGTGATGCCGGAAAATTATATAGCCTTGTTTCAGACACCGCACAAAGAGGAGGCGGTGAAAATTATCCGCCGTGCGGAGAAAAGGATTGATGAGGCGGTTTCGCGGATTCAGAAAAAGCTTCCGTTTCCTCCGGCTAAAATCACTCCGGTGGACAGACTGAGCAGCGGTCCGGTCAATCAGGTGTTTTATCCACTGTTTGTACATGCTAAAAAGTTTTATGTAACGGGAGACTGCATTTCCTGTGAAAAATGTGCAAAAGTCTGTCCGATGAATAATATCCGGTTCCATCATGGGCGTCCGGTATGGGGAGATCAATGTACGCACTGCATGGCCTGCATCTGCAAATGTCCGGCGGAAGCGATTGAATATGGGAAACACAGCAAGGGACTTCCGCGTTATACGTTCCCGAAAGAACAGTTTCCTTTATAGGAGGATGAATGGATGCGGATTTATGTAGATGCGGATGCCTGCCCTGTAGTCAGGATAGTGGAAGAGACCGCAAAGAAATACAGTGTGTCTGTGACGTTGCTTTGCGATACGAATCATGTATTGAAGTCAGAGTATAGTGAAGTGAAGGTGATTGGTTCCGGAGCGGATGCTGTGGATTTTGCACTGATCGGATTGTGCAAAAAAGGGGATCTGGTGGTGACGCAGGACTATGGAGTGGCGGCAATGGCTCTTGGAAAAGGGGCTTTTTGCATCCATCAGTCCGGCAGGTGGTACACGAATGATAATATTGACCAGATGTTGATGGAACGGCATCTTGCCGGAAAAGCAAGAAGAGCTTCCAAAAAGAATCACCTGAAGGGGCCGAAGAAAAGAACGGCAGAGGATGATGAACGGTTTGTGAAGTCTCTGGAAGAACTGATACAAAAAGCGTCCGTAGAACATGAGAGAGAAACAGGAAAATTGGAATAAAGGAGAGGAAACGATGAAGAAGATAGCAGTAGTATTTCCAGGAGTCGGATATCATGCGGACAAGCCGCTTTTATATTACAGCAGAAAGATTGTCGGACGGTACGGATATGAGATTGTCTGCGCAGATTACGGGAAACTTCCATCGGGCATCAAGGGAGACGCAAAGAAAATGTATGCCGCCTACGAACAGGCACTTGCAAAGGTAGCAGAACAGCTTTCTGAAATTGACTTTGGTTCTTATGATAAAATACTGTTTTTGTCCAAGAGTATCGGGACCGCTTTGGCGGCGTCCTATGATGCAATGAACCGGATCGGAGCCGGACATGTCTATTATACCCCGGTGGAGGCGTCATTTCAGGCCATCGGGACGGAAGGAATTGTTTTTCACGGAACCGGAGATGACTGGGCGAAGACGGAAGTTATTGTCAGTGAATGTGAGAAAAGAAAGATTCCTCTTTATCTGACGGAGCATGCCAATCATTCCATGGAGACCGGGGAAACGCTACGGGATCTGGAGATTATGAGAGAGATCATGGAAAAGACGGAAGACTATATTCGTGAATTTTCCGCGAGGAACGAATAAACGTTCTTTTTAAAAGTAGAAGTTACATCGATTCTTTCCAGAAAGAAAGTAATTTTAAATCTGTTGACAAGTTTACTTGTCGATGATATGCTGAGGGCTACAAGCAAACCTGGCCTTATTTGGAGGGAATCAGTATGGAAAAAGAAGAAGTTTTATTAAAAAGCAGAAAAGAAAACAAGATTGTGGATGAAAGGGAACGCAATGTTCAGATGTGGGCCGGAAGAATGGCGGCCGGATTTGGTATCTTTATGTGCGCGGTACTTTCTATATTGGCATCATAGGCAGACAAAGGAGAAAATTACAGTGCATGGATTATTTTCTGTACGATTTACGGTTCAATGGAACTGATGATGTTTCTAAAGTTGAGAAACAAGTGGGATTTGATTTTGGCAGTCATAGAGATTGGCGGGGGAATACTATTTTTTATAGCCTATTTGAAGGAACTGTTCTGATTTTAATTTCAAAAACTACCGGGAGAGGCAGTATGTTTGCGATCCTCCCGGTTTTTTCTTTCTATTTTTTATTTCCGGTATCTTATCCTCGCTCCCGGAAATGATCCAGATAATACTGAAATGCGCTGACAATATATTCAGCGGACCCGGTTCCGTGTTTTGTGTCTGTGACAGCCTGAATGTAGTCACCGGAGTAAAGTTCGATGATCAGATCGCAGTAAGATGCATGATCGCAGAACAGCTCCGAAGATGCGGTGTCTCTGGCCCGGGAAATTGCATCCCGGACAAGCTGCTGAACAACATCTGAGGAAACGGGTTCTCCTTTATGAGAGGCGAGTTTGACAAACGGATCTTTCGCTTTCAACTCTTCTGGAATCTGGGCCTGCCACTTCTTCATGATTTCTGAAAAATGTTCCAGATTGTATTTCATTGCCTCAGTGTACGCCTCGACACTGCCGAATTCCTGGACGGCGAGGCGGGCAGCCTGTGCCTCGCTTTTACGGATTTGCTGAATAAACAGGTCGAAATTTTCTTCACTTCCCCAGTAGGTAATAACCTCATCTTTGTGACTGGTTTTGAACTCTTCCAGTGCGCGGAAATATTCAGAAAGATCATATTCTTGGAGATTATCAATCGTATCGCGCTCTTCCAAGCGGGTCAGAAGTTCGATCTGCCGGTCAAGATGCCCTCGTTCAATTAAAAATTGATGTTTTTTCCTGCAAAATGCCGCAGCGCGGTCAGATTTTGCCCCGCTCAGAAGGTGCTGAATTTCTTTCAGTGAAAAGTCAAGTTCTTTCAACGTCAGGATCTGCTGGAGTTTTCCAAGGGCCTCTTCGTCGTACAGGCGGTATCCGGATTCCGAGAGACTGGACGGTTTCAGCAGTCCGATTTCATCATAATATTGCAGTGTTCGTACACTGATTCCACTCAATTTTGCGATTTGACTTATTGTCTTCATGTGCTCCACTCCTTCTATCCCTATCATACCGTATCACGCAGCGTGAGAGTCAAGAATCGAAGCAAAAAAGCACAGATTTTTAATTGTTTATTATTCTTATGAAAAAAATGCAGAGGCACTTGTAGGAGAAATGAAAGAGGCAATTGACGCCGACGTGCTGAAACTTACCGTGGCGGATGAAAACCGATGAAAAGTATGTTCCGCTTTGTGTGGGGAGACATGCAGATTTGGCACCTGTGCGCCGGCGGTCAACGCATTTCTGAGTGAAAATAAAATAAAAAGGAAGAAGATCTATCTTCTGGTGTGCAATGGTGGTAATATTAGGAATACATGGAAGAACTTCCATAAGGCGCTGGAAGGAAATGAGATCGTATCAGAACTTGACCTTGTATATCCGATCCGTAACGGAATTCAGGATGCAAAGAATAAGGTGAATCAGTGTATCAAAAAAGCGATGAAATAGTAAGACGACGGAAAGGGACAAAAGATGTGCAGCCTGTTTTACATCGATGAGACAATCTTAGAGAAACTAAAAGCGTTCGCGACAGAGATGGACAGCGAAGCCAAAAACGTATGTCCGGGGCGTGATATCCGCCCGACAGAACGGGCGCTGATTTTGAAGTGGAATGGAAAAGGAATCTGTCTTTCCGGTGTAAAATGGGGCTATCCGGGGATTCAAAAGAGCGGCGTGCTGATCAATGCAAGGGCTGAATCCGTTCTGGAGAAAAAGATTTTCGCGGACGGAATCCGGTATCACCGGGCAGTTATTCCAGCAAGTCATTTTTACGAGTGGAATCAGAGGAAAGAGAAAAATACCTTTAAGAGCAAGGATGGAGAGATCCTTTATCTGGCAGGATTTTTGGATATCATAGAGAATGAAGAACACTTTGTGATTCTGACAACGGAGGCAAATGCATCGACGAAACCGGTGCATGACCGGATGCCGCTGATTCTAAGACAGGATCAGATCGAGGACTGGCTCCGGGACGAGAAAGCGGCCGAAGCAATGCTGTGCCAGACGCCGGAAGAGCTGAAACGGCAGGCAGATTACGAGCAGATGACATTGTTTCCGATGTGAGACAGGAAGGAGAAATGTTATGAAAATTGAGATGCACGTCCATACAAGCGAGGGAAGTCCCTGCGCAAAAGCAGATGCAGAGTCGATCATGAAAGCATACGCTGAAGCGGGATATGATGCGCTTGTGATTACGAATCACTTTGACTCCGTTTTGCTGAACGAGTTTGGAAAGACGGACGAGGAGAAAATAGAACGGTATCTTATGGGATACAGAAAAGCTAAAGCGGCAGAAGAAAAGTATGGAATTCAGGTTATGCTTGGTGTGGAAATTCGACTGGAACCGAACGAGGAAGATTTCCTGATTTACGGGATCAACGAGGACTTTTTATTCCAACACCCGGATCTTTGTTTTTTAAGCCAGGAAGAAATCTATCATCTCTGCCATTCCTGCGGTGCGTTATTTTATCAGGCACATCCGTTCCGGGAACCATGTGTACCGCGGGATCCGGAATTCTTAGATGGAGTGGAATACAATCAGCGTCCGAACAGCGAAAATCACAATGAAAAACTGGATGAATGGAGAAAGGCATATCCGGAATTGAAACTGGTTTCCGGCAGCGACTGCCATGATCTGGATCAGGTGGGATTCGGTGGAATCGAGACAGAGAAGGATGTCCATAATATCAAGGAAGTTGTCGCATTGATGAAGGAAGAAAAAATCCGGCTGATTGTCAGCACAGATTCAAATTGATAGAACGGAAAAAGAGGCATTTTTGTCTCTTTTTCTGCTATAATATCAAAAATAGATAAAATTATGAAAAATTAGCAGTACTATTTTAAAGGAATGAGGAGAATGAGTATGGTTCTAAAGGAATTTGATCCATCGCAAAAGGCGGTAATCAATGCTGAAGATTTTGTAGATCCGATTGCAGAGATGCCGGAAACCGCCGTGGCATGTTATTCCAGAATTACAATGGAAAGAATGGTTGAAGAACTGAGAGCGAAAAAGATTGCATCTACCAGCACGGCAAATGGGGAGACCTATGTGTATCGGGCGGCCTATAAAGGAAAAGAAATCGCCCTGTTTATGATTGATGTGGGAGCGCCGATGAGTGTGGCGATGCTGGAAGAAGTGTTTGCCATGGGGGTCAGGAATGTTATAGTGTTTGGTACGTGCGGTGTACTGGATAGAGAAATCGAAGACTGTTCCATTCTGATCCCAAACCGGGCAGTGCGGGATGAGGGAACAAGCTATCATTACGCACCAGCGGAAAATGAAATTGAAGTCAACGAGAATTATCTTGGGCTGTTTACAGAATTGCTGGAAGCGATGAACATTCATTATACCGTGGGAAAGGTGTGGACAACAGATGCCTTTTACCGGGAGACTGCGGAAAAGGTAAAACGAAGAAAAGAGCAGGGATGCATTTGTGTGGATATGGAATGTTCCGCCAATGCAGCGGCAGCCGGATTCCGGGGAAGAGAACTGTTTCAGTTTTTCTATGCGGCGGATAATCTGGACGCGGAACAATGGGATATAAGAAGTCTTGGCAATGACGCAAAACTGATGGAAAAAGACCGGATTGCCATGATTGCACTAGAACTGGCTGTCCGGATCTGACGGAAAACAGCAGCAGAGGAAACGAGGTGAGAAGAGGAATGAATCTGGAAGAAGCGATGGCGATATTGGACGTGGTTCAAGGCGAGGATAAAACAGAGATCAGGAAGAAGTACCGCAGTCTGATGCGGAGGTATCATCCGGACGCTCTGGGCTCGGACCGGCCGGAACAGATCAGGCTAGCACAGCAGATGAATGAAGCCTATCACCTTTTGATGAAACAGGAAGTCCCGATCCTGTGGTCTGCACGAAAGAGACGGAAATGGGAATGGACGGGCACAGTCAATGCGGATGCCTTCTGCGAACGAAATGTCTACCTGCATTACAGTATGGATGTGGAAGGGGAGCCTTTGTATTATCAGGCTGTCCGGGGGAAGTATATGTGGGACCCGGAGGAAGAAGAATTCAGTCTGTTTCTTATAAGCCTCCGTCATGTTGCGAAAGAGCTGCTGGAACAGGTGGAGAGAAGGCAGGGGACGTTCCGGGAAGAGGATACCCTGCAAAGCGACCATCGCTTTCAGGTGCAGGCAAAGCTCTTTCATCTTCTCACCCGGCAGTTCATTGATCCGTTGGCGGCGCTGAGAAAAGCGGCAAAGCCGAAGATGATCGATTCGGAGGGAAGGGCGGTTTATCAGTTCCGGGCGTGGGTCGGCGCAGAAGGCTCGGGCGAAGCTTTCCGGGCAACGGGAGAACTGAAAAAAGGAGCTCCCATTTATCCAAAAGCATTTCAGGGACACCGGATTCTCGTAAAGAACCGGGAAGGGAAGGTACTGGGCCATCTGTCCTTTGACGAGGACTACCTGTACTTCTGTCTGATTCCTCTTCTGAAACAGAAATGCGCCAAGGTCCGGATGTATGTGCGGGACGTAAAAGAGAACCGGAGAGGCTGGCCGCACAAGGCGAAAGTGGACGTGGACTTTTATTTCCGGCTGGAACAGGAGCCGCCAAAAGACCGGCCCGGAGATCTGAATGAAGAGATCCGGGAGCTCCTTCTGGCCTATGAAACAGAACTGATGCAGAGATAGAGAGACTGGACTTCTATCCTGCCATTGAGTAAAATAAGAAGTACGAACCAATAGAAATGTTTGAGGGAATGGAGTATGGAATTACCACAACGTATCAGAAATCAAATTGAAGGAAAAGAGTACCGGATCGATGAAACCGGCATGTCCGGCTCCCGGATTTTGCTGTTTTCCGATATGGTGCTGAAAGTGCAGAGGAAAAGCAGGGAAACGGAGCAGGAGCTTTCCATGATGGAGTGGCTGCAGGACAGACTTCCGGTTCCAGGGATTCTCGCAAAAGAAGAGGCCGGAGAGGAACAGTTTCTGCTGATGAGCAGGCTGGAAGGGGAGATGATGTGTGAGGAGACTTACATGGAAAATCCTGTTCTTCAGACAAAGGTGCTGGCAGAAGGATTAAAAAGACTGTGGGCAGTGGATCTTTCCGGATGTCCGGCCGACTGCCGGCTCGATCACAAGCTGATGCGGGCGGCAGAGCAGGTGGAACAGGGGCTGGTGGATCTTGACAATGTAGAGCCGGATACATTTGGCCCGGATGGATTTCGCGGTCCGAAAGAACTTCTGGACTGGCTTTTCGGAAACCGGCCGGAGGAAGAAGCAGTTCTCTCCCACGGCGATTACTGCCTGCCAAATGTATTTGGAAAAGGAGACCGTTTGACAGGCTATCTTGATCTTGGACGGGCAGGGATTGCAGATAAATGGTGCGACATCGCACTTTGTTACCGGAGCCTTTCCCAGAATTACAGCGGAAGATTTCACGGGAAAGCGTATTCCGGTTATGACGATCTTTTGTTGTTCAAGGAACTTGGAATTGCACCGGACTGGGAGAAGATCCGGTATTATGTTTTGCTGGATGAATTGTTTTAGTATAGAGAAAAGCGGAATCAAAGGAGGAGGCTGCATATGATTGGAGCAGAATTGGCAAATTTCCGGGATCTGGGAGGACTCCGGACAAAGGATGGAAGAGAAGTTGCGCCAAAGCGGCTGCTGCGGTGCGGAGATATGTCTGAACTGACCGGGGAGACGATCCGTAGCTTGCAGGAAGAGTATCACGTGGTCAATGTGGTTGATCTTCGGACAGCAGAAGAGCGGGGAAAGGCACCGGACTGCGAAGTACCGGGAGCCAGGGCGTATGTACTTGATTTCTTCCCGGGAGAGAAGCTGATGGGAAGAGGACAGGCGACAGGAAGCAGGGAACAGTTGATGAACATGCAGAACGCACAGCTGCTCCATGACTATATGAAAAAGCTGTATGGGGAATTTATTACGACCCGGACCGCCAGAGACGCGATCCGCAGTTTTGTGCAGATCCTGCTTGAGACAGAAGAAGGAGCGACTGTCTTTCACTGCTTTGCCGGAAAAGACCGGACAGGCATTTCCGCAGCAGTGATTCTGACGATTCTGGGAGTGCCTCGGGATACGATCATGGAAGATTATATGGAAACAAACCATATGCGGGCGGCAGCCAATCAGGTGATTCTGGACGGCCTGAGACAAAAATGTGCATCTGAAGAGATGCTTAAAGCAGTGGAGACAGCGTTGAGCGTGGACCAGGACTATCTTTGCACAAGTTTTGAAACCGCGCACCGGGAATATGGTTCCTTTGAGAATTACATCGAAACCGGACTTGGAATAGGACAGGAAGAACAGAAACGCTTAAAGGAATTGTATTTGGTTAGAACGTGTGCGCTTTAGATCATATGTGAGGGGGAAAAGATGGATCAGAAATTGAAATTTCCAGATTATGAAAACGGACTGGCCAATCTGGCGCAGTCAGTCTTAAAGAATTTTGGAATCCGTGAAAAAGGGCAAAAGACACTTGCGTGTGTGGATACGTTTCTGGAAAAGGAGTACGAAAATATTGTCGTATTTCTTCTGGATGGAATGGGAAGCAGGATCATGGAGAAAAATCTGGAGGAGACCGGATTTTTTAGGAGCCACATGAAATGTTCCTACAGCTCGGTATTTCCGCCGACTACGGTGGCGGCGACCACATCTATTAGAAGCGGACTGAAGCCGTGTGAGCACGGATGGCTTGGCTGGGACTGTTATTATCCGCGGATTGATCAGAATGTTACGGTTTTCACCAACATGAAGACAGGAACCAGTATTCCGGCAGCAGATTATAATGTGGCTGAGAAGTATTGCGGATACGAGACAGTCGTGGAGAAAATTAACCGCCGCGGCAGGGATGCTTATGAAGTTATGCCGTTTGCAGAGCCGTTTCCAAAGACCATGGAAGAAATCTGCGGACAGGTTGAAATGCTGTGTAGAAAGCCTGGAAAGAAATATATTTATGCGTACTGGAACGAACCGGACAGCACCATGCATGAGACCGGATGCTACAGCAGCCAGACAAAACAGATTATGCGGAAACTGGAACAGCAGGTCCAGGCTTTAAGTGATAAGCTGGAGAAAACGCTTCTGATCGTGACGGCAGACCATGGACTGGTGGATACACAAAATGTTTCCATTACCGATTATCCGGATATCATGGAATGTCTGGTGCGGATGCCTTCTATCGAGCCGCGGGCACTGAATTTGTTTGTAAAAAAGGAGAAAAAAGAGCAGTTTGAAAAAGCATTTCGGAAAGCTTTTGACGGGAGCTTTTTGCTGCTGACAAAAGAAAAGGTGATAGAAAAAAGACTTTTTGGGGTTGAAGCCGAACATCCGGATTTCCGGGAAATGCTGGGAGACTATCTGGCAGTCGGAACCGGGGAGCTGACAATCTTTTCCTCCCGGGAAGAAGCAGACTTTTTTGTCGGAGTCCATGCAGGACTGCGGGAAGAAGAGATGCTGATTCCGCTGATTGTGATGGAAAATGCGTAGTATTTGCAGATAGATGGAAGAGAGAAGAAACAGAAAGGACATCTTTCGGAAAATGGATTCCGGAGATGTCCTTTTCGTGTTTTATATTGACAAAATCGGATTTCAATGGTATTTTCCGATAAAAAGTGGGAGTTGAAGAGACGAAAGAGATTCTTACAAACTATTTGAGCCGGAGAGAAAGGAACCTGAATCGGCTCGTAAGGCAGGAGATGAACAGATCTGAAAATTATAGAATCGCGCTATAAACAGTCCGAAAATTCTGGCATAGGACTTACAGAATATGGAGGGAAAAGAATGGACAGTGCTTATTGGAAGGAACAAAAGAAGTATTTGCAACTGACAAGGAAGCATATGTGGAATGAAGATTATGTTGAATTTATCAGTCCGAGTCAGGACGGTGAGGAGTATGCAGAACATCTGGCAGCGTTTGGAGAAACAACGTCAGAAAACGATGGAAAACATTCTGTCGTCTCAGCAAAGTGTCATCTGATTTCCTTCGGAAGAAAAAAATGATATAATCAAAGAACGATTATAGAAGCAAGGAGGAACAGACCATGAGAATATTTTTGTGCGGTGGCGGAGACGGCGCTCAGACAAAAGACGCCTGCCGGCGTCTAAACGATGTGATCGATCATACAAAACCGATATTGTATCTTCCGTTTGCCATGGAAAATGCGGACTATGACAGCTGCCACGAGTGGGTTCGGGGCGAGCTTCGGTGTGTGGATGTGCCGGATATCGAGATGGTTAAAAGCGCGGAGGAACTGGACGGGACAAATGTGGAAAACTACAGCGCGATTTTTATTGGCGGTGGAAACACATATAAATTATTGAACGATTTGAAAGCAAGCGGAAGTTTTGAGAAAATCAAAGCATATATCGAACAGGACGGCATTGTCTTCGGAGGAAGCGCAGGCGCGATTATCTTTGGATATGATATCGAAAGCTGTGCGGCTATGGATCAGAATAAAGTGGGGCTGAAAGATACGAAAGGATTTGATGTCCTGAGCGGATATTCGGTGTTTGCGCATTATACGAATGGAAGTTCAAGACTGACAGAGCAGGAGAACCGGGAGCGGACAGAAAGATATACAGAAAAACTGCTCCGGTATTCGCAGGAACGTGGTCCGGTCATTGCCATGCCGGAAGAAGATACCCTGTTTCTGAATGGAGATCATTTTGAAATGATCGGAAGCAGGCCGTATTATTGTTTTGAAGGGGGAAAAAGAAGGGAAATGATTCCGTAGACAGGATGCGAGACCAGACAAGAAATATAACAGCAGGAGGTAACAGCCATGGTAAAAGTTCGTTTTTATGATGAGGTGGAAGATTCCCTTTTAAAATTTGCTGTGATGATTGCGCGGCATGATGGAAAATGGGTGTTTTGCAAACACCGGAAACGGGAAACATACGAGGTGCCGGGAGGACACCGGGAGCCCGGAGAGAAGATAGACGAAACGGCAGGAAGAGAGCTTTATGAGGAGACCGGAGCGTTGGATTTCGATCTTGACCGGGTCTGTGTGTATTCGGTAACCTCAGTGGACGAGGAGGGAAAAGAAGGGGAAGAAACATACGGGATGCTCTACACGGCAGAAATCAGGAAGTTTGAGAAGGAGCTTCACAGCGAGATTGAAAAGATCCTGATTACAAAGGATCTGCCGGAAAAATGGACCTATCCGGAAATTCAGCCGGTTTTGATGAGAGAAGCAAAAATACGGCGGGGAGGGTATCACGATGAGTAGGAAGAGAAAAAAGACAGCCGAATTCAGATACTACCGGATGCCGGAAAAGAGGACAATTATAGCGCTTCTAGGAGAAAAATGGCAGCAGAATTACGGAAGGAATATTGATTATCTGCACTTTCATAATTTCCTGGAGATAGGTTACTGTTACGAAGGCAGAGGATCGATGATACTGGGAACAGAAGAATATCTGTTCAGAGGAGGAGAATTTACTGTGATCCCGAAAAATTATCTGCATACAACGAACAGCGAGCCGGGAAATATCAGTACGTGGGAATATCTGTTTGTCGATGTGGAACAATTGTTGAGAAAGCTGGTTTCGGGAGCGCCGGGATATGTAGACCAGATGATTCAGGCGATTAATCAGAAAGCAGTTTTTGCAAAGGGAAACGAAATGCCTTATCTTGCGGAGCTCTTGAAGCGTATTCTGGATACGATGCGGGAAGGGAAGATGTTCTATCTCGAGGAGGCGGAAGGGATGATGCTGGCATTTCTATCGGAGATTGCCAGAAAAAATATCGCCTTTTTTGATCAGCCGGGCGGAGGAGTCCGTGAGGAAGCAAGGATGAACAATCTCATTTACCGGTCCTTGGATTATATCAGCGATCACTACCATGAGCGGATGAAAGTCAGTGATATTGCAGCGCAGATTCATATCAGCGAAACACATTTCCGCCGTGTGTTTTCCCAGTGTATGGGGATGAGTCCTCTGGAATATATCAATATGGTCAGAATCCAGTCGGCATGCGAGTACCTGAGAAAGACGGATGAACCGATTGCGACGATTGCGGGAAAATGCGGATATTTCACAAGTTCGACCTTTAACCGGAACTTTCAGAAGATTATGGGGATGGCGCCGGAGGAGTGGAAAAAGAGACCGGAAAATTACGAACAGCAGATTCTGCAGTTTAATGTGCGGTCAGAGGAAGGGTGGTAAAAATGTATAGTACAAAAATCATAAAACAGGTGAAAAGAAAGAAAAAACCGGGAGCCGGGGTGCTGAAAATATTGATGATTGTGTTTGGAGTCCTGTTTATCCTGATGGGCATTGTTTTTTCAAGAGGGTTCATGCTTCCGGGCTTCCTTCTGATTTGCCTTTATTTTGCTTTTGATATGTTCAGCCAGAAGGAATATGAATATGTTATGGAAGGAAATCATTTTACAATCGATGTGATTGTAGGGAAAAAACACCGGAAAAATGCCCATGAGCTTGATTTAAATCAACTGGAAGTGGTGGCGCCGAACTGGCATGAAAAGGTGGCAAAGTACCGTATTAAAGGAGGAACGGAACGTCTGGCAAAGTATGACTATACCTCTTATGATGATGAAATTCCGTACTACACCATGATCATTGGTGATGGGAGAGAAAAGATCAAGATTCTTCTGGACTTGAACGAGGAAATGCTCCGTACTATGAAAAACATGTTTCCTGACAGGGTCTTTTTTGCATAAAAAGGGGGTTCAGAGGATAAAAGAGACAAAAACAGAAGGTAAATATGCAAAAAAAAAGTGCATTTTTGGCAGAATGGACAAATGAAATGGAGCTGATGCTGAAAAAAACAGAGAAAAGGGTGTACCGATCGAACAAAAAAATAACGGAAAAACAAAAAAAACGGGGCGAATGGCACAAAAATGATCGAAAATGCATAATTTATATACGAATCTGCAAACATTTCATGGAGATGTCTTGATATAATACTTTCAGAAGATGTTCGAAAGACTGGACGGACATGAAAAAGGAGGAGGTATTTATTATGAAAAGAAAGTTGATTTCAGCATTACTGGTTAGTGCCATGACAATTTCTCTTGCAGCATGTGGTACTGGCGGAGGATCTTCAGACGGAGGAGAAGGCGGTGGATCCGGTTCTTCAGAAGGCGGCCACAAACTGACTGTATACGCATGGGACCCGGCATTCAATATTCCGGCTATTCAGGCGGCGGCAGACGACTATAAGGAAAATGTAGATTCTGAATTCGAACTTGAGATTTTGGAACAGGCTTCTTCCGAAGATGTGGAGACAGCAATTACAACAGCAGGATCTTCAGGAGACTACTCCAACCTTCCTGATATCGTGCTTTTCCAGGATCACTACATTCAGAGATATGTAGCTGACTATCCGGATGCATGGACACCGCTCGGAGATGTTGACATTAACTGGGATGATTTTGCAGCTGAGAAACTGGACTACTCCACAATCGACGGAGAGCACTATGGAGTACCTGTAGACAATGGTACCGTTGTTGCGGCATACCGTACAGACCTTCTGGAGCAGGCAGGATACACAATCGATGACCTGACAGGATGCACATGGGACAAATTTATCGAAATCGGTAAAGCCGTATACGAAAAAACAGGAAAAGCCCTTCTTTGCATGAACAGCGATGGAAACGACCTTCCATACATCATGATGCAGGCTGAAGGTGTTTCCCAGTTTAAAGACGGAAAACCGTACATCACAGAAAATGAAACACTTGTAACAATTGTTGAGAAACTTGTTGAGATGGCAAAAGAAAACGTGCTTCTTATGCCGAACAGCTGGTCTGACTATACAGACAAAGCAATCCAGGGTGACCAGGTTGCCGGTGTTATGAATGGTAACTGGATCATTCCTACCATCGAAAAAGTAGCAGCAAACAGTGGTAAGTGGGCGATCACAAGCATGCCGACACTGGAAGGCGGCGAGGGATATGCAAGTAACGGAGGCTCTTCTCTGTACATCACATCCAACTGCCAGAATGTTGACCTTGCCAAGGACTTCCTTTCCTACACATTCGGAGGAAGCACAACAACATATGACAATGCACTGAAAAAGGGCGGTGTGATTTCTACATACGCACCGGCAGGTGAGACAGAAGTTTACAACGAAGGTGTAGAATACTTCAACAACCAGCCGATCTACGCTGACATCGTTGAAATGGGAACACACGTACAGACTGTTGAACAGAGTGACTATCACTACTCCGCACGTAACTACATCGGATCTGCGATCGTAAATATCATCAATGGTGCAGACACGATGGATGCACTGCAGGAAGCAGAAGATCAGTTGAACTTCGAGATGGGCAACTAATCTTCTTAATTGAAAGAGAGTGAACAGTAACGGGGAACGAGTTTTCGTTCCTCGTTATTCGAAATTAGTGTAAGGGAGGGGCTCAAGTGAAACAGAAAAAAAAGATGAGCTTACTTGCCAAGCAGTCAGCGGCCGGCTGGATATTTTTAACTCCGGCGGCTTTGTTGATTGCGGTCATGGCATTCTGGCCGATGATTCAGGCTTTTATCATGTCACTGCAGACCGGTTCCAGCGCAAACATGCAGTGGTCCGAACCGATCTTTAACAATTATACCAGAATGTTTCAGGATAAGCTGTTCCTGAGATCAGTCGGAAATACATTTTTGTACCTGATTATTCAGGTGCCGATCATGCTGATTCTTGCAATCTTGCTGGCGCAGCTTCTGAATAACAAGCATCTGAGATTAAAGGGATTTTTCCGTACATGTATCTTTCTTCCTTGTGCGACATCCCTTGTATCCTACTCTTTGATTTTTAAATCCTTGTTTGCAACAGACGGACTGATCAACTCCGTTCTTGTTCATCTTGGTATTCTGGAGTCCAATTACAATTTCCTTGGAAATGCAGCCAGCGCAAAGGCGGTTATTATCATCGCCCTGATCTGGAGATGGACAGGATACAACATGGTATTCTATCTTGCAGGATTGCAGAATATTGAATATTCCGTTTACGAGGCGGCCAAGATTGACGGTGCGAACGGATGGAAGACATTCTGGGGTATTACGGTTCCGCTTTTGAAACCAACGATTATCATGACATTTATCATGTCCATCAACGGAACGCTTCAGTTGTTCGATGAGTCTGTCAACCTGACAAACGGTGGACCGGCAAATGCGACGATCACCATGTCACATTATATTTACAACAACTCACTTGGACAGGGTGTTGCAAACTTCGGATACGCGACGGCAATGTCATTCTTCGTATTTATTATTGTTGCGATCCTGGCATTTATCAATATGAAAGTAGGTGATACGCGTGACTAAGAAAAGAAATAGAAGTATGATTCAGCGCCGGTTGATTCCTACATACATATTTTTGATTATCGTAGCGTTCCTTTCCGTATTCCCGTTCTACTGGATGATTTCAGCAGCAACAAACACTTCCTTCGAGGTGGCAAACGGAAAGCTGACGCTCGGCGGACATTTTATCGAAAACTTCCAGAATCTTGTAAACGGCAATGATCTCTGGAGAGCAATGGGCAATTCTTTCCTGTATTCTATTTTGCAGACAGTTCTTGCGATTTTGATCTGTTCTCTTGCAGGATTTGGATTTGAGCTGTATCATGACAAGAAAAAGGATGTTCTGTTTTCCATTATTCTTCTTGCCATGATGATTCCTCAGGTAGCGACGATGATTCCTCTGTTCAGACTGCTTTCATCAGCAAAGCTTTTGAACTCGGCGTTAGGTTTTATCCTCCCGTCTCTTTCGACGCCGTTCCTGATTATGATGTTCCGTCAGAATTCACGTAACTTCCCGGTTGACGTTATGGAAGCAGCGCGTATCGACGGACTGAGCGAAATCGGAATCTTCGTAAGAATGTACATGCCGATGATGAAAGCAACCTATGCAGCAGCAGCGGTTATCACATTTATGAATGCATGGAATTCATACCTGTGGCCGAAGGTAATTATGACCCTTCCGGAGTCACAGACAATGCCGATGTTGATTGCCAACCTTTCAGGTGGATATACAACAGACTATGGTGTATTAATGGTGGGAGTTCTCTTCTGTTCCATTCCTACTATGATCGTCTTCTTCGTACTTCAGAAACAGTTTGCAGAAGGTATTACAGGAGCCGTAAAATAATAGACAGAGAGCCCGCATAAGAGCAGGAGTCTGCCGCAAATGCGGCGGACTCCTTTTTTCATACAAAGATTCAGGGAAAAAGAGGAGGAAACTATGAGAACATTTAATTATGAAAACGTAAAGAATCCGGAGTATTTCTGTGATGGAAGAGCAGAGGCTCACTCCGATCATGCGTACTATGCGTCCGAAGCGGACAGAGAAACAGGATGCAGTCTGTTTCAGGAGAGCCTGAATGGAATCTGGAAATTCCATTATGCGAAAAATTATGACGCAGTTGTGCCAGGATTTGAGAAAGATGAATACTGCTGTGCTTCCTGGGATGATATCCGGGTGCCGGCCCATATCCAGATGGAGGGCTATGATGCGCCGCAGTACGCGAATACACAGTATCCGTGGGAAGGACGTGAGGACATCCGTCCGGGAGAGATTCCGGAGCACTTCAATCCGGTCGCAAGCTATGTGAAATATTTCCGCGTGCCGGAGAGAATGAAAGGCAAACGTCTTTTTATCTCCTTCCAGGGGGCAGAAAGCGGCATGGCTGTCTGGGTAAACGGTACCTTTGTGGGATACAGCGAGGATACCTTTACACCGTCCGACTTTGAACTTACTGACTATGTAAGAGAAGGCGAAAACAAGCTGGCTGTGCAGGTATTCAAATGGACGTCCGGAAGCTGGTGTGAGGATCAGGACTTCTACCGCTTCTCCGGGCTTTACCGGGATGTCTACCTGTACACGGTGCCGGAAGTCCATATCCGTGATCTCAGAATCCGCGCAGTTCCGGATGAGACGCTGGAAAAGGCGGAGCTGGAAATCTGCACCCGGACATGGGGAAGCGGAAAAGCAAAGTTCGTGCTTTCTTACCACGGAGAAGTTTGCTTCGAGGAAGAGAAGGAACTGAATGGAGAGAATGTCTTTACCTGGGAGATCGATCATCCGGCGCTCTGGAGTGCGGAAAAGCCGAATCTTTATGACCTGTCGATTACCGTGACAGACGCCTCCGGCACTTTGATGGAAATCATTCCGGAGAAAGTGGGATTCCGCAGATTTGAGATGAAAGACCGCATCATGACACTGAACGGTAAGAGAATTGTCTTCAAAGGGGTTAACCGGCATGAATTCAGCTCTGTGAGCGGAAGACATGTATCGGAAGAGGAGCTTCGAAAAGACCTGACCATCATGAAGCAGAACAACATCAATGCAGTGCGGACATGCCATTATCCGAACTCCTCTTTGATCTACAGACTCTGTGATGAATACGGTCTGTATCTGATTGATGAGGCGAACCTGGAGAGCCACGGAAGCTGGGATACCTATCCTATGGACGGGGATGAAGATTTCATTGTGCCAAATGACAAACCGGAATGGCTTGCGATGATGCTGGACCGTGTGAATTCCATGTACCAGAGGGACAAAAATCATCCGTCCATCCTGATCTGGTCCTGCGGAAATGAGTCTTTCGGAGGAAAAGATATTTATGAAATGTCTCAGTTTTTCCGCAAGGAAGATCCGACGAGACTGGTACATTACGAAGGCGTCTTCCAGGATCGCCGCTACAATGATACCAGCGATATGGAGAGCCAGATGTACACACCGGTGGAAAAGATCAAGGAATTCCTTGCAAAAGACAGAAGCAAACCATTTATCTGCTGTGAGTATACCCACGCCATGGGAAATTCCTGCGGGGCAATGCACAAGTATACCGATCTGACAGATACAGAACCGCTCTATCAGGGAGGATTTATCTGGGATTACATTGACCAGACGATTTATAAGAAAGACCGTTATGGAAATGAATTCCAGGCATACGGCGGCGATTTTAATGAAAGACCGACCGACTACAATTTCAGCGCCAACGGGATTGTATACGGCGGTGACAGAGAGCCGTCCCCGAAGATGCAGGAGGTAAAATTCAACTACCAGAATATTACAGCCGAAGTGACAAAGGATCAGGTAAAAGTCATCAACAAGAACCTCTTCCTGAACACCGGTGTGTATGAATGCGTGGTAACAGCGGCCCGGAACGGAAAGACAGTCAGAGAACTTGTTATGGCAACCGATGTGGAACCGCTCTCCGAGAAGGTGTACGATCTGCCGCTTCCAAAAGAGACGATTCCGGGAGAATATACGATCACGGTTTCCTTCCGGCTGAAAGAAAACACGATCTGGGCGAAAGCAGGACATGAAGTGGCATTCGGACAGTATGTCTATGCGATCAGGGAAGAGAAGAAAGCATGCAGGCGTCCGGTAAAGGTAATCCGCAGCAAGCATAACATCGGTGTCAGGGGAGAATCTTTTGAAGCGATTTTTTCCGGGCCGGAAGGAGGACTTGTCTCCTACCGTTATGCAGGAAAGGAAATGATCAAGGAAATTCCAAAGCCGAATTTCTGGAGAGCTCCGGTGGACAACGACCAGGGCAACCAGATGCCGAAACGGTACGCACAGTGGAAGATCGCCAGCATGTACGCGTCACACAAGGATTACCGGGGGGACGACCTTTGCAAAGTTCTTCTGCCGGAAGTAGAGGCGGCGGAAGATTCTGTCAAAGTGACATATACCTACCTTCTGCCGACGACTCCGGCCGGCGAGTGTACGATGACGTATATGGTAACCGGCGACGGCACGGTACAGGTAACGCTTTCCTATGATCCGGTCAAAGAACTGGGCGATATGCCGGAGTTTGGCGTGATGCTCAAGCTGGATGCGGACTACGATCATGTGACATGGTACGGACTCGGACCGGCTGAGACCTATGCGGACCGTAAAAAAGGCGCGAAACTTGGAATCTACCGGAACCTCGTCAAAGACAATATGGCAAGATACATTGTGCCGCAGGAATGTGGAGCAAAAGAAGAAGTACGCTACGCAAAAGTGACCGACAGAAGCGGAAGAGGTATGATGTTTGAAATGGATGAAAAGAGCGGCCCGATGATGTTCTCCGCACTTCCTTATACACCACATGAGCTGGAAAACGCGAAACATCCGTATGAACTTCCGCAGGTTCATTATACAGTAATACGCGCGGCGCTCGGACAGATGGGAATTGCGGGAGACGACAGCTGGCTGTCTGTTACGCATCCGGAATATCTGTTGAACGCGGACGAAAAGATGGAGTTTACATTCCGTTTCCGCGGAATCTAAACAGGAGGGATAACAATGTTAGGAGGAAGGATTCTCCACGGTGGAGATTACAATCCGGATCAGTGGCTGGACCACCCGGAGATTTTTGAAGAAGATGTAGCGCTGATGAAAAAAGCGAACGTAAACTGCGTAAGCCTTGGCATTTTTGCCTGGGCTTCGCTGGAACCGGAAGAGGGCGTCTATCAGTTTGACTGGATGGACCGGATCATCACAAGACTTGAAACGGAAGGAATTCAGGTTATCCTGGCAACCCCTTCCGGGGCAATGCCCCACTGGCTCACTCAGAAATATCCGGAAGTGATGCAGGTGCAGGCGGACGGCAGGAGAAACCTTCCGGGAAAGCGCCACAATTTCTGCTACACCTCGCCGGTAATGCGTGAGAAAATCACGGCAATTGACCGGGAACTGGCAAAGCGGTTCGGAAAAAGAAGCAATGTGATTCTCTGGCATATTTCCAATGAGCTTGGAGGAAACTTCGCGGATTCCGTTTGCCATTGTGAACACTGCCAGGCGGCATTCCGTATCTGGCTGAAGAAAAAATACGGTACACTGGAGAAACTGAACCGGGCATGGTGGAATTACTTCTGGAGCCACACCTATACGGACTGGGAGCAGATTCACAGTCCGGTTCCAAACGGCGAGACGACGAGCACGGCTCTTGTGCTGGACTGGAGAAGGTTTGCCACGGAGCAGATGAATGACTTTTACCAGCTGGAAGCACGGACGGTAAAAGAATATTCGGATCTTCCGGCTACAGCGAACTTTATGTACTTCTTTAAAGGGATGGACTACAACCGTTTGAAAGAAGGCGTGGATATTATTTCATGGGACAACTATCCGTACTGGCACAAACAGAAAGATGAGGTTCCGACGGCGGTGAAGGCAGCAGTAAATCACAGTCTGATGCGCTCCCTCTTGAAAGCGCCGTTCCTTCTGATGGAAAGCTCTCCGTCTTCGATCAGCTGGCGCGAGGCGAATCCGCTGAAGCGTCCTGGTATGCACATGCTTTCCAGCATGCAGGCAGTGGCACACGGATCGGATTCCGTACTGTATTTCCAGTGGCGGAAAGGACGGGGAGGCTTTGAAAAGTTCCACGGCGCCGTGCTGGATCACAGAAACGGATCGGATACCCGGGTATTCCGGGAAGTGACCGAACTGGGAGAGAGACTTTCAGGTCTTGGTGCGCTCATTGATCATACAGTAAACAGGCCGAAAGCCGCCATCATTTTTGACTGGGACAACTGGTGGGCAGTGGAAGATACGCAGGGACCGCGTCTTGACTTTAATTATGTGAAAACGATCCTCAAACACTACCGTGTGTTCTGGGAAAACGGCATTGAGGCCGATCTGGTGGATATGAACGATTCTCTGGAAGGATACAGCCTTGTGGCGGCGCCGTTGAACTATATGTACAAGGAAGGATATCCGGAGCACGTAAGAAAGTTCGTGGAGAACGGAGGTATTTTCGTTAACACCTGCTTCAGCGGTATGGTGGATGACACAGATCTTTGCTTTACCGGACAGTCCCCACTGGAAGATGTGCTGGGAATCATTCAGGAAGAGATTGACGCGCCGTCTGAGGAATTTGAGAATCAGTTTACCTATGGCGGATCTGTTTATCCGGCACAGTACCTTTGCGAGATCGTACATGCGAAAGAAAACACAGAAGTGCTTGCAGTTTACGAAAAAGATTTCTACGCCGGCTCTCCGGTTGTGACACGCAACAGCTTCGGAAAAGGAGAGGCATACTATCTGGCGGCAGAATCCAGCCTCGATTTCCTGCGGGCGTTTTATCAGGATCTCTTTCGGGAAGCCGCTCTGGAAAACGCGCTTCAGACAAAGCTGCCGTACGGTGTGACCGTGACAGAACGTGTCGGTGACAATGGAAAACGGGTTGTGTTTGTTATGAACTTCAAAAATGAGCCGGTCTGCGTAGAAGGAATCGGAAAATGGACCGATGCGGAAACAAAGGAAGTGTACGAAGGCACACTGGAAATGAAACCGTTTCAGTGTATGATTCTGATTTAATTAGAAAATAGATGGTCCGATCCGGACCGGATTGTGCTACAATAGTAGGAGAGAAAATTTTCAGAAAGGGTGTGTACAGTATGACTCAGGAAACATTAAATTATGTAGTAGAGAAGACAAAAGAGCTGATGGCAGCTCCGTCATGCAGTCAGGAGGCAAAAGATGCAGCACAGGCATGGCTTGACGCTGTAGGAACCGAGAACGAGGCAGAAGAGACGAAAAAATATATTGCCGAACTCGAAGAAGATATCATGACGCTGGACGGACTGATCGCATTTGCAGAGTCCGAAATGGGTGCTCAGGTATTCGGAGCAGAAAAGACAAAAGAAGTCGCTGCTCATGGAAAAGAATTAAAAGCTGCAGGCAAACAGTACTGTGACTGCCCTGCATGCGCAGCTGTAGAAGCAATCCTCGCGAAGAAGGACGAGCTTTTATAATTTTATAGTGCAACGGAGAGCGTAGAAAAATATCTTCAGCCATTATAAGATGGTTGGAGATATTTTTTTGCACTCCTTGACACCTCATACTTCTCTATTTTATGATAAAAGCATGTTAAAGGATGTGGAAATATGAGCGAAAAACAGTTGATGAGAAGGCTGAGGAAAATCACAGCGGTAGTTGTGGTGATCAGCATTCTATTGTTCCTCGGGGGAGGCTTTATTACATCCTCGCTTGGCCGGGTGCAGAAAGATACCATGACAACGCAGATGATTTCAGAGGCGGAAGAATACAAGGCAAATGTACTGCGTAAAATCAAGATGGATCAACAGACACTCCAGACGCTGGCGAGTTTCTTCCGGTTCAGCAATACGATCAGCATGATTGATACGGATGCCTTCGCGAACGGTCTTTATGAATCGAACCGGCATAACAGTTTTATCCAGATGGGTTATTTTACGGAAGACGGCGATGGAATCCGGGTGACAGTTGATAGAGAGATTAAGAAAAATGTCCGTATGGAAGATCTGGAAGAGGAACTGCAGGCGAGTATCGGAGAGGCGTGGCAGGGGGAGAGCGCGGTGTCCAGAGTCTATGAGGATGCCCGGACCGGGGAAAAGGTTTTTTCCTATGCTGTTCCTGTCTATCAGGGAGACGAGATCACAGGTGTGCTGACTGCGAAAGACAGCATTGAAGCATTTGAAGATATTCTGGATGATAAGACGGCGATGAATGGTTACGGTTATGTTCATATGATCGGAAAAGAAGGAGACTTTCTTATCCGTTCACAGAACAAGGTCGTTGATAAAAATGTGAAAAATATCTTTGATGAGAACTATATTGCGGATGAGGAAAAAGCAAAAATTCGAAAAGCGATCGACCGTGATGAGAGTGTGTTCAGCAAATTCAGGTACGAGGGGACATCGTATCAGATTTATTTGAATCCGGTCGGTATGAACGGGTGGTATCTTTTCTGCGTCGATACAATGCAGGGAGTCAATGCACCGATTTATCAGATGATTGATGTTACAAGGCTTATTTTTATCGGAGTTCTCTGCCTGAGCGTATTTCTTCTGATCTATGGTTACCGGATGCTGAGAAAGAATCACAGACAGTTGATTGAACTGGCTTATTATGATTCTTTGACGGGAGCCTATAATACGGTCCGTTTCATGCAGGAAATGCGGGAGGCATTTGCGGGGCCGGAGCAGTACAATGTCTGCGTGCTCAATATACATCAGTTTAAATTTATCAATGAGATTTTCGGACGTGCACAGGGAGACAAACTGCTCTGCCATATCAGCCATGTTCTGAAGGAAAGTGTGAATTCCGGTGAGTATTTCTGCAGAGATACCGGGGATTTCTTCTGGATTGTTTTAAAGGGACAGGACGAAGAGGCCACAGGCAGACGTCTCTATAAAATGATGGAAAAAATCAGCAGTTTTTCGTTGAGCCGGCATCACAACTATCAGATTATGATCTATTGTGGAGTGGCTGTGCGGCGGGATGACAGTTCCGCAGAAATGATGATGACGCATGCAATGTTCGCACTTCAGACGGCCAAAGGAACGGACCGGAATAATGTCTGGTTTTATGACGTGGAGCTTCACAAGCAGGAAACGTTGCAGAACTACATCGAAAGTCATATGCATCAGGCGCTGAAGGACAAAGAGTTCCGGATGTTTTTACAGCCGAAGATGGATATGAGGACGGGAAAGCTTGGAGGCGCAGAAGCGCTTGTCAGATGGATTCCAAAAGACGGGACAATCATCTATCCGAACCAGTTTATCCCGCTGTTTGAAAGCAATGGGTTCTGTTCCAGCCTGGATATGTATATGGTGGAAAATGTCTGCAGGAAAATCCGGGAGTGGATAGATGCCGGGATCACACCGGTTCCGATTTCCGTGAATCAGTCAAAGATCCTCTTTTACGAGGAAGACTATGTGGAGAATCTATGTGCTGTTCTGGAACGGTACCGGATTCCGGGCGATCTGATTACGCTTGAGATTCTGGAGGGACTTGCCGCAGGAAATATTGATGAACTCAATGAGAAGATCGATCAGTTAAAGGAGAAAGGCTTCCGCATTTCCATGGATGATTTCGGAAGCGGATATTCTTCTTTTAATACACTTGGAAAACTCCATATCGATGAGCTGAAGATGGACCGGGTATTTTTGTCGGCAATTACGGGAAAAGAAGATGAACGACAGGAGATTATTATGGCACAGGTAGTGGATCTGGCAAAGAAGCTTCGGATTTCTACTGTAGCGGAAGGTGTGGAAACAAAAGAAAATGAAACATTGATCCGGACACTGGGATGCGGCTACGGTCAGGGATATTACTACAGCAGGCCGATTGATGAGGATGAATTCGACAGGAAGTATATGGAAAAGGGGAACGGAAATCATGAAGTGTAAGGAAAAAGGAGGAAAGACGTGGGAATACAATCCGGTCTTTCAGACTTTAAATCAGTTTTATAACAATGCATTGACCAGGCGTGACGCACAAAAGGCGGCGGCACTGGTGACAGAAGATGTCTATTTCCTCGGTGCCTCCGAGGTGGTGTTCGGGCGGGAGGTATTCCGTCAGTTTCTGGAAGGGGAACTGAACAGCGTCAAAATGCCGATTCTTTATCAGATTACGGACTACAGGGAAAAGGAGAGGGGAAGCCATTCCTGGGACTGCTACTGCCAGATTGAGATTGCCATGCAGGGGAAAGAACATCATGAACATGAAAGTATTGCCAGAGTAACTGCTTCCGTCGTGGAGGAAAACGGGGAATACAAGATTGCAGTTCTTCACAGGACACTGTTGGAAGGATATATCCAAAAGGAGGAGAGATTCCCGTTCCGTATTCTGTCAAACCGCCTTGGAAAACTGGATCAGATTTCCAGGCGGGAACTTCTGGACATTATCTGCGAGACAATGCCAAGTGGTGTAATAGGAGGGTACATGGAGGATGGCTTTCCGATTTATATGGTGAATGATAAGCTTCTGGACCTGCTTGGATATACATATGAGGAATTCATGCAGGTCACAGGGGGAAATGTGCTGAACCGGATCTGGAAAAAAGATCAGGAAGAAGCAATTGCCGCAGCAGAAAAAGAATGTCAGGAACATGGGGAATACGAGATTGAATATCGAATGATGAAAAAAGACGGGAATTTTGTGTGGGTTTATGACCGGGGAAGAGTGATCACTACGCAGGACGGTCGAAGGGCGGTAATCAGCCTGATCGTCGATATTTCTGAAAATGTGCGTATAAAAAACAATCTGTTTGTAGAATCCGTGACAGATCCGCTGACCGGACTTTACAACCGCAGAGGCGGTGAAGTGATGGTGACACAGAAACTTGGAAGCGGCAAGCCTTATATTTTTCTGATGCTGGATATCGACAGATTCAAGGAAGTCAATGACTTCTACGGCCATCACGAAGGAGACAATGTCTTGAAGTATGTTGCGGAGGAACTGAAGCACTGCTTCCGGCGGGATGATGTGATCATCCGGCTTGGAGGCGATGAGTTTGTGATTTTTGTGCATCCATGTACCAGCATTCCGGCAATCGAGAATAAACTGGCAGGAATCAGCACGGTATATCAGGAAAAAATTGATCAGGAGTACCCGAAAAGCAAATCCTCCCTATCTTTTGGAGGGATTTATGCAGATCACGGAATTCCGTTCGTGGAATTATACAAAAAAGCGGATCAGATTTTATACGAGGTAAAACAGCAGTGTAAAGGAACCTTTCGCATCGTAAATGCAGAGGAAGAAAAAACAGCAGAACAGGAGTAGTTTGATGTTTGGATATGTGACAGTCTGTGAACCGGAACTGAAAATGAAAGATTTTCGAAAGTACAGGTCGTATTACTGCGGGCTGTGTCAGGAGTTGAAGGAAAAATATGGATTTTCGGGGCAGATGACATTGACCTATGATATGACGTTTGCGATTATTCTTCTGACTTCGCTGTATGAGACTGAGACAAAGACAGAACAGAGGCGCTGTAAGGTGCATCCGGTGAAAAAGCAGACGATGAGAAGAAATGAAATTACAGAATATGCGGCGGATATGAACCTGCTGCTCGCCTATTATCATCTGGAGGATGACTGGGCGGACGAGAAGAAACCGGCGGCCCTCGCCGGAAAGGGAGTACTCCGGAAAAAGGCAGACAGGATCATTCGAAAATATCCACGCCAGAGCCGGGTGATCAAAAAGGCGCTGCGGGGTATCCGAAAGTGTGAAAAAGAAAACTGTATGGATCTGGACCGGGTCTCCGGGTACTTCGGGCGGATGATGGCAGAGCTTTTTGTTTACAAAAAGGATGTATGGGAAAAAACGCTTCGAAGAATCGGATTTTTTCTCGGAAAGTTTATCTATCTGATGGACGCGTACGATGATCTGGAGGAAGACAGGAAAAAACACTGCTACAATCCGCTCATCAGAATTTGTGAAGAAGAGGATTTTGAAGAGCGGATCCGGGGGATTCTCTGCATGATGATCGCGGAGTGCAGCGCAGAATTTGAAAAGCTTCCGTGCCTTTTGGATGTAGACATTTTGAGAAATATCCTGTATGATGGAGTGTGGAATCGTTATAGATTAATTCAGATGAAAAAGCAGGAAGGAAAGGAACAGGATCATGTCAAAGAATCCGTATGATGTATTGGGTGTATCCCCAAACGCATCTGACGAAGAAGTAAAAAAAGCATATAGAGAGTTAACAAGAAAATATCATCCTGACGCGAATGTAAACAATCCGCTGGCAGATCTTGCAGAGGAGAAGTTTAAGGAAGTACAGGAAGCATATGATGAGATTATGAAAGAGCGTGCATCTGGCGGAAGCTCCGGCGGTTACTCCTACGGGGGCGGTTCATCCTATGGCGGAGGCTCTTCCTACGGCGGAAACAGCAACGACGTTGAGATGCAGGCAGTCTTTAACTATATTAACAACAGACGCTACCGTGAGGCACTCAATCTTCTGGACAGGATGCCGAACCGGACCGCGATGTGGTATTACGCAAGCGGTGCGGCAAATGCGGGGATCGGAAATCTGGTTGTAGCAAGAGAACATGCCGCACAGGCAGTGAATATGGAGCCGAATAATGTGCAGTACCGTCAGCTGCTAAATCAGATTGACTGGAACAGCAGAAGATATCAGAATAATCCGTACGGAGGCGGATATGGTGGAAACTCATCCTGCGGTACGGGAAATATGTGCTGTGATTTGTGGCTGGCGGATACGCTGTGTGAATGTATGGGAGGAGATCTTTGTTCATGCATGTAAAAGGGAAAATGATGGCGTTCTGCGGTCTGTTCATTGCACTGTCGGTCGTTTGTATGTCTCTCGGAAGCGTGATTGAGACGAATACGCTCTTCCTGCTTGCAGCTGCTTCATTTTTTGTAGGTATTGTAATCAGGGAGTTCGGAATGAGGACAGGAGGGGCCTTTTATGTGGCTGATGTTCTGCTCGGTCTTCTGATTGCACCGAACAAGTTTTATGTTTTCTCCTTTGCGGCGATGGGGCTTTATATCGTGATCATCGAAGCGGCATGGAGATTTCTGGGACGTTCCAGCCGGACACAGCGGCAGACTATTTTCTGGGCAGTCAAATATATGGCGTTCAACGTCATGTATATTCCGATGCTGATATTTTTTGAAGAACTGATTCTGGGCGGGCAGAAACTTTCCCCGATTATGACGGCCGGAATCTGGATTGCAGGCCAAGTTGCACTGTTTATCTATGACCGTGCATATGAGTATGTACAGGCCCATGTCTGGACGAAAATCAGAGGAAGAATGTTTTAGAGGGATGCTATTTTAGGTCTCGGTATACAGTAGTGTACCGGGGCCTTTTTATAATGCCCGGGAGTTTGTTTTCCCGTGTCCGGCTTGACCGGATCTTCAGACCGCGTTACAATTTCGGTAGTTCTATTTTTACAAATGAGGAGTTTTGTGCGATGTACATTGCGGATTTACATATCCACTCCAGATATTCCAGAGCCACCAGCAAGGACTGCACGCCGGAACATCTGGACCTGTGGGCAAGAAGAAAGGGAATCCATCTTGTCGGAAGCGGGGATTTTACCCATCCGGCATGGCGGGAAGAGTTAAAGGAGAAACTTCGGCAGGATGAAAACGGTCTCTATGTCCTGAAAGAGGAATACCGGATCCATGAGGACTCGGCACCTGATCATATGATTCCGCGTTTTGTGATTACCGGGGAGATCAGTTCGATTTACAAGCAGGGCGGAAAGGTGCGGAAAGTACACAGTCTGATTCTGCTTCCGGATCTTCAGAAGGCAGAGATCATATCCAGAAAGATGGAAGAAATCGGAAACATCTATTCGGACGGAAGACCGATCCTCGGCATCAGCTGCCATGATCTGCTGGAAATCATTCTGGAATTGTGCCCGGAGGCCGTCTATGTGCCGGCTCATATCTGGACGCCGCATTTTTCCATGTTCGGTGCGTTCTCAGGGTTTGATTCCGTGGAAGAGTGTTTTGGAGATCTCGCCGGCTACGTGCAGGCGGTGGAAACCGGGCTTTCCTCCGACCCGCCGATGAACTGGAGAGTGTCGGCTCTGGACCGGTTCCAGCTGATCTCCAATTCGGATGCCCATTCTCCTGCAAAGCTTGGACGGGAGGCGAATCTTCTGGATACGGGGATTTCCTATCAGGGACTGAAAACCGCGGTGGAGACAGGAGCGGGACTTCTGGGAACTATCGAATTCTTCCCGGAGGAAGGAAAATATCATATGGACGGGCACCGCAAGTGCGGGCTTTGCCTGAGCCCGAAAGAGACTGAAAAGTACGGCGGGATCTGCCCGGTGTGCGGGCGCAAGATCACGATCGGAGTGTCCCACCGGATTGAGCAGATGGCGGACCGGCCGGAACAGTATCAAAGACCGGGAGCAAAGCGGTTTGAAAGCCTGATTCCCCTTCCGGAAATCATCGGGGCGGCTCTGGGACACAGTTCCGCAAGCAAGGGCGTGCAGAGGGAGTACCAGAAGCTGACGGCAAGACTCGGGGCCGAGTTTGAGATTCTGCGGAATATTCCTGTGGAAGAGATCCGGCATGTGTCCGGCAGACTGATTGCAGAAGGAATCGAACGGCTCCGGGCAGGGAAAGTGACATGGAGTCCGGGATTTGACGGAGAATACGGAAAAGTCCGGATTTTCGATGAGGAAGAGCGTAATGAGACAGACGGGCAGATGGATTTTTTCAGTATGCTGGGAGTGAAAGAAGAGGTAGGAAAGCAGGCAAAATCCGGGAAAACACGGGAGAAAAAAGTGAAGGCTTCGGAGGCCGTGACGGCGAAGCGAAAAGAGCCGGACGAAAAGCAGGAAGAAGCTGTAGAAGTAACAGGAAAACGGCAGGCGGAAAATGCCGGAAAGAGTCCGGGCAGACTTAATGAGAAGCAGCAGAAGGCGGCACATTCGCCGGACAGAAGGACGGCTGTCATTGCAGGACCGGGAACCGGAAAAACCAAGACATTGATTGCGAGACTTCTGTATCTGGTGAATGACCAGAAGATAAACCCGGATCGGATTACGGCAGTGACCTTTACGAACCAGGCAGCGGGAGAAATTCGGGACCGGCTGCGGCAGGCTGGAGAGCAGGGCAGCAGTTTTGCCGGACTTCAGACGGGAACATTCCACGCCATCTGTCTGCGTTTCCTGAAGGAGCGTGGAGTCCGGGTTCTTCTGGCGGATGAAACCCGGTGCATCCGTCTGGCAGAAGAGATTCTGGCACGATTTGGAATCGACGAAGAGCCGAAGGAGTTTCTGGAACAGGCGGCCAAATGGAAGGAAATGCAGATTCTGCATCCGGAAGAGGCCGGGGAGAAGGGAGAAAAGGAACCAGACCGTACAGCAACTTATGAGGCTTATGGCGAGGAAATGGCAGGCCGGGGACTCTTTAGCTTTGAAGATCTGCTCCTGGAGACGGTCCGGATGTTAAAGGAACATCCGGAAGAGAAAGGATGGCGGAAGCCGTTCGGGCATCTGCTGATCGATGAATTCCAGGATATCAGCCCGGTGCAGTATGAACTGATGAAAGAGTGGAACCGGGGCGGAGAAAGCCTGTTTGTGATCGGAGACCCGGATCAGGCGATTTACGGATTCCGCGGGTCGGATGCCCGCTGCTTTGAAAGACTGCATCGGGAATTCCCGGATCTTAGCATGGTCCGGCTGGAAGAAAACTACCGGAGTACACCGCAGATTTTAAACAGTTCCCTTGCTGTGATTTCTGAAAATCCGGGGGAAGAGCGGATTCTTCATCCAAACCAGAAAGACGTCGGGCCGGTCCGGATGTTAAAGACCGGCGGAGAAATGGCAGAGGCAATCGCGGTGGCAAAAGAGATCGGACGCATGGCAGGCGGGATCGGAATGCTGGAGGCCCAGCGGACGTCCGAAGAAAAAGAACGGAAAATCCGAAGCTTCCACGAAATTGCAGTACTGTACCGGACACACCGGCAGGGAGAACTTCTGGAAACTTGTCTGAGAAAAGAAGGAATTCCGTACGTGGTATCCGGAAGAGAATCCTTTTTAAAAGACGAGACTGTCCGTCGGAGCACAGCCTTCTTCCAGTACCTTCTGGATCCGGAACAGACGGCAGCAAAAGAAGAAGGAAGCCTTCTGTTTACAGACGGAGAAGGAAATCCACTTGGCAGTCTGCTGTTTGAAGAGACGGCACAAGTCTGGAAAAAGAAAATCCAGGAACAGAGCCCGGCAGAACTTCTGAAAGAATGGATCCGGGAGATGGGAATGGAGACGAACAAAGCCATGGAAAAACTATCCCGGATGGCAGTATGCTATGAAACGATAGAAGAACTTCTGACAATGCTGGAACTTGGAGTAGAAAGCGATCTGAAACGCTGCGGGGAGAAACAGTATACCGCAGAAGCAGTGACACTGATGACCCTCCACGGCTCCAAAGGCCTGGAATTTCCGGCAGTGATTCTATATGGAGCAGAACAGGGAAAAATTCCTCTGGAAAACGAATATTACGAGACGGATTTCGAAGAAGAACGACGGCTCCTTTATGTCGGAATGACAAGAGCCAAAGAAGAACTGATCCTCACATCCGCAGGCGAAGAAAGCCCGTTTCTGAAATCACTCTCCGGTGACCTGCTCCAACGAGAAACAGCCGGCAGGAAAAAACAACAAGAACTCTGGCACCAGATGAGCCTGTTCGAATGATATTCATTGGGGACGTGTTCCGGCGTTTCGGAACCTGTCCCCGATGAAAAAAATCTGACAATTTGAGTTTTTCCTTATTTTATGCGGGTTTCGGGCGTTTTTTGCGTTTTGGGGACGTGTTCCGGTGCATCGGAACACGTCCCCAAAATGGTTAAAATCCCTCTATTTTTCTTCAATCTGGAACTGTACCATGCTTCCAGCCTGTTCGGTTACCCAGAAATGTATGACTTTTTTCATCAGCATATCTTTCAGTACTTTTGTGTGCGGGTGTTTGTATTTATTCTGGTATCCTGCGCTGATGATCAGGACAAACTGCCCGCAGGAAAGTTCTTCGTTATAATTGTGCATGGAACCGTGATGTGGAACCTGTACGGTGCCGACAGACGGCATGTAGGCAGAGAGTTCTCCGGTGAGTGCGTCCCAGTTTTCTTTTGTTCCGGCGTCGTAGTCCCCCAGATACAGGCAGCCGTCCGGATAGCCGGTCCTGCGACCGGACTGTGGTTCTGTCAGATCCGGCATGAAAAAGCGGTACGGGCGGATCAGGCGGTGATCCGGCATAAGCGGCCCGGAGTATACGACAAGGGAGTTGGAATTGAGACTTCCCGGTGCGTATTTCTGGTAAATCCTTTTGATATCATCCCAGTCGTAGGAGAAGATATCGGATGTCTCAAGGTAGGCCTGCAATGTCTTTTTATCATATCCATTTTTCTTCAAGCCCCGGAAAAATGCCTTGCTTCTTCGGGTATTCTGGAAATTGTAAGGCACATAACCCCAGTCCGGGTTGCTATCGGACACAGTCAGATCCACTGCCTTGCCGGAAGGAACAGCACCGACATTGCCGCCCGGTCTGCGGCTGGAATCCTGCGGCATCACATAAAAGATTTCCGGAGTCTGCGTATCGACAGGAAGGGTGTAATCCTGCACTGCCCCATAAGGATCCACGATAAGTATGGATAAAAATTCCGATTCTGTATTTTCCAGCCGGGCAATGAGCCTGGTCAGAAGGATTTCTTCCTCCGTCAGGAACGGAAGGTACAGACGTTCCACACAGCAATGGGATAACAGAAATGGAAGTCCGTTGATGTGATCTTCGTGTAAATGGGAAATAAAAACTGCCTGAATCTTCTCCCTGGGCTCAAACGTGCAGGCAATCTGCTTTTCGATAGCGGACCTGCTTGTGGATGAACCGCAGTCATAGACAACATTGACTCCGCAGTCAAACTGTTCTGTATAAAAGGCACCCTGCCCAACAGGTAAAAAACTTCTGATCATGTATGTACCTCCCGTATCATTCGTTCATCATTTTCTGATATGCACTGCCCCACTGTTCCATGGCATCAAGAATCGGCTCCATGGATTTACCAAGAGGGGAAAGGGCATATTCCACCCGCGGCGGCACTTCCGGATAAACTGTTCTTGTGATGATCCCGTCATCCTCCATCGCCCGGAGACTGTCTGTCAGCACTTTCTGGCTGACCCCTTCCAGGTCTCTTCTCAGCTCATTAAAACGCCACGGCCGCATCCGAAGATTTCTCAGAATCAACAGCTTCCATTTGCTTCCGATCAGCTGTACTGTCGTTGCCACAGGACAGGCCGGCATTTCTTCTTTTGTCATCATCTGGCGTCACCTCATCTCAATAGTTTTGCTGGAAATATTATATCAGATTTGAATGTAACATGCCAGTTGAATCCAGGGGTTATAAAAAGGTAACTAAGTAATAGATTAGTGCGTACTTTTTCAGGAAGTTCCCGGCAGTACAATAAAACTGCAAACGGGAAGTCGTTTGACGACAAAAAAGGAGGAACAGAATATGTCACTTTTGAATCTGTTTGGATGGGGCAAAAAAATGGAAGAAGCACCGGCATCTGCATGCGGCACAGCATGCGGAGCAGCAGGAAAACCGGAGGAAACACCGGCAGCATGCGGCACAGCGTGCGGAGCAGCTGACAAACCGGCAGAGACACCGTCTGCATGCGGTTCTGCGTGTGGAGCAGCTGACAAGCCGGAAGAGACACCGTCTGCATGTGGTTCCGCGTGTGGAGCAGCTGACAAATAGGAAGCTGAAAGAAGAAAACGGACGCGGACTTCCCGGAAGGCCTGGGCCTCCGGGGAGCCAATGAAGAAGAAATTCGGCAAGAGGCCGATTGACATAGAAAGATCACAGCGGGATGATAGGAAGAGGAAGGAGCAAGGAAATGAAACAGTATTTTTCTTTTCAGTGGCATATCACAGATGAGTGCGATCAGAGATGTAAGCACTGCTATATTTTTTCAGAGGATAATTGTAAAAAACTGGACCAGATGACATGGAAGCAGATGAAGGAAACTTTTTATAACTGTCTGGATTTCTGTAAGGTGTATCACCGCCTGCCATATTTTTATATTACCGGAGGAGACCCGATTCTACATCCGGATTTCTGGAAACTGCTGGGCCTGATGAAGGAGAACGGGATTCCATTTACCATTCTGGGAAATCCGTTCCATTTAAATGATGAGAACTGCCGGAAGATGAAGGAATATGGCTGTGAGAAATATCAGCTTTCCCTGGACGGAATGAGAGAAACACACGACTGGTTCCGTAAACCGGGAAGCTTTGATATTACACTGGAAAAGATTGACTGTATCAAAAAGGCAGGGATACGCGCGGTCATTATGACAACGGTGTCCGGCACGAATATCGACGAAATCCCGGACATTATCGATACGGTTGCAGTCCATGGAGCAGATGTCTTTGCGTTTGCAAGATACTGCCCGACCAGCGAGGAGAAAGATGTGGGAATTGAGCCGATGCGCTATCGGAAACTTCTGGAAGACTGCGACCGGAAATTCAAAGAATACGAGGCGGCAGGTTGCAAGACATATTTTAACAAGAAGGACCACCTCTGGACACTGTATGAATATGAAACAGGAGAATTTCAGATTCCGAAGGCAGCAGAAGAAGGCATGATTTACGGCGGATGCAACTGTGGAAACTGCCACCTGACGATTCTTCCGACCGGAGATATTTATGCGTGCCGCAGAGTCCAGAACAGCAAAGTCGGAAATGTTTTTACGGACCGGATTGCAGACGTCTGGCTCTGCCAGATGGAGCAGTACCGTGACTATACAAAATTTGAAAAATGTGCAAAGTGTGAGCTTCTGGCATGGTGCCGCGGATGCCCGGCTGTCGCAAGCGGACAGGATGGAAATTTCTATGCCGCGGATCCGCAGTGTTGGAAGGAGGTATCGGCATGATACCGGAAAGGATGAAAGCAGTTGTTTTAAGTGAGCCGACAAAGGCGGAAGCGGTCTGTCTGACAGAGGTTCCGGTGCCGGAAGTCCGGCCAGGCTGGGTGCTTGTGAAGATTCATGCGTTCGGGATGAATCATTCGGAGCAGATTTTAAGACAGAGCGAAATTCGTGCGGATTATATCAAAAAGCCGGTGATTCCGGGGATCGAGTGTGTCGGAGAGATTGCCGATCCCTCGGACAGCCGGTTCCAAACCGGGCAGAAAGTTGCGGCGCTGATGGGAGGCATGGGGAGAAGTTTTGACGGCAGTTATGCGGAATATGCCCTGCTGCCTTCGCATCATGTCTTTGCAGTTTCTTCGGATCTTCCGTGGGAGGAACTGGCGGCAGTACCGGAGACATATTTTACCGCCTGGGGTTCCCTCTTTGAGGGGCTGAATCTGAAGCCGGAAGATACACTTCTGGTACGCGGCGCCACCTGTGCCCTTGGCTATGCGGCCATTCAGATCGCAAAAGCCATCGGATGTCAGGTGATCGCAACGACACATAAGAAAGAAAAACTAAAACTGATGCAGGATGCAGATCTTGCCGTGCTGGATACCGGGAAACTTTCCGATGCGATCCCGAAAGCATCCAAAGCACTGGAACTGGTTGGACCGAAAACCCTCCCGGATACACTGCGCTGTGTACAAAAAGGCGGCATCGTCTGTGATACCGGGATTCTGGGCAGAACCGGTGTATGGAATGGATTTGATCCGATCAAGGGAATTCCAAACGGAGTATATCTGACAGGCTTTTACAGTAACCAGCCGGATCAGACAGTCATGCAGGAAATCCTGGACTTCTTTGATATTCACCGGATCCGTCCCTGCATTGGAAACATCTATCCGTTTTCTGAAATCCGGGAGGCGTGCATGGCAATGGAACAAGGGAAAGTCAATGGAAAAATTGTGGTGACAATATCAGAAAGAAAAGGAGAAGAGATATGGATGCAAAGACGTGCTTAAAGAAACTGGAATATGTCGGTGTGCTGGCATTTGCTACCGTGGACGCACAGGGGAATCCGCAGGTGAGAAATATCAGCGCCGTCCATTATGAGCCGGATACTCTGTATTTCTTTACCGCCAGAGGGAAAGATTTTTGCAGGGAGCTTCTGGAAGACGGAAGGGTGCAGATCCTGGGCTATACACGATATAAAGAAATGATCCGGCTGTCGGCACAGGCAAAGCCGGTTTCTCAGGAGGAACAGCAAAAGTGGATCGATACGATTTTCCTGGAGCAGCCGTATCTGGAAAACGTCTATCCGGGAAATACAAGAGAAATTGGAATTGTGTTTGAAATCCGGGACGCTCAGATCGAATATTTCCATCTGGGTATACATCCGATTTTCCGGGAAACCTATGTCATTGGAAATGGCAGGGAGAAAGAAAAGGGATACCGGATTACAGATTCGTGCATCGGATGCGGCACCTGCGTTTCGGTCTGCCCGCAGAGGTGTGTTACAACGGGAGATGCAGGAACACCGTATCACATCAGTCCGGAACACTGTCTGCATTGTGGAAACTGCTCTGAGCACTGTCCGGTATCGGCAATAGAACGAGTATGAGGTGAGAAAGATGTTATCAAGATTGTGGTCGAAAAAACCGGGAGAGTCCGGGGAAATGAATATAGAGAAACTGAAAAAAGCGTTGAATGAGGCGGAGAGTGTGCTTATCGGCGCGGGCTCAGGCCTCTCCACTTCCGCGGGATTTGTCTACACCGGAGAACGGTTCAGGAACTATTTTTCTGATTTTGAGGAACGCTATGGATTTCATGATATGTATTCCGGCGGATTTTACCCGTATGATACGCTGGAGGAACACTGGGCATACTGGAGCCGCTATATCTGGATCAACCGCTATATGGATGCACCGAAACCGGTCTATGACGAACTGCTCGATCTGGTGAAAGACAAAGACTATTTTGTTCTGACTACCAACGTAGATCACTGTTTTCAGAAGGCAGGATTTGAGAAACACCGCCTTTTCTACACCCAGGGGGATTATGGTCTGTTCCAGTGCAGTAAGCCGTGCCATCCGAAAAATTATGAAAATGAAGAAATGGTTCGGCAAATAGTACAGGCACAGGGATTTGAGATTGCGGAGAATGGAGAACTGATTCTGACGGATGGAACAGTGCCAAAACGGCAGATCCCGTCGGAACTGGTTCCTTACTGCCCGAAATGCGGGAAACCGATGGCAATGAATCTGCGAGCAGACGATACCTTTGTGGAAGATGAAGGATGGCACCGGGCAGCAGAACGGTATGCGGATTTCCTGTGGAGACACCAGAATGGAAAGATTCTGTTTCTGGAGCTTGGAGTCGGATTTAACACCCCGGGAATCATCAAGTACCCATTCTGGCAGAAAACAAATCAGAATCCGAAAGCAGTATACGCCTGTGTAAACTACGGGGAGGCTGCAGCACCGGAACCGATTGCGGAGCGGTCGGTCTGCGTGGATGGGGATATTGGGGAGGTGTTAAAAAAATTAAAGTAAAATTATGGACTATTTCCATAGTATGATTTGCAATTTGTATAAACTATTGCTATAATATACTTTGTAAACTACAAAGAAAAATGAATTGTATAATAGTTGAATTCCAACGGAATAATATTATGGAGGTGTATTATGGCAATTGTAAGTGATGAACAGGTTATAAAAGTATTGCAACAGTATAATCCGTGGTGGCGTACACCTTCTGCTATAAAGGAAGAAAGTAAGCCTCAAAAGAGGCTGGCATATTATGAAGCTCTGAAAACGCTCACACATAAGAGCATCCGGAGGTTTGCCGTTTTGTCTGGTATGAGGCGTGTAGGTAAGACGACAATTTTATATCAGATTATTGAGCATCTGATTGATGAGGGAGTCAATCCTAAAAACATTTTGTACGCTACTTTTGATAATCCGATTCTGAAACTTGTCAATGTGGAAAATGTGCTGTCCATTTATGAATCTATGTATCCTATCGAAGGCATACGGTATATTTTCTTTGACGAAGTGCAGTATACTGAAAATTGGGAACTTTGGATGAAGGTGATTTATGATAGCAGAAAGGATATTCGCCTGATTGCCACAGGATCTGCCAGTCCTATTTTAGAAAAGGGTTCTGCAGACAGCGGTACAGGTCGATGGAGTGTTCTCAAAATACCGACCATGTCATTTTATGAGTATTGCAGGTTACTTGATCTGGACTTGCCTCTTCTGCCGGAGGATTTACGTTTATCAGAGCTTCCAGGCTATGGTTTGGCACAACTTGGTGATTTGATGAATAAATTCATTCCTCTGCAAAATCATTTTAACCGTTATCTTATGATTGGAGGCTTTCCGGAGCTGGTATTATCGGACGACGATGCTTATGCCCAAAGGATGCTGCGAGAAGATGTGGTTGATAAAGTTATTAAGCGCGATGTACTGTCGCTATTTAATATACGAAGTCCTTTGCTGATGGAAAAGCTGTTTCTCTACCTGTGTATGAATTCTACGGAGATTTTTAATGCAACTACCGCAGCCAAGGAATTGGAGAATATCTCGATCACAACAATTGACAGTTATATCAAGGCATTGGAAATGTCCAATCTCATTTATCTGGCAAAGCCGATGAATGTGGGAAGCAAAGGTTCGCTAAAAGGGAAACCGAAAATATTTGTCGCTGATGCGGCTATCCGTAATGCTGTGCTGATGATTGACGATGTACTTTCGGATGAAAAGGAACTTGGTGCAATGGTGGAAACAACTGTTTACAAGCATATGGTTTCCTTCTATCAGGGCAGTCCGGCACAACTGGGATATTTCAGAAAGGCAAAGGATAATAAGAAAGAGGTTGATGTGGTAGTGGAACTTCCTCGCCAGAAGATTCTCTGTGAAGTAAAATATCGTAATCAATCCCACATTGCGGAGACAGATGCCATTGTAGAGTTGTGTAAGGACGAAAAATCCAAAGTAACAAACGCCTTTTTAATCACAAAACGCCTGGACGATTTTGGTATTACCAGGCACGAAACAATGGTACCGATTTTGCGTGTACCGGCCATTGCATTTCTCTATATCTTAGGCAAGACGGAAGCAGAGGGAAAGAATGGAATGTGACTATTTTGCCTTTGAACAAATATTTTTTGAATGGACAATATAAAAGCCACTTTGTATTTCCCTAAAAAGGAGGGGAGGAACAGAAGGCTTCCAAAAGAGAAGCTTTCTGTCCCTCCCCTCCTTTTAGAGTAAAGTTTTTACCGGATATACGTCACGCGGTCCGGATCGAATCCCCCTCTTGCCGCAGGTGTTTCATCTGCAACGCCGACTGCCACGATTGCAACAGGTATGCTTGTAGTATTCAAGATTTCCTGGATTTTTTCCACCCGGTCCATGGTTGGATAGCAGCCGCACCAGCAGGTGCCGTATCCCAGATCTTTCGCCTGAAGGAGAAGATTTTCAATGGCTGCACCGCAGTCCTGCGGCCAGTAAGGTCCACATTTACCTTCCTGGAGATCCGGCCGTCCACAGACAACGATGGCAGCGGAGGCGGTGGTAAGCATACTGGTGTATGGATGAGCTTCCTGAAGTCTGTCCATTGTATCACGGTTGGTAATGACGAAAAATTCCCACGGCCTTGTGTTGCATGCGCTTGGCGCCATCATGGCAGCTTCCAGCATCTTCTCAAAATCCTCCTGCGGGATTGTAACCTGTTCTTTATATTTGCGGATACTTCTTCTTTCACGGATTACGTCTGAACAATTCATACTAAATTCTCCTTTCCTCTAAAGACAATTTTCTGAACGATTTGATTACGTTTATTATAACGCCGGGCGGGCCGGGAAGCAAACTAGTCCGTATACGCGGCCAGCAGTTTGTGTACACAGAAGCAGATCACAAATCCTGCAATGTAGACGGCGATATGCACGTTCAGGACGGTATTCCGAAACAGAATTGCCGGCGCCATGCAGACCAGGACGGCAAAGAACAGGATCAGGATGAAACGGAAACGGCTTTTCCGGCGAGCCTGTTCGGATTCATCTTCAAGAGAAGTCTTGCAAATATACTGTACAATCGCGTAAGAGACGACGAGGATGATCAAGGTTGCGGAAATCGTTCCCGAGGAGACCGGAACGTGGATCATGCTGCCGCCGTTTTGTACGCTGTCAAGAAGTCCGGTGACCATCCAGAGCGGCATCAGAATCGCAAGACCAAGAAACAGAATGTCGGCATGATATGCGATCGTCTGTAAAGGCGTGCGAGGCGGAAGTTCTGCTACAATGCCTTTGCAGAATTCTTTGTAGTCCTCTCCGAGAACTTCGGAAACAGAAGCCCCCCTTGCGGCTCCTTCCAGTAACATCCGTGTAATATCCAGCCGGACAAGTTCTACCTGATATTCACTGATCGGAAAGGATTTCAGATAGACGACAATATCGGTCAGGATCTGCCGTGTTTCTTTCGGCAGTTGCTTCTCATAATGATTATTCTGCTGTTGCAACGCTTTTCTTTTATTCATCATCATTTCCTCCCTTCACATCGGCAAGCAGGGCAGCGACAGCGGCGGATAATTCCTGGTAGCTTGTCAGAAAAGACTGAAACTCCGTCTCCCCATCTTCCGTCAGTGAATAGTACTTGCGCTTCGGACCGACGTCGGACTGACGGTAAGTGGCACGGATCATTCCATTTTTCTCCAGCCGCAGGAGAATCGGATAGATGGTTCCTTCCGTAATCTTTCCGAAGCCGTACTGTCCAAGTGCCTCTGAGATTTCATATCCATATGTTTCTCTTTTTCGGATGATGCCAAGGATACAGCCCTCCAGTGTTCCTTTCAACATCTGCGTCGAGATCATAATTATCACCATCCTATTTTGCAATACCAAATAGCTTAAGTATATGGTAATACAAAATACCGGATGTGTCAATAGAAACAGGAGTAAATGAGAGAAAATGAGGGAAAGAAGAAAGAAAAAACCGGATACGGCAAGCATCTCCGGTATCCGGTTTCGGAAAAAGTGTCAGGTGAGTAGTGTTATACTGTTGTTTCGCGCCTGATCAATATCGGCGGAATGATCTTATGCACCGGTTCTTTTAACGGTTCCGGCCGTCTTTTCTTACGTTCTGCCATCTGTGCGGACAAAATGTTCATTGCTTCATTGGCGATGACAGAGATCTGCTGGCCAACTGTACTCATAGGAATGACGGCCTCTCTGGAAATCGGAGAATCGTCAAAGCCGATGATCTGATATGTTTCCGGAAGTTTCCCGTATTTTTGAAAGAGAATATTCAGGAGCACATTTGCGTGGGTATCATTAGGCATAAATACCCCTTTCTTCCTGCCGGGATATTTACTTTCAAGCTGATCCACAAGGCCGGAAATCCGTTCTTTGTTTTCTTCAAATAGCAAAAGCGAATTAACTGGATCCTGGTAGCAGTACTGCTGATCCTGTCAATCTTCTTCCTGTTTCCTGTAATATGGATGCTGGAGAACTCCTTTAAGCCGGATGCGGCAATCACCGCTGACATGAATTCGGTTGCGGCATTTATCCCTCCGGCACCTGACGGAAATTTCTTTGAAAACTATGTTTCCATTATCACCGATACGAGCTTTTTGAGATATATGGCGAATACGCTCTTTTATGCGGCAATTCTCATTCTTTTAAGTATTGTGGTAAATGGACTTGCAGGATATGCGCTGGCAAAAATCAAGTTTCCATTCCGTGACCAGTGGCTTATGATTATCATTATGCTGCTGATTGTGCCGACAGAGACAGTCATCACCATTCACTTTCTGATTATTGCAAAGGCAGGGCTGCTGAATACAATTGTAGGATATATTCTTCCGCTGATTGTGAATCCTTTTAATATCTTTCTGTTCCGTCAGGTGTTCGTAAGTCTGCCGGACGATGTGTATGAGGCGGCACAGCTTGACTTCTGTGGACCGGTAAAATACTTTTTCACCATGGTTCTGCCGATGTCAAAGACAGTTGTGGCGACAGTCAGTGTATTCACATTCCTGAATGTGTGGAATGACTACCTCTGGCCGTCACTGGTATTTACGTCCAGTGATCTGCTGACGGCTCAGATCGGCCTGAACTCCATCACATCGAATGAAAATACAACGATGGGACAGACACTTGCAGTTATCACTCTTGTTACGATTCCGGTTATTATTATCTACTCTCTGTTCTCAAAACAGATCGTGGAAGGCGTAACATCAACAGGTTCAAAGGAAGGATAAGAAGATGAGTTTTATAGAATTTAAAAATATTTGCAAAATGTATCCTGGATCAGATAAAAATACAGTAGAAAATTTCAACCTTGATATTGAAGAAAAAGAGTTCATTGCTTTTGTAGGTCCGTCCGGCTGCGGAAAATCCACAACATTACGTATGATTGCCGGATTCGAGGAGATCACCGGAGGAGAACTCTATATTGACGGGAAAAAAGTGAATGAAGTGGCGCCGAGAGACAGAGGTATTGCCATGGTATTCCAGAACTACGCACTGTATCCGCATATGACGGTGGAGAAGAACATCGGATACGGATTGAAGAATATGAAGATGCCGGAGGACCAGATTAAGAAAAAGGTCGACTGGGCGATTGGTATCCTTGGACTGGAAGAATACCGCTATCGTAAACCGAAAAATCTGTCCGGAGGACAGCGGCAGAGAGTTGCTCTTGGGCGCGCTATTGTAAAAAATCAGAAAGTGTTCCTCATGGATGAACCGCTCTCAAACCTGGATGCTAAACTTCGCGTCAGCATGAGGACGGAGATCAGTAAGCTCCACAGAGAACTGGGGGCAACCACAATATATGTTACGCATGACCAGGTGGAAGCAATGACCATGGCAGACCGGATTGTTATTATGAAGGACGGAATTATCCAGCAGGTTGGCAAGCCTATGGAACTCTATGATCATCCAAAGAATCAGTTTGTCGCCGGATTCATCGGTTCACCTCAGATGAATTTCTTTGATGTTATAGTTTCCGGAAATACGGTGAAGTTCTCTGACGGAAATACAATCACTTTATCAGAGGGAATGGTAAAAAAATTAAATGGACATCAGGGCGAAATGATACTTGGAATCCGCGGTGAAGATATCAAGATGGATGCACAGAATATGGATCTTCACAGTGACAACCGGCAGTATGCGGTCATCACGGATACGGAAGTGATGGGGAATGAAAACAACCTGTACTTCAACTTCGGCGGAACACAGGCAGTGGCGAGAGTATCGAAATATGAAATCAGTCAGATCGGGGACCGGATTGATTTCGTGTTCATGCCGTCAAAGATGCATTTCTTTGACAAGGAGACGGGAATCAACTATACGGAAATGTGATCCCCGGTCAAACAAAGATAAGATAGACATGGAGGAAGCTATGAAAAGACAGCGATTGCACTTGAAAGCGCCGGATAACTGGATCAACGATCCGAACGGCTTCATATACTACAAAGGATATTATCACCTGTTTTATCAGTATTTCCCGTATGAACCACGCTGGGGAACCATGCACTGGGGCCATGCAGTGAGCAGGGATCTGGTAACATGGGAACATCGGGGAGTGGCACTTTATCCATCTACCCACGAAGACAGGAACGGATGCTTTTCCGGAAGTGCTATAGAGGAAGACGGAAAACTGTATCTTGTTTATACCGGCGTACGCTACGAGATTGTGAATCCGGAAGATCCACATACGTGTCTGGATGAACAGTTCGAATCTGCCCAGCTTATGATTACTTCCGAGGACGGATTCCACTTCGACAATGAAGAGGGAAAAACAGTCATCATTCCTCCGCTTACAGATAAAAAGATCGGCGACCGAACACATACGAGAGATCCCAAAATCTGGAAAGGAAAAGACAGATGGTATCTAATTCTGGGAAGTACAATGGAAGAAAAGTATGGAGAGGTCCTTTTTTACCAGAGTGAGGATCTGCATACATGGACCTATGTGAATAAAGCATGGAAAGGCCCGGATTATGGATGGATGTGGGAATGCCCGGATTTCTTTGAAACAGAAGGGGGCGGCGTACTGATGGTTTCCCCGATGGGACTGCTTAAAAACGGAGAAAAAGAGAAAAATCAGTCAGTATGCTTCCCGGTGGAATTTACGGAGAGTACCTGCCAGATGGAGATACCGGATCAGTACCAGTTTACAGACTATGGAATGGATTTGTATGCCCCTCAGACCACTCTTGACCCGGAGGGGAGAAGAGTTATGGAAGGATGGATCCGGATGCCGAAACTGGCGGAGGAGGGCTGGATTGGAATGTTCTGCCTGCCGCGGATCGTAGAGAGAAAGGGAAATCATATTTATTTCCGAATGCATCCGAATGTGAGGGCGGCATATTCGAAAGAAATCACGGATATTTCCTGCGCCTCGGAAGACGGATACATGGCGGTGTTTGAACTGGAGGACGGGGAGACGGCAGATATCGGCGGTTTCCTTATCAAAAGAAAAGGAAACCGGATTCAAACGGACCGGACGGCAGTATATCCGTCCTTTGAGGGAGCGCATCTGCTATCCGAGACACCGGAACTGACAGATGGATGTCGGATTGAGGTACTGGCAGATAAGAATCTGATTGAAGTTTATATCAATGACGGAGAGTATGTGATCAGTAATGCAGTGTATGGAATCGGCGATTTTATTAAGGTAAACATTGAAAAAACAGTACATCTGTATACACTGAAGGAACATGGTGAAAGAACACGGGGAGAGGAGTAAGGCGGACTTTGGTTCTGCTGCAGGGACTATGAAAAAATATGATGTGACAGCACTGGGAGAACTGCTGATTGATTTTACAGAAAACGGGGTCAGCGGTCAAGGCAATCCCTTGTTCGAGGCAAATCCCGGAGGAGCACCCTGTAATGTCCTTGCCATGCTTTCAAAGCTTGGACGAAATACGGCTTTTATCGGGAAAGTCGGGAAAGACGTTTTTGGAGAACAGTTGAAGACCGCTTTGGAAGAAGCGGGAATCGATGCGCAGTATCTTCGCATGGATGAAAAGATCCATACGACCCTTGCTCTTGTGCATACCTTTCCGGGTGGGGACAGGGAGTTCTCCTTCTATCGAAATCCAGGAGCAGACATGATGCTTACAGAAGAGGAGATTCCGGAAGAGCTGATCCGGAATTCCAGAATTTTTCATTTTGGAAGCATTTCCATGACCCATGAAAAGGTAAGGAATGCTACCAGAAAAGCAGTACAGATCGCAGAACAAGCTGGATGCATGATCTCCTTCGATCCAAACCTGCGGGCACCCCTCTGGGACGATCTGAATGAGGCAAGAGAGCAGATACAATGGGGATTGAAGCACTGCCATATTTTGAAGATCTCAGATAATGAAATTACCTGGCTGACCGGGAAAAAGGACTACACAGAAGGTGTGGAGTGGCTGAACAACAGATACCGGATTCCGCTTGTACTTGTATCTATGGGAAAAGCAGGAAGCAGAGCTTACTATAAGGGGAATATGATAGAGGTACCTCCGATTCTACGGGAGGACACGATAGAGACAACCGGAGCCGGGGATACATTCTGTGGATGTATACTGAATGGGATTCTGGAAAAGGGGCTGGAACAACTTACAGACGAATATTTGAAAGAAATGCTGATGTTTGCCAACAGCGCAGCTTCGGTGATCACAACAAGAAGAGGTGCATTGCGCGTGATGCCGTCAAGAGAAGAAATCGAGGGAAATTTTAGTTAATATTGACAGAGCTCGTAAAGTCCTGGTTTTAGAAGGCTTTACGGGCTTTGTTTTTTGTCCGGCAGTGTCAAAATTCGTTTTTCAAGAAAAGGCGTTATGCAAGTCCTGACCGCCCATGATGTTACCTGGATGAGAAGAGACAGTTTCTGCCGGGATCAGCATGTAGCAGAACAGCCTGAAGAAGTCCCAGCGATGCCGGTCAAACCCCGGATTTTTCAGATAGAGCCACCCAAACAGCACTCCGGAGTTGAAAAATTCAACTTTGAGGAGGGCCTGTGGGATGAATGAATCAATACTTGAAAGAATCCAGTCCAATGCAAAGGCACTGAAGATCGATCTTTATGCAGCAGAGCTGGCCAGCTATGCCGATGAAAAAGAACTCACGCCGGAAGCTCTGGAGGCAATCTGTGGAGTTTTTGAATAACTGGAGCAAAAAAAATACGACTCCATGGTCCACACAATGCTGAAGCTCAGCAAGCTTCCGATGAACGAACCAAAAACCTTTGAAAGATTTGATTTCAGCAGGCTCCATGGAAAACATGTGCAGTCGCTGAAAAATCTCTCTTCTCTGTCTGCTCTGTATGCAAGAAAAAATCTGGCATTTATTGGGCCGCAGGGTGTAGGCAAAACTCATCTGGCCATGGCTTTTGGACGGGAATGCTGCCTGAAAGGATATAAGACTTATTTCTTAAGGGCAAGCGAACTCAACCAAAAGTTGACGGATGCAAGGAAACACGGCCGGGAGGGGGCTGTCATCAACGGGCTGGTATCGCAAAACATACGGAGTATAAAAACGCGTAACTGTTAATAACATACATGATGCATTGGCGATTTTAAATTGACTGAGATTGGCGTTTTTTATCCGACTCTGAATGGCGAGAATCGCCCGACGCTAACAATGGTAAAAATTCTCACGAAGAACATAGAAAAAACGAGGGCTGTTCGGTCCTCGTTTCTTCTGCAAAATACTGATTAAATGAGCCAAACGGGTACATACCAGTTCTTTTCGTCCACAGGCAACAGATCGTTTGCCATACAGACCACACTTCCGGTTCCAATTTCAACCTTTAAAGACTCTAATCCTCCGAAAGACGATTCCCTGCTAACGGGTTCCAATACCTTGAAATTTTTAATCGCGGCCTTACCCGGTGACGCCGATTTTTTGATCTCTATTGGAGAAAGAATACCATTTTGATATAGCAACAGGTCGATTTCTTTCTGGTCTTTATCTCTGTAATAGAAAATAGGCGGCTCTTTTCCTGCGTTCAGATAACTCTTATAAATCTCTGAAAAAACATAGCTCTCAAAGAACGCCCCGGACATGGCGCCCCTTTCCAGGGCTTCGGGATTGCCCCATCTTAAAAGGTACGATGCCAGGCCGGTGTCCAGGAAATGGATCAATGGCATCTTTACCACCCGTTTAAGTGCATTGTTGTGATAAGGCTGTATAAGCGTAATGATATGAGATGACACCAAAATAGAGAGCCACTTTTTGGCCGTTGGAGCTGAAATGCCCGCGGCACTCGCCAGTTCTTCATAGACAACAGGTTTTGAGGTCCACGCAGCAACAATCGTCATAAAATTGTAAAACTGCATTTCATCCGCAACCTGTGCCAGATCCCGAATATCCCTTTGCAGATAAGTATCAACATAGGAGCGGTAATAAATTTCGGGATCCACCGTTTCGTCTGCATAGAGCTCCGGCATAGAACCTTTGAATATCCTGCGGTAGATCTCATTCAAATCTCTTTTTCTTTTTACAGGCAAACGCTCCATCAAATATCCGGCTTCTGTTTGGAAAGGCTTGCTCGGTTCATGGTAGATTTCCGCATCGGATAATCCCAGCAGGTTCACGATCCCAACCCGTCCGGCCAGACTTTCGCTGACATTTTTCATAAGGCGGAAAACTTGCGATCCTGTGATCCAGAAATCACCTTTTTTCTTAGAACGGTCCACACTCATTTTGATGTAGGGCAATAGCTCTGTTGCATACTGGATCTCATCAATCAATACCGGTGGGGAATACCTCTGTAAAAACAGGGCAGGATCGTGTTTTGCCAGGTAGCGGACATCAGGATCATCCAGAGTCACATATTTACGCTCTATGCCTTCGCTTTGCTGTGCCTCTGCCATTCTTTGCAATAAGGTCGTTTTTCCAACCTGTCTGGGACCAGTTACCAGCAGCACCGGAAACATTTTGGACACCCGTGCAATCGTATCTTCCACAGCTCGTTTGATATATGCCATGACAATCTCTCCCTTCGGTTATAGTATAGTCAATTTCATTTAGAATATTCGTCCAAACCAAATTATAATTTTATTATAGTCAGAATTTCATAGATTGTCAACGAAATCTCTGGCTAAACCAAATTGTAATTTTCGTTTAGCCGGATCATTCACCGCAATTTAAGTGGGTATATTCTAACTAATCTAACCAGGGGATTATTGATAAAATGGCGCAGCGGCATCCACATGTGTTCGGGAATGCAGTCGTGCTGGGTTCAGGTGAAGTGCTGACCAGATGGGATGAAATTAAGAAATGGGAGAAGGCGGGAAAAGGATGGACGGAAGCATATCTGCCGGAGGCGTTTGAGGAGTAAAAGAGTTGATTGAGGAAGAGAAGAAGAGTATTTGGCATATGTGTCATCCATTGGTGATCAGCCGGATAGTATCGAAATGCGATATGAGGATGAAAAACAAGGTAAAATTTACCCTTTTAAAAGTTCTAGCCATAAAATTTAAAAAAAATAGCACTCACCTCTTGGCTCGTTTGGGGTGGTTTTGTCCTGTGGCGTCAGAGCCCGTAAAGCCTTATTTTACAAGGTTTTTGCGGGTTCTTACTTTTTGTCTGGGAGCGTCAAAAATCGTCATTTTGAAAGAAAATGGTGTAGTAAATGGTGTAGTAAAAAGTATGATGATACACAAAAATCAATTGGCCAAAATTGATCAGTTTGATAGAATTAATTATGGACTAGTGCTGTAGATATGAAGAGGTAAAAGAAAAATTATAACCAGTAATACATATATAAAGGAGAAAATAATGATGAATGCAAGAGCAGGTTATCTATTCGAAAATTATGTGGCAAAATTATTTGAAGAAGCAGGATTTTCTGTGATACAGAACTATGAATTGGAACGAGAATCAGGAGATATTGATATAGTTGCTAAAAAAGATACAAAAATTTATTGTGTGGAAGTAAAGTATGCAAAGATTATGGAATCAGTTTTGGGAGAAGTATGTTTAGTTGCAGAAAAAGAGAAAATGATCCCAGTGTTAGTAACAGCTTGCTGCATTAACGAGAACAAAAAACAATATTATAACCAACTATATCCTCAATTAATCTTAATAGATGTGGCAAATTTATTGTTCGCCGTAAAATACAGAGTCGAATTATATAATGAGTTAGTAGCAATATTACCATATCCAGTTGATAACATTGAGGTAAAAGAAGGTTTTATTAGAATTGATAATCTACAGCACGATGATTATATAAATTCATTAATCAAAGAAATGGAATTATGTAGAGCTGGTAGAAACACATTTACAAAATGTGAAGAATTATGTTGTAAATTACTAAAAAATATTTTTTCAAATGATTTAACATTGTGGAGACAACAACAAAATTCAAATAATGATTTGTATAGGTTTGATCTCCTGTGTCGTATTAAGGAGGGAAATCAAAAGAGCTTTTGGTCAATAGTTGAGAGATATTTTAATTCTAAGTATATAATTTTTGAATTTAAAAATTATAGAAACCCTATTACTCAAAAAGAAATATACACAACAGAAAAATATTTATATGCAAAGGCTTTGAGAAGTGTAGCTTTTATTATTTCAGCGAATGGTTATGATGAAAATGCGTATTGGGCAGCAAAGGGAAGTTTGAGAGAAAATGGAAAGCTTATTATTTTACTTGATACTAATGACTTAATTGCAATGAATAAACTGAAAATTAGTCAAGAAAATCCTGCTGAGTATTTATTGGATAAGTTAGATAATCTTCTTCTAGATTTAGAAAAATAAAGTTTGGATATAATACATGCACAAAAATCTTAGAAGAAACACAGCATTCCTCAGTGGATAGGCCTATTGGTATTGGTGACACTTTTTGCAACAGTTTTGTCAGCTTGTTTTGGGGTATGATGGAAGAAACCGAAAATCTTTATTTTACAAAGTTTTTGCGGATTCTTACTTTTATGTTGGAATATCAAGAATATCATTATCAGAAAAAATAGTATACAGATAATAATTCTTGTAGAGGACAAGCAAGCCAGTGGGGTGATTACTAGTTCTAATTTTATGATGTTGGAAAAAGAAAACTTTCTGTTATACCCTTTGAAGAAAGCTGATATAGAAATTGAGGTTTGATATCTTTGGGAATGATTATTTTTACTAAAAAGTCTCCATTTCTTAATTCATCTGGAGTAACAGCTGAATGAGGGTTAAATTTGTTTTTACCGGCTTGCGAAAACCAACGATTGGTTGGTGTTAAAGGTTTCGAAAATTCAACGCCGCATACATAAAAGCATCCTTGTTGTCTTTGTAAACGGACATTGTTATGATAGCTAGAGCTGTCTGGTAAGACCATAAAACCATGATCCAAAAAAGATATAATAGCACCGTTTAAATCCTCTATGTTCAAAAATCGTTCTCTAAATTCAGGATGAGATTGCAAGATTATTTGTGAAAAATCTTGCACTGAAATTTCGTCTTTTCCCTGTATATGAGTTAGTTCACTCAATACGGTTGCAGTGTACCATTCTGCTTTGTGAGGAAGATAGGGATAGATGTATAAAGCTCCGTTTTTATCGTTGTGTCCCGAGCAGGCAAAATAAATTGCAATATCAGGATTAAATGTAAAGTCTATAAAACGTGTACTTTGATGATAGTGCTGAATATATGCAATCGTTCCAAAAAGAGATAGATTTTCTTTTGGCGGCATATAAATCTCTAAAAGTTTTGATTCTTTAATGTTAGAGCGTATTAAACTTGGAGTAATATCCCATGCACTATTACTTTGGCCTCTAAAAAATGTATATGTCCGTGGTTCCTCATCGATTAAATTTGGATAAGAAAAATTATGAAATTTTATATATCTCTTAATAGTATCATATATTTCTTCAATTGAAGATACAGTTACTTCTTGATATATGTTAATGCATTGATAATTCATAGGTGTATTCTCCTTTTATTTTAAGTTTAGTTTAAAAAGTATTTATTGTCAATCTGAGCCGGTTTTGTGAGAATGCCTGAAAATTATTGTTAGGGGATTGATAGTGACAAGAAAACGTTGAGTTAAAGCATATCAAGGAAATATTAGAATTGCGTTATCGTGGATATTGTATGTGAAGCTAAACACAGAATTCATATTGTAACATTGTATTTAGAAACTGAGTAAAAAAATAAGGTTTCGATATGAAAAGAAAAATGTACACATGAGTATGGGAGATAAGAAGATGGATAAAAATAAGTGATAGAAAAAAGCCTAGGGGTTTGGTAAAATTAAGGTGAATTAGATTGTTAAAATTAAACACAAATTGTCGGGAAATAGAGAGTTTAGCTATAAGCGAACATATAACGAAAAATCCTCTATAAAGAAGTAGAAAAATATGGAGGGAGAAGAAGTGAATAATAAGCAGACAGATTTTTATGGTAAATTTGAATTCAAAGGAAAAAGTTATCCATTTTTTTATAAGGATTCAGTGGTGACTATTATTCAACAACCATGGGAGTATAATAAAGACTTTAAAGATGTAACTGAGGTTGAGAAAATTGAAGGATTGACAAATAGCAATAAAGTAATTGTTTTTCTTCAGTGCAAATTTCGTGGAGGGAGTTATAAAGAAATATTCAGTAATATCATTTTTTCGACAAAAGGTTTTATTTTATTTGATAAATGTGATTGTCCATTTGAATGTATTGAGTTTGAATCTGAGGCATTAAATACTTTTTATCCACCTATCCAGTTGATAGATAAAGAGGCGTTATTGGATGAAGGAGCATATAAGGTAAAAAAATACGATGAAACAACACAACATTTTGAAACTCTGGTGAATTATGAAAAGATTAAAATGGAATTATCAATTCCCTGGATATTTAATCTCCAACCAGAGAATAGAACTATAGGTGAAAAATATTCAGTTTGGAGAATGATATTTGAAACTCCAAAGCAAAGTGAAAATATCGTAAAATACTATTTGTATTTGTTGGATTTTTTGATATTCGTCAATTTTAGAAAAAATGTAACAATTGAACATTTTAAGCTATATAGGATAATAAATTCTGAATATGTTAAAGTAGGCATAGGAAAATTTTTTTCCAATCAATCTGGTTTTGATGCAAAAGCGGAAAAATCTATTATATTTAATGATCTAACGAAAGAAGAACTTAGTCGTCTTTTTTCATGTATTGCTATGCAAAGAAAAGAGAATAGTTATAATGATTCATATATACCTCAAAGAACAATAAAATATCATTCATTCAATTGGATTGATTGGCTTAATACTGCATTAAGTTTTGAGGGGGAATATTGTAAAAAGTATAAAGACTTGAAAGCTCAAAATGATCCCCAATTTGCTGTCGCCAAAGAAGAAATATTAAAATTGATTGACTCAAACTTCGCACATAGATTTTGCCTATGCACCTTGAAAATTCAATATCTGGC